>Ga0068861_100001196_pt1 | contig 16149 bp, 14 predicted proteins | sample KBSSwiS42_FD_66593 | JGI IMG/M metagenome (GOLD analysis project Ga0068861, IMG submission 66593) | Switchgrass rhizosphere microbial communities from Kellogg Biological Station, Michigan, USA - KBS Switchgrass S4-2 | ecosystem: Host-associated > Plants > Roots > Rhizosphere > Soil ...
GCGGCTGGTTTGGTGTTGGCATTTGGTTGTCTAACGTCCACTCGTCCGGTAACTCCTTACGACCAACATCCGGCCGATCGCCATATTGCTGTAGCCTGTTCCGACGTGCACGAAGCATGAGCTCCGATATCAATCCCATGAGTTTTCCGAGTGCGTCGTCGAAATACGGCTGTGCGCTCGGTTTTAGATTCGGCTGGGCCAAATAATCGATAAGCTTTCTGGGGTTAACGAGCAGTTTTCCGGTGTCCGTCGTCGCAAGCGCGCCCGAGTTCCCCACGAGATAAATAAGTAGTCCAAGTAAGGCGTACGCAGCGAAGACGATGACTCCTGAACCTTGTACCTCAATCTGAGTGCGCCAGTCCTTCGCAAGTTTGTCGCTATCCATCAGGTTGAAGATGGCCTGAAGGAACCAGTTGTCGAGCATTTCCGAGGCCATCTTTTTGATTGACTTGAGAATGTCGCGCAGGGCTTCTTCCGTAAAAACGTCCTTTAGATCCTGATCGCTGAAGTTGAAGTCTTCGAAAACCGTGATCGCGAGTTGTGAACGCGTGTCTTTCAGATACCAGGTACGCGCGCGCTCCAGCACCAGCATCACGTCCGAAATGTCAATTTGAAGCAATTCATTGAACACCGGCAGACGCAGACTCGAGGGATGTCTTGAGTAACTTTGCTCCCCTGCAGGCGGAATAATGGTGGAGTAAGTTCGCGTTGCTTCGGGCGGAACAATGACGGTCGGCGGGTCTAGAGTGAAGTATTCCGGGTCGAGTTTCATGTTGAACGGCGGAATGGGAAGGTCTTTGTTGGGGTCTGTAATGCCGGGGTAATCATCAGTCGGCGGTAACTCATTGCCGTTCGGGTCCCTTCGCGGATTCTCGCCCACGTTGCATTGGACCAACTTCGTGCGAAACATCTCGTCGATGTAGACGTGAAAGAGTCGGTCGGTGTCTTTCTCTTTACCGATGATACGTCCGCGTCCGACGGCAATCATGTCAAACTTGATGCCGGTGAGTTCTTCACCAATGCGGAGATTTTCGTGCGAGATAAATCCCGGGAACAGTTGATTGGTGCAGGGATCCCTTAAAGGGTCGATCGTTTTCCAAGTTGCTCCGTCGTCGGGACTAAATTCGACGGTGCCGAGCGGTAACAGACGCACGAGATAACGCCTGCCTGAGTCGCGGATACGAAGGCGAGAACGCGAGGAACCGGGATTAAACATAACGCCGTAACGGCGCGAATATGATGTTACAGATTGAAAGTGAACGTTATTGAAAACTGTGTAGTCGCCTTTAGCCATGATCGTCTACCTCAGAGATGAAGAAAGCGCCGGATGGATTAAGGCTTGCGCCTGGGCAGCGTTTAGGCCACGGCTGTTGTAGGAGGATTATGAGTAGGCGGATTGTACTCCTGCGATTTTCGGGTGTGAATAACGCAGGGAGTTTTAAAGAGAAGATTTAGTTTTCGCGGCCGGCGAGTTTGGCGATCATGTTGACGAGTTGGCCCGCGCCGATCGGTTTGGCAATGTGCATTTGGTAGCCCGCGGCGAGTGCCTGTTTCCGATCTTCTTCGCGCGCGTAGGCTGTCAGCGCAGCGGCCGGTGTGTTGCCGCCCTCGTCGTGCGACAGTGACCTGACGCGAGTAATAAAACTGTAACCGTCTTCATCCGGCATTCCGATGTCGCTCAGAATCACGTCAGGCCGCCAGTCAATCAACTCCGTGAGTGCTTCGCGGGCCGACGTGCACGTTTTAACTTCTGCGCCTGTGCGCTCGACAACGGTGCTGATGATTTCGCGTGTTTCAATTTCATCGTCAACCAGCAACACACGCAAACCGTCAAGCGACTGGAAATCTGAAACGTGAATCTCGCCGCTATGCAGGACTGCAATCGGTGCGGCGCGATCGGTGAGCAGCGGAAACGACGCAGAGAAAGTCGCGCCGTTGCCAACGCCGTCACTCTCAGCCGCGACAGTACCGCCGTGAAGTTCTACAAGATGTCGCACGATCGCCAGGCCGAGACCAAGACCGCCGAACGTTCTCGTCGTTGAACTATCAGCCTGTCTGAAACGATCGAACACGCGTGGTAGAAACTCCGGATCGATTCCCTGCCCGGTGTCTTTAACCGTAACTCTCACATTTTCTCCGTCGCGTTCAAGGCGTACGGCGATCTTGCCTCCGTGCGGCGTGAACTTTACGGCGTTCGACAAGAGGTTCCAGATGATCTGCTGTAAGCGTGCGGAGTCGGCCGAGATTGCGCCCAACCCAGGTTGCGCGCGGTAATCGAGCGTAATTTCCTTGGCGTCAGCGGCAGGTTGCACGACGTTGATTGCGGCGCGAGTTATCGAGCAAATGTCGAGTGGTCTAACGTCGAGGTTGAGTTTGCCGGAGACGATGCGCGAAACGTCGAGTAGATCGTCGATCAACTGGGCTTGCACTCGTGCATTTCGATCGATGGCGTCGAGTCCCTGCGCCAGTACCTTTTCATCACGGCGCGCTTCACGCAGCACGCTTGACCAGCCAAGCAGCGAAGTCAAAGGCGTACGCAGCTCGTGAGATAAGGTGGCGAGAAACTCGTCTTTGATCCGGTTGGCAGCCTCGGCTTCGGAGCGCGCGCGTTCCGCTCGCAATAATAGTTGTTCACGTGCTTCTTCTGAACGTTGCAACTCGCCGATGTATCGCGACAGTTCTTGAACGTGTAATCGCGCAGCTTCCGTCTGCGCGACTGAGGCTTCGATGTTTTTCAGATACGTCTGATACGTGAAGCAGATAATCAGGATGATTGGAACGGTGGCGACGACTGCGTAAAACCCGTAAGTGTTGATCAGGATCGCGATGATTCCGGCGGCCGAAGCGCCTGCGAAGTAAGTTACTGAAGTCCAGAGGTAATAAGTGCGCCAGGTGTACCAGGTTGATTCCTTGAGCTTTGAAGCCTTTTCAATGGCGATTAAAAACGTGTTTGCGATGTACTGCACGAGCGCCATCGTGCAAATGGCGGCGAAGAACGATTTGGAAAAACCTTTATCGATAATGTGCGCCGGAGCACCAGCAGTCCAATTCAACACGATGGACGTGAAAAACGTTGATGTGGCCAGGATGGCCGAGTTGAAAAGGATCGTTCGTGGACGTTTGCTGATGATCAGAGTGGCGGCAATGCCTTCCAAAGCCGAGACGAGAATTGCCGCGGCGCCGCCGAAAAGCAGCATCGTCAGGAAGACGAAAGTGTCTGCGACAGTGATGCGGCCGCTTACCCTCGGTATTCTGATGGCGACGAGCGAACTCGCCATCACCATCAAGCAGAGGAAGAAGAAACGCGCGTCTAGATCGTGAAAGGGCAGGATATAAAGTGAGACAAGGATGATCGCTGCGCCCGCGCACACCAGCGACCACATGTACACACTGCCAAAGCTATCTCGTTGAACGTCTACGTGCGTCGCACTCATTGTGGACCTCGAGAGATTGTTGGCGTGGGAGAGTGTTTCTGAGGAGTGCGGGGCCAGCGTCACGCACTCCAAAGAAGCTAATAATCCAAACAGTCGGAACCGTCGTCCGATGCTGCCGTCATCATCGAACTATTGTCACCGTTCATCATTGCTGACTGCGCGCTGGTTACGAGGTCGCCAGTGATTACGCCGTCGCCGGTGATGACACCGTCCCCGGTAATTACACCGTCAGTCAAAACACTACCCTGAGATAGAAGATTGTCGAATAGCGAGTTCACAGCGAGGAAAGCTACACCGTCGCCCGTGATTACGCCATCACTCGTAAAAATGTAATCGCCTGTGATTACGCCATCGGAGAAGAAGGACGCATCGATTATCACGAGACCGTCGCCCGTGATCACGCCGCTTCCCAAGAGATTTCCCCGTGCGTAAACGAGTTGATACCTGGTAATGAGATCTGCGCCGGTCGCGTAAGTATGATTCAGAACTATACCCCGTGACCAGGTGAAAGATTGGTTTCCGATCGTCGTTGCGGCTTCAGGCGGGTTATCGGTCAACAGCGGTGACCCGACCGGAGTTGTTGAACTCAAGTCGGTGCGAATCAATTTCGCTATTTGCACAGCTCCGGCGATGTTCAGTTCACCGGCACCTTGTTCGAGCATGTTGTAGCCGGCGAGAGGCTGTGCCGTGTACATCAATAAAGCCTTGATCAGGTTTGGCGTCAGTGTTGGGTTCGCTTGAAGCATTAGCGCTGCCGCGCCGGCGGCAACGGGTGTCGCCATTGAGGTGCCGCTCAAGAACATCATCTTGCGTTGATCAGCGCCGCTGACTCCTGCGTCCAACGACGGATTCTCGCTCACCAGGCGATTGTTGACAGCCTCCGCGTTGATCAATTTGTTTCCGGGCGCAACGATGTCGGGCTTGAGGATGTTGTCGTAACGCTTGGTGCCGTCATCGTCAGTAGTGAAACTTCGCGTTGGTCCACGTGAGCTGAACGTCGCGATGTTATCGTCACCTCGTCCATCCGTTCCGAAGGTATTCGCAGCCCCGACAGTAATCGCGGAGGGCTCGTTACCAGGCGAATGAATGTGACCGTAAACCTTGTTGCCGTCACCGTCCTTACCGTTGTTTCCCGCTGCCGCAAACACAACCACGCCCGCATCAACCAATCGCCGCACGGCACGACATATCGGATCGTTGCGGTACGAATCGATCGCCGGCATTCCGAGACTCATGTTGACAACGCGAATGTTATAGGTCGCGCGATTCGACTCTATCCAGTCCAGCGCGCGCAGCACTTGCGCAGTTGATCCTAGTCCTTCTGAGTTCAGGACACGCAGGTTAATGATGTTGGCATTTGAAGCGACGCCGACGTATTGCGCGTTTGAGATACGGCCGTTGCCCGCGGCGAGTGATGCCACGTGAGTTCCGTGTCCGTATGGATCGTCGGTACGTCCTTCGCCGGTGAAGTCTTCGCTGTAGACTATGCGTAGTTCGTTGGACCTGTTCAGAAACGACTTATGACTCGTATCAATACCTGAATCGAGTATTGCGATGCCGATGCCGGTCCCATCGAGTGTGCTACTCGTGCTGTTTGGAGTAGCCCTGACCTGGTCCGCGCCGGTTGTAGACGACACGTGGCCCATCGGCTGCACGTCACGGTTCATCGAAACGTAGGCGACGTCAGAGCGCGAAGCGATCGCGAGCGCCGCTTGAACAGGAACCGTGATGATACGTGTAGGGGCGCTCTTCAGCTTTCGGATGTTGCTGCCTGAGACTTCGAGTGCGGAATCGAGCGTTGCATCCGCCTGATTGACTGGCTGCACTATGATGCGGACCAGGTCGGCGCCCTTTCCCTGGGCAACTTTGTCGGCGATATCTCTTGAGATCTTCCGGCCGACTGGGACATTCGAAGCGGCTTCGGCGTGAGTCTTTCTTTCACATAACGGCAACGGCAACAGAAGGAGTGAGACAAAACCACTCCACAGCATCGGGTAAAAAAAACGCTTCATCCTGATTACTCCGGGAAACCGTACGGAGGTTTCACTTCAGGCCGTATAGGTCAAATGAGTGGTGAAGGTAATCACGGCGATTTCTTGCACCGGTCGGGGCTTGACTGTCAGGGTCTGGCAGTCTAGCAGAGAGTAAAAAGTGTTTCAACGCGGTAAATGTGGAGGTTTTGTGTCGAAAAACTGGGGAGTTAACGACGGAAAGTGCCGAAGACAACATCGAACAGCGGAGACGTCACGCCGAAGCGCCGTTCGGGAGTCTTGTAGTGGTGCAGCAAGTGATACTTCTTCAGATATCTGAATAACCGCAGCCGGCTTTTGTGATGATGGCACTGAAAATGTAGCCATTCGTAGAAGAAGTAACCGGATGTCATTCCAATGAAAAGATATGAGGATGCCGCCCACGATCCTGTTAAACCCCACGCCACGAGCCAGTAAGCGGCAGCAACAGGAGCACTCAAATACAAGCTTGCGAAGATCCGGTTCGTTGCTGTCGGATTCTCATGGTGTGACAAGTGAGCCGCATAAAGGATCTTACGGCCAAGGCGTGACTTCGCGTTGTAGTGGAAAATGAAGCGGTGCAGAACGTACTCGATTAAAGTCCAGCTCAAAACGCCGAAACCGAGTAACAAAGCGATCTGCGCAGCCGAAAGACCGTGACCGGCCGCAAAAAAGCCGAGGCAAAGTGCGACCCCCGTATAAAAGTACAATGGGGTAAACTGCTTCCAAGCCCCGGCGACCACTTAACAGCCTCCCGCTGAAACTACCGACGAGAGAGATACTTAGGATAGAGATGGCGGTGAATAAGTTGCCAACAGAATTCGACATCGCCGTACGGCGACTCGTTGGCGTCTTAGCTATCGTTGCCGGACTCGGTTACGTGGCTTCGATCCACGCGCAAGACCCCAAAGACAAATGGAGACGAGTTTTCACTGGCGAAGACTCGATAATCGAGCTCAACGTATCCAGTGCGCGCTTTGTGCCGAGTCACATCATGCGCGTCGAGTTTCGCACGACCTTCTCGAAGCCGGAAAAACTTAGCAGCACTTCAGATCTGCGTTACAAGAGTCGTCTTGAAACTATCGATTTCAAACTCAATGAGCATCGTTATCGTCTTTTTGAGACAACGATCATGGACGAAGCCGGCAAGGCGTTGAGTTCTTACAAGGCAACAACAGACGACGAATGGAGAGTTATTAAGCCGGGCGGAGTGATGGAACGACTCTTCAGCGCAGTCCGCGAGTTATCGCCGTTCGGTATTTGGAAGGTTATCTCTTATCGGTTTGCAGACGGGGGCTCCGCCGGTAGCAGCGCGCCGGAGCTCGATCGTCTTATTGGAACGGAAGTTCGACTGGCAGCGGATCAAGCAACCGTCGGAACAAAGATCTGCTCACTTCCGGATTACCAGCATAAGGAAGCTACTAAAGAAGAATTGGCTCGCGAACTGGGCATTCCGTCGCTTGGCGTCGAGGGCAGTGTAGAAAGCATCGCCGTGAAGTGTTCGGTAAGCGGCTGGACACCACCTCAGAGCTTGTTGATCAAGCGTAGCGCCGGCGATATGTTGATGCTTTGGGACGGTGTGTTCCTGGTGTTAAAGAGAGACGACGATCCGCGCAGCTTAGATTTCCCGCGCACGCTGAAACGCCGAACCCCACAATAGATCCCTACTTCACGACGCCTCCTGCGACGGCTTAACAATTCCAGCATTCGGTTCGGTTCTGTGCTTCCGAAACGACGGCACAAGCATCGGCACCGACTTTCGGTACTTTTCATACGTCTCACCGTGCTCGCGAACAAGATCTCTTTCTTCAAACTGGATCGCCAACAGAATGTAAGCTGTCGTCGCGATTGAGAAGAGCAAGTGCGCATACGTCATCAACGGCGTCATCCAGAATGCGAACAACCAGCCGACGTACAGCGGGTGTCGTACTAACCGGTATGGTCCAGGCGTCGCAAAGTGTAACGTGCCATACGGTTGACCGAGCAGGTAACGCCACACCTGGCGCAATCCAAATAAGTCGAAGTGGTTGATCAGAAAAGTCGAAAACAGAACCAATCCCCACCCAAACGCAAACAGACCGCGTAGGACGAGCCGTCCGGTCGGATCTTCCACCGACCAAACCACTCCACCGAGCGGCCGCCACAACGTAAACAAAAGAATCAACGCAATGCTCGAGAAGAGAACGTAAGTGGAGCGTTCGATCGGCTTGGGCACAATCCTCGTCCACCAATCCTTGAACCACTTGCGCGCCATCACACTGTGTTGCACCGCGAAGAGAGTCAGCAACGCCGCGTCGATCGCGAAACTTATCGCGAGCGGCCCGCGCGCAACGCCGTCGAGCGTTGTCGGAACGCCGAAGTTGCCGATGAATCCAATCGCGTACAGAAACGTCCCCAGGAATATCAGGTAACTGAAAGTTCCGTAGGCAAAAAACACGATTCGCTTGAGCATTTGTATTGCCTCCCTCGCGCTTGTTTTCTGCGGCAGAGAATGGCGCTTTCCGCAGTGTTAGGCTATGGGAGTTTTGTCCCGGTTTGGATATACTCCGGGGCTTCCTGTGGGACTTTTGTCTCGGTTGTGATCCTCGATGATCAAGAGGGCAACACAGCGAATTCGGTATCTGCGCACGCCTGACGGAGTGCAACTCGCCTGGGCCGAGGCGGGCGCCGGCCCCACGCTCATCAAAGCCGCAAACTGGCTGACTCATCTCGAGTACGAGTGGGAGAGCCCCGTCTGGCGTCACTGGATCCGCTTCTTCAGCGACCACTTCCGCTTCGTTCGTCATGATGAACGTGGATGTGGAATGACCGACTGGAATGTCGGCGACCTCTCGTTCAACCGTTGGGTCGAGGACCTCGAATCCATTGTCGCAGTCGTCAATCCTGCGGAGCCGTTTGCGCTTTTAGGCATCTCTCAAGGCGCCGCGACCTGCCTGGCGTATGCGGTGAAGCATCCGGAACGCGTGTCAAAAATTGTGCTCTACGGCGCCTACGCACGCGGGACGTTTCGCCGGGGCGATCCTGACAAAGACCGGTTCTATCGCGCGCTCATCGACATGGCGCGGCTCGGCTGGGGCAAAGACAACCCTGCATTCCGCCAGGTGTTCACTTCGCGGTTCATCCCCGGCGCAACCGAGGAACAGATCGGATGGTTCAATGATCTTTGTCGAAAGACAACGTCGCCCGAAATCGCCGCTAGACTTCTTGAGGCGCGCGCAGTGATCGACGTTGTGGATCTTCTCGGCAAGGTGCAGGCGCCCACGCTCGTGCTGCATTCTCGCAACGACGATGTGATCCCAATTGCGGAGGGACATATTCTCGCCGCCGGCATTCCAGGCGCGCAGTTCGTCGAGCTTGATTCAATGAACCACATCCTGCTCGAGACCGAACCCGCATGGGAACGCTTCTGCGGCGAAGTGCTCGACTTCATGGATGTAAAGGAAGCAATTAGCGGAGAGGATCCTGCGTTTGGCTCACTCACCGCGCGCGAGCGGGAAGTGTTGGCGTTGATTACGCAAGGTCTTGGTAACGCCGAAATCGCAGATCGTCTTTCGATCAGCGAAAGGACCGTGCGTAATCATGTTTCCAATCTTTTCGACAAACTCGGTGTGTGGTCGCGCGCGCAGGCGATGGTGTTTGCGCATGACCACGGCTTTCGGACCACGTAAACAACTCACGAACGCTCCGGATGGACCAGTACGACTCGCAAGCTGATGTAGCCAAGCGTCAGAATAACGCCGAAGATTAAAGTCACTGCGAGCGGTCTCGCATGTTCCCACGGATGAAGTAAGCCGTCCATGATTCCAAATACTCGTGTGGGCGCAATCAAAACGTCCCAACTGTTCCATCGCAGGAACCTGCCGAGATAGATCGCAAACCCACTCAGCACTAACGACACCAGGGCGAATATCCAACCCCAGGCGGCGCCAAAGCTGCGCGCCACGATTCCCTGCACGTCAATAAGTGAAAGATAACCCAGCAGCAAACCTGTCCCCGCACACGAAAGTAAAAGCGCAAGGTCGTACCAGGCGGGAGCGTGAGACACGCGAGTTAAGTGCAGTATGTCCGTCAGTATGTAAGGTGCGTTTGGGAGAAACAGTAACCACAGACAAAAGAGTGCGATCTGTATGGTCCGTGGGAATCGCCAGTGACTAGCGATTCGCAGCACTGTACTGAAAAACAGAGGCACGCAAGCGAGAAAGAGATTGCCAATCAGAAATCGATAATAGCCGGAGCCGGTTCGATCAGTGCGCACTGCGATCATGGCCACGCACCAAAACAGCAGCATTGACAGGACGATGATTCTTCTTACGTCGGTGTACTTCAGAATTTCGCGCATGGTCTTTCCCTTGTTCATCCAGCTAACAACATGGCTGCAAGCACAGTCGGAACAAACTGCATCGGCACATTGTCCCAACCACGCGGTGAAAGCGCTTCGACCACAGTGCAGACAATTGCAATCAACGGAAGCAGGAACAGTGAACGCAGATCGAAGCGAAGTTCCGGGCTGATTGCCACGGCGATTAGAAGAGCTACGACAGAAGCAGCGAGTACTGCGAAAGAGCCTTCAAACGTTTTGCTGACTGTCTTGCCGCCGGCATAAATCGTGTAAGGATGCCTGCCCCAGCGCACGCCTGCCGGCTCTCCGGCAGCGTCACCGAGCCCGCCTACCAGGTAGCCCACCGCCGCCAGTGGACCAAAGAACACGTTGCTGGCCATTCCGCCAATGAGTGTGGCGAAGTAAGGAATGACGATGTAATACGTGCGGTCTGGGCCATCCTGCTCGCGTGCGAGCGCCTCGTAGAAACGGTTGCCTGGACCACGAAACACCGCTAGTGCGACCACCAGCGACACCATCACTCCGAACAAGCACACCGCCCAAAACCCACCGAGAGCATGAACAAATACCGCTGAGCTGAAGATCAATACGTGGAAGAGCTTGCGCGTGTATCCGGTGGGAAGTCGACGTCTAGTCTTTAAGTGCGCGGCCAGACTGAGACACGCATAGGACCAGGCGAGTGCAACCAGCGCTTCGAGAATTAAGGCGGTCGGGTTGGGCCACGTCATGTGAGGAGAATAACACAAGTACTTTGCTGCGCCAAGTACTTTCTCACGACAATCACTAATCCGTTAGCTCTGCACTGCTGAAGCACACGCCTTTCCCGTGTACGATGCACTTGGCGTCCTGCTCGTGTGGTTCGAGGCGCCGGGATTGGACCTTCAACAAGGAGAAACGTCGATAGTCTTCGATGGACAAAGTCACATGAGTAAACCTCGAAACCTTTCAGTGGTTATGGCGCTCGATAACGTCGTCTTTCGCACCAACTCAGTAACCGTCAAAGTTTAGGGTTCGATCTTTTTCGGAAAGGGAATCACAATTCTGAACGGTTCGTTGACCATTTCCGCCTTGATCTTGATCGGCTCTCCCTGTCCTGATGACTGGCTTTCGGAGTGTAACCAGTATTCTGCACCAACGAATGCTTGCAGTGAGAATCTTCCCAATTCGTCGGTGCTTTCCCAATCGTACTGGTTGTCGTCGTCAGGGGAATCTTTCGAAGGCCTGAGAGTTACCCAGCCACGAGATACAGGTATGCCATTGGGCCAGATCAAGACACCTTCAATGTGTCGTACGACATATCCTGGCGGCAGTCTGATTTCTCGTTCATCAAGAGTTTCGTTTTCGCCAATCGAAATGTCACGTGCCTGATTGAGCGCAATAGCATTCGGATAATAGAAGGTGGTGGCTCGGGCCTTATCAACGAACGGCGCTCTGATATCAACTGATAACAGATAGTTGCCAGGGTTTAGTCCGTGAAATTTGAATTCTCCCTCCGCGTGATAGTCATACTCATCCCGTTGGATAAGCAAAGGTGAAGGTGACCGGGCGAGCAAAACGCTAACTTTAGCTCGTTTAATGGGATTTCCTTCCGAATCAACAATTCTGCCGTTTACATCATTGTTCCAACCGACTTCAAATGACGCATAAGCACTTGACCCTTGCTGAATGCGGCGATAATCCAGCGGTAGCTCGGAACCAAGAATAAACTCTTCCTCCGTCGGGAAATACGCCGTGTATTTCTTCGGCAGCAAAGGATGCGCTTTGTATCTACCGTCCGGAACTCGCGCCAGGCTATACAAGCCCTGCTCATCGGTTACAGTTTCAAAGTTTCTGTCTTTACCTTCAATGAGAACCTTGATGCCTGAGAGAGGCGTAACGCGCGGGCGTGATTTGCTTGCCCCTAAGTCGGAATCAACTCGCGCTACGGCTCCGTAGACTCTCGGCTCTGGAACGCCTTTGAGTAAATTGCGAATGTAATGCAGATCGGCAGCGGCATAAGAAAGGTTCGTCGTTCGACCGCAAGCACTCGATGAAAGGTTGTCGTTAGAGTCGCCATAGGCATAGACCAGATAACTTTCTCCTATAGTGAATCCTTGATAACAATCGCTGTCGATCCGGCCGACGCTTATCTCTAGTCGTGAGGTCTTCGGTCCCTTCAACGTTTCAGTAACGGCGAATTCAAAAACTCGCTCGCGGAACGAAAAAGTCTTGTTGTCATATTTTTCTGTACCGGTTCTATCTTTCGAGCCGACTGCCTTTCCAACGAATACAACCCTGGAGTCCTGGTACGCTCCGTATGGCGTAAGCTGAGGATTGCACACACACGCCTTTGCCTCGAACCAGAAGTACGAAGTGCAAATGATGATTAGCGAGAGTGCGATCTTAGTAACAGTTCTAGTCATCTGTTGTGGTAAAGATTACAACTAGTATAGATGGAAACAACATTACCGCTGGTGACGAGGCTTGCGTTCCGGAATCAGTTGGAACGTGTCTTCATCACTGGTCGGGCAATTCATCGGGTTCCTTCGCTCGGTAACTCTCGCACGCCTTTTGGCGCCGCAGGATTTCGGTCTCTTCACTATGGCTTTGACCGTTGTGGCCGCCGCGAACGCGCTGACCACGATCGGATTAGACCGCACAATCATCGCAAATAGATTTGTGACGCGAGATGAGCTGAAGGTTCATCTGGATACAGTATGGTCAGCCGAATTAATTAGAAGCATCGTCGTCGCTCTGCTCGTATCACTTTCCGCGTTTCCCATGACGCGATTCTACGGACAATCACAACTCAAAATCGCCATTCCCATTCTCGCGTGTGCGAGCCTCATTCAGGGTTTTCAAAACATTGGTTTGGTTCTTCTGCGCAAAGAGATCAGTTTCCAAAAGGTCTTTTGGTTCGATCTGGCCACGAACGTTGGTGGAGCCGTGTTGACGATAGCGCTCGCTGCCATTCTACAGAACGTGTGGGCGCTCGTGTTTGGAATGCTGCTAACGACGACGATCGGAACGGTCTTATCTTATGTTTTTCATGCCTTTCGTCCGAGGGTGAAGTTTGACCGAGTTGCCGTCACGCAGGCTTGGCATTTCGGAAAGTTCGCGATCCTCTTTGCGGTTGCGTCTTACGTCACTAATATGGCTGACAACATCATGGTCGGGCGTTTACTGGGCCCTGACGCACTCGGCAACTATTCTCTCGCTTTCAATATCGCCAGCGCGCCGATCGTCGTTGTGATCTTCTCTGTCAGCACAGTGCTCCTGCCGGCCTACTGGTCATTCCACTGCGTGGCTTGACTTTGATCACTTCCACCGTCTTCTGGAGTGTAGACAGACCAAGAGAGCTGGCTATCGTGAGGAGCCTTGACGCGTTAGTTTTTGTTACCGTGCTGTACCCATTGATCTCGAGGTTCGGTCTGCCCGGAGTCGCATGGGCTGGAGTGATTGCTTATGCGTTCGCGTGCGTGAATCGCGCAATCGCTCTCAATAAGGTAATTCCGGGCATCTCGCCGAAGTTGCTGCGAAAAATGTTGGGAATGCTTGTTTTACTAACCACGCTGCTATTGGTCAGAGCGCTGGTCAGCCGCTAAACTGGCGCCTTTATTATCCGGTATGAATTCGTTGACCAACCCTCTCATCAGCGTGGTAATGCCGGTCTACAACGCGCTCCCTTTTCTGGACGACAGCATTAGCAGCATTCTCGGACAAACGCTGAGCGATTTTGAGTTTGTAATTCTCGACGACGCTTCCACTGACAATTCAATTGAACGTTTGCGTGAGTGGGCGGCTCGTGACAAACGAATACAGATCCACGAAAGCAAGAAGCGACTCGGACTTTCCGGCAGCTCAAACGCCGTGGTCGCGCAGGCACGTGCTTCGATCGTGGCGCGTATGGACGCCGACGACATCGCTCATCCGGATCGGCTTAGACGGCAATGGGAGATCATTCAGAATAGTCCGGATGTTGCTGTCGTTGGCACGCTCTGCAATGGAATTGATGCCACTGGACGCGAAGTGCGTCCGCGTGATCGCTGGCGACTCCTGCGTCGTTCCGGTTACATTCCGTTTCCTCACGGCTCGGCAATGTTTCGGCGCGAGGTGTTCGATAAAGTGGGTGGTTATGAGGAAACTGCGATCGCCGGTGAGGACCAGCACCTGTTTTCGAGAATGGCCGAGCACGGCCGGATCGTGACACTTCCCGACGTCCTTTACAGCTATCGTTATCATTCAAACAATGCAACGCTCTTCAATGGCCTGCGCGCTATCGGCGAGAACCATTCCAACAACGGTGAATCGTTGGCCGCGTTTTACATGCTGGGCGCGATGCGACTCTGGGCGGGTGAATCACCGATGTTGCTCAAACCCATGCTCAAGCATGAGTCTTTCAAATGGGATCCCAGGAGTTTAATGATCTTAATTTCAGCAGTCTGGGCACATGTTAGCCCGCTCACACTGAAAGTTGTTCTGCGTGGATCGATCAGAGTTCGCGACTTGCTCGCAAGTATCACAGTGAAGGACGGGAAACCTTACGAATGGCGATCAGAATAACGGTCGCCGGCGTGGGTGCACGCGGCCAGGACTGGGTACGCGAGGTCAAAGCTGCACCGGCGTTCGAGTTGGCGGCGTGTGTTGACGTTGATCCCGCTGCGTTGCAGCGAGCATCTGCACGGTTTGGCATTTCTCCAGATCGGTGTTTCACCGATTTGGGCAAGGCGTTGGACGCGAGCGGATCTCAGGCCGTGATTGTTGTGACACCTCCGGATTGTCATGCGACAGCTTGCCAGGCAGCGCTCGACCGTAAACTCGCTGTACTCGTCGAGAAGCCTTTCACACTTCGGTTAAGCGAAGCAGAGCGACTCGTTTCGCTGGCCGGCGCGAAGAGCACCCCGCTTTTGGTCGCGCAAAATTATCGCTACCTTCGTTCTTTTCGTACTGTCAAGCGGCTATTTGACGAAGGCGTGCTCGGAAGAGTCGGCATGGTTGTTTGTCACTACTACCGTCCGTTTCACAGCATGCCCGACTCCCTCGCTAAGCTCACCAACAGCGTACTTTGGGGCATGAGTGTTCATCACCTGGATGCGATTCAGTACGTGCTCGGGTCGAAAGTGACAAGCGTCAACGCCGAAACTTTCACTCAGCCGTGGGGTCGTCTTCCTCGCGGAGCCTCATTGCAATTGATGCTCGCGATGGCGAACGACACGCGTGTTTCTTATTCGGCAACCTACGAATCCACCGGCCACACGCTTTTCGAAGGTGGACAGGAATTCTATGCGCGCTTTATTGGGGAGCGGGGCACACTGCATGTGTTTCAACGTTGGCTGATATTTTGGGAGAACGGCAAGTTACCGCGTCTGGTCCGTCGTGGACGGAGAAAGAAGACCGAGGAACAAGTGCTGCTCGATCAGTTGGAGCGGGCATTGATTCACGGCGAATCGCCGGAAGTCAGCGGCCGCGACAATTTGCAAACGGTCGCTACATTGGAAGCGTGTGTTCGATCCGCCGCCGAACAAAGATGCGTTAATCCGCAGGAGTTGTTCGTTGGGCATTAACAAAAACTCATCTGTGCTCGCGATCGGCATCGATGCCGCTGAGTCAACACTGGTGCGGCGTATGATCGATCAAAACGAGTTGCCGGCGATTGGATCATTGCTCGCCGGCGGCAAATGGCTCGAGGTGCGTTCCCCGTCTTCGATCGGTAGCGGAACCGTGTGGCCTACCTTTTTGACTGGTGAAGAACCAGGTGTCCACGGCATCTACAGCGAGTGGAAGTGGCTGCCGGCGACGATGAATTTACGCCGCTATCAAGGTCATCACCCGACTCCGTTCTGGAAATCGCTCGCTCAACAAGGAGTTTCCACGGGCGTGTTCGATGTTCCTTTCGCGCCTCCTGTGGGAATCACACAGGGATTTGAAGTGTGCGAATGGTGGGCGCACGACTCGACGGCGGCCGGTCTTCGAGCTGGTCCTGATGAGATTCGCGCGCTCGTGCAAGAATCGCCACCGCACCCTCTCTCTGGAAATCGATTCGTTACCGCCACGCCTGACAGCACAAACAACATAGAAGACTTGGCGGGCGCATGCTGCGCGGGTGTGCGATTGCGAGGCTTGCTGGCAAGAGATCTAATTCGCGAGACGAAACCGCAGTTATCCGTGGTTGTATTTCCGGAGATCCATCATGCCGGTCATCAGCTTTGGCACACGGTCGCGCCTGACCATCCGATTTACGCGTGCCTGGAGCGCAATGGCTCATCCGTCGAACCGTTGCTGAAGGATCTGCATCGTGCGATCGATGAACAGATTGGGGAACTGATAAGGACCACTGGTGCAGATACAGTAATGGTTTTTGCTCTTCACGGAATGCGGCCCGCGTTGG
>Ga0068861_100001199_pt1 | contig 16130 bp, 13 predicted proteins | sample KBSSwiS42_FD_66593 | JGI IMG/M metagenome (GOLD analysis project Ga0068861, IMG submission 66593) | Switchgrass rhizosphere microbial communities from Kellogg Biological Station, Michigan, USA - KBS Switchgrass S4-2 | ecosystem: Host-associated > Plants > Roots > Rhizosphere > Soil ...
AGTTGCGCTCGATCGTCTCGCGCAGGTGCGTGAACAGCAGATCCTCGGAGTCGACGGTGACCGTGCCCGACTCGATCTTCGACAAATCGAGAATGTCGCTGATCAGGTTCAGCAGGTCGGTGCCGGCCGCGTGGATGGTCTTGGCGAACTCGACCTGGCGCAGGCTCAGGTTGCTGTCGGCGTTGTCGGCCAGCTGCTGGCCGAGGATCAGGATGCTGTTGAGCGGCGTGCGCAGCTCGTGCGACATGTTCGCGAGGAACTCGGACTTGTAGCGCGAGGTGAGCGCCAGCTCCGCCGCTTTCTCTTCCAGCGCCCGGCGCGCCAGCTCGATTTCCTGGTTCTTGCGCTCTACTTCCGCGTTCTGCTCGGCGAGCAGCCGCGCCTTGTTGGCGAGCTCTTCGTTGGTCTGCTGCAGCTCCTTTTGCTGAGCCTGCAGCTCGCCGGCGAGCTCCTGCGACTGCTTCAGCAGGCGCTCGGTGCGCATCGTCGCCTCGATCGTGTTGAGCACTACGCCGATGGAGCCCGTCAGCTGCTCCAGGAACGCCAGGTGCGAGGCGGTGAACTCGGTGATCGACGCGAGCTCGATGACCGCCTTCACTTGACCTTCGTACAGCACCGGCAGCGCGATCAAGTTACGCGCGCGCGCCTCGACCAGGCCGCTGCGCAGGTGCACTGCTTCGCGCGGGATATCGTTGACGAGGATGCGGCGGCCGTCCGCAGCGCACTGACCGACGAGACCTTCGCGCAATGCGTAGCGACGCGGCTCGTCGCCGTCGGGTTGCGCGTCGGCGTAGTTGGCGAGCTGCTTGAGCATGGGCCCGCGCTCGTCGAAGTCCATGATGTAGACGAGGCTTTGCTGCGCGTTGACGAGCGGCGCCAGCTCGGCGAGCAGCATCTGGCCGACCGTCACCAGGTCGCGCTGACCCTGCATCATGCGGCTGAATTTCGCGAGATTGGTCTTCAGCCAGTCCTGCTCGGTGTTGCGCTCCGTGGTGGCGCGCAGGTTGCCGATCATCGCGTTGATGTTGTCCTTGAGCTCGGACACCTCGCCGCGTGCGTCGACCTGAATCGAGCGCGTCAGGTCGCCCTTGGTCACGGCCGTCGCCACTTCGGCGATGGCGCGCACCTGCGTCGTGAGATTCGCCGCGAGCAGGTTCACGTTCGCCGTCAGATCCTTCCACGTGCCGGCTGCGCCTGGCACGTTCGCCTGGCCACCGAGGCGGCCTTCGACACCGACCTCGCGTGCCACCGACGTCACCTGGTCGGCGAACGTCGCGAGCGTGTCGGTCATGCTGTTGATGGTGTCGGCGAGCGCTGCGACTTCGCCTTTCGATTCCACCGTCAGGCGCTGACGCAGGTCACCCATCGCGACTGCCGTCACGACCTTCACGATGCCGCGGACCTGGTTCGTCAGGTTGTTCGCCATCGTGTTGACGTTGTCGGTGAGGTCTTTCCACGTGCCCGCGACGCCCGGCACCTGTGCCTGACCGCCGAGCTTGCCTTCGGTGCCGACTTCGCGCGCGACGCGCGTCACTTCAGCCGCGAAGCCGTTGAGCTGGTCGACCATCGTGTTGATGGTTTCCTTCAGCTGCAGGATTTCGCCTTTGACGTCCACCGTGATCTTGCGCGACAAGTCGCCGCGCGCGATGGCCGTCGATACCTCGGCGATGTTGCGGACCTGGCCCGTGAGGTTCGAGGCCATCGAGTTGACGTTGTCGGTGAGGTCCTTCCACGTGCCTGCGACGCCCGGCACGATCGCCTGACCGCCGAGCTTGCCGTCGGTGCCGACTTCGCGCGCCACGCGCGTCACTTCCGCGGCGAAGCCGTTCAGCTGGTCGACCATCGTGTTCATGGTCTCTTTCAGCTGCAGGATTTCGCCGCGCACGTCGACGGTGATCTTGCGATTCAGGTCGCCGCGCGCGATGGCCGTGGCCACCTCGGCGATGTTGCGCACCTGGCCGGTGAGGTTCGAGGCCATGGAGTTGACGTTGTCGGTGAGGTCTTTCCACACACCGCTGACGTCCTTCACTTCGGCCTGGCCGCCGAGCTTGCCTTCGGAGCCGACTTCGCGCGCCACGCGCGTCACTTCGGCCGCGAACGCGTTCAGCTGATCGACGAGCGTGTTGATCGTTTCCTTCAGCTGGCGGATTTCACCGCGCACGTCGACCGTGATCTTGCGCGACAAGTCGCCGTTCGCGATGGCAGTCGCCACGTCGGCGATGTTGCGGACCTGGCCGGTGAGGTTCGACGCCATCGAGTTGACGTTGTCGGTGAGGTCTTTCCAGACGCCGCTGACGCCTTTCACTTCGGCCTGACCGCCGAGCTTGCCTTCGGTACCGACCTCGCGCGCCACGCGCGTCACTTCGGATGCGAACGCGTTCAGCTGGTCGACCATCGTGTTGACGGCTTCTTTCAGCTGCAGGATTTCGCCTTTGACGTTGACCGTGATCTTGCGCGACAAGTCGCCGCGCGCGATGGCCGTCGACACTTCGGCGATGTTGCGCACCTGGCCCGTGAGGTTCGACGCCATCGAGTTGACGTTGTCGGTGAGGTCTTTCCAGGTGCCGCCGACGCCGGGCACGTTCGCCTGACCGCCGAGCTTGCCTTCGGTGCCGACTTCGCGCGCCACGCGCGTCACTTCGGACGCGAACGCGCGCAGCTGATCGACCATGGTGTTCATGGTCTCTTTCAGCTGCAGGATTTCGCCGCGCACGTCGACCGTGATCTTGCGCGACAGGTCGCCGCCGGCGATGGCGGTGGCCACGTCCGCGATGTTGCGGACCTGGCCGGTGAGGTTCGAGGCCATCGAGTTGACGTTGTCGGTGAGGTCTTTCCAGACGCCGCTGACGCCTTTCACTTCGGCCTGGCCGCCGAGCTTGCCTTCGGTACCGACTTCGCGCGCGACGCGCGTCACTTCGGCCGCGAAGCTGTTGAGCTGGTCCACCATCGTGTTGATGGTGTTCTTGAGCTCGAGAATTTCGCCCTTCACGTCCACCGTGATCTTGCGCGACAAGTCGCCGCGCGCGATGGCGGTCGACACTTCGGCGATGTTGCGCACCTGGCCCGTGAGGTTCGAGGCCATCGAATTGACGTTGTCGGTGAGGTCCTTCCACGTGCCCGCGACGCCCGGCACGATCGCCTGACCGCCGAGCTTGCCTTCGGTGCCGACCTCGCGCGCCACGCGCGTCACTTCAGAGGCGAAGGAGCGCAGCTGGTCGACCATCGTGTTGATGGCTTCCTTCAGCTGCAGGATTTCGCCACGCACGTCGACCGTGATCTTGCGCGACAGGTCGCCGTTCGCGACCGCGATCGTGACTTCCGAGATGTTGCGAACCTGGCCGGTGAGGTTCGACGCCATCGAGTTGACGTTGTCGGTGAGGTCCTTCCAGATGCCGCTGACGTTCTTCAGATCCGCCTGGCCGCCGAGCTTGCCCTCGGTGCCGACTTCGCGCGCCACGCGCGTCACTTCGGAGGTGAACGCGCCCATCTGCTCGATCATCGTGTTGACGATGGTGGCGGAGCGCAGGAACTCGCCGCGCAGCGGCTTGCCTTCGACTTCCAGCGGCATCGTCTGCGACAAGTCGCCTTTCGCCACGGCGCTGATCGCGCGCGTGACTTCGGTGGTCGGCCACAACAGATCGTCGATGAGCGTGTTCATCGAGCTTTCCATCGCGCCCCACGCGCCGGAGCGACGGTCGACCGTGATGCGATGACGGGTCTTGCCTTCTTTGCCGACCATCTGGCCGGCGCGCTCCACTTCGCGCGCGACGCGCTGGTTGGAAGCGATGATCTCGTTGAACGTATCGGCGATCTTGCCGCCGATGCCGGTCTGGTCGCTGGGCAGGCGCACCGAGAAGTCGCCGTCGCGCACCGCTTGCAGAGCGCGCAGCAGCTTCTTCAGATCGATGTCAGTTTCGGCCTTGGCGCTGTTGCGCTTGCTGCCATTCTTGCGACCGAGTGCCCGTGAAGCACGGCTGCGCACTCGTTCTTGCGTTTCCATCGAGGCGGACTCCGCGATTGAGCAAAAAGTTGGAAAAGCCCGGCGGGCAGGCGGCCGAACATAGCAAAAGCTTGTGGCGACGCAATAGAAGCATGTACTGGCCAGAACCCGCTATTTTTTCCCGCCGCGACACGCGCTTGGGCCTTGCCGCCGGTAGGTAATTTTTTCAAGCTGCGAGGGAACTCCCGAGCCCCGGAGTTAGTTCCGCCCCGACCGCCCGAGAGGAGAGAACAACCTGGAAGCGAGCCCTCCGGCAGCCGGCCCTCCGCCCGATGCCGCCGTCCTGATCCGCGTACAGCAGGAGAACCAGCGGCAGATCGTTGGCAAGCTGCTGCACGACCTGCGCAATCCGGTGCATTCCATCCGCATCAGCATGGAGCTGTTCGGCCGGCTTGCCCGGCGGAATGGCGACTTCGACAAGCTGATGGCGCGGGCCGCCGCCTACATCGATCCGGCGGAAGCCTCTGTCGCGAGTCTGGTCGCGAACAGCGAACGCCTGGCGAAATATGTCACGGGACCGGCCACCGCTGAGCTTGTGCCGGTGCGCGTCGATGAACTCCTGACGGAAGTCACTGCACTGTTAAAAGCAGGCAAGCGGCGTATGCAGGCGACGTGCACGTTGTCCAACGATCCCGCGCTCAGCCTGCGCGCCGATCGTGTCCGCGTGTGCCACGTGTTACTGCACAGCTGCTTCAACAATCCGACGCCTGCCGTCGCGCTATCGGTGCGTACGGGCACCGAGGGGCTGGTCGTGCTGGACGTGGCTTTTCAGGCGGGTGCTGCTGACGATGCTGCGCGCGCGAGTCCGTTGCGCGCCGAGGAACTGCAGACGATCGTGGAAACTGCTGGCGGCGCCGTGCTCACTGCGAACGCGACGGCGCTGTCGCTGGAGTTCAGGCGGGCGGACTCACCGGCGCCCGGCTGATCACGGCCTTCACTTCTTCGATCAGTCGTCGCGGCTCGAACGGCTTGGTCCAGAACTGATCGAACAGCGCTCGCTCCTGCGCGCTCGGTTGCTCGCGGCCGGTCAGCGCAATCAACGTTGTCCCGTCGAACTGCGGCAATTGACGCAGGCGGCGCGCGAGCTCGTAGCCGTTCATTCCAGGCAGGCCGATGTCGATGAGCAGCAGCAGCGGCGTGCGGCTTTCGCAAAGCTGGAGCGCTGCCTCCGCATCGCCGACGCTGTGCGCGGCAACGTCTTCCAGTTCCAGCAGCATCGTGAGGCTGGCGGCGGCATCGGCGCTGTCGTCGACGATCAGAACTTGCACGTGGCGATTATTTGCCGCGCCCGGCACCGATTACAACTGGCCGGGAACTTGTGATCGCCGGTTCCAATTGGACAGTGATGGAACACGGACAATTGACGATCGTCGACACCCAGCTGACTGGCGTGAATGCGTCGATCGAAGTCAGCAGCGAGGCGTTCGGACATAACGAGCCGATCCCGGCGCAATACACGGCCGATGGCGAAGGCCTGTCGCCGCCGCTCAAGTGGCGCGGCGTGCCGATGAATGCCGAAGCCGTCGTGGTGCTGGTCGAGGATGCCGACAGTCCGACCCCTCGGCCGCTGGTGCACGCGATCATCTGGGACTTGCCGGGCAGCGATGCATCGCTGCCCGAGGGCACGCTGCCGGACCAGCGCTGCGCCGCGAACGATGCGCTTGCAGCGACGTGGCTGCCGCCCGATCCGCCGCCGGCGAACGGTGCGCATCACTATGTCTTCCAGGTGTTCGCGCTGGATATAGTGCCGCGCTTCGAGTCACGCCCGGGGCGGGCGGAGCTACTGGACAAAATCAAAGGGCACGTGATCGCCAAGGGCGTGCTCATCGGCACGTACTCGCGCAAAAAAAGAGAGTCAGGCTAAAGCCTGACTCTTCTTCCACAAATAGCGCGCGCCGATCGCGACTCCGCCGACGACGCCTGCAACCAAGCAGAAGCCATGCAGCGTGTTGAGAAACACGGCGCCCAACAGCGGATTCCCATCGCTGAACGGCGCGAACGGTTCCATATCGGCGTGCATCAAGCTATCGAGCAGGACGTGCGAGTACGTTCCGATGATCGCCCCGAGCGCCACCGCTCGCACGCTGAGTCGCGGCAGCAGCTTGCGAACCAATGCAAACACAGCGACTACGATGCCCGCCGCCACCGTCGCTCCGACATACGTATGAAAGAAGCGGTGGATCGGCCACTGATGCGTCAGCATGAAGTACAGCGGCTCGACATCGACGAGCACGTTGGCACCGCAGAAGGCGAGAAAGCTGATGTGTCGCGGTGCCGCCGAGTGGACCAGCGCGCCGGGACCAAAGTGAAACGGAGTGAATGGCATCGAAGCAGTGTCACTCCAAAATCTATTGCTGCGTTCTACTCGCGTGTGCTCGACACGGTGGCTTTCGGCGCCGAGCTCTCGTCAACGTAGCGGAAGCGCACCACGCCATACAGCATCTCGTCCCAGGTCTGCTGGCCCCACGGCACTTCGCGGTTCGGATCCGGGTTCGCCTTGTTCTGGCTCGAGTTGTCCCACGTCGTGCTGTGCGTGACCTTCGTGCCGGCCGGCAGCCGCTTCGGCGTCGCCAGCTCGTACGTCGTCTGCCAGTTGAAGTCGTAGTGCGGCACCGACAGCAGCGTTTCCGTCGTGCCGTCCGGGTACGTGGCGATGAAGTTCGACGCCGTGCCGCGGAAATGCGAGTGCGGCAGCAGGCTGTACACGATGATGTCCTTGTCGAACGTACGCGACGCCGACTCGGTGTGCGCCTTCGTGTTCGGCGGAATCTTCAGCGTGGGCTTCGCCATCACAGCACTGCGGAACTGGTACTCCGGGGCGTCCTTGCGGAAGTACAGGCCCATGCGGCTCACGTCGCGCGCCGCCTTGCCGGTCGCGGTGTAGTGCATCTGGAAGAAGAACTTCGCATCTTTCTTCATCAGGATGCCGGTTTCGGTCGGCAGCACCATCGGGCCGGCGCCCGGCACGTAGCCGCCGAGGCTGCCGCCTTCGCGGATGCCGGCGCCGTCGGCGCCCATCGTCGCGATGATGTGATGGAGCACGGTGCGATCGCCCGGCTGGAAGTCGACAGCGCGCACCCAGACGTCGTGATCGAGCGGGTTGGTCGCGCTCGGCATCTGGTACGGAATGGTGCCGGTCGCCGGCACGTCGAACGCCGGAATCTCGACGATCAGGTCGGGCTCGCCCAGCGACCACTCGGGCCAGGTGCGCTTCAGCTCGGCGAGCGGATCGCCGCCGTTGCCGCGCGGCGCACCGGCTTCGATCCAGTGCACGAGCGTCTTGACCTCGTCCTTCGACAACGAGCGGTCGTTCGAGAACGCCTGGTAGTGCGGATCCGCGTGCCACGGCGGCATGCGCTCGGTGCGCACGACTTCGCGGATCATCGGCGCGAAGCCTTTGATCATCTCGTAGCTCGTCATCTGCCACGGGCCGATGCCGCCCTGGCGGTGGCACGTGACGCAGTTGTCGACCAGCATCGGCGCGATCGTCTTCGAGTAAGAGATCTTCGCGTGGGCTGCCTTCTTGTCGCGCTCGGGCATCGCGATCGCGCAGCCTTTGACGTCGACCTTCGCGGTCTTCACCGGCTGTCCGTTCACGAGCGCGTCGACCGCAGCGCTCGCATCCGACACCGGGCCGCGATACGCGAGCTTCCAGCCCTGCGGATTGATCACGAGCACTTCGCCGTTGCGGCGTAGATCGAGCGCCTCGCCGATGAGCTGCGTGTCGTCGATCAGGATCGGCATGTCGATGCCCGCCGCCGTCGCTTCCTTGACGATCGCCGCCGATGTGTCGGGGAGATTGGAATCGATCATCAGGACTTCGACGCCCTGCGCCTTGTACTGGTCGCGCAGCGACTTCAGTCCCGGCACTGCTGCGCGAGAGGTCTCGCAACCATTCCCCTGGGCCATCAGCACGACGGCCTTCATGTCCGAGAGGTAATAGAGCTCGCGCGAGCCGCCCTGGTGATCGAGCAGGCGGAAGTTGTCCACCGTCTCGCCGGGGCTCAGGGCGAAGGCGAATCTCGCTGCGCAGAACGTTGCGACGGCGAGGATGAGTTTCGAATGCTTATTCATACAGTTGCAGTCCTGCCTGCTTCGGATGCGGGGAGTCTGCGACGGTGGCCGGGTTCAGTCCATCGCGGGGCCGCCGTTTTAGTGCAAAGAATCGTATCGATCGGTGTCGATTCCATAATCCGTCGCGCGTCGCTCTCTCGTGCTTCCCTTGAGTCAGAGAGGACCCTATCCATGAGCGACCTGCAGATCATCGGCGCACCCGCCAGCAACTTCGTCTGGGTGACGCGCATTGCCTGCGCCGAGAAAGGCGTGCCGTATACATTCGTCCCGACCCTGCCGCATACCCCGGAAGTCCGTGCCATCCATCCGTTCGGCAAGATTCCCGTCGCGCGCCACGGCAGCGTGGCTCTGTGCGAGTCGCGCGCTATCTGTCTCTATATCGATCGTGCGTTTCCAGGGCCGGCGCTCGTGCCCGCCGATCCCGCGGGAGCGGCACTCGTCGAGCAGTGGCTCTCGCTCCTCAACACGCAGATCGATCCGCTGCTGGTTCGCCGCTATCTGCGCGCCTACTTCTTCCCGGACACCGCCGACGGCAGCCCGGATCGCAAGGCGATCGACGCGGCGTTGCCCGATATGCGCACGCAGTTCGCGGTGCTCGACGAAGCAGTCCGTGCGACGGGCTATCTCGCCGGCGACTCGTTCACGCTCGCCGACATCGACCTGTTGCCGACGCTCTTCTATATGAACAAGATGCCGGAGAGCCGCGTCATGCTGGCGCAGGCGAAGCATCTGAAGGCGTACTTCGACCGCCACATCGAGCGGCCGAGCGTCAGGCAGACTTATCCGGAGTCGATGCCGGAGCGCTTCGTGCACGTGCTGGCACAAGTTGCTTAAGGCGCGCCGGCGTCAGTTCTTGGGAGCAGTGAGCGATGCGCTACATCTTTCTCATCTACAGCCGCGAAACGGATCCCGCGAGCATTTCCGCCGAAGAGGACCAGGCGATCAGGACGCAGCATCGCGGGGTCCAGGATGAAGCCGGGCGCAAGGGTGTCCTGCACGCTGCGCAGCCGCTGCAGCGGACGAACACTGCGACGACGGTTCGCATGCAGGACGGCAAGCCGCTGATCGTCGACGGCCCGTTCGCGGAAACCAAGGAACAGCTCGCCGGTTACTACTTGATCGATTGTCGCGATCTCGACGAGGCGATCGAGTGGGCGCAGAAGATTCCGAGCGGCTGCCGCGGCGCACCGGGATGCATCGAGATCCGGCCGTTGCTGGAGTTGCCGCCGCGTTGAATGCGGAACGCGCACGTGCAGTCGCCGAGGCGACGTTCCGGCGCGAGCATGGGCGGATCATCGCTGCGCTGATCCGCCTGTGCGGTTCGTTCGATCGCGCGGAGGAGGCGATGCAGGACGCGTTCGCCTCCGCACTCGCGAACTGGACCGAGCAAGGAATTCCGGACAGTCCCGGTGCGTGGATCACCGCTGCGTCGCATCGCAAGCTCATCGATGTCGCGCGCCGCGAGCGAACGCGGCGCGAGAAGCGCGAGCTGATGCGCGATGGCGCCGATGAGCCGGCGTCGGAAGATGCAGCGTCGTTCGACGAGGCCGCAGCCGGACTTCCCGACGACCGGCTGCGGCTGATTTTCACTTGCTGCCATCCTGCGCTGAATCGCGAGGCGCAGGTCGCGCTCACTCTGCGAACGCTCGGCGGCTTGACGACCGACGAGATCGCGCGCGCGTTTCTGTTGCCGGAGCCGACGCTGGCACAGAGGCTGGTGCGGGCCAAGCGCAAGATCCAGCAAGCACGAATTCCGTACGAAGTGCCGCCCGAACATGCGTTGCCCGAGCGGCGCGCGTCCGTCCAGGCCGTGATCTATCTCATATTTAATGAGGGATATCTGGCCACGAGCGGCGACAGCCTGGTGCGGCGCGAGCTGTGCGCCGAGGCAATCCGGCTCGCACGCTTGCTGCGCGAGCTGTACCCGCAAGACGCGGAGACGGCGGGCCTGCTCGCGCTGATGTTGCTGCACGATTCGCGTCGCCACGCGCGCGTCGATGCTGGCGGTGCCTTGATCACGCTCGAGGAACAGGATCGCAGCGCGTGGGATCGCGAGGAGATCGGAGAAGGTCTCGCGCTCGTCGAGCTGGCATTGGGTCTGCACGCTCCGGGTCCGTACCAGATTCAAGCGGCAATCGGCGCGCTGCATGCGCAAGCAGCGACGCCGGCAGAGACTGATTGGCCGCAGATCGCTGCGCTCTACGCGGAGCTGGCGAAGTTGAATCCATCGCCGGTGATCCTGCTCAATCGAGCGGTGGCGATTGGCATGAGCGAAGGGCCGGAGCGCGGGTTGATGCTGATGGACAGCCTCGGAGTTTCCGGCGCGCTGTCGGAGTATTACCTGTTGCACGCGGCGCGTGCGGACATGTTGCGAAGGTCGAATCGACGCGAGGCGGCGGTGGAGGCGTATCGCCGCGCGCTGGCGCTGGCGACGAATGAGACGGAACGGCGATTCCTGCAGGGGCGGTTGCGGGAGCTTTCGGAGTCGGGCTAAAGCCCGACCTACAAGTCCCCTACAACGGCCTGTGGTTGACCTGTAGGTCGGGCTTCAGCCCGACTCTGCAATCTCTTTCAATTTCGCGTCGACCTCCGGCCCCTGCGGCACGACGATCCGCAACGTCTCACCCAATACTCCGCGCAACTCCTCCGCACTCCTCACCTTCCTCCTCACCGTTTCCTCTCCAAGCGTGTGCGTCGCCAATTCATTATCCAGCAGCGCATACCGCCGTCCCGGCTCCGTCCGCGCCGCAATCAACCGGCGCACGAAATGCGACTCCGGATGATTCGACAGATACCAGCTCGTCATCTCGTAATCCGGCAGCACCTGCTCCTGCAGATCAAATCGATACAACGTGCGCCACTCGCCCCGCACCTCTGCCTGCACTGCGTAATCGCCACTGATCCTCGTCATTCGAAACGGCTCGTGTGGCGTCGCCTGCGGCGTGTGCTCGACGAGACGCAGTGGCGCAGTCAGCGTCAGACCGCCGAAGCCGACATCGGCGATCCATATCGCGTCTTCGATGTCGACCTGCAGCAGCATGTGCGTGCGCGGCCGGATCGCATCCTCCGGCTGATTCCAGAGCACCCGTGCCGCGAGGCCCACGACCTTGAAGCCAATGCTCTCGAGCGCATGCTTCATGAGCAGGTTGTGCTCGTAGCAGTAGCCGCCGCGCCGTTGCGTTACGAGCTTCTGTTGCAACGATCGCGCGTCGAGCGGCACTGGCCAGCGCAGCAGCGGATTCAGATTCTCGAACGCTATGGCCTGCGGGTGCAGCCGATGGATCTCGCACAGCGTTTCCAGCCGCGCCGTCTTCGGTCCGTCGTAACCGATGCGCTCGAAATATGCAGCGAGGTCGAAGTCGTCGTGCATGTGGTCAGTGTACCAACCTACAATTGGCACGTGCTGCAAACCTATGAGGAAACGCGCCGTCGCTTCTTCGACCACCCGGCGGTGCGAGTCGAAGGCGCCGCTGCGCGAGGTGCACGCAATTGCCGTACGCCCGAAGCGCTCACGCCGGAGTTACAGATCGTGCTGACGCTGCGCGGTGCGTTCATGTACGAGCTCGGCTCGTCACATTCGTTGCTCACCGCGAACCATGCGCTGTTCATCGCGGCGGGCGACGTGAGCCGCGACCGGTTCGTCGATGATCAACCGCTTGACTACATGCTGGTCACGCCTCACGTCGATGCTGTGAATGCGATGCTGGGCGACGCTGTGGCTGCCGGACTCGGCAAGCTCGCACGTGAAACGCGAGTCGGCGGTGCGACAGCGAAACTGCAACGCCAAGGATCGGCTCTGTGGAATTTGTGTTCGCGCGAGTGCGCGGATGACCTGGACGTCGAGCAGTCGGTCGTCGAGTTGTTGACGTGCATCGTGGAAGCGGCCGGCATCGAGCCACCGGTCTACCGAACCCAAGCCGCCAAACTGATCGGCGCCGCCAAGGAACTGATCGGCACTGCTCGCGTGCCGCGCTCGCTCACCAGCATCGCCGCGCAGCTCGGCGTTTCGGCCGCATATCTCACGGACCTGTTCCGCCGCCACGAAGGTCTCTCGATCGCGCGTTATCAACGACGCCTGCGCTTGAGTCGTGCGCTGGTCGAGCTGCCAGACACCGAGGACATCGCGGCGCTCGCGTTGGAGCTGGGCTTTTCGAGTCACGCGCACTTCTCGACGGCATTTCGCGCCACCTATGGCGAGACGCCGTCCGCGTACCGAAAGAATCTGAAAGCGCGAGCGCCACGAGATCGGCACAATGTGCGCCATGCGTACCTCGATCCCGCTGTTCCTGCTTGCGATCCTGAGTTGTAACTCTGCGCGCGCCGCCAGCTGGGACGCTCTGTTTCCAGCGAGCGACGCGACTCCAAAAGTTCTGGCGCCCGACGTCCTGAGCACGGGCGACGACGAATCTCACGCCAGCGTCTTTCCAGACGGCCGCACGCTGTACTTCCTCAAGAACACACCGTCGTTCGACTTCTACACCATCGTTTACAGCGAGCTGCGCGGCGGGAAGTGGAGCAAGCCGCAGGTCGCGCCGTTCTCCGGCCGCTATTCGGACTGCGACATCGTGTTCACCGCCGACGGCCGCCGCGCGTATTTCGTATCGGCACGTCCGGTCGACGGCAAGCCCCGCGACGATGGGGATATCTGGACGATCGAGCGCGAGGCGGGCGGGCAGTGGAGCGAGCCGCGTCACGTGACCGAGCTGTCGAGCCCCACCGACGAATGGTTTCCGACGCTGACCGCTGACGGCACGATCTACTTCGGATCAGATCGTCCCGGCGGTGTGGGCGGCACGGATATCTGGCGCGCGCGGTTCGTCAATGGAAAGTTCCAGCCGCCGGAGAATCTCGGTGCTCCAGTGAACTCGAAGGGCGACGAGATCGAGCCGTTCATCAGTGCCGACGAGCAGACGCTGATCATTGCTGCGCGCAATCGCGGTGACGCGGTCGGTGCGTACGACGTGTACGTGGCGAAGCGCAACGGCCAACACTGGGACACGCCGCGCCATCCCGGCCCGCCGATCAATTCGACCGGCTGGGATTTCGCACCGCGCCTGTCGCCGGACGGGAAGATCTTCATCTTCACGAGTAACCGCCGCTTCGAGTCGCAAGCGGTCGACCGTAAGCTCACGTTCGATGGGCTCGAGCGCAAGTTGCACGCGCCGGGGAATGGGCTGCGAGATATGTACTACGTCAGCGCCAATGCTTTACTGAAGTAAGAAAGATCTCTCGCAAAGATCGCAAAGGCGCCAAGAAGAACCAGAGTTTCAAATTCGAAATTCTCCCCTTTGCGATCTTTGCGCCTTTGCGAGAGTTATTTCCGTTCCCGGTCTGCAGCCAACGTCTCGCGCTCGATGACCTCGCCGTGCAGGATCACCTTCTCGATCTGCGACCACGCACGCATCGTCTCCAACGGATTCCCCGTCAACAGCAGCAGGTTCGCCGTCTTGCCGGGTTCGACCGTGCCGTAGTCCTTGTCGAGGCCGAACTGACGCGCGTTGTTGATCGTCGCGGCCCGAAAAATCGCCGGCAGCGGCACGCCGGATTGCGCCATCAGGCGCATCTCGCGATACGAGTCGTAGCCGGGCTGGCTTCCATACGTCGGTGCCGACGGCGTATCGCTGCCCATGAGTAGCGGATGGCCGAGCTCCTGCAGGTAGCGCAGCGCGCGCATTCCCTGCTCATTCTGCTTCAGCCAGCCATGCATGATCTTCACGTCCACGGATGGCGGAGCCCCGTCACGCATGATCTGCTTGAACCACTGTCCTGGCTCGGTCGAGTACCACGCGAGCACCGTCGGCGGCACGACCTTGGCGTACATCGGATCCTTGAGCGTGTCTTCCCGGAACATATCCGCCGTGCCGGGCAGAACGCGCAGCGTCGCCTGATAGCCGATGTTCTTCGCGTGGATCTTGCGCATGTGCTCGGCGATCGGTGCCGGCAGGTCGGGTTGGCCGTCGTACTCGCCCCAGTTCCACAAGCCGTGCGCCAGCACGTCGACCTCGGCGTCGAGCGCGATGCGCTGCATGTCGAGCGCGTTCGCGTGCGCGATCAGGAGCATCTTGTGCTTGCGCGTGGCCGCGCGGACCCGGGCGAGCGTTTCCTTGCTCATCATCGGCCAGTCCGACGCCGGACCGAAGCCGTCTTCGATGAAGATCTTGAAGCAGTGCGCGCCATTCTGCGCAGCGCGCTCGATCACTGCTTCGGGTGTGTGATCGGCTTCCTTTGCACCGGCGGGCAACGGATGCTCTTTGGCGTTCGCGGGCTCGTAGATGTACTCCGGAAACGCCTGGTAGCGCACCGCCTGCGGGATCATCGCTGTCGGATAGCCGTCGAGCACGGGCGCGGAGCCGCAATGAAAGAGATCCGGCTTGACCGGCTGACTCTCGAAGCGCTTCAGACCCTCGCCGAAGCTGGCGAGATCGAGCACCTGCGTGACACCGAAATACAGATAGCTGCGCGGTTGCTGACGCTGATACGCATCGCGCAGCGCGACGAGTGCTGGATCGTCGCCAAGCGGCGGAATGCCCGCCGAGTCGCTTGCATGCACGTGCGAATCCATCAAGCCCGGCGTCAGGAACTTGCCGCGGCCGTCGACCTTGCGCGTATCAGCCTTCGCAGCGACGGCCTGCTGGCCGACCGAGACGATGCGCCCGTCGCGGATCAGCACGTTGCGGTCCGTAAGAGGCTGCGATTGCTCCGGCGAGATGACCGTGACGTGCTCGATCAGCAGATCGGCCGCGGGCGTAGCAGAGCTTGCGAACGAGAGCAGGACGAGCAGACAGACATGCTTCATTTTCCGTTCCTTAGATGAATGCGCGGGTATTACTGTCGAGTTGAGACTTCGCGGCCTCGTATTCGGTTGCGAGGCGGTCGACCAGCGCGCTCACCGGCACGATTTCGTGGATGTCCGCGACGCCCTGGCCGCTGCCCCAGATGTCGCGCCACGCTTTGCTCTTCGTGTTGCCGCCGCTGCCGAAGTTCATCTTCGTCTTGTCCGCGACCGGCAGCGCGTCCGGATCGAGCCCGGCGTTGACGATGCTCGAGCGCAGATAGTTGCCATGCACGCCGGTGAACAGGTTGGTGTAGACGATGTCCTCGGCCTGGCTGTCGACCAGCGCCTGCTTGTACTCGGCGCTGGCATTTGCTTCCTCGGTCGCGATGAAACGCGTGCCCATGTAAGCGAAGTCGGCGCCCATCGCCTGGGTGGCGAGAATCGCCGCGCCGTTCGCGATCGCGCCTGACAGGATCACGGTGCCGTCGTAGAACTCGCGCACCTCGGCGAGCAACGCGAACGGCGACAGCGAGCCCGCGTGTCCGCCGGCGCCCGTACAGACGAGGATCAAACCGTCGACGCCGGCCTGCAGCGCACGCTTGGCGTGCTTCACGTTGGTCACGTCGTGATACACGAGCCCGCCATACGAGTGCGCCGACTGCACGACTTCGTCCGGCGCGCGCAGGCTGGTGATCTGGATCGGCACGCGATACTTCTCGCACAGCGCTACGTCACTCGCGAGCCGGTCGTTCGATGCGTGCACGATCTGGTTGACCGCGAACGGTGCAACCTTGCGCTCGGGATACTGCCGCTTGAAGGCGGCGAGCTCCTCGGTGATCTGCACCAGCCAGTCTTCTAGCACCGGCGCCGGGCGCGCGTTGAGCGCCGGAAATGAACCGATTACGCCGGCCTTGCATTGCTCGATGACGAGGCGCGGGTTCGAGACGATGAACAAGGGCGAGCCGATGACGGGCAGCCGCAGCTGCCCGCGCAGCGATTCAGGAATGGCCATTTAGAGATCCCCACGAAGTGCGTGGGGATGATAGCCGACTCAGCGCCGCATGAACTTGTTCGCGTCGATCAGGCGGTCGAGGTACGTGAACGTGCCCTTGTCTTTCACCTCGCGGGCCGCCTCGTGCAGGCCGGTCATGGCGGCGCGGAACAGCGACGTGGCAAGGCTGATCCGCTTCACGCCGGCGTCCGCCAGTTCCGCGACGCTGAAGGACTTGCCCGGCACGCCGACCATGAAGTTGACGGGTTTCGACACGGCCGAGCAGACCG
>Ga0068861_100001201_pt1 | contig 16126 bp, 9 predicted proteins | sample KBSSwiS42_FD_66593 | JGI IMG/M metagenome (GOLD analysis project Ga0068861, IMG submission 66593) | Switchgrass rhizosphere microbial communities from Kellogg Biological Station, Michigan, USA - KBS Switchgrass S4-2 | ecosystem: Host-associated > Plants > Roots > Rhizosphere > Soil ...
CGGGAGCCGCCGCGGGGGGAGTAGCGGGGGCGGCAGCGACCGGCGCGGGCGGCGGAGTCGGAGCGAGCGCCGGAGGTTCGGGAGCGGGGGCGGGCTGTGGCTCCGCCGCGGGAGGCGCCGCCGGTTCGGGAGTGACGGCACCCGGCGCAGGAGGCGGGGGTTGCTGCGCGAAGCTCAGCGCAGATGACAAAGACCAGAATGCCAAGCCGAGAGATGCGAGGGAACGACGCATGAGATTAGCCTCCGCGGAGCTCGACGTGGCGCTTGCCCCCGAGGGGGGAGCAGAAAAAACGGGAGTAATCGTCGAAAACCGCTCGTAAAATCGTTTCGAAAAGCACCGACCGAGGGCGTAGGCAACCGGCGCTCTGAATTCAATCACCATTGGGCGATCGCTGTGCGAAATTCACGTGACGCTTTGCTGCAAGACCTTTGGACGAGCGCGTCATTCGGGGCAGCCTGCCCCAGATTTGCGCGCGCGGGCGCTGCAGACTCGCCATTGAAACCATCGCGTTCTGATAGATTGTGGCGCATGGGCTTCGCCTTGACGCTCGCGGTTCGCTACCTGCGCTCGAAGAAACGCGGCTTCATCTCCCTCAGCACCGTCTTTGCGATCCTGGGGGTGGCGCTGGGCAGCGCGGCGTTGGTGGCGGTCATGAGCGTGACCGGCGGGTTCCGGGCGGAGTTTCAGCGGAAGGTACTGGGTGTGAACGCGCACATCATGGTGATGCGCGCCTCTTTTCGGGACTACCGAGCGGTGGTCGAGCGGGTGCGGGAAATGCCGGAGGTGATCGGGATCGCGCCGTTCGTGCTCAACCCCATGCTGATCACGCATCAAGGCCGCGCGGTCACGAGCATGCTGAAGGGCATCGACCCCGCGCGGGTGGGGAGCGTGCTCGACCTACCAGAGCAGATCATCGCGGGCTCGCTCGAGGGACTGCGTCGGCGCCCGCTCACGACCGCCACGGGGGCCAGCTCGGCAGCGCTATCCACGCCGTCCAGCGCCGGGGCGCAGCCGGTGGCGCGTCGGGGCGCCCCGCCTGCGCCGGCGCCGCTGCTGCCTGCGGGCTCGATTGTGCCGCGGGGCGGCTACGCCAGCGAGCTGCCGCCGGACGACGCGCTGTCGGAGGAGCTCGACCCCGATCCGTGCCGCGCAGGTGGCGCACAGCTACCGGGCATCGTGCTCGGTTTCGCTCTGCAGGACACGCTGCAGGTGGCCATCGGGGACTGCGTGCAGGTCACCTCGCCGACGATCGGCTACTCGTACGTGGCCAAGCAGCTGCGGCCGGCGGTCAGCAAGCCGTTTCAGGTCATCGCCACGTTCCGCGCCGGCTTCGAGCAGTACGACGCGCGCTTTGCCTACACCAATCTCACGGAAGCCCAGGCCTTCTACCAGGAGGGCGACTCGGTGACGGGGGTCGAGATCAAGATCGCCGACGCGGACCAGGCGCGAGAAGTGGCGCTGCGCGTGGATGAGGCGCTCGCCGGCAAGCCGTATGAGGTGCTCGACTGGATGGAGCTCAACCGGGGCATGTTCACCGCGCTGCGCATCCAGCAGATCCTGATGAGCCTGGTGCTGGGGATCATCGTGCTGGTCGCCAGCTTCACGGTCATCGCGACGTTGAGCATGCTGGTGCTGGACAAGAAGCGCGAGATCGCCGTCATCAAGGCCATGGGAGCGACGGACGCCCAGTTGCTCCGAGCGTTCGTCTATCAGGGCGCGCTGATCGGCCTGTTCGGCACGCTGCTGGGCCTTGCTGCGGGCTATGTCGTGTGCCGGTGGATCCTGTCGCACGCCATCGCGCTCGATCCCAAGGTGTACTTCATCGATCGTCTGCCCGTGCGGTTGAGACCGGAAGAGTTTCTGCTCACGGGCGTGTTCGCCCTCTTGGTTTGCCTGGCCGCGGCGCTCTGGCCGGCGCTGCGCGCCGCGCGCCTGCAGCCCTGTGACGCCTTCCGCGAAGCCTGACGGCGGCCGTGAGCCACACGTGTGGTCAGAGCACGCTACGCGTCGGCGCCGCAGGCGCCGCATAAAACAGCTCTTGCCGCGTCTAGAGTGGCGCGCGGCTTGCGACTCTGTGAGACGCGACACTAGTGCGTCCAGCGCCCGCTCTCCAGCTCGCGCAGGGGCGCGCTCTCGGCGTAGCCGGGCTCGTGCGCGGCGCTCGAGACATCCGCATCCACCCCCGAGAGCGTGAGCGTGCCCGCGCTCAGGCCAGCGCGAAAGCTCGCGTCGAGATCGACACGCACTTCGTCATAGCCCTGCGCCGCCGCACGGCCTCGTGCAACGCGGCCCGTCTTGGCGGCGGCGCTGGCAGGGCTGCTGGCAACAGGGCTGCCCGCAGCAGGGCCGCCAGCAACACGGAACCCCGACGCAGCGCGCAAGCTCGTGAGCGTGACGGCGACCGGCGAGCCCGGCGCGCCCTGCTCGGTCTGCACGGTGATCTCCCCGATGGTGCCAGCCTCGTTGCTGGCGTCGACGCGCACGGGCACCTCGACCGAGAGCCGCCCGTCAGCAGTGCGCATGCGGACCGTCGTATCGAAAGCCAGCGAGCCTGCCACGGCCTGGCAGAGCTCGCTCGCCGGTGTGACGAAGTCTAGCTCCAGCGCGGTGGCGTCGCCGCTCGACCAGGTGAGCTCGCGCGTGCCCTCGCTGGCGAGTGCCTCGAGCACGTCGCTGACGCTGAAGCCGAGTACCTTGGCGTCGCTCGGCAGACTGCTGCTGCCGGGCAGAGCACAGGCTTCGGCGCTCGGCCAGACGGCGAGGTTGGTCACCTCAGCCCCGGAGCGCGTCTGGGGCCACGCCTCGCGCGCGGCCGCGCTGGCGGCCGGCGTGAAGCTGCTCTGGATCTCGGTGTTGAACGAGCCCTGGCTGCCCCCTTCCCAGAGCACCACCGAGAGCGAGAGCGCGCCCGGCGAAAACGCGCGCGCGGGCTCGAGCGAGCTCAGCTCCGTGAGCGCGAAGCCCCCGCTCAGACGACCCGGTGGGAAGGTATGCGAGAGCTGCGCGCGGTACACCGTGCTGGCCTCCAGCCGCGCGGAGAACGTCTCGTCCAGAGCCTGCAGGCCGCTCTGGATGGTGACGGATACGGGCACGTCGAGCACGCCCTCGGCACACTCCGTGCCGTCGGGGGCGTTGTCCGCCATCAGCTCGTGCCGGTAGCGGACCTGCCCCTCGGCAGGGGTCACCCGCAGCCGCAGGTTCGAACGACCGCTTTCGGGGCCGTACGCCAGCGTGTAGTCGCGATTCTCCTCCGGCGGCAGCCAGATCAAGGGCGAGCTGCTTTCCCCCGCCACGCGCGCGAGCAGCTCGACTGCCGAGAAGCCGAGCACGCTCGGTTGATCCAGATGCTCGAGCCGCTCCACGACCGGAATGCAGGGCGCGCTCGGGAGCAACAGGATCGGAACCTCCGGCGCAGGCAAGGGCGGCGCCGCACAAGCCGCCAACAGGACGAGCAACGGCGAAACACGCAGCAACACTTCTGGCAGCGACACTCTTGGCAGCAATACTTCTGGCAGCGACACTTCTGGCAGCGACACTTCTGGCGGCGACAGAGCAGGCAACGCCAGGCGAACGACGCCCATCGGCAAGCGGGCCTGGGCCACCGAGCGCAGCGCGCCGCGGACGCCTGGCTCGCCCAGACGTGCCCGGCACGAGCTAGTGCACGGATACATGTTCGGGCCTCGACGGCAGCTTGCGCAAGGCTATCAGGCTGCGTGCGCGCGCGATGGTCTGATAGCGCCCGGACGCGGACAGCTCGTCCACGAACGCCGGCACGCCGGGAAAGTAGTCGGCATAGTCGTGGAAGGCCACCAGGCCGCCCTCCACCAGGAAGCTTTCAAAGTGCGTGAAGTCGCGCAGCACGCTCGGGTAATCGTGCAGGCCGTCGATCAGCAACAGGCACACGGGCTCCGACCACGGAACATCCTGGGCGCGACCCTGGACGATCTCGACGAACGGCGACAGCTGCGCGCGTTCGATGTTCTGCTGCAGCGTTTGCAGGGTGGGCTTGACGCGTTCCAGGCCGTGATCGTGCGCGCCGACGAAACCATCATGCGGATCGATCGCCCAGACGCGGGCCGTGGCGCGGACCGCGCGCACGACGCTGCCGAGAACGGTGGTCGCTTTGCCGCAATAGCTGCCTACTTCGACCAGCGCGCTCACGTGGGGGCAGTCGGTCAAGGCTTGCTGGGTGAGCGAGATGAGCAGGTCCGCTTCGGCGGCGGTGAGCCAGCCCTCGATGTTGCGCATTTCCTTCAGGATGGGCTGACGGATCTGCTCGTTTACCGGCGAGATGCCGGGGTGCGCCGCGGGCCGCGAGGGGGTGGAGGTCGCGCGCCGGTATTGATCGAAATGCGCGCGCACGGCCTTGCGGGTCAAATCGTCGTAGCGGCGGGGCACCGGATGCATCCAGTACGCCTGGGCGTTCTCGAGCGCCGCTGCGGTCTGCTCCCGATCGTACTTGACCTGATACTTGACGTACTCGCTGCTGCCCGGGCAGGGCGCAACCCGCAACCCGAGCAGCGCAGTCAGCGTGGGGAACACGATCTGTTCCTTGGCCCAGACCCGGGATTGCTCGACGATCTGCCGCAACTCTGCGTCGCGCTCGAACCAGGCGCACAGCTCACGCGCCGCGCGGGCGGTGAACACGGCCCCGGGCCAGGCGATCCAGCGCGGAAACTGGCTCTCTCCGTCGGGGAAGCGGCGCAGCAGCGGCCGCCAGAGGGCGAGCTCTTGCCAGGCGCCGATGGCCGGCGTCACGCGCGTCTGCGGCGGCAGCCGCTCCGGAGCCTTGCCGCCGATACCATGACCGAGCAGGCCCACGCCGCCGTACTCGGAGGAGTCGCCAGCGGCCAGGCGCGCGAGTTGCTGGGCGAGCGCGTCAGACCAGCCGCCCTGCAGACCGAGCTGGTCCGAGTCCACGATCGTGAGCGTGTCGAAGCCCAATTCGTCGTTGGCGTACTGCAGGCAGTCGAGCGCGAACTGATACAGCGTGCCCGCCTCGATCGGGCGCGGGCTCGGGTGCACGCGCGCGCCCAGCTTGTCGAAGCAGGAGCGAGGCTCCAGCAGCGCGGCGTCGCCGCCGCCGTTATAGAGCAGGATGGTGGATTCGGGATCCAGGCATCGCAAGTTACGCACCAGGTCGACCACGCATTCCTGGGCTTCGTGGACCAGGCAGGCGTAGACGTTGCGGAGCTTGCGCGGTTTCGCTTTGGTTGCTGGACCGATCTGGCTCAATCTCGGGCTCCTCTGGGCGCGGTCGCTGCGCGCGGCGCGGCCGCGGCGGAGCATAGCCCCACAGCCCGCGCCAGGCGAGCCCTGCTCGGGACACGATTGTCCGCGGTTGCCATGTCACGGTTGCTATACAGCGGGTTCGGCATCGTAGCGCCGGAACTCGCATTCCAGCGCCCCGTTGAACACGCTCAGCCAGCGCGAGGCGCCGTGCCAGACCGGAGAGTTCGCCGGCACGATCAGCGCACGCTGATGCTCCCGAAAACGCTCGAGCAGCCCTGCGATGTCTGCTTCCAGCTCGCGCGAGCGCTCGAGCCGCTGCCCGTAAGGTGGATTCGAGAGCAAGGCGCCCGGCGCCGCTCGGGGATCGAGCTGCGCCAGCGGCAAGCAGCGCGCCTCGAGTGCGAAGCCGGCGCGCGCGGCGTGGGCACGCGTCTGTTCGATGGCTCGAGGGTCGCGGTCCGAGGCGAGCAGCTCGGGCACGGGGCGCGCTGCGGCGCGCGCCTCCTCTTTCAAGCGCGCGAAGCCGTGCGCCGCCGCGTCGTCGAACGAGCCCCATCTTTCGAAGCCGAAGCGCTCTCGCGAAAGGCCGGGCGCGCGCCGGCCCGCCCAGCCCGCCGCTTCGATCAACAGCGTTCCGGAGCCGCACATGGGATCGACGAGCGGCGTGTCGCCCCGCCAGCCCGAGAAGCGCACCAGGGCTGCCGCCAGCGTCTCGCGCAGCGGTGCCAGCCCGCCGGGGCCGCGCAGGCCGCGCGCGTGCAGCGACGCGCCCGAGTAGTCCAGGTGCACCGTGGCGTGCTCGCGCGCGAGGTGCACGAACACGAGCACGTCGGGATCGTCTCGGTCCACGTTCGGTCGGTGACCGTGCTCGTCGCGCAGTTGATCGACGATCGCGTCTTTGGTGCGCACGGCGACGTACTGCGTGTGCGTCAGCTCGCTGGCTTGGCCTGCGGCGCGCACGGCCAGCGTGCGTGTGCCCCCGAAGAACGGTGACCAGTCGATGCTGCGCACGCCCTCGTACAGCTCGTCGCCGCTCTGGCAGGGAAAGCTGGCAAGCGGCTCGACGACGCGCAGAGCGATGCGCGACCAGAGGCACACCCGGTAGGCGTCCTCGACGTCGGACCCGAAGTAGACGCCCCCTGGGTCGGCCCCTACCCCGGGCAGGCCGAGCTCTGCCAGTTCTTCGGCGAGCAGGCGCTCGGTGCCCTTGGCGGCGGTGGCAAAGAAGCGGGCAGGGGCGGGCCGGGATCGCCCGGTCCGCTTTCGGCGGCGCGTCACGATGGCCCCGAAAAACCAGCGAAACCACGCCGACGGCCGGCGGAAATTGCGGCCCGACTCGAGCGCGCCGCCTTGCCCAGAACGGGTTCAGCGCGCAGAGTGGGAAAGTAGCGAGGCATGGATCTCTTTTACTTCGTCATTCTGGTCAGTTCGCTGATCTTTGTTCACGAGCTCGGCCACTTCCTGCTCGCCAAGGCGTTCGGCGTCAAGGTGCTCACCTTCAGCCTCGGTTTTGGGCCCAAGGTGTTGCGCCTGCGCGGCCGGGAAACGGAGTACTGCGTGGGCGTACTGCCTCTCGGCGGCTATGTGAAGATGCTGGAGGCATCCAAGAGCGATGCCGTGCTGCCGGAGGACCGCCACCGCACCTTCGAGTCTCTGCCCGCGCACAAGCGCGTGCTGATCGTGCTCGGCGGGCCGCTGATGAACATTCTGTTCCCCGTGCTGCTCTACTTTTCCGTGTTCGTCGGGGACGGTCCATTCCTGCCGCCCTCTGTCGGCGTGGTGCTGCCCGGTCACCCCGCGGAGGGCAAGCTGTTTCCCGGCGATCGCATCATGGCGGTGAACGGCGAAGAAATCGGCACCTTCGACGAGCTCAAGCGCATCGTCGCCAAGAACCCCGCCAAGCCCATCACCTTCAAGGTGTTCCGCGACTTCCACCATCTGGACGTGGAGATCGTCGCCTCCGAGACGCTGGCCAATGCGTTCTTCAGCGAGGCAGAGCAGAGCCCGCTCGACAATCCCGAGGAGCGCATCGGCACGGTGGGCATTCAGCCGAGCGCGCCCGCGGCGGTGGTGGGCGTGCAGGCGGATTCTCCGGCGTATCGCGCCGGGCTGCGCACGTTCGACGTGATCACGCACGTCGCGGGCAAGCGCGTGGAGCGCTACATCGACCTCGAGGCAGAGCTCGCGCAGAACCGCGGGGAGACGGTGCCCGTCGCCTATCTGCGCCCCAACGAGGTACCGGACGCGCTCGGCGGTCTGGCGGAGATGGCCGTGTTCGAGCCGGGCGTGGTGGCGCTCACCCCGCTGCCGCAGGGCCAGAACCTGCTGGATCGGACCGGCATCGAGCTGTGCGACATGTACGTGTCGCAGGTGCCGCAAGATTCCTATCTGTATCGCGCCGGTCTGCGGCCGGGCGACAAGATCCTGCGGCTCGACGACGAAGAGATCCGCGCCTGGTCGGTGTTTCGCGAGCGCGTCTGGGCGGAGCGTGACGGCGCGCACCGCATCGAGTTTCTCTCCGAGCGCGACAGCCGCCTGCGCTCCGGCACGTTCCAGATGCGGCGCGAGGACTTCAGCGACGAGCACGGGCAGACCTTCGCGCGCTATGTGTTCGGCGTACGCCACTGGGTGCCGCTGGCCGCCGCGGGCTGGGTGGAGCACCCCTACCCGGTGCGCTACGCGCTCAGCAAGGCGGTGGCAGAGACCGTCGACGTCACGCACTACATCCTGATCGGCATGCGTCGCTTGCTGCAGGGGCGCTTGAGCCTGGACACGCTCTCGGGACCCATCACCATCTACGAGGTCGCCGGTGAGGAAGGGCGCAAGGGTACCGACTACTTCATCTGGGTGATGGCGCTCGTGAGCATCAACCTCGGGCTGTTCAACTTGCTGCCGATCCCGGCGCTCGACGGCGGGCACCTGATGTTTCTGGCGGTGGAGGCCGTGTTGCGCCGGCCGGTGCCGCTGCGCGTGCGGGAGGTGGCACATATCGTGGGCATGACCATCGTCATCAGCTTGATGGCGGTGGCCTTCAAGAACGACCTGGAAAAGCGCTGGGATCTGGTGCTCGGCCAGGTGCGCGAGCTCTCCGGTTGAACGAGCTGGATCCGGACTCGGGGCAGCGCGAGCCGCCCGCGACGAGCGCGCGCGCCGTGGCCGGGCGCGTGGTGTACCACGTGCTCACCCAGCAAGCCTTTGTGAGCGAGACGCTGGACCGCGAGCTCGGGCGTAGCGGGCTCGCCGATCGCGATCGCGCGCTCGCCACGGAGCTGAGCTACGGCGTGATCCGGCTCGAGCGCGCGCTGGCAGCGCGCCTGGACGCGCTCAGCCGGCGTGGAGCCGCCAGCACCGATCCGCTGGCGCGCGCGCACCTGCTCATCGCAGCCTATCAACTCCTGGCGCTCGACCGCGTGCCGGCCTTCGCCGCCATCAACGAAGCGGTGGAAGCGCTGCGCCGCGCGCGCGGGCCGCGCGTGGCTGGTTTCGGCAATGCGATCCTGCGGCGGCTGGCGGCAGAGCCCAAGCTGGAGCTGCCCGGGGCGCTCGAGAGCTCCGTGCCGCCCTGGCTCTGGGCACAGCTCGAGCGCTCGGTGGGGCGCGAGGCCGCTCTCGGCTTGCTCGGTGCCACCGGGGCAGCGGCGCGCCGCGGGCTGTGCGTGCGTCTCACGGCGCGTGCTGCCAGTAGCTCTCCTCCGCTTGCCTGGCTGGCGTCTGCGGAGCCTGGCCAGGTTGCGCCGGGGGCGCTCTGGCTGCCGCCTTCGGGCGATCTGCGCCGGCTCGCGGGCTATGCCGAGGGCGCCTTCGTGGTGCAAGAAGAGGGTGCGCAATGGTCCGCGCTCGCGCTCGGCGCCCAACCCGGCGAGCGCGTGCTGGATGCGTGCGCCGGGCATGGTCAAAAGGCTTCGCTGCTCGCCGAACGCCTGGGCCCCACCGGCCGCCTCTGGGTCAACGACCTGGTCCCGCGCAAGCTCGAGCGACTGGGACAAGAGTTTCGACGCCTGGGCTTGCCGCTGCCCGAGTGTCGCAGCGTGGACCTCGCCAGCACCGTGGGCGATCTACCGGCCGACATGCAGCGCGTCCTGGTGGACGCCCCGTGCACGGGTACGGGGACCTTGCGGCGCCGGCCGGAGATCGCCAATCGGCTCGTGGAGAGCGATCCCAGCCGCCTGGCGGAGCAAGCGCTCAAACTTCTGTGCAACGCAGCGAGCCTGGTGCCGCCGGGCGGGCGCGTGTTGTTCGTGGTCTGCAGCGTACTGCGGGCCGAGTGCGAAGACGTGGTGGAACGGGCTCGGCACGTGCTGGAGCCCGCCCCGTTCGAGGCGCCCGAAGCACAGCGCGTCGCCGGCCCAGGTCAATGGCAGTGTCGGCTATTGCCCCAGATCCACGGTACGGATGCGTACTATGTCGCCAGTTTTCAGCGCCGGGCGTGACGGGCTGGCCAGAGCGTCTCGTGCGCCGTAAGGTGTGGCCATGCTCGATGATCTTCAGGATGGCGCGCTAAATCCGCTGCTGAACCTCGGTTTCAACATTCCCTTCGAGGCTCTGTCGCCGGCGCACGTGGAACCCGCCGTGCTGGCCCTGCTGGCGCGCGGGCGCCAGAACATCGAGGCGATCGAGACGGAAACAGCGCCGGCCACGTATGCCAACACGCTCGGGCGGTTGGACTCGGCGACCGCAGAGCTGGAGGTCGCGATGACCGTGGTCGGTCACCTGGAGAGTGTGATGACCTCGCCGGAGCTGCGCGACGTGTACAACCGCGTGCGGCCGGAGGTGAGCGCGTTCTATGCCAGCATCCCGCTGCGCCCGCTGCTCTGGCAGCGTCTCAAGTCCTTTGGGCTGACCGCGGAGGCGGCTGCGCTCACGGGCCCGCGCGCGCGCTTTCTGCACAAGACGCTGGAGCAGTTTCGGCGCGAGGGCGCCGATCTGAGCCTGCCGCAAAAACAGCGCCTCGAAGCCATCAGCCGCGAGCTGTCCGAGCTCACCTCGCGCTTCGGGCAAAACGTGGTCGCTTCGAACGCGACGTACGAGCTCCTGGTGCAGGAAGAGGCGCGGCTCGCGGGGTTGCCCCCGGCGGCCAAGCAGCGCGCGCGCGAGGACGCCAAGGCGCACGGGCAGGAGGGCTACCGCTTCACGCTGCAGGCGCCGAGCATGATCCCGCTGCTCACCTACTGCGACGACGCTGCGCTGCGCCGCGAGGTGTACATGGCCTCCGAGTGCCGGGCGACCAGCGGCGAACACGCCAATCCGCCACTGATCGCCAAGATCCTGGAGCTGCGTCACGAGCAAGCGACGCTGCTCGGCTTCAAGGACTTTGCCGATCTGGTGCTGGCGGATCGCATGGCCAAGACGGGCGAGGTGGCGCGCCGCTTCGTGGACGACCTGAGCGCGCGCTGCTCGGTGCCGTTTCAGAACGAGCGCCAAGCCCTGCTCGCGTTCCGGCTCGAGCTGGAGGGGCCGAACGCGCCCGAGCTCGAACGCTGGGACGTCGGCTACTACTCCGAGAAGCAGCGCCAGGCCCTGTATGATTTCGACTCCGAGCAGCTGCGCCCGTATTTCCCCCTCGATCGCGTGGTGGGCGGCCTGTTCGAGACGGCGCGCCGCCTGTACGGCGTGGACGTGCGCCCGAACGACGAGCTCGGGCGCTGGCACCCTGACGTGCGCGCCTACGACATGTTCGACGAGTCCGGCGTGAAGATCGCCTCCTTCTACACCGACTTCTTCCCGCGCGAGAGCAAGCGCGACGGCGCCTGGATGAACTGCTTGATCTCGGGGGTGAGCGCGCCCGGAGCCTCGTCCGTGCACCTGGGCCTGATCTGCGCCAACGTCACGCCGGCCGCTCCGGGGCTGCCCTCGCTGCTCTCGCACGGCGAGGTGGAGACGCTGTTCCACGAGTTCGGTCATTTGCTGCACCTGTGCTTGAGCAAGGTCGAGGTGCGCCACCAGGTGGGCACCAACGTCGCCTGGGACTTCGTCGAGCTGCCCTCCCAGATCATGGAGAACTGGTGCTGGGAGAAGGAAGCGCTGGCGCAGTTTGCTCGCCATCACGAGACGGGCGAGCCCATCCCCGACGAGCTGTTCGCGAAGATGCAGCGCGCCCGCACCTACCGCGAGGCAACGGCCATGACGCGCCAGCTCGGATTTGCCACGCTGGATCTGGCGTTGCATGTGGAGTACCAGCCCGCGCGCGACGGGGACGTGCTCGCCTACGCGCGGCGCGTGGCGCAGCGCTTTGCGCCGGCCAAGCTCGCGGAGAACCACGCCATGATCGCCTCGTTCACCCATCTGTTTTCGAGCTCCGTCGGTTACGCCGCCGGTTACTACTCGTACAAGTGGGCGGAGGTGCTGGATGCGGACGCGTTCACGCGCTTCAAGCGCGAGGGCGTGTACAATCGCAAGGTGGGCGAAGCCTTCCGTCGCTCGGTGCTGGAGCGCGGGGACAGCGCCGACCCGATGGAGCTGTACACCCAGTTCATGGGGCGTGAGCCCTCGCTCGACGCGCTGATGCAGCGCGCTGGCCTCGCGGCGTGAGGCAGCGCACGCTGTTACCCATAGCCGCCCGGGGCGGCGAGCCCATGGCCGCCCGGGGCGGCGAGTCGTTCGGAGCCGCCCGGGGCGGCGAGTTGCTCGGGGCCGCCCGGGGCGGCGAGTCGTTCGGGGCCGCCCGGGGCGGCGAGTTGCTCGACAGCCAGTTGCCGTTTCTGGGGCACGGGGTCGGGCTGCGGGTGCCCCACTACGAGCGGGCGCTCGCGGGCGGCCTGGATGTCGACTGGGTAGAGGTCGTCAGCGAGAACTTTTTCGGCGGCGGAGGGCGGCCGCGCGCGCTCTTGGAGCGGCTGCGCCGCGACCTGCCGCTCGTGTTTCATGGCGTGTCGCTCGGCATCGGGTCGGTGCACGCGCCCAACCCGCGCTATCTGGCGCAGCTGAAAGAGCTGGCGGATCAGTTCCAGCCGGCCTGGCTCAGCGATCACCTGTGCTGGGGCCACTTCGAGGGCCGCTTCTCGCACGAGCTCTTGCCGCTGCCGTATACCGAGGAGGCGCTCGCCCACGTGGTGGAGCGGGTGGCGCGCGCGCAAGACGTGCTGCGGCGGCCGCTCTTGCTGGAGAACGTCTCGAGCTACGTCGCGTTCGCTCACAGCGAGCTGCCCGAGTGGGAGTTTCTGTCCGAGGTCGCGCGCCGCTCGGGCTGCCTGATCTTGCTCGACCTGAATAACATCCTGGTGAGCGCGCACAATCACGGCTTCTCGCCCGACCAGTATCTCGAGGGCGTGGCCGGCGAGCGGGTCCAGCAGCTGCACCTGGCGAACCACAGCACGCGGGCGACGCACAAGTTCGACGATCACCGGGGCCCCGTGCCGGAGGCCGTGTGGCAACTGGCGGAGGCGGCGTGGCGCCGTTTCGGCGCCGTGTCCTCGCTGATCGAATGGGACGAGGACGTGCCGAGCTGGGAGACGCTGCGCGCCGAACAGCGCCAGGCGGCAGAGCGCGCGCGGCGCGTGCTGCTGGAGCCGCCGAGCGCCGGGCGAGCGCCGCTCAGCGCTCCCGCCGGCGCGCCTGCGTCGCGGCGAGCAGCAGCAGCAGTGCCGTGCCTCGAGCACACGCAGCGGCTGTTCTTTGACGCCATCTGCTGGCCCAGCGGAGTGGCTGGCTTCCTTGCGCATTCGGCTGCCGAGGTGCGCCGAGCCCTGCAGCAGATCTTGGTCGATCCCGCTGGTTTTGGCGCCGTCGAGCGCCTGGATGTGTACGCGGACGCTTACTTTTATCGCTTGCTCGGGACGCTGCGCGAGCTGTTTCCGCGGCTCTGCTGGCTGAGCGGCGACGCGCCGTTTCACAACCTGGTGACCGACTACGTGCTGGCTTGCCCCTCGCGCGATCCGGATCTGCGCAGGCTCGGCGAGCAGCTGCCGCAGTTTCTGCGCGAGCACCCGCTCGGCGGGCGCTGGCCGTTGCTCGTCGAGATCGCGCTCCTGGAGCAGGCGTTGAATGCGGCGCTGGACGCGCCGGATGGTGCAAGGCTCCGCGAAGCCGAGCTCGGCGCCATGCCGCTCGCACACTGGCCGGCGCTGCGCCTGTCGTTCTCGCCGCCGACGCAGCTGCTGCAGGTCCGCTGGGATCTGGAGCTCGTGCAGGGCTGCTACGCGCGCGCGGAGCGCGAGCAGGCGCTCTCGCTCACTCCGGGCGCGGAGCGCACGCTGATCGTCGGGCGGCGCGGGCATGCGACTTACTTTCGCTCGGCCGGCGCAGCAGAAGGGCTCGCGCTCGCGCGGCTCTGGCAAGGCGAGAGCTTCGGGGCAGCGTGCGCCGCGCTCGAGCGAGCCGGCGCGGAGCTTCAGCCGGCGGAGTTGGTGCAAGCGCTGCGGCGCTGGCTCGCGGATGGACTGATTTCGGCGATCACTCCAGGTGCAACCCCGCGCTAGAGGTGCCGCTGGAACGCGGCCGAGCGCTGAGTTACGAGAGGCGAGATGACGACTCAACCCCTGTTCGATGCCACTGCCCTCACGCGTTTGCGTCGGGTCAGCTCGCTCAGCCCCTCGCCGTGTGGTCGTTTTCTGGCCGTTGCGGTGGAGCGCCTGGACGCCGACGAGTCGGCGTACGTGTCGGATCTGTGGCGCGTGTCGCTGGCTGAGCCGAGCGCGGCACCGCAACAGCTCACGCGCGGCGCCTCGAAGGACGTGGCGCCGCGTTATCGCTGTGACGGTGCGCTCGGGTTTCTGAGCAACAAGAATCCGCGGGACGGTAAAGCGCAAGACGGCGACGAGGAGCGAACACAGGTCTGGCTGTTGCCGGCCGAAGGCGGCGAGCCGCTGCCGCTCACGGACGAGCCGCTCGGCGTGCGCGCGTTTCGCTTCGCGGCGCAGCGGCCTGCGCTGTTCGTGCTCGCCGACGTGCTGCCGGGCGTGGCGCACTCCGAGCAGCGCGCACGGGCGGCGGAGCTGAAGAAGCACGGACCGTCGGCGCTGCGCTTCGATCGCATGCCGGTTCGTTACTGGGACCACTGGCTGCCGTTGGCGGCGCCGCACGTGATCGCAATTCTGGGCAGCGAGCGACGCGATCTCACTCCCGATGCCGATCGCGAGCACCGGGAAGCGGAGTGGGACGTCTCGGCGGACGGCAGCCTGGTCGCGGTCACGCGCGTGCGCGGCAGCGCGGCGGACGGTGTGACCGATACGTCGCTGCTCGTGATCGACGTGGCCTCGGGCGAGGCCCACGAGCTCGGGCGCTACGCCCAGAGCACGAGCGAGTCGCCCCTGTTCTCTCCCGACGGCAGCCGGCTCGCCTGCGTGCGGGCGGATCGCCAGAACGGGCAGGTGCCACAGCCGCGACTCTGGTTGTATCCGAGCCGCACGCCAGATCATCCCGGGCGCGCCATCACGCACTGGCAGCCCTGGCCGACGCCCTGCTGCTGGACACCCGACGGTCGGGCCGTGCTGGTCACGGCAGACGTGCGCGGCGAAGTGCCGGTGCAGCGGGTGGACGTGGAGACGGGGGACGTCACGCGCGTCACGTCGAGCGCGAGCGGCGGCAGCCACGGCTCTGTGCACATCTCGGGCGACGGCAGGACCGTGGTCGGCATCCGCCACCGCACGCGTCATCCGCCGGAGCCGTTTCGCGTGGCGCTCTCTGGGGGCGACCCAGAGCTACTCGCGGCGCTGAGCGGTTTCGACCCCGCGCTGTTCGAACAGCTCGGGCGCCTCGAGTCGCTGGAGGTGGCCGCCCCCGACGGCGGCAGCGTGCAGTCGTTTCTGCTCACGCCGCGTACGGCGGGCCCGCATCCACTGCTGCTTTGGGTGCATGGTGGCCCGATGAACCAATGGGCGGACGGCTGGCACTGGCGCTGGAACCCGCTGGTGCCGCTCGCCGCCGGGTACGCGCTGTTGTTGCCGAACCCGCGCGGTTCGACCGGCTTTGGGCAGGACTTCGTTGCCGGCATCTGGAACAACCAGTGGGGTGGAGCCTGCTTTCGCGATTTGATGGCCGTCACGGACGCGGTGTGCGCTCGCGCCGATATCGATGCGCGCCGCATGGCCGCGATGGGCGGGTCCTTTGGGGGTTACATGGCCAACTGGATCGCGGGCAGCACGGAGCGCTTCGCGTGTCTGGTGACGCACGCCGGCATCTATGACTTCCGCGCCTTTCATGGTGTCACCGATCACCCCGGCTGGTTTGCCCTGGGTCAAGGTGGCGCTCCCGAGGCCGATCCGCTGGCGTTCAGTCGCTTTTCTCCACACAGCCAGCTGTCGAGCTGGCGCACACCGACGCTGGTCGTGCACGGCGAGAAGGACTACCGGGTTCCGATCAGCGAGGCGCTGCTGCTCTTCGAGGCGCTGCAACGTCGCGGCGTGCCATCAGAATTGCTGGTGTTCCCGGATGAGAATCACTGGATTGTGCGGCCTCGCAACACGCGGCACTGGTACGAGGTCTGCCTCGGCTTTCTCTCGCGCCAGCTCTCGTTCTGCCTGGAATGACTCTGCCCTGAGCGACGCTGCTCCGAGTGACGCTGCCCCGAGCGACGCTGCCCCGAGCGACGCTGTTTGGAGTGACTCTGCGCTGGTCGAGCTGGCGCCGACACCCGGCCCGGGCAAGCTTTTTCTCAGGTAGTTCGCAGAACTACATGCGCTGCGCAGGGCTGGTTGCCCTGCGCCGCGCAGGGCTGGTTGCCGCGCCCGGCCGATCCATTCAATAGAACGCGCAGCGCGACTCGTATCGATCTCGATAGCGAACTCCATGGCCCTCGAGGCTCTGGCGCGCCAGAACGGAACTGTGATGGTCGGGGTAGGAGCCAGGGCCTCGGCGTTGCAGTTGATGGAACACGCAGGATCACAGCGACCGCGCTGATCACAGGGCCGCGCTGATCACGGGGCCGCGCTGATCACGGGGCCGCTCGCGCTGATCATG
>Ga0068861_100001222_pt1 | contig 15986 bp, 9 predicted proteins | sample KBSSwiS42_FD_66593 | JGI IMG/M metagenome (GOLD analysis project Ga0068861, IMG submission 66593) | Switchgrass rhizosphere microbial communities from Kellogg Biological Station, Michigan, USA - KBS Switchgrass S4-2 | ecosystem: Host-associated > Plants > Roots > Rhizosphere > Soil ...
GGCGAGTGCCGCGACGGGCAGGGCCGAGCCCCCTCGGCCGCGTCTGTCAGCCCCCTCGGCCGCCTCTGTCAGACTGCCGGAGCCGCTGCGAGCGGGGGCCGCTGGCGCTGGCCAGACCGACGTCGACCTACGCGCGCCGCAGTGCCCGATGCGCGCGCTGCAAGCAGCAGCCCTACTGCGCCCGCGCAGCCATCGGTATCGTGACGTAGAGCGTTGCCAGGCACATCTCGTTCTCCGTGCCCCAGCCGGGCAGCACCGGTTCGGTCACGGATCTCGTATCGTAATCACAGGTGACCTGGATCTCGGAGTCGGGCGTCAAGCGATACGGCGTCTGGTAGAAGTACATGCGCTGCCAGTGAAAGTTCCAGTCGTCGATGCGGGCGGCGCAGCCGCTGGCGGGAGTGCCGTTTTGCACGTCGAATTCGTAGCGACGGCCGAGGCCGTGCATATGCGGCATGATGCCGTGTAGCTCCGCGCCGACGTCCTGGTCCAGGCCGATGTCGGCAAGCGTGCTCTTCCACGTGTAGGGGTACGACGCCTCGCCCGGCGGCAGCGTATCGGGGTTCGCTCTCCTGGTGCTGTCGAGCAGCGGATCGCGCAGCACGAACAGGCCGATCTTGGGCACGCTGGGCACGACCTTCAGCTTGATCTGGGTCTGGTCAATCTTGCCGAGGTTGGCGGAGTCGGCGAGGTTGTAGTGAACCTGAACGATGAGCTTGTCGCTCGGTGCCAGCGGCACCCCACTGCCCTCGGGGAAGCGGACGATGCCTTGACCCGGCGCCCATACGATTGGCACGGCGCGGGGATTGATGCCATCGCCCGCTCCGGAATAACAGGACCAGCCGTCGCGATCCGGAGACGCCGCGTCGAGCGCCTGCGCCTGAGCCAGGTTGGTGGAACCGGAGACGCCGTCGGCGGGGGCCGCTGGGTCCATCAAGTACGCGACCACGTGATGCACGATCTCGGGTGTGCCCGGGTTCACCTGATAGGCGGTGATAAAGCCAGGGTCCGACGGTGCATCCAGGAGAAAGCAGCGGTACTCGTCATGCTTGGCGAGCGCGGTGCCCTCCGGGGCAGGTTGAAACGTCGGCGTCGTGAACGCAAAGGCGTCGTCGAGCGACGGGACGCTGGGCGTATGCGCCACCCCCGGCGTGCCGAGCGCCGTGCCACCGAGCACCCAGTCGCCAATCGTCTGGATCTGCTGGTCGCTGAGCGCGAGCGAGCCGGCGAAGTCGCCGCACGAGCCGTCGGAAGTGACCGACCAGGGCGGCATCTGCCGCTGCGACGTTGCCTCGCGCATGGAGTTGGCGCGCTGCCGGGCGTGCTCGTAGTCATCGAGCGCAAAGGGTGCGATGCCACCTTCCTGGTGGCACTGCACGCAGTGGCTTTCCAGAATGGGCTCCACGTCTTGCCAGTAGGTGACGTCGCCGGCGCCGAGCGCGGCAGGATCGGTCGTCTGGCTCTGTGCGGGCTGGCCGTCGCTGCCGCACGCCGCAGCCAGGAGCAGGCACAGCCCGCTCGCGTTCTTCAGGCTTCTGTCGATAAAATCGCTCTTGGGCACGCTGGCTCCCTTCTAGCACTCGCCTTGCGAGCGCGACAGCTTCCGCCGCTCTTTGCTCGCTGCCACGCGGTCCGTTCGGCCGACGGCGAGTGCCGCCGGCACGTGTTGCGGCGAGCGTCGCCGGCGAGTGTTGTCGCTAGTGTTGTCGCTAGTGCGAGAATCGTTCCAGCCGTCGAAGAGCTAGCGAGAGCGACGTGAAGGCGAGCGTCGCGGTTGTCGCGGACGTGTGCCTCGAGCCGCGTACCCTGTGTCCGCCGGGCGGACACCTGCTCGTCCGGTAACGGACAGCTGTCCGCGGCCGTCCGGCAGTCCAGGTGGCGCGAGTCGGCGAAGGTTTTGCGATCGCCGCGCTCTAAGTGGATGATTCCTCGAACCCTTCAGGTGCTCATCCATGCGATCAATTTTCGTTCCCAGTCATGGCCGCGGTCCGCGTACAGCCCTTCGCCGCGTCGTTCGCTCGCTGTCACTCCCGCTTGCTGGCGCAACGCTGTCGCTGGCGGCGGCCGCACAGACTATCACCGTCGACCCTGATGACTTGCGGGCGACCATCGTCAGCGTTCGCAGCGCTGGGGCGTTGTGCCCCGAAGGCAGCGTGGGCGTATCGCTCTCCGGCGACAATGCCGCCGTCTTCCTGTCGCAGTCGGCGAGTGGCGTCCAGACGGCACGTTGCACGCTGACCTTCGAGATCGACGTGCCCGAAGGGCTCTCGATGGGCATGCCGACGACGATCTTGCGCGGCGTGGCGTTCGGCCGCACGCGGCTCGAGCGCCGCTACGCCTTCGAAGGTGCCGGGGCTTCGAACGCTTTCATGGAGCTGCCGAGCGAAGAGTTCCAGATCGCCGACGCTGTCGAGTTGTCGTCGCGCTCCTGCTCGGGAGCACGGCGCGTGCGCTACAGCGTCGATGTCACGGCCCAGCTGCAGTCAGAGACCACGTTCTTCCAGCTCGATTCGGTCGATCTGGACACGACCTATCGCTTCGGCACCGACTATCGCTTCTGCGATCCCGGCTCGACTCTCGAGGTCGAGCCGGGAGCAGCGGGAGACTTCTGCGCGGGGCCGCAGGAACGCCCGTGCGCCGAAGGGCTGAGCTGCGAGCTGCAGCAGAACTCGACGGAGGGCTCGTGCGTCGCGCCCTAGCGCTGATTCTCCCGGGCTGAGCGAAGCTCGGCTCAGTGCGGGAACGGGACCGCGTCGCAGCAGAGCAGGGCGTGAATCTCGCCCGTTGTCGGATTCGAGCTGACCCCCTTCAGGTACTGGTTGGAGCGACACTGATTCTTCGAGAAGCCGATCGCCCAGTCGCCCGGGTCGCTCGCCAGCTGGTTGTCACTGGTGCTCGAGAAGACCAGCGTCGTGCAGCCCTGGTCGGAGTTGCCGACCTCGCTCTCGATCCATCCGCATTGAATCTTGCTGAGGCGCAGGTCGCCGGTCTGCGAAATGCCGGTGATGGTCTCGTCCATGTCGCACTCGGCTTTGGTGTACCCCACGTCCCAGTCGCCGGTGGCAGTGTCGGCGCGATCGTCGCCGCCGTCAAAGCTGTGCGTGGTGGCGCCGCGCGCCATGGTATCCCAGGTGGATACGCAAAGCGCGCTGTGAGCGCGAAGCTCCGGGCTGACCGCGGTCGCGGAGATACCGATCAGCTTCTGGTTTTGTGCGCACTCGGCCTTGTAGTCACCGTAGGACCAATCGCCAGTGTCGGTGAAGAAGCGCGTATCTCCGGCATCGAACGTCGCCACCTCGAAGGTTGGGGCCGGCGGCGTCGGCGGCGGCTGGTAGTTGGCGTAGAAATCTGGGTGACTGCTCCAGATCCCGAATGGCACGGGCTCGTCGAATTCGCAATTGTCGAGCAACGAGTTGCCTTCGGTGGACGCGGTGAAGAGCGCATATTCGGTCATGCACACGGGGTAGTCCGGATTCGGGATCGGAATGCCCAGAATCGAGCCCAAGGTCAGCGGGCAGTAGGCGGAGTCGTGCTGCCAGCAGAGCGCATGCACATGGGTGTCGCCACACACCCAATCCCAAGGCGTGCAGCCGGGGCCACACATGCCGAAGCAGTCATCCCGGCAGGGGTCGCCAGTCATGTCGCCGAGCGGGCGTCGCCCGACCCCCGAGCTACAGTAGCTCGTCCCGGAGTAGTCCGCCGAGAGCGCGCTCGCGACCTCACCCAGCTCGTCAGCTGGCGCAGCCGTGGTCGGCGCGGGCTCGCCGCTCATCTTGCGATTGGCCGCTGCTGCGGCCACCGGATCCAGACTGAACACGCCTTGCTCCGCGAGCTCGAGCGCGAGCAAGTGCAGGCGCAGAGCCAGGGGCGAGCTCTTGCCATCGAATCCGGCGCTGCCGAGCGCTGCAGTGAGCTGGGGCAAGAGTGCGAGGGGCGTGTCCTTCAGGTGTTCGTACTCTGCCAGCAGGTCGCCGCTGGCCGTGAATCCTTGCGGGGATGTCCTGCGACTCTTCGGGTCTCGAGCAGCCTCGGCTCGCGGCAAGGTGCTGCGGAAGCCGTCCCCCACGCGCAGCTCCAGTCCGTCCGGCCCGGCCGCTGTAAAATACAGTGTCTGCCCGTCCTTCGTGGACAGCTCGACGACGTTGCTGCCCCCTCGCGAGCTGACTTCGAATACCAGCGATTGACCGGACTCCGTGAAGACTCCCGAGAGGTGATCGCTGCTGCTGTCGAGCGAGGTCAAGCCCTCGTCGGCAATCGCAGAAGCGCCCGGTTCGAGCTGGGTCGTGTCGTTCGTGCCTGCGGAGCAAGCCATCAAGCAAAACGCCGCCAGGCGAGCAGATGACCCCAACAATGATTTGGTTCGCATGAGTTCCTCCCGAATGATTCACGCGGCCGCGCTGAATGAGCGAGGCGCGCCACTGAGCATCGAGGGAGGTGTACCAGGCTCACCTTACGCCTGGGCGCCAACAGCTTCCGAGCACGCGCCGCAGCTCAAGCACCAGCGCGCGGGGGCGCTGCGTGCTGCGAGCGCCACTCGCTCGGTGCCGAGCCCTCGAGCTTCTTGAAAAGCGAGCTGAAGTTCTGCAACGAGGCACAGCCCACTTCCAGCGCGACGCGCTTCAAATCGTGGCTCGTGTCGAGCATCAAGCTCTTGGCGGCCCGTATTTGTATGAAATTGAGCTCAGTGCGAAACGACGTGCCGGCTTCGCGCAGCTGGCGCTGCAGACTGCGCTCCGATAGGGCGAGCGACTGCGCCGCAGCTGCGATGCTGGCCGAACCCAGGGAACGCTCGAGGTGCGCCCGCAGCTTGATGACGGTCCCCGAGCCTCCGTTCAAACGATCGAGGAGCGCGTCGAGCTCGTCGCACACCGAACGCTCTTCCGGCACACCGAGCCAGTCGAGGCCCGCCTGCGGGTCCGTGAAGACACTGACCGGAAAACTCGGTGTCAGCACCGCGTAGAACCCGGCGATTGCGGCACCGGCCAAGCCTTCCGGGCGCAGCAAGGCTTGACGCCTCACCAGTCTGCTGAATGGCTCGCGCCGCGAAGAAACGTAGCTCATCAAAGCGTTGAACGCCGCTGCGTCCACGCCCCAAACCCGACGCAAGTCAATCAAGGAGGCGTGGGGCGACACGCCGGGCATCAGCTCGGCCTCGAGCGCGCGCGTGATTCGCACGATGTGGTCTTCTTCGGGCCGACCCCACATCGAGATCCCATTGAGGTGCACGCTCTTCCACCAGACGACGTAGGTTGCCCCAAAGAAGTAGCGACCTACCGGCCTCGCCAAATAGTGCTCCAGAGAAGACGCCGCCTCCAATCCGACCCTCTTTGGCCCAGCCGTAAATGTCCGAGCCCAGCAGATAGTCCCACGGCTCGCAGCAACTGCAACCGACGTTGGTTGGCGGAAAGCGACATGCCTCGTCGGTTCTACTTAGCGATGTGCGCGAGCGCTCCCGCGCGGAGCTCGAAGCACGGAGCTCCGCGCGGCTGCTCTGCGATCAGGAAACGACCTCGAACGTACCGTGTTGTACGCCAAGCTCCTTCGCGTTCGAAGAAAACGCGACGATTCGCTGCGTGCCGAAGTCGAGCACCGTCGTCAGCGTGTAACCGCTGTCGCTGAGATAGGAGACAGCTGCAACGTCCTTGCTCACGTCCGCGAGCTCGTACTTGTCGACATGCGTGGCGCCCTTTCCTCCCGGCATGCCGAAATCGAGAGACCCGTCGCGATGGAATGCATGCTCGAACGACTTCGATGCCATGGGACCGTCCTCGAATTTGAAGACCAGCTTCTTGCCGCGAATTGTGTCTTTCATGATTTTCTCCGGTCGTCAGGGATAGATTTCCTCAGGAGTGGCCGTGCAATCATCGTTCCATGATCGAGCGAGTGGCTCAGCCGCGCTGCGGTCGCGGAGAGCGCGTTCCGCACGAGCGCAGCGGCAAGTCGCAGCGCGCTCCGTAGCGAAACACTACGATAGGGGCAGGTTTGCTGCGATGCTCAGCCGGCAGTTGGAGTGATTTCTGGTACTGGTCGCTGATGGTCCGACCCAATGAATTGACCTTGCGCGCTGCCGCGAACGCCGCCGTCGCGACGATAGCGCCCGCACGCGGTGGGCTCGTGACCCAGTTCGAGCTCGGTGGCCGTCCGGTGCTCTTCATGGATCAGGGCACACTCGACGATCCCAGGCAAAACGTCCGGGGCGGTATCCCCGTGTTGTTCCCATCGCCGGGCAAGCTGGTCGGTGACGCCTGGACCTACGGCGGGCGACAGGGGTCGATGAAGCAGCACGGCTTTGCACGCAACCACGAGTGGCAGGTCATCGAAGCATCCTCGGCAGCCGCCACGCTGCGTCTGGTCGCCAACGACCAGACGCGGGCGCAGTATCCTTGGGATTTCGCGCTCAGCCAGACCATTACCGTCAGCGACCGATCGCTGCGCCTCGAGCATGAGATCACTAACCGCTCGGACACGCCCATGCCGTTCGGGTTCGGTTTTCACCCTTACTTCTTCGTACCCGAAGACAGGAAGCGGGAAACCAGCATCACCACGCGCGCGACCCGAGCGTTCGACAATGTCGGCAAGCAGATCATCGAGCTGACGAACATCGACCTGACGCGACAGGAGGTCGACCTGCACCTGATCGATCACGGCTCGACCACGGGCGAGCTTTGCTCACCGCTGGGTACCGTTCAGCTCATCGGCTCGCCCGAGTACACGCACTGGGTCGTCTGGACGCTCGCGGGGCGCGACTTCGTCTGCCTGGAGCCCTGGACGTGTCCGGCCAACGCACTCAACGACGGCGATCGCCTATCGTTGCTCGCTCCGGGCACGTCGCAATCGATGGCGCTGGAAATCCTGGCCACGAGGTAGACCAGGGGCGTCCAGCGTCGCGTCTACTTGCCGATGCTGGGGGCTCGTTTCGGGATTGGATCAGCGACGTTGCGCCGCGCTCAGCCAGCTGAACCGAGCGCCGATTGCCACACTCGTGCGGCCGCCCAGCGTCAGCGCCGTCGCGATGGTGCGCCAGCTAGCGGCCGAATCTGTCGCCTTGTGACGCTCGTGTCAAGGGACGGTCACAGGGCGTTTTTAGGCTGGCGCCTTCGGTTGCCAAACCACGAAGGAGCACTCTGATGGCTCGCGATCGTAGCTCGCCCCTGCACGCTCATGACAGCCAGTCGACGCTGAATCGATCGGGTAACGATTCGTTCCACTCGATCGTCGCTCGCCGGATCTCACGGCGCGAGTGCCTCGAGCGGGGATTCCTGGCTGCGGCGCTCGGTGTGCTACCGGGCGCGCTCGCCGCCTGCGGCGACGAGGACGAGCCCTCGGCGGACGAGCCCTCGCAGGCAGCGGGGGCCCTCACCCCCGCAACGAGCCCCCCGGCACTCGGCTTCCGCGCCGTGCCCAAGGGCCTCGATGACTTTGTTCGAGTCCCGGAGGGGTACGTCGCGTTCGTGCTCACGGCGCTCGGCGATCCGATCGATGACGCCACCCCCGCGTACGCGAACGATGGCAGCGACGGCGACTTCTCGCGCCGCATCGGCGACCACGGCGACGCCCTCATGTATTTCCCGTATCCCAGAGCTTCGAACAGCTCGAGCGAGGGGCTGCTCATGCAGAACCACGAAGCCTTGACCGACGTCTATCTGCACGTCGGCGGCCCCACGAACAGCCCCATCAGCGACAAGACCGCTGCGCTGCCGCGGCCGCTCGCCGAAGTGCTCAAAGAGCAAGAGGCGCACGGCGTCTCGCTGGTCAAGATCATGAAGGGGGAAGGGGGGCGCTGGGCGATCGATCGCGGATTTGCGGGAAATCGGCGCTGGCACGTCAACACGGAGCTGCTGCTGTCAGGGCCCGCCGCGGGCTCGCCGCAGATGGTGACCAAGCTCACGCCGGCGGGTGATCGCACATTTGGCACCTTGAACAACTGCGGCAATGGCTACACCCCCTGGGGCACCTACCTGAGCGGCGAAGAGAACTGGGCCTTTTACTTCCGCCGTGGTGATGACGCAGCGACCGAAGCCGTGCGTGATGCGAAGCTGGCGCGCCAGGGCATCGTCGCAAATAACGTGGATCCTGCGGCCTCCGTCGCGCCCTTCAATTATCGCGCCTGGGATCGCGCCGAGGGTGGTGCCGCCTTGCAGCTGCGCTTCGATTGCACGGCCAGCGGCGCCTCCGCGGCGGACGACTTCCGCAACGAGCCGAACCACTTCGGCTACGTCGTCGAGCTCGACCCCTATGATTCCGCGCAGACCGGCAAGAAGCGCACGGCGCTCGGGCGCATGGCGCACGAAGGTGCGTGGTTCGGCCCGGTCGTGGAAGGCCAGCCCCTCGTCGTCTATATGGGCGACGACTCGCGCAATGAGTACGTCTACAAGTACGTGTCGAATGCCACCTGGAGGGCGGCTGATGCCACGCTCGGCCTGGCTGGCGGCGACAAGTACCTGGACGACGGCAAGCTCTACGTCGCGAGGTTCGATGCGGATGGCACGGGCGAGTGGCTGTTGCTCGCCAAGGACAACCCGGCGCTCGGGTCCTTCGCAGACCTGGCCGACATCGTGATCAACGTGCGCTCGGCGTCCGACGCGGCCGGGGCGACGAAGATGGACCGACCAGAGTGGGGCGGCGTCAATCCCCTGAGCGGCGAGTTCTATGTCTCGCTGACCAACAACAGCTCGCGCGGCACGAGCGGGCCCGCCGTGGACGCTGCCAATCCGCGATCGTACCAGGAGCAGCGCGGAGAGACCTCGCAGACGGGCAACCCCAACGGCCACATTCTGCGCTTGCGCGAAGCCGGCGGCAACGGAGCAGCCACGGCGTTCAGCTGGGATGTTTACCTGTTTGGTGCCCAGGCCGATGCCGACCCCGCCACCGTCAATCTCTCGGCGCTCGGCCCCGACAACGACTTTTCCAGCCCCGATGGCCTCTGGTTCGACCGGCGTGGCGTGCTCTGGATCCAGACCGACGACGGGGCGTACACCGACGTGACGAACTGCATGATGCTCGCGGCCATCCCCGGCCAGGTCGGCGACGGTGCCCAGGCCGTCGTCGCCGGGCAAGCCACCTTCGTCGGCAAACCCGCCAGCCCCGATACGCTCAAGCGCTTCCTGGTCGGTGTGCCCGGCTCCGAGATCACGGGCGTCGATCTCACCCCCGACAAGAGAACGCTCATCGTCGGCATCCAGCACCCCGGCGAAACCGGTACCCTCGACCGCTTCCAGAGCAACTGGCCCGCGTCGTCCGGCGCCGATGCCGCGCTCACGGGTGTCGTGAACAACCGCCCTCGCACCGCCACCATCGCCATCAGCCGCGCCGACGGCGGCGATATTGGCGTCTGACTAGATCAAGTCAGGCCCGCGCCGCAGCAACGCCTCCTCGAGGGTCCGAGGCGCGTCCGGCGTTCGCGCGAGGAGCGCGGCGGGGGGCTCAGTCGACAGCTCGCCCCCAACCGTGGCGGCGTAGGCCACCGGCCCCTGCGCTGAATCGACGTAGAGCGCGAGCGCCGACGAGGCAACCACCACGCGCCAGCGGGCGTCGAGCTCAGCCTCCGCCGTTCGCGCTTGCTCCAGCGCGATGCTGGCTTGTTCGAACTCGAGGCACCAGCGCTCCCAGCTGCGAAAACGCTCGGTCTCTTCGAACTCGACGACGGCTTTCAGCGGCCCCGCAAACAGCGCAGCGTAGCGTCGCGCCCACGCGACCCGGGCCGGCGCAACGTCGAGGCGCAGCTGGAGGCTGTCAGGTGTCGCCGCGATCTCCTCGAGCCGCTGGTTCGTGGAGAGCGTCTCCGGTTGGGCGAGGACCCAGCGCGCACGGGTCAGCAGAGCGTCGTTCAAATGGAAAATCTCGAGCGCGGGGCGACCGGCGAGCGCTGATGCGCTTTGCAGACGATGATCGAAGGCGGTCCACGCGTCCGAGATCGCCTGTGCGTGCTGCTGCCGCTCGGCGAGCAGCTGGGCGAGGGAGGTGTCATGTGCGGCGCCGACGCGCCGGCGCGCCACCGCCCTGGCGTGGGCTGTCACCATCGCCACGTAGTGCACGCTGGTCGTATGCTCGAGCTCGCGCATCATATCGGCCAGCTCGAGCGCTGGCGCGAGCGGCGAGGCGGGCGGATCGACCGGAGTGGCGGCGAGCGTGTCGCGCAGCTGATCGAGCCCTGCGCTGTCCCGGCCCAACGCGGGCTGATCCGGGACGTACGGGGTGGCGAGAAAGGCTGCCACGCACGAGCGGGCGAGCGGTGCGAGCGCAAAGCCACGCGGGGCGAGACGCAGCGCGCGGGCGGCGAGCGATGCCGCGACGTGCTCGTCGGCGCGCGTGGCGCCGGTGCGCCAGCGCAGCAGCGCGTGCATCACCAGGACGTCGGCGTCCGGCAGCGGCCCCAGCCCGGATTCGACCGCCTGGAGCCGGCGTTCAAAGGCCAGCACGCCACTCTCCGTGGCCAGCAGCGTCGGCCGATACGCCACGTCGCGCAACAAGCCCACTTTCTCGGCTCGGGCCAGCGCGGCGGGCGCGCCGGCAGGATCCAGGTACAGGATGTGCGAAGCGTGAAAGCGCGCGGCTGCGTAGTCGAAACGGGCCGCGCTCGCCTCCAGCTCGCCGAGGTGCAGCTGGACGAGGTCGCGCGCCTCATGCACCGCGCCGAGCGGCAACCAGCGCTGGAGCGCCACCAGCAGCAGCACGCCCGCCAGGCCAGCCAGCAGCGGCCCGGGCAGCGTCGCACCCAGGTTCCGCGCGAGCAGGGCCGTACGTTCGGCACCGCGCACGCCAGCCAGCGCCGAGCGTTTCTGGAGCTGGGCGTAGGCGTCGTACATGCGCTTCAGCACGAACACCACGAACACGATGATGCCGCCGATGACCAGGACCTGGATCGCGCTTCGCTCGAGGGCGATGCGCTGTTTGGTGGCGATGACGTCGACGTTGCCGAGTTGCCGCGTCGCGACCTCATCCAGCTGCGCCAGGCGTGCCTCCAGCAGCTCGTCGGCGTGATTCAGCAGATCGTTGCCGACGCGCTCGAGGTCGATGGTGCGTCGGCGCAACAGCTCGTCCGCGTGGTCGAGCGAGCGGCGAAGCTCCTTGCCGGTGTCGCTGATCAGCCTCGTTCCGACGCCCTCCAGGCGCGCCAGGTTGCGCTTGAGGGTGGTGTCGACCTGTCCCAGGGCGCGGTCGACGCTGTCATCTGCGCTGGTCTTGATCTGCAGGATGCGCGCCTCGAGGCTGTGGTCGAGCCGATTGACCGTGTCATCGACCTTGCCTTTGGCGTCGCTCAACAGGTCTTGCGCCAGGCCGCCGATGCGCTCTTCGTGCCGCGTCACGGTCTCGTCCAGTGCGAGCAGGGTCTTGTCGGCGGCGCCTTTGAGCTTGTCGACGCCGCCCCCGAAGAACTGCCCGCCCAGCCAGCGGAAGGGGAAGCCGAGCACGCTGCCCAGGGAGGCTTGCGCGGTCGCGGAGCTGGCTCCGACACCGCACACGAGCACGATCATCGCCCAGCGTCGGGCCGATCTCAGTTGCATGTCGTGCCCTCCAGTGCCGTCGAGTAGGTCTGCTCGGCAGCCAGCGTCGGATCGTCAAAGGAGCAGCGGAGCGCTTCAGCGAGGGTCATGCTCGCCGCAGCGTGCGCGTGGCTGACGCTCGCCGCCCAGGCCAGGCAGCTCAGCTCGATGCGGCGCCCGGGATGGGACCAGGCCTGCTCGAGACTTTGCCAGTGCGTATCTCCGCGCAGCGGGGCGCGAGGTGTCTCACAAGCGCCCTCTCGGCAGATGCAAGTCAACAAGCGCTCCGCGTCCAGGCTGGCGAAGCGCTGGCGGGTGTCCGGATCTCGAGGTCCCGCGTACGTGGCGAGAGCGGCCCAGCGCTGCGCGAAAGAGGTCGAGTGCTCGACAGCCTGGCAGTCGCGCGGCGGCGCCGCGTCGGGCCCGATCGGGAGCAGGGTCTGGCAGCTCCTCTGCTGGGAGAGTTGATGGGCGACCTGGCGGCAGGCGGCAGCGTCGATGCCGAGCGGCGGGTCGACAGCCGAGCTCGGCCGCGCGACGGACTGCACCGAACGCACGGACAGCACGAGCCGCCCGGTCAGGTCCGGGCCGATCTCGACGACGGCCGCCTGCTGCGGTGGGTCGGTAGTGGAGCCGATGGTGACCTCGCGCAGGTAGCGGTTGTCGATGCAATGGCGTTCGGTGCCGAGGGCGTGGCGGTGCGCCGATAGATAAGCCAGCACACGCGGCTCGGCAGCGAGGTCGTTTTGGCGTGCGTCGAGCTGCGTGATCCAGCGAGCCAACCTGGCGCGGCTCGAGGAGGCAAGGTCGCCGTAGGGGATGTGACCGAACAGGACGTAGACGGGCGGCGCCTCAGCTTTCGCCGCCGCCGTCTGCAGAGGCACCAGGGCCGCCTCGAGCGCGTCCAGCTGCGCAGCGGAAATCGCGCCGATGCTGCCGGGCATGCCCCAATCGAAGGCGCGACCATCACTCGTGTCGAGGAAGATGCCGAGCAGCGTGCGGCTCTGGCCGCGATGGTGCGCAGCGCCGAGCTCCCGGACGGCAGACAGGCTGCCACCATGCGGATACCATAACGAGGCCGGCAAGCGCACGAGCTGGCCGGTGCCGCCGCGCAGCGACGCCGAGAAGCTGCGCGCCACCCGCTCCGCGGCATCGTCCTTCTCCAGCTTGCCACCCGCGCAAGCCCGATCCCAGTAAGGGCTCCAATGAAAGCTGCCATCAAAGCTCATTTCGTGGTTGCCCAGCGCGATGCCTGCGAGCGGTGCGTCCGCCGCCAGTTCGCCCAGCGCCTGGCTCGCGGCGTCGAGCTCGCGCTGGCACGCCAAGTCGGCCAGGTCACCCAGATGGACCCACCACATCGGGCTTCTGCCGGCTGTCGTGCGCTGAACGTTGAGCGCTGAATACAAGGCGCTGAATCGCCGCAGCGGAACCGTGTCGAGCAGATCGAGCGCCAGGGGGCGTTGAGCGGAGCTGACGAAGACTCGGGCGATCTCCGTCTGTCCCGGAAACGGCGCGCCACCGAGCTCGTGTACCTGCGCATCCGCCATCAGAAAGAGCGCGACCTCGGCGGAGGTCGGCATGGTCAGTGGGGCGCCGGTATGGCGCGGTTCGGCGCGTGCGGCCGCCAGCCGCTGATCGAGGTCGCGCCGCAGCCACCAGGAGAACGCGACCAGCGCCAGGATCGAGAGCGGAACGAGCAGCATGCCGGGACCGTCTGCGCGCTGCGCGGCGCGCGATTGCGCCTGCCGAAAACGGTCGCGCGCAGCCAGGGACGCTCTGGCGTCGCCGCCGGCGACCTGGGCTCCTGCTACCTGGCGATTGCGCAGGTAGTGGCGCAGCGTCCGGCACGCGATGCCGGTGCCGATCGCGAGCAGGAGCGGCGCCAGCCGATCCAGCTGGCCGAGCGCGGAGAGCCACAGCCCGACCAAGCCGACGGCGGTCACCAGATAGATCAGATAACGGCGTCGCCAGAGCAGGTCACCGGACGTTTTGTCGTCCGAATCAGGGCCGAGGAAACGCAGAGGGAGGCGCGCGATCCCATTCAAGAGCGGCGCGCCGAGCAGCACCAGCGCTGCCGCACCCCCGAGCTGCCAGGCCAGGCCTGCAACCGCCGTGAGCACGATGGTGAACCAGACGAACAGCGCCCAGAAGTGCCCGACCTGGCGGTTGACGAAGGTGATCACATGGAACGCGCTCCACGCGGCGCCCTGCGATCGCGGAAATGGCAGGAGCCACAGCCCCGCAAGCACTCCATCGACCAGCAGGATTTGCCACCACAGCGAGGCCACGATGGCGAACAACGCGAGTGCGCCCGCTTGCAGCCCCCAAGCGAGCTGCTGACCGAGACCGGTGTCATGTAACGACCAGGCAGCAGCGAATATGCCCAGCACGGCCAGCACTCGCAGCGGCCAGGGCAACAGCACTTCGAGCAAACTGACGGGCTCGTCCGCGGCGATGGGATCGGGGCCGTGCACGAGCCAGTCGCGCGGGGTTCGACGTCTGCGCTCCGGCGACTCTGCGCTCGGCGCCGCCGGATCGCCGCGCTCGTCGCGAAGCGTCGAGCCATCGAGCTCTGGGATGTCGATCTCGGGAGTTGTCATGTCGAACGACTCTACTCGGCTGCCCGAAACGACGGCGCCCCCGCCGCGACTAAAGGGGCGACGGGCTCCTGCTCCTGCTCCTGCAGCACGCACCGGGCTGCCAGCGAGGCCAGGGCAAGGATGGTCCACTGCGGGTTGACCGTGATGCCGGTGGGAAAGATCGAAGCATCCGCGACATACACGTTGTCCCAAGCTCGCAGCCGAAAGTGCTCGTTCACCACCGCCGTTCCGGCCTGAGGCGCCCCGCCGGCGGCCAGGCGGTTGCCGCCCTGCGGGTGCGCCGTGACCAGCGCCAAGTCCGAGAGTTTCAACGGATAGCCGGCGAGCGCGCGCGCGAAGCGCTGGCAGTTGTGCAGCGTGGGTTCAAACGAGATGCCCGGCTCGGTGCGCAGGGTGATGCGGCGCGCGCCGGCGTGCCGCGCCAGGTCGGCCAAAGTCCGCAGCGCGAACTCGATGCACCCGACATCTCGGGGCGTGAGCTGCCATGATATCGCTCGCCCGTTCAGCACGTCCGCTTTCCGTTCGACGGTGCCTCCCGGATCGGCGCCCACCAGCGCGCCGAAGTTCAGCTGGTGTACGTAGCGACGCATCAGCGCCTGGTAGCGCTCGAAGAAGAAGGGGATCGAGAGCGCGAACGCTCCCGGCGGGTTGAAGTAGGTCTCGAAAATAGCCCGGTTCTCCACGTCGAGCGCGCCCAGCGTGATCTGCAGGCCGTCGTAGGCGTGCACTTCTTCGTCGAACTCGAGCACTGCCGGTAGAGCGAAGTTGCAGGCAACGTTGCTCCCGACCGAGCCAGCGACGCCGCTGCGCATCAGAAAGTGGCTGCTCGCGATCACGCCGCCCGCCACGATCACGGCCTTGTTGACCCGCACTCGTGTCAGGCCTCCGAGGCTGGTGCGCAACAAGACCGAGTCCGCGTGCCGCTTTCGGGGGTCGCCCGTGAAGCGAACGCCGGTTACCTCGCTCACGATGCGCACGCCCAGCCCCTCCGCCCACGACAGATACGTCTCGAGCATCGAACGCTTGCGCAAGTGCTGGTCACCCAGGTTGTCGAGGCCGGTGCCGAGTAGGTTACGGTGATTGGACAGGAGATCGATGCGGCTCAAGGCACCCGCCTGGACCAAAGGTTCGGTGCCGCGCTGGAACAGCGCGCTCACGCGCTGATTCACGCCCGCAGCGTCGATCGTTCCGATGCCGAGCTCGCCGGCGACCGCCTGGTATTCGGCATCCAGGTTGTCGAGCGGCACTCCATATTGCTCTCTCCAGAGCTTCCGAACGGCGGGCGGCATGCGGGCACAGATGCCGTTGTTGATCACGGTCGAGCCACCGACGCACTCGCCCTGCAGGACCACGAGGTCGAAGCGCTTGGTCTGCTGCAGCCCGCCTTCCTTGTAGAGTTGGCGAATCTGGCTCATCTCGCTGGCAGTGAAGTCGCCAGGCGGGCTCAGCCTCGGACCTCGCTCGACCACGAGGATGCGATCCGGCCGTGCCACACTGGTCGCGAGGCGATAGGCCATGACGCCGGCGCCGGCACCCGAGCCGATGATCAGGTAGTCCACCTGAGCCGGCAATCCGGCTTCCGTGGCAGGCGTCACGACGCGCGGCGCGATCAGGGGTAAAGCGCCCGGCGGATCGGGGGGTGCGAAGTTCTCCGGATCCTTGGGCGAGCGGGGCGGGGGGGCGACCGGATGAAGCGAGGGCGGGGGATGCGTCGCGTAGCGACCCTGCAGGCGAGACCGAGCGCCGGGTGGCACATAACCGATCGCGCCGCGCCCGCCGAGTTGATCGAAGTGGGCCCAGCTGACGAAGGCGTGGGCGGCCGATCCCAGCCGATAAATCGCTTCGGCGAGTGGCGGTATGAACGCGCGCCGACGCTCGGCGGGAGGCCGCAGCACGTAGCGGC
>Ga0068861_100001223_pt1 | contig 15984 bp, 13 predicted proteins | sample KBSSwiS42_FD_66593 | JGI IMG/M metagenome (GOLD analysis project Ga0068861, IMG submission 66593) | Switchgrass rhizosphere microbial communities from Kellogg Biological Station, Michigan, USA - KBS Switchgrass S4-2 | ecosystem: Host-associated > Plants > Roots > Rhizosphere > Soil ...
GCGCAGATGTTCGGCTTACCCAAAGAGAACGTGCGAGTAATCGCCAGGTTTCTCGGGTCTGGGTTCGGGGGCAAGCTCTATCCGTGGACGCACGTTCCGCTGGCCGCCGCTGCAGCACGTCAGTTAGGCAAACCAGTGAAGCTGCTTGTTAGTCGCAAGATGATGTTCCAGACGGTTGGGCATCGCGCACGCACGCAGCAGCGCATCCGCCTGGGCGCAACGCGTGAGGGCAAACTCGTCTCGTTACAGCATGATTACATCTACCACATGTCGATGATCGATCATTATCACGAGGACTGCGGTGAAGCGACGCCCTTCCATTACAGCGTTCCGAACTTGCGCGTGTCCTTCGGACGCGCTCGCCGCAACATCGGCGCGACTGCTGATATGCGTGGCCCAGGTGCTGTACCCGGACTTTACGCCACCGAATCGGCGATGAACGAAATGGCCGATCAACTGAAGATCGATCCGGTGCGCTTCCGTCTTCTCAATGAACCTAAGATCGACGAGTCACTCAACATTCCGTTTTCATCACGTCACTACGTGGAGTGCTTGAATCTTGGCGCGGAGAAGTTCGGCTGGTCGAAACGCAACCCGGTCGTTGGCTCGATGAAGCGAGAAGGCCTCACGCTAGGCTGGGGCATGGCGGGTGCAGCATGGGTAGCAGGACGATTCGCGGCCGAAGCCAATATGCAATTGCGCGATGACGGATCTGTGCGCATTGCCTGTGCCACGCAGGACATCGGCACCGGCACATACACGATCCTGGCCCAGCTTGCGTCAGAGAAGACCGGGGTGCCGGTTGAGAAGATCGAAGTTGAGCTGGGGGACAGCACCCTTCCGGATGGTCCAATCTCAGGCGGTTCGCTGGCCACCAGTTCAGTGATCCCAGCGGTCTTTAAGGCCGCCGACCAGGCGATCGCGTCGCTGCTGATTGTAGCCGTCTCAACTCCCGGCTCACCTTTCCTTGGACACAAACCTGAAGATCTCGCGCTCGAAGGTGGTCGCATCTTCGTAAAGGCCGAAGGAGTCGCGAAAGGAGTTGCGTTTGGCGATGTACTTCGTCGAGCGAATGCACGACTGGTAACAGGTAGTGGCAGTTCCGAACAGACGGCCTTTGTTCCTAACCCGAAGTTCTCGATGCATTCGTTCGGCTGCCACTTTGTTGGGGTCACGTGGCAGCCGGAGATTGCTCGTTTGCGCGTCAGCCGGGTTGTAACGGTGATGGATGCCGGCCGGATCTTGAATCCGCTTACTGGCCGGAATCAAATCCAGGGTGCGGTCGTGATGGGAATTGGCATGGCACTTTTTGAGCACACGACTTACGACCCGCAGAGTGGCGCGCCCATCAACAGCAACCTGGCCGACTACATAATGACGGTAAATGCAGACGCACCCCCGATCGACGTTCACTTCCTCGACTATCCGGACAAAGAGATCAACGAACTGGGTGCGCGCGGGATCGGCGAGATTGGGCTCGCTGGTGTCGCGGCCGCGATTACGGATGCAGTCCACCATGCGACCGGGATTCGCGTGCGGGAGTTGCCGGTGAAGATCGAGGACCTGTTAACACCAGCGTAGCTCGACGAACACGTTTCGGTTAACGAGGAATCTATCGCAGTAGGAGCAAACACATATGGGAACGCAGCGGTTCCGATTTCACGTGACGCCTGCGTCACCAACGAAAAACGGCAAGCCCTCGGCTCGCCGTAAGTGATTGATTCGATTCGGTAGCGGGGGCGAGATCGAACCGCCGACCTTGGGATTATGAAAGCGCTCTCGGAACAGTGCGCCAATTACGTTTTGGCCACATTTATTAACATTTTTCGCGATCGCAGCCCGTTTGCCGTGCATCACTTTACGTCTGAAACCATCTATTTCCATTCAAGACCGACACAGTTTTCCCCCCACTTTTTTGAGCTCAATCAGTGCGCCAAACTTGCCTATGCTAGAATCCCAAATCGGAGTAAACACATGAATCTCAGTGAACGCATCACGATGGATCCGGAGATTTGCCACGGCAAGCCAACGATTCGCGGCCTCCGATATACGGTGGAATCTATTCTCGAGCTATTGAGTTCCGGAATGGCTATTGAGGAGATTCTGGCTGACTACGAAGATCTGGAACGAGAGGATATCCTCGCCGCATTAGACTTCGCCAGGCAACTCAGCCAGATAAAGCGTATCGAGCCAATTGTGGCATGAAGTTTCTCATTGACGCTCAACTTCCGCGAAATCTCGCTCACCAGTTACGCGCGGCAGGATTTGAAGTAATTCATACGCTTGACCTTCCTCACGGCAATCGGACCACCGATCAAGCACTAATCACATTTTCTCTAACGGAACACTGCGTCGTCGTTACTAAGGATTCTGATTTCGTGGAGTCGTTTCTGCTGAGACACGAACCTTGGAAGTTGTTGCTTGTATCCACGGGAAATATCGGAAACAACGAACTGCTAAGATTGTTCCAATAGAACATTGATCAGTTAGCCGAATCGTTCAAGACCTTCGATTTCATTGAACTGAATCGAACAAGTATGATTTACCACTTGTGATTGATTCTTTCGATGGGCCGTTATTTCATTTCATTCTTCAAGTAGATTCGATCTAAGAGATTTGCGCCCGATCACTGAGGCACACGTGAGCATCACGAGCAGAACACGGAATACGAATCTGCAGCACAGCTCTTCGAAAGTGCGCGCGCTATATCGCTGCACTGCTTCCTGATTGACAAGAGATACGGACCTGAATAAATGACAGTGTCGTCCCATCTCTCATAATTTTTCAGGTTCCTCGCTCATTTGTTGCTTTAGCCAGGAGCGAGTGAAACTCCAATCGCGTTCAACTGTTGTGGTCGCAACTCCTAAAAGCTCCGCTATCTCTCTCATAGTTAACCCTATAAAAAAACGACACTCGACGATCTTTGCCTTGCGTTCGTCAAACTCGGCGAGCTTTGTTAATGCCGCATCAAGCATGAGTAATTCCTTCGATCGCTCAACGGTTGCTACCACTTTGTCCAAATCCACCTGTTTGAGATGCGGTTCTCGTCGGGCGTAGTCGATGAGGACCTGGCGCATCCGCCTCGCCACGAGGAAGTAAAAGTGCTTTCGATTCGCGTAACTCAAGTTCTCTCGAACCAGTCTTATTAGTGCCTCATTGACGAGACCCGTCGGTTGCAACACGTGTCCGGGATTCTCCCTGCGCATGAACTTACGCGCACGCTTCTTGAGCTCCCGATCGACCAGTGGCAGCAGCCTGTCCAGAGCTTTGGTGTCGCCATTACTCCATGCTTTCAACAGTTCGGTGATTTTGTGGGTTGGGTCCGACATGCTCCTTGCGGAAACCTCAACAAAGTAATGAATTGGTAGCTAAACCATTACAGGGGGAAACCCTGATCTTCAGTTTCTCCTGACGAATATTGTCAGCGACGTCCTCGGTGGATAGAATGCGCCCCGCAATAAGACGCAAGACTCTAAGATTTTCTGCTTCGCCTCGACTTCCCACCTCAGGAGACAATCGAATGAAGCCGCTAAACTGGGATCGCCTTCAGGAAATTTACCACGCGGCCCTAGCACTGCCCGTGTCCGAGCGCGATGCGTTCGTTACAAATACCTGTGCCGGAGATCCAGATCTCATCATAAACGTGAAGTCGCTCCTTAAGACCGATGATGATTTTTTGAAGGATCCCGTTTTCATCTGTCCTTCGCCGGCGGATCCCGTGGTGGGCACGACAATTGACGGGCGCTATGTCGTCGAACGGGAACTTATTGGTGGTGGTATGGGGAGGGTGTATGTCGCGCGTGATCTGCAACTGCCCGGCAGGTTGGTGGTCATAAAGGTTTTGCCCCAAACATCGATACAAGATCCCGATGCGGTGAGAAGGGCTAAACGGGAAATCCAAGCTCTTACCGTTATAGATCATCCGAACGTTGTGAGTGTGTTCGGAGCTGGCGAAGTGACTGATGGCAAACCCTATATCGCTATGCAGTATATCGATGGTGTGACTCTGCGATCACAAATTTTTAGCGATGGAATGGACGTAAAACGTGCGGCGGCGATCTTGAAACAGATTGGCGCTGCACTCGGTCACATTCACAACAAAGGTGTTCTTCATCGTGATCTGAAGCCTGAAAACATCATGATTCAGTTGCTTAGTGATGACAAAGAGGTCGTCAAGATTCTAGATTTTGGCATCGCCAAACTACGGGATCCTGTCGCTGCCACGAGCACGGTTAACACTGTTGCTATCGGAACGATCGCATATATATCTCCTGAACAACTGCGCGAAGGAGAAAGGATCACGGCTGCGAGCGACATTTATTCGATGGCAGTTGTCGCATGTGAAATGGTCACCGGGAAACGACCACCGGTCGCGTCCCAAGACCGACCCATAAACGCACCGGATCTCCCCTCGGGTCTCACAAAAAACGCGCGTCGTGTACTAACCCGAGCGCTCTCGTTCGAGCCGAACGACCGCTATCAAGATGCGAAGCATTTTGGCGATGATTTGGCGAAGGCTTTGCTCGATGGTAAACGCGAAACGGTAAATCACCTGCCGCCGCGACCGCCGTTAACGAAATCACTCGTTATCTTCGGGGCCACTTTAATCCTTGCCTTATTGTCATACGGAATCTACAAGTACGTTGTTCGCCCGCCAGTCCCGCCGCCAAGCAAGTCGTTCAAGTACTGGTTGATGGTGCAAAGGATACGCGACGAGAAGGAATATGAGACTCCATTCAAGTCCAATGGTGACGCGATCTTTGAGAGTAGCGATAGGTTTCAGCTCAACGTCTCTACGACTGAATCTGGTTACCTGTACATTTTCAACGAGGGGCCACCCGAGCCTGACGCGGCGAGCTTCAAAATGATCTACCCCAATAGAGCAACAAATAATGGCTCGGCGTCGGTTGGGGCGAATCAAACAGTGCAATCCGATTGGATTACCTTCCGCGGGCCGGCTGGCGCGGAAAACTTCTGGATTGTTTGGTCGGTTTCACCTGTTAACGAGTTGGAAATCGCAAGGAATGAAACTTCCAACAGTCCCCAACAAGGCTTCGTGGGTGACCATTTGGTGAGCCTCAAGGAGTTTCTTAAGACGATGGAAGCAAAAGTCGATTCTAGAACCAGTAGGTACAAAGAAAACCAGGTAGCCATAGTGCGCGGTAAGACCGATATTCTCGTTGCGTTAGGTCAATTCAAACATCGATAGCCTTTATCTCGCCTCCTGGGTTAAGCGGTCCATCTCTAACGAGGCGATCTTAATAGCATTCAAAGATCGGGAATACCACAACAGACAGATTACCCCTAGTGAGAAGTAAAGGACCAGGCGCCACTGTAACAACTGAGTAAACATGCTCGTATATTCGGTAGAAACAAGATTGTCCATGAGATGTGCCGTCGCCGCTATCGATGCAACAGCCGCAATCGTCAGCATCACGCCTAGCCACTTAAGACGCAGGAACACAGTACCTTGTGGCGCAGTTCCAAATCTCTCGCCAGTCAAAAGCTTCCGAATTTGGGACGCGCTGCCCAACAGGATTTGAGTGCGAGCAGCGACGACAAAGTGATAAGGCACGACCAAAAAAATCACAGCTAGGGAAAAGAAGTGAGAGATGCTTTTGAGATATGCGCCGTGTGCCGAGTATGTGTGAAATAACGCCTTGGTAATTGGTACGTTCGGCAGGATCCATCCCATCGACACGTAAAGAACCACTCCCGATAACACAAATAACGAGATCGCCAAGGGCAAGCTGTATATCCGTCCAGTCGACGTTAAAAGTTTGCACACGAGCAGGCCCGCCAGGGATGTTGTCCAGATCCACAGAAAAACGAACGGAGCAACTCGAACCGCTGAAGAAGCGTAGGAATTAAACTGGTATGCCACTTCGACAAACAGGGCAATCGCATACAAAAGCGCATACAGGGTGCAACTTGTCAGAAGAAACCAGCCATCTTCGGCTAGCGCTGACCGAAGGAATCGCAACGAGATTGTGCCCCGAGGTAAAGCTGCAGCCCCGTATGAGGTTGCGTCGTCAGTAATCGCGGTGGCCGTGATGGCAGGGACTTCCAAGTGAGTCTCAAATGCGACTCCACCTGCATTTGCCCAGGATGCTGCTCGATCCTTCTTAATGACAGGCGCTACGAACCGATAACCCCTCCGCGCCACTGTAGCTATATACGTGGGATTATCCTTATCGTCGCCAACCGCTTTCCTCGCCAGGTGAATGTTCAAGGAAACGTTTTGCTCTTCAACAAACACGTCTGGCCATACTTCTTGAATAAACTCGTCCTTTGTGACTAAACGTCCGGCGTTTCTAACGAGCACTAACAACACTGCAAACGCTTTTGGCGCTAACGGGATATCTCGACCGTCTCTGGCCAACGCTTGTGCGAAAGGATCCAGAACAAACGGTCCAAACTCAAATACGTGATCGTCTTCTATATTCATAATTCCTGTCCTAAGACGATTACTAATAAGACCCTAAGCCATTCCAAAGGATTCCAGACAGATTCTTACGGCATTGTCTGCACGTAACGAGATCAGATGAGCCGAGTGGCTTTAGTGGTCCTGATTGTATGCAAAACCGGAGACCTCGTGAAGGGGTAGCACAGAACGTTAGGCAAGTTCCGCGGGCGTCAACCCCGAGTGAGTTCTCTAAACAGGAAAGCATTCGGAATGTGCATTACGAATGGACTGTGTACACGTGCCTATCGTCGAAGATTTTCCCTCTCTTTTTGACGGGTTTCTACTGATCTCCGCGCCATATCCAAGTGAAGGGATTTCACGAACTGCGCCGATATCTCTCAAGTTGGGATTCGGCCCATTGCAGGAGAATGCAGATGACAGAAAAGATTCGAATACTAGTTCTATCCGCGAATCCATGGAGTACCGGCCGGATTTTGGTGGCTGAAGAGGCCCGGGAGATCTTTGATCGAATTCAGGAGGGTCCCTACCGCGAGAAGTTCGAATTGCACGATCATGGCGCTGTAAGGCCAATCGATTTGCAAAGGTTGTTGTTGATGTATGAACCACACATCGTTCACTTCAGCGGACACGGAAGCAAAAGTCAAAGATTCCTTCTTCATGGACCGCATGGCCGAGCCCAGGCAGTCGATCAACAGGGGCTGATAGATGTCTTCGCTCTTTATAACAAACATGTGCGACTGGTTCTGCTGAACGCCTGTTTTACTAAGACGCAAGCGCACTCGATCTCTGAAGTCGTTGACTATTCTATCGGCGCCGCCAGACCGATCGGAGACAAAGCGAGTGTGGCGTTTGCGGGAGCCTTCTATCGCGCGCTCGCGTTCGGCAAATCCATCAGAGACGCATTTAAGTCTGCCAGAGCGGAACTTGCCCTCACGAAGATGCCGCGATCACGTGGAATTGAGCTCTTCGTTAGAAACGGAATCACTGAACGAGATCGGTTTCCTCGAATCGAAACCGATCCACACTTACCGGTGTTTTCGCCAAATCCGGTGAAAGCAAAGGTAATTGTGGAAGTCACCACAATTAAAACCATTCAGCAAACGATTTTGCTTCGAGGTTAGGAACATATCGGCTGCAGGCGGGATTCGCTCGAGCGACGAGATCACGCCCGATTCGATGTACTTGTGTTGGGTGACTGCGGCACCTTGCACTGTAAGTGATAAGGAGAGATGAAATGCCTTTGAATGTGCAACATGAAGCGATGGTGAAGAACCTGACAGGTAAGCAAGGGCAGGGTTCCTTGCGTACAACTGGTCGAAAAGCGCCAAGTACCAGAATCGGTCTCTTTATTGATTGGCGAGAGGGGTCTACCAAGTCCCGAGGACTCTCAGGTCGTTATGGTCGCTCAATGCGAGACGGAAGGTAAGCGGGTGTTTTTACCGCCGCGGAGAAGGTAGCTCGTTAGGGCTACCTTCTCTAAACACCTCTTTGTCTAGAGATTGAGATCATTATTGCTCAGTTACACTCGTTGATTATCTACGGACATCGTGATAAATAGAGCGTCCGTTCAGTCCCACTAACCGTGATAAGCGGGCGCTTCCCGTATCAGGTCTCACAGACATGGTTTCCAGAAGGAAACTGAGCTTCCAAATGTTGCCAGCAAGAATACGCAGATTCAAAACAGAAGAACTCTTAAGCATTTTGTTGATGTGCTTCTGCATAGGGCTTTTGATAGCCGTTTCTGGTGTGGGCGAAACCGCTTCGACCACGAGCGAAACAACCGCACAATATATAAAGGTTCAATCTCAAACGACTGTGACGTCACCGGATCCAAAGGACAGCGAGGCTCAACAGGCATTAGCGCGTGGTGATTCATTGCGCGCAGACTGGACAGCAGCCTCTCTTCGCGAGGCGATAGACCAGTATGAGAAAGCTGCGCTGCTCTGGACATCCATTTCCGATCTTTCAAGTGCTTCAGAGGCGATACTAAAAGCGGGCGACGTCTACTTTCTTTCGAGCGAATATGCGCAGGCCCTCAGGCGATATCAGAACGCTGAAGCGCTCGCTCAAAAGACTGGTGACTGGCTGGTGCAAGCGACAGCATTAAGTCAGATGGGTCGTCTCCAGTCTTACCTTGGAAATAACGATCTCGCGGAGAAGCAGGTGACTCAGGCTCTCGATCTCTTGAAACGTCATGAGGCTGATCGCACCGCCATCGCTACGAATGTTTACGGTGAAGCACTTACCAGCTTGGCTGAAGTCCGTTACGCAAAAGGTGATTTTTTAAAGGCCTCGACGTACCTCGAGAACGCGCTCAACGTCCTCCAGAATGATCGGAAAGGTGAAGCGAGAGCGCGCCTCCTCAAAAGCTACATACTTGGAACCATAGGCGAAACTGACAAAGCAGTAGCAGAGATTTCGCGCGCTTTGGAACTATATCGCGAAATAAACGACAAGAGGGGTGAAGGGCTCGCGTTGACTGCGCTGGGACTGTGGCTTTCTTCGAAGCAGGATCCGATCCGCGCGATTGAAATGCATGACAAAGCGGGAGACATCTTTCGCGCCATTGGAGATCACTACAGTGAAGCCGTCGTGCTCAACGCTATAGGGCAAGCTTATGAGGCTCTGAATGAGTACTCAAACGCTCTCTCTTACTTTAACAGCGCGTTAACACTCTTTAAAAAGACGGGTGCCTTGGATGCAGTGTCAGGCACTACATGCGCCATCGCTTCGTCGCAGTTCCTTGGCGGGAATCTGGATCAATCGCTCGCATCTTACGAACGTTGTTTGAAGTTTAGCCGCGCGACTGGGAAGCTTCGCATCGAAGCCTATGCACTTAACGGAATCGCAACGATTTACGGTGTCCAGGGACGTCATGAACTAGCATTGAAACAGTACCAGAATTTACAGGACGTTTTTAAGAGTGTTGGCGATTTCCGTGGAGAAGCAGTGGCTTTGAATTCTCATGGCGACTTCTTTCTTCGACTCGGGGAAAAGCAAAAGGCATTGGACGTATTCACTCAGGCATTTTCCTTGAGCGAGAGGATGGGCGACAAGGCCATGACGATTTCTACGCTTTATAACCTCGCCCGTGCTAATGAGGCGCTTGGATTTCATGTAATTGCGCTGTCTCTTATTAAGAAATCTTTCAAACTAATCGAGGATGTGCGCGAGAATGTGGGAAGCCCGGATTTCCGGGCGTCCTACTTTTCCGCCGTTGGAAGGCATTACGACTTGTGTATAGAAATTCTGATGCAGCTCGATAGGTCGCGGCCCAAAGAGAGGTTTGCCGCCGAAGCTTTTTCGGTAAGTGAGCAGCGTCGAGCTCGCTTACTTCTCGATCTTCTCAGTGAATCGCGTGTCGGTATACGTGTGGGAGCTGCCAGGGAACTTGTCGAGAATGAGCGCAGGTTGAGAGGCTTGCTTCGATCGCAGGCTGAATATCAACTGACTCTCTCTTTGAGTGGAAAAGATTCAACCGAGCTCACCGAAGTGGCGACTCAGATAGCGGGACTCAGATCCGAGTATCAGGCCGTTAAGGCGAAGCTAAGGGACCAGAATCCTCGCCTATTTTCTTTTGAACAGTTTGCGCCTGTGGACTTGGAACGTATTCAAAAGGAGTTGCAAGACAGTGACACAATGTTATTGGAGTACGCGCTAGGGGACGACCATAGTTATTTGTGGGCAGTAACATCCAACTCTGTAGACAGCTATACACTGCCGGCCCGCAAGGACATTGAAGATGCCGCACGTGAATTCTATAACGTGATCACGGCGCGTCAGGGAAGTGATAATCAAAACGATAAGGATTATCAGGCTAACGTTGCAGCAGCCGACAATCTTTATTTTGAAAAGGCCAGCAAGATGAGCCGAATGCTGCTGGGACCCGTGGCCGAGAAACTGGGAAACCGAAGGCTTGTTGTCGTAACGGACGGAGCGTTGCAGTACATTCCTTTCGATGCGTTGCCGATGCCATCGGCGCAAACGGCGGCTCCAACCGTAAAGTTAAAAACCCTCTTAGTAGAAACGAATGAAGTCGTGGTGTTGCCATCTGCTTCGACACTAGTCGCAATCCGTGGCGCACAGAATCATAAGGGATCATCGGGCAAGCTTGTTGCGATAATTGCCGACCCGGTTTTCGGCCCGAGTGATGAGCGGGTCCAGAGCGAAGCATTATCTCCCGCGATCGCTAAAGCTGCAGCTGATCAAAATGTGGACCAGGCCGGGGAACAGACGATTAAAGATTTAGAGTTCCCTCGTCTCGCTCACGCCTCCGAAGAGGCTGATGCAATTTCCGCGGTGGCGCCCTGGGGCACGACGCTGGTGGCCAAGGGGTTTGACGCGAGCCGTGAAACTGCTATGAGTTCGGAAGTTAGTCGAGCTCAGATCGTCCACTTCGCCACTCATGGTTTTCTTGATGGCGAACACCCCGAACTATCCAGCATTGTTCTCACAATGTCGGATCCTCACGGTGCGAAGACAGATGGCTTAATGACATTGCCGGACATCTACAGTTTGGATCTATCTGCTGAGCTAACTGTATTGAGTGCGTGTCAGACTGCTCTAGGAAAAGACATAAAGGGGGAAGGGCTGGTTGGTCTAACCCATAGTTTCATGTCTGCGGGAGCGAAGAGTGTCGTCGCCAGCCTTTGGAAGGTGGACGATCGAGCGACGGCTGCTTTAATGGCTGATTTCTACGAGGGCATGCTACAGAAGGGCATGACACCCTCCGCCGCGCTTCGATCCGCCAAGCTGAAGATGATGCGAGAGAAGCAGTGGAGTTTGCCATATTATTGGGCCGGATTTGTAGTGCAGGGTGACTACACGAACCGTATTGTCGTTCACCGCTACACTTGGCTTCGACCCGCCTTAGTGCTCTTGTTCTTATTCATTTTGATTGCAACGGCTCTGCTGGTCTATCAAAGGCGAAGGCGGCGGATTCGCCCGGCACAGTTCACCTAAATGGAATCCGACGAATAGATGGCCCGAGATTCGGCAATTCCACCCGAAAGCTTCGAGGAGATTCTCTCCTGGCTCAATCCTGATCGTGGGGTCGCTGCGACTATGTATGTTCAGCTTCGTCACGATCTCGCGAAGATATTCATTTTTAGAGGCTGTACCGATCCCGAAGGATTGACTGACGAAGTCTTCGATCGCGTTGCGAAGAAAGTAGACGAAGTACGGCCGATTTACGTAGGCGATCCGCGACTCTATTTTCGCGCCGTGGCGAAGAATTTGGTCAAGGAAGATCTGAAGAAGGCCAAAACTCAAGTCTCCTTGGAAGAGCCTGAATTGCGGGGGCCAACAACAACCGAAAGCGCTGAAGATGACCCCGAAGACATGGAGGAATGTCTGCGTTTGTGTCTGAAAAAGCTTAGCGCTGAAAATCGGAAGTTGATTGTGGATTATTATGCCAAAGAAAAGCAGGCTAAGATCGATCATCGCAGTGAACTGGCGCAGCAGTTCGGGATATCCGTAGAAAATCTGAGAGTTAAGGTCTATCGGATTCGTGTATCTCTTCAGGGATGTATTGAACGCTGTCTTAAAAGTAAGGCTCAGCGAAAATGAAACGGATCACGCGAAATTTCATTGTAGGTGAATGGCGACGACCGGAGTATTGCCCATGAAGGAAGAATCGGTGACTGACGCGTCATTGCGTGAGTTTCTATTGGGCAAGCTTGCCGACGAAGATCGCGAGAGAATTGAGGGCTTGTTTTTAACAGACTCTCCGACTAGGGAGAGAGTGCTTGCAGTCGAACAGGATCTAATTGATGACTATTTAGAAGATAGTCTTAGCCCGGAAGAAAAAGAGAGATTTCTTTCACGTTATGCTCAAACAGAGGAACAGCGACGTAAACTAAGAATCACTAGCGCGATAAAAGATTGGGCAGTCAGGGAGGCAAGAGCACCTCATCTCCCCGCACCTAAGGTATCTATCTGGAGTCGATTCTGGATGTGGCTACGATTCAAACCTCGTTTCGTTGTTCCGATTGCAGTAACAATCGTGATTGCGGTAGTGCTCGCGATCGTGTGGCTAAACACCCGAACGGAGGAACGGAAGCATTTGGCTATCGAGCAGGAACTGGCCCAGCTTAACTCTCCCACGAGCCTGCGCGAGGTTCCTCCACAAATGACTTCATTCGATCTGAGACCTGTTGCGGTCAGAAGTGTCGAACAGCAAGTCGAATTAAGAATATCCGCCGAAATTCGTTTGATAGAACTGCATCTTCCCTGGATACGGAACGAGCGCTACCCAATGTACAAGGCAAGAGTTCAACGGTTAGGCGATCGTGAATCATTCACCGTTCCTAATCTTCAAGCGGAGAGTGATGGTCGATATACGATTCGACTAAGACTTCCAACTCAGATGCTTAGAAGGGGACAATATCAGATAAACCTGACTGGCATTGCTGCTGACGGCTCCGCGAGTTCCAGCGAAGAGTACTCATTCGCTGTCGCCAATTAGATACTCTATCTTCCGCTACTCTCAACGGATGCGTCGTAGTTCACCTTCTTGTAATGTTTCATCGGTGATTTCCATTGTGCATAGATTATGAACGAAACTCCCGCGTCCACTTCAGTAATCTCGACTAACGATCAACACCCGGTACTGGAGAATTCCAAACCGAAGCCTTCAACCGCTGCTCCAAAATGGGAAACAGCAGCACGCGAACGTATGAGAGGGGCTATAAAGAAGTTCGCTAAACCGTTGACTGATCTTGTTGCTCGCGATGCTAATGAAGGTGATACACGTCTTTTGGTGACGGACATGCTCTGTGAGGGATTCGGTTTCGATAAGTACTCGGAGTTAACCACCGAGTACCGGGTTAAAGGTGAATTTGCCGATTATGGAATTCGGATTGACAAAGAATTGATTGCCTTTCTCGAGGTGAAACGCGTAACTACGAAATTAGCCGCCAAGCACCTTCGTCAAGTCGAGACCTACGCAGTAAACGAAGGAGTAGAATGGGTCATTCTTACTAGCGGCGTAGTTTGGCAGGTCTATCACATTACTGGAGGTCTACCTATTGTCGTCGACCTCGCTTTAGACGTAGATCTTTTGAATGAACACACATTGGCTCAAAAAGCGAACCAACTGTATTACCTCACCAGGGAGTCGCTGAAGCGCCGGCAAATCGATGCATTGTGGCAGGCAAAGAGAGCTACGTCACCAAAGTCTTTGGCGAAGGTTCTACGTTCTGACAATGTAGTTACAGCAATCCGCAAGGAATTAAAGCGCACGACTGGTCAATCAGTAACGGAAGTTGAAATCGTAAGGCTACTCAATGAGACGGTTTTGGTTCCTGAATGCCTCGACGTCAAATAGAGAGCAGTTCGGATCAACTTGGCTGCCAATGGAATTCTTGAAACATAAACCTCAAGGATACTGCTGGCGATCCGATACGCCTACTGCTGTCGTTTTACCGAACCTGAGCTATTCGCATCCTATTCCATCGCCGTCCCTGTCTAACCGGTAGATGTCTTTGCCGATGACTTTCACTGGGCCTTTCACATACGCAGGTCCATTACCGCTCCCGCCTGCACAATCAACATCGCTCGCGATCGGCACGCAGCCGGAATAGTTCGGATCACACTGGTCCGACGTCGCGGCCGTTTCGGTCTTATTCAGGTTTCGACTGTTTGCTGACTTCGAAGTATTTGAGGCGCCTGAACTACAGGCTTGCACGACAATAGACGCGACGATAACGACTGCCGCGGCCAGTCTTTTCGTAGACCAACTCCACCATCTTTTATTCACTGCTTATTCCTCACCTGACACTTTGTGGATTGGCGAAGAGGTTCGGTCGATTTATCTAGCGGATCTCGCCACGGATTCCTGTCCTAGCCTGTGGCATTTGCCCCGAATTGCGAGGTGCGGGTTTATGGTGCTCAGATCTCGTCATACTTTCCCTTATTCAGCGGGAGCCTACTACTTATGAAAAACGAGCTATTCCATTTCAGTAATTGTCCGCAACATCCGCCAAGCGATACGGCCGGATAGTCCCATCTCACTAATTGAATGTTGGAGCTTTTTCTCGCCTGTAATGTTTCGAACGAAATTCCATAGTAAATAGAGAACTGTGTCCGCTGTGCGAAAATCGGTATACCTCAGGCGTCGATTAGGGTGGTTTTAAGCGCAACCTGTCTGACAGCCGCGGTACGTCTTCGTTTCAGCCTCTGAAAACTATCAAATCAAAGGGTGCCTGTGTTTCCAATAAGAGTCCCCGCGGCTATTCACGATCGCGAAAACCCTCATTCGAGATATCTTCTCAGAATTGCCCGCTATATTTGTGTTTTGCTTGCCCTCGTCGCCGGTTGCCCGCCAACTATCGGACAGGTCGACCGCGGTAGTGTGGACTGGATTTTCGTGCTTGACACTTCCGCTTCCATGCACGGCGCCGGTGGCACCGCGAATATCTTCGGAAAGGTCAAGGAGGCAATCTCCGATTTCATCCGAAGTGCTCGCGAGGGAGACACAATTACTCTTTATACCTTCGATCGCGATACCACTCTCCGGGGCCACATCCGCATTTCAGGCGAAATCGACAAGACCGGCTCGACGGTTCTGAAGAAATCCGAGTTTAAGCGACCGAACCTTCGAACCACTTTTCGAAACCCAGATCATTTCATTTACTCCCGGGAGATTCGAACATGCCACGAGATAATGTTGTCTTTCGACCCACTGTCGTGACTGGACTCGGAAGTACCCGCCACGGCGCAATTCTTAAAAGAGGTGCTTTATTAATCCGTACGGTTCGGCTCCCACAGAAAACAACATCAGAACGATATTGCCAAAAGGTATTGAGAGGGAAAGTCTGCGGGAATGTGTTATCAACTCCCCGTAAACTTTTGCGTAAGCTCGTTACCACAGGCTCGATCCTGAGTCCTTGCGAATTTAGGTTATTCAGTTCTGTTAATGGCGACGTCCTGATGATACGTCGGGCGTTGACGACTCCCGTAACAGAATTTCGCCGCTCGCCCTTCTTCCTCTCACGCAGCTCAAACGCGTGATGGCCTTTTTTCCCCGGGAGATTTCACATGGGCAGAAGTACCGACTTTAACGGTCCTAACGCTAACAAGATAACTTCGTCCTCGTATCCGCCGCTTAGCTCATGGTGGGTGCGCTTGTTCGCTGCACTGAGCCTGGTTGTAGCTCTTAATTTGGGAGTCCAAGCCCGTCAGCCAGCGCGGGTGAATTATTCGGCGTTTTACTTAAGCGACTTGACCTTTAGCGCAACTCTCTTTTTTCAAATTGAGCAACCTGGCGGATCCGGGATTCAAGGAGCGGCTGGGGTTCGGTGCATGGCCGCCAAAGCACGCGTTCGCAGCTTCAGTCGCATGAGTTGGATAGGTGCGACTGTTTTTGCGTTCTTGATCTACTACCTATGGCTGCTCCTCATGCCGCGTTTTTTGTCTTCGGGCGGCAAGTGGCTGATCTCACCGATCCTGGCTTCGTTGGTAGTGGCTGGATTGGTAGCAGCGGTTGAGAACTCGCAGTTAACACAAGCCTGCGAGGAACCAAGCGCGTGGAGGTTCGACACGATGTCGACGATCTT
>Ga0068861_100001225_pt1 | contig 15978 bp, 15 predicted proteins | sample KBSSwiS42_FD_66593 | JGI IMG/M metagenome (GOLD analysis project Ga0068861, IMG submission 66593) | Switchgrass rhizosphere microbial communities from Kellogg Biological Station, Michigan, USA - KBS Switchgrass S4-2 | ecosystem: Host-associated > Plants > Roots > Rhizosphere > Soil ...
CAGATCGATCTTTTGGAAGACGCGCGGGAACTCGAGTATCACCTCCGCTTGCAACACACCGCGCGAAACGTTTTGGTGGCCACGGATGACACGGATGAATCAGGCTTGGCGCGGAGGTTGTTTGATTGTGCGACTGTCAGCGGCGCTACGAGTATCGGCTTTGACGGGGGAAACCTGGAACCAGGCGCACCGGCTGACTTTTTTACTGTCGATCTCGACGATCCGGCTATTGCCGGTTCCACTCCGGAAAACCTGCTTGCGAACGTTGTGTTTTCGCTGTCAGCGAGGGCGATTAGAGATGTGGTGGTCGCTGGGGAAAGGATTGTTGCCGACGGGCGTCACGCGCAGCCAGACGGGATCGTGAGCGCTTTTCGACGATTAAAATGATGGGTTCGGTTAAGGCTCAAAAAACACTAGCGGAGCTCGTGAAGATCGACTCCGTCTCGTCTCGTTCGAACGCGGAGATCATCGACTACCTCACGCGCCGCTGCGAGGTACTCAAACTCAGGACCCAACGATTTTCTTATCACGACGAAAACGGTGTCGAGAAGATCAATCTGATCGCACTTGCCGGCACCGACTTCTCCGCAGAGACCGCAGTCGAACTCGCGCTCGTCGGACACACTGACACCGTTCCTTACGATCCAAACTGGCCGGAAGCAACAAACCTGACGGAACGCGACGGCAAGCTCTACGGCCGCGGCTCGTGTGACACGAAAGGATTCATCGCCGCCGCACTGACTGCGATCGAGAACATCGATCTCTCGCGTCTGAATAAGCCACTCGCACTGATCTTCACTGCCGATGAAGAGATCGGACTGCGCGGCGCCAGGTACCTGGCGCAAATAAACCCACTGCGCGTTCGGTACAGCATCGTTGGCGAGCCCACATCATTGCAACCAATTCGCGCGGGCAAAGGTTATTCGCTTGCCGAAGTGATCGTGAAAGGACGCGAGGCACACAGCGCGTATCCCGCTTTGGGCGCGTCTGCTGTGTTTCGCGCAGCTCGATTGATCAATCGACTCGAAGCGATCGCGGAAGAGTTGAAAGACGAACAACACCCCGCGTTCGATCCAGCGTACACCACGCTCAACGTCGGTTTGATCCGCGGCGGCTCCGCAAAAAACGTTCTCGCGGGCGAATGTCGATTCACTCTCGAATGGCGACCAATCCCGACTCAATCTTCCGACCGCGTTCTTAATCTCTTCAAAAGCGCGATCGAAGACGAGCAAAGCAAGGATCGCGAACTCCAGTGTGAAGTTGACGCGAACCGCGCCGACCCAGGATTCGAGACCGCTCCCGATTCACCGCTCATCAAACTCCTCGAAACCGCAACCGGCCGCACATCCGGCACTGTCGCTTTTGGGACCGAAGGCGCGCAAATGCAGGCGCTTGGCAGCGAACCGGTCGTGATTGGCCCTGGCGACATTCGCGAAGCGCATCGCACGGGTGAATTCGTGCCGGTGCGCGAATTGGAGCAGTGCTCCGAGATTTTGGAGCATGCCGTTCTGGAATTGTGCGTCTAATCCCTTTCCGTTAAGCTTTCGTCGATGTATTTCAGGAAGTTCTTCTTTCTTTCCGTACTACTGCTTTCATCTGTGGCTGTGTTCGCTCAGGGCACAAAGCCGCTAACGAACACAGAAGTCGTCAGTCTTCTCTACCAACTACAGCGGAACCCTGACACGCGCGACGCGGTTATTGAAGAGATTCGCAAGCGCGGAATCGGCTTTCCCCTGACCGATGGCATGCGATCGCTGATCGCAACCAAGAGCGGCAACGACGCATTGCTGCGTCGTACGTTGGAAGAGGCCGAGCGGCGTCGCGTGAACCCAACTGCCTCAGCATTACCGTCCGCGAACGAAGCCAACGAACTTCTGGAACGCACGCGAAACGTGACGCTGATGGCAGCGAATGCAATGCCCGATTTTCTCGTCAAGCAGATCATCAAACGATCCGTCGCTTACGGCACCACAACCAACTGGATTCCGCAGGACAATCTCACGATCGCCGTCGGTTATCGCGCGAACGCCGGTGAGGAGTACAAACTTCTCACGGTTAACGGCATGCCCGCGCCGGCGGATGCTCAAGCAGGTTCGGATTACAGCAAATACGCGCCGAAAGGCGCCTCTTCAAGTGGCGTCGAATACATCTCGGCCCTCGCGGACGTTTTCAAACCTGAGTCGAAGACCGAGTTCAAGATGGTCGATACCGACATGGTTCTGAACCGCCGCACAGTGGTTTACGAGTACGTCGTCAAACGCGAGTTTTCGCAGTTGACACTGACTTTGGGCGACACCGGCGCTCGCACCATCGTCGGTTCGCGCGGACGCATTTGGATCGATCGTGAACTCGACCGCATCGTGCGCTTCGAACAGATCGCTACTGAAATTCCACCGGATTTTCCCATCACTGCCGCCGAAAGCACGATCGATTACGACTGGGTCTCAATCAACGAGCGAAAATACCTGCTGCCTACCCACTCGCAGATCCTAATGACGACGAACCAACGTAAGTTCACGTTGCAGAGTCGCAACGACGTCCGTTTTCGCAATTACCAGAAGTTTGGCGCCGAGTTGAAGGTCGTCGATGAGGTGGGCGAAGATGACGAACCGGCTGATTCCGCACCCCCGAAACCCGTTAAACCAGTAAAACCCCCGCAATAGTGTCTCCGAATGTAGACGCTTCTTTTCCTGTTCTGTTTCCTCACGTAAACACAATGGCCCGATCCGCGCTCAAAATGCGCGTAGATCTATGTCGGTACGAAGTTTGCTCAACCACCCTCCCAGAACAAGCAGGAGATGATAGTTATGAAGCCCAGAATCCTGATTGTGGACGACGATTCGGTAATCACACAACAACTATATTGGACGTTGTGTGAGGAGTACGACGTAGTGACGGCAAACGATATGCAGACCGCCATTCGTCGCGCAACATTTTACAAGCCAGACGTCTCGATACTGGATCTGCAAATGCCGCCAGAGAGAGACACCCCGGCAACTGGAATGTGGCTGCTCGAGTACATCAAAGGTCAACTCAAGCAGTCGAAGGTTTTGATAATGAGTTCAAACAGCGCTCCTGATGTCCGTGACGCCTGTTTCGCCGCCGGTGCAGATGGTTTTTTTGCGAAGCCGTTCAAGATTGAAGACATGCTCGCAAGCATCTGCAGGTTAATACCGATCCACCGGCTGCAATTGTTCGCTCACATTCTTTGATATTCGGGCGCAACCCACTCAGGCGCCCGTTCAAACACCGGAGATGAAACCCCTCTTCATCAGAAGGTGTGCTCGAAAGGCCCCCGCAGCGTCTCCCACGCGCAGCGGGGGCCTACATTTTTTTAAATCGGTTAATCTGCCATAATCCGTGCACCGATGAGCGAAGCCATGGACAAAGTGCGCGGCGTTACGGAGCTGCCGGTGTTTCCCCTGCCTGTGGTCCTGTTTCCCGGCGTGCCGCTGCCCCTGCACATCTTCGAGCCGCGCTATCGCCAGATGCTGCTCGACATTCGCATCACAAACAACCTGTTCGGCGTTGCGTATTTCGATCCGGCGACGACGACGAATAGTGTTCCGGCGGCAGGTCATGTCGGATGTGTGGCTGAAGTCACCGAAACGCAGGCGTTTCCTGATGGGCGGTCAAACATACTGACGGTCGGCGTGATCAGGTATCGGATCGAATCGTACGTCGAACGTGGCGACGAGTATCTTGTTGCGAAGGTCACTTATTTTGAAGATAACGAAGAAGACGAAGCAGTCCTCACTGGTCCAACGAAAGAGGTGGCGGAGACGTTCACACGCATCGCGCAGGCGGTGCGAATGATTAATGACGAACGCACCACTCTGCCCGACATTTCGAACACAGAGCCGCAACGTCTTTCCTTTCTCGTAGCGGCGGCGATGGAGATCGAAGCAGAAGTGAAACAAGAACTGCTCGAACTTCGCTCAACGTTCACGCGGCTGGAAAAACTGCGCGGCATGCTTTCACACGCTGTCAAAGGCTATGAAGAGCGCGCGCGTATTCACGAACTAGCCAAGGGAAATGGGCACGGCGGCCGAAGGATCGAACTCGAGTGAGCATCGGGCAGGTAAAAATTACTGTTTTATTTTTCGGCGCCGCTCGCGAGGTCGTCGATCAAAATCCGCTTCCGCTCTCTTTCGCAACAGACGGCCCGGCGAAGGTCGCACATGCTTTCCAACAACTCCTCGAAAAATATCGCGGGCTCGAACGGTTTGGACGTTCGCTGTTGTTTGCGGTGAATGAAGAGTACGCGACACTGGACACGGATTTGAAGAATGACGATGAGCTCGCGATTTTTCCGCCCGTTAGTGGCGGCGATCATGATTTTTTTGAACTGACGACAGAGCCGATTGACGTTGGCGCTGTGGCGCGCCGCGTAGTGCTGCCGGAGTGCGGCGCGACCGTAACCCTCGACGGTTTCGCGCGTGAATGGACCGCTGGACGTCGAACAAAGTACCTCGTTTACGAGGCTTACGACGGTATGGCGGTCTCGGAGATGAAGCGTTTAGGTGTCGAGGCGCACGAGCGTTTCAGGATCGCGCACATCGGAATCGTGCATCGCACGGGGCGTTTGGAGATTGGCGAGACGAGCGTTGTGATCTCGGTGAGCGCGCCTCATCGCAAAGCGGCGTTCGAGGCTTGCGAATGGGCCATTCGCGAGCTCAAACGCACCGTACCTATCTGGAAGAAAGAAGTTTACGAAGATGGGGAAGAGTGGGTCGAGCCACAAAAAGGCACATAAACTCACAAAGAGTTCTGTGACCTTTTTGTGCCTCTTTGTGGCTTAGGTCGTTGGCGCTTCCTCAGTTTCCTCGTCGGCTTCCACGAGCGACGCGCTCGTAACCATATCCCCGGCGTCGGTTTTGATCAGCCGCACGCCTTGGGCACTGCGACCAGTCTTGCGAATGTCAGCCGCCTCCAACCGAATCAATTTACCCTGCTGCGTGATGATCATGATCTCCGACTCGTCATCAACTGGAAAAACGGCAACGACCTTTCCGGTCTTCTCCGTTGTCTTCATGTTGATGACGCCCTTGCCGCCGCGCGCCTGCAAACGGTAGGTCGTGATCGGCGTCTGCTTGCCGTATCCCTGTTCGGAAACCGACAACATCCGTTCTCGATCTTCAGCCGAAACGGCACAGACTGAAACCACGTAATCGTCTTTCCGCAACTCGATTCCACGTGTGCCACGGGTGGCGCGACCCATCGGGCGTGCGTTCTTTTCATCGAAACGAATCGCGAGCCCGTTGTGCGTGGCGATGAAGATGCGCTTTGTGCCGTCAGTCAGTATCACGTCCAGCAAACGATCGCCTTCGTCGACATTGATAGCGATAATCCCGTTGCTGCGAATATTCTGGAACTCCGCAAGCGACGTTTTCTTGATCACGCCTTTACGCGACACCATGACCACGTAACGGCCTTCGGCAAACTCTCGCACCGGCACGACGCCCGCGAGTTTTCGATCGCTGGGAATGTTGATGAGGTTCACAACTGCCTTACCGCGCGCAGACGCCGCCGCATCAGGCACTTCGTGAACTTTCAACTTATAGACCATGCCGTCGTCAGTAAAGATCATGACATAGGCATGCGTTGAAGCAATGAACAGGTGCTCGACGAAGTCGCCGTTCTTTGCGGCTGCGCCGAAACGGCCTTTGCCGCCGCGCCCCTGACGTTGATAGGTTGTGATGGGCGTGCGTTTGATGTAACCGCTGTTGGTTACGGTGATGGCCACGTCTTCATCGGCAATCAAATCTTCAATTGACAGCTCGACACCTTCGTCGACGATCTCTGTCCTGCGTTCGTCACCAAACTCCTTCCTGACTTCTTCCAGCTCCTTGCCGATGACGCCGCGAAGCGCTCGTTCATTGTTCAGGATCTCTTCCAGTTCAGCAATGAGCTTGATGATGCCTTCGTACTCATCGATGATCTTTTGCCGTTCGAGGGCCGACAACCTGCGCAACTGCAAATCGAGAATCGCCTGCGCCTGGATTTCGGAGAACGCCAGGCTTTCCATGGCTTTTTGCAAACGTGCCAGGTACGTTTTGAGTTGAACGTCGGACGGAACGCCTTTCCACGTTTTTACTTCGCTCGTAGTTTTTAGTTGGCCTTGCAACCACTGGCGCGCTTCGTCGACTGAACTCGAGTTGCGAATCAGCGTGACGATGTAATCGAGCGCGTCGATCGCTTTGGTGAGTCCTTCGAGGATGTGCGCCCTGGCCTTGGCTTTACGGAGTTCGTACTCAGTTCGCTTGCGAACCACCTCGCGGCGAAACTCGACGAACGCCTCGAGCATCTGCTTGAGGTTGAGCACGCGCGGCTGGCCGTTGACGATCGCGAGATTGATGACGCCGAACGACGACTGCATCGGCGTGAGTTTGTAGAGTTTGTTGAGTACGACTTGCGGCACTGCATCGCGTTTCAATTCAACGACGATGCGCATACCGGTGCGATCCGATTCGTCGCGCAGATCGGAGATTCCGTCGAGCTTCTTCTCGTTGATGAGTTCGGCAATGCGTTCGATCAAACGCGCCTTGTTGACCTGGAACGGGATCTCGGTGATGACGATCGCGTCGCGTTCCTGCGCGCCGCGCCCGATGCGATCGATGCCGGCGCGAGCGCGTAACTGCAACACGCCGCGGCCTTCCACGTACGACTTTCTGATCTCTTCGCGCCCGTAAATGAATCCGCCTGTTGGGAAATCAGGACCGGTAACAATCTTCGTCAGATCTTCAACTTTCAGTTCGGGATCTTTTAATAGAGCCAGCGTCGCATCGACGATCTCGGTCAGGTTGTGAGGCGGGATTTTCGTCGCCATGCCGACAGCGATTCCGTCCGAGCCGTTGATCAAAAGGTTCGGAACGCGCGCCGGCAACACAGTTGGTTCACTGAGCGACTCGTCATAGTTTGGTTGAAAAGTAACTGTCTCTTTCTCGATGTCGGCGAGGAGTTCGTTGGCCAAACGCGCCATGCGGATTTCGGTGTAACGCATGGCCGCGGCGGCATCGCCGTCGACGGAACCGAAGTTTCCCTGTCCATCGATCAGGGGATAACGCATCGAGAAGTCCTGTGCCAATCGCACGATCGTGTCGTAAACCGGCATGTCGCCGTGGGGGTGGTACTTACCGATTACATCGCCGACGATACGTGCACTTTTCTTGTAAGACTTGTTGTATGTGTTGCCGAGTTCGTGCATGGCCCAGAGCACGCGCCGGTGCACCGGCTTTAATCCATCGCGGACATCGGGCAGCGCACGGCCAATGATCACCGACATGGCGTAATCGAGATACGAGCGCCGCATCTCGTCTTCGATATTTATGTGATTGCGGTCAGAAGTTGTTTCCATCTAATAGCCTTTCCAGTACAATCCGCGAGTCTTTTTGGCGCTTCGATTTTGAGGCGGAAGAACGAGGATGGTTCATCATTAAAGTGCCTATATTTTAGCCTTTTTCGACTACTTTTGGCGAGTACTCCCACATGGCCGAAAAGAGGAACTGGAAAAGGATTAGAGAGCGTCTCGCGCTGCAACTTCCGGTGCGAATTCGTTGCCGCGAAACAGCCGATTTTGAGTGGACGGAGATGACGCGATTGATCAACGTCACTCCGTTCGGCGCCGGCTTCACACTCACGCGACCAACCGAAAGAGGCCGGCTGTTGCACATGACGATCCCGATGCCGCGCCAACTGCGTGTGTTTGATCACGTTGAAGATCAATATAGAATCTGGGCTATCGTGCGGTACATCAGGAGTAAGACCACTGACAAGGGGCCGGAATTTGAAGTCGGCGTTGCGTTTATCGGCAAGCGACCGCCGGAGAGTTATCAAGCCGAACCGTGGAAGCGTTATGACATAGCAAACAACACGTTTGAGACCACCAGTTCGACGCGCGAAATGCTCGAACTGCTTCCTGCCGTAGAAAAACGATCTCACACCCGCCACAATATTGCGGTTGACATGTTGGTGGAGTTATTGGATCTAAACGGAGCTGTAGTCTGCTCCGAACAGACGGTTACAGAGAATATCAGCGCCCCGGGAGCGACCCTCTTCACGACACTCGATGTCCCCGTTGGCCGTTTCATTAGAGTCACAAGCGAGCAGTATCGTTTGACGGCTTATGCGGCGATTCGAGCACGCAGCACCGGCGCGGACGGCGTCGGGCGAATCCACGTCGAGTTCATAGATAAGCAATGGCCGTTGTAGACTCTGCGAGTTGAACTCAGACGACTTGAACAACACAGACACACTGACGGCAAAGAAGACTGATCCACGCGCGTACGAGGTGGGCCCGATGTTTCCGCAATGGGCGCTCGAACTGATGCGGCCCGTCGTTGGGGTGGTTAGCCGCGCGGTCTGGAAGATCGAGTACGTTGGCGTGGAGAACATTCCCGCCAGCGGCGGTGTCATCATCGCTGCCAACCATCAAACCTATATCGATCCGTTCTGGCTTTCGGTAAAAATCAAACGGCCAATCCGTTATCTCGCATGGAGCGCGGCGTTTCGCTGGCCCGTCGTTGGACAATGCCTGACGTGGTTTGGCGCCTGGCCACTGGCACTCGAAGGCAGCGATCCGGCAGCGATTCGACGCTCGATTCAATGGTTGCGTGGTGGCGGTGCGGTAGTAATTTTTCCGGAAGGCGGACGAGCCACTTCAACGGGCGCGTTGGAACGTTTCAAAGCCGGCGCAGTGCGCTTAGCGCTGGAAACAAATGTGCCGATATTGCCGGTGACAATCAAAGGCGGGAACCAGATTTGGCCGCGGGGCTGGCGCGTTCCACGTCCTGGCAAAGTGGTTATAACTTACCACGCGCTCTATCATCCCGAACCACCACCCGACGAAGAGACGCGCGCGTTTGCGCGACGCGAAAGTGAACGGCTCGCAAAAGTGATTGGCTCCGCTCTTTAATGGGTTCTAAATCCCCTCCCTAAGAGCCATACCTCAGAACCCTCAGCATGTCATCATGCACCAGGCCATTGCTCGCAAGAACTTTTTGTGTGTAGATGCTCAACGGTTCGTTATCGAAGTTCGTAACTCTACCGCGAGTTTCCTCAATCAACAGCGCACCCGCCGCGATGTCCCACGGACTTAAACCATCTTCCCAAAATCCGTCGAACCTTCCGCACGCAACGTAAGCGAGATCGATTGCGGCCGAGCCGTCGCGCCTGACTGCCTGCGCGCTCATCGTGAAGTTTGCGAAATCGCGCGCGAAGTCAGGCCGTTCGCGAACGTTGTAAGGAAAGCCGGTGCACAACATCGCGTGGTTCAGTGCTTCAACAGATGAAACGCGCATCTTGCGGTCGTTGAGTGTAGCGCCCGCGCCGCGTTCTGCGGCAAACATCTCATCGCGCATCGGATCGTAAACGACGCCAATCTCGATAGCGCCTTTGTGCTCCAGCGCGATTGAAACGCAGAAACACGGATAGCCGTGTGCGTAATTGGTCGTGCCGTCGAGCGGATCGATGATCCACTTCCAATCGCTGCGTTTACCGCCTACCACAACGGCTTCGCCCGATTCTTCAGCAAGAATTCCGTGTTGCGGGTAGTAAGAACGGATGCGTTCGATGATCAGGTTCTCGGAAGCAACATCAGCTTCAGTAACCAGATCGATATCACCTTTGTTTGAAACCCTGGCCGCTCCCAAACGTTGGACCAGCAACCCACCCGCCTCGCGCGCCACATCAATCGCAAAGTTAAGCAATCAAACTCCTCGTGCTCTCGTGACTTTCACGCGCGGCATTCTTTGCGCCGCCATGCGCAGGATCTCCTGTACCTGCCGGTCCCAATAACCCCAGGAGTGGTCGCCTGGAAGTTCGCGATATTCATAGGGAATCTTCTTCTCGTACATCAATGCAGCCAACTGTCGATTGTAGGGAAAGATCAACGGCGAATCTTCAGTGCCACAATCGAAATAGAAGTAGGGCAGCGACGAAACACGAGCCGCGGTCAATTTCTCGATGATTTCAAACAGATCGTTTGCCCTGCGCGTCTCGCTTTCAACCGGTCCAAAGAGTTTCAGCGAGTCCTGCCATTGACGTGGAATCTCTTTCTCAGTGAAGCGCGTCACGCCAAACGCACCACTCATAGACGCTGCAAAAACAAACATCTGCGGCGACTTCAAACCGAACTTGATCGCGCCATAACCGCCCATTGACAATCCTGCGATAGCGCGCCCGTAACGAGCTTCGATCGTGCGATAGCGTTGCCGCACGTCGGGCAGGAGTTCCTGAAGGATGTAGCTTTCGTATTTGTCGGTCGCGATGGTGGTGCTGTCCGTATACCAACCGTCGTTGCCTTCCGGCGTAACGACGATCATCCGGTACTCGGACGCGTAATCAGCAACGTTCGAGCGCGAGACCCAGTCAGAGTAGTGCCCCGTTAGACCATGAAGTAAATAAAGGACCGGGTAGCGAGTCGTGCGTGATGTGTCGTAGTCCACGGGCAGAACGACGTTGTAAGGAAGCGTGGCGTTTATGAGTTTGCTTTGGAAGCGAACTGTTTCGACGCGGCCTTTAGCGATCCCCGTTAAGCAAACGACCAAACACGCGAGACCGACGAATCTAGTGATTATTCGCATAACAGGGGAATTTTGATCTGTTTTTCTCGCGCAGTCTTCTCAGCTTCCTCGTACCCTGCATCTACGTGTCTCGCGACGCCGAGGCCGGGATCATTAGTAAGCACGCGATTCAATCGCCGTGCTGCTTCGTCCGTACCGTCTGCAACCGACACTTGCCCTGCGTGCAACGAGTAACCAATACCAACACCGCCGCCGTGATGAAACGACACCCAACTCGCGCCGCTCGCAGTGTTGAGCAACGCATTCAGGATGGGCCAATCTGCAACCGCGTCAGATCCGTCTTTCATTCCTTCCGTTTCGCGGAATGGCGACGCCACGGATCCCGTATCGAGATGATCTCGTCCGATTGCGATCGGCGCTTTTAATTCGCCGCGCTTGACGAGATCGTTAATCGCCTCGCCCATCTCGGCGCGTTCGCCGTAGCCAAGCCAACAAATGCGCGCCGGCAGACCCTGAAAGTGCACGCGATCGCGCGCCAGGCGCAGCCAACGGTTCAGTGTCCGGTCGTCAGGAAACATCTCCAGCGCGAGATCGTCAGTCTTGCGAATATCTTCTGCGTCGCCTGAAAGCGCCACCCAGCGAAACGGTCCTTTGCCTTCGCAAAACAACGGACGAATGTACTCGGGAACGAACCCCGGTATTTCAAACGCGTCTTTACAACCAGCATCAAGCGCCTGCTTGCGAATGTTGTTGCCGTAATCAAACGCAACTGCGCCCGCGCGTTTCAACGCCAGCATTGCTTCGACGTGACGGGCCATCGATTCCATTGACCGCTCAACGTAACCTTTGGGATCTTTTTCTCGCAGCGTTGCAGCTTCATCAAGCGAGAGTCCCGCCGGCACGTAACCGTTCAGCGGATCGTGAGCACTGGTTTGATCCGTCACCGCATCGACCTTGAATCCGCGCCGCACAATCTCCGGCAACACTTCTGCGCAGTTGCCAACCAGTCCAACCGAAACGGCACGCTTTTGCTCGCGCGCGTCTTCGCAAATGTCGAGCGCCTCGTCCAACGTCATTGCCAGACGATCGCAGTAACCAGTGTTGACGCGACGCTCAATGCGCGCCGGATCCACATCAATACCGAGAAACACTGCGCCGTTGAGCGTCGCCGCGAGCGACTGCGCGCCGCCCATGCCGCCCATCCCACCTGACACAACGAGTTTGCCCGACAAATCGCCGCCGAAGTGCCGGTCAGCCATTGCGGCGAAGGTTTCAAACGTTCCCTGAACGATGCCTTGCGTGCCGATGTAGATCCAACTGCCAGCGGTCATCTGGCCATACATCATCAGGCCGCGGCGTTCGAGTTCGTGAAAGTGTTCCCAGTTGGCCCACGCGCCGACGAGATTCGAATTCGCGATGAGCACACGCGGCGCGTATTCGTGTGTTCGAAATACAGCAACAGGCTTGCCGGATTGGACCAACAGCGTTTCATCGTTTTCGAGCGCGCGCAATTCGCGCACAAGTGCATCGAAACTTTCCCAGTTGCGCGCTGCTTTGCCGGCGCCGCCGTAGACGATCAGTTGGTCCGGTTTCTCTGCAACGTCCGGATCGAGGTTATTCATCAGGCAGCGGAGCGCCGCTTCCTGGTGCCACCCTTTGCAGGTTAACTCAGCACCACGCGCTGCTCGCACTACCCTGTGTTCATTCGTGTTCATTCGCGGCCGTTACTCCTCAGAACTCCAGAGACGATCGAACCAACCGCCTGCTTCGGGTTGGCGCGTCAGTTGTTCCAGCTCGCCTGAATCGAGCCAGATGCCGCCACACTTGTCACACCTGTCGATCATTACCTCTTCAAACTGCAATTCTTTCAAGCTACCGTCGCAACGCGGACACTTCATCGACGAAGTGCCGGCCGCTTTCGCTTCCGCGGCGACCTTCAACTTCGCGCGCAGCTTTTCAATCGCCTCCTGGTTCTTGCGATGAAAATACTCGTCTTCAAGTCCCTTTCTCCGGTCGTCCATTCCGTTCGCCATGTTTGCTCCTTATGTCAACAATGAATCGAAATCGCCATTCGCAATCGCCGCTGTGATCTTCTCTATATCACGCGACATCGAACGGTCCTGCGTTAGCGGCGCAACCAGTTTGCGCACGATCCGGTGCGCTTCTTTCACTCCGCGACCGGGCGCGAGCGGCGCTCGATAATCCAACGCCTGCGCTGCCGCCATTAATTCAATTGCCGTCGTCAACTCCGCCAGTTGTACGATCGAACGCAGCTTCGTCGCGGCAGTCATTCCCATCGAGACATGATCTTCTTTGCCGCCGTCAGTCGGTACGTTATCGATACTCGCCGGATGCGCGAGCACTTTTGCTTCGTTCAGGAGCGCGACGGCAGTGACCTGCAACATCATGAATCCCGATGAAATGCCCGGGTGCGTAGTTAAGAACGGCGGCAGACCTTCGTTTGCATCAGGATTAACAAGGCGATCGATGCGGCGTTCAGTGATACTGATCAGATCTGTCAAAGCGATGGCGGCGTAGTCAAAAACGATCGCGAGTGGCGCTCCGTGAAAGTTTCCGCCCGACAACACTTCGCCAGTTTCGGAAAACACCAACGGATTGTCTGTTGCGCTGCCGCTTTCAATCTGCACGATCTCCGTCGCATGGGCCAATGCGGTTCGCACCGCGCCATGCACTTGAGGCATGCAACGCAAACTGTACGCGTCCTGAACTCGCGGATCGTTCTCGACGTGCGACTTACGAATCTCACTTTCCTGCAACAAGTCGCGCAGGTGTGCGGCTACTGCAACCTGCGCTGCATGGGGCCGAGCGACGTGTATGCGCTCGTCGAAAGCGACGGGAGTTCCGCGCAATGATTCAAGCGTCATCGCTCCCGCAACATCCGCCAGACGGACCAGCTTGTCGGCACGATGAAGGGCGATCCCGCCAACTGCGCCCATCGCCTGCGTCCCGTTCAGCAGCGCCAGACCTTCTTTGACTTCTAGTTCCAGCGGCTTAATGTTCGCGCGTTGTAATGCAACGTTGCCGGGCAGACGTTCGCCGTTGAAAAACGCGTCGCCTTCGCCGATTGCGGCGAGGGCCAGATGGGCCAAGGGCGCCAGATCTCCGCTGGCGCCGACTGATCCTTTTTCGGGAATGACGGGAGTGACACCGTGTTCGAGCATTGCGATCAACGTTTCGATCACGAGTGGACGCGCACCGCTGAAGCCGGTGGCGAGCACGTTCGCACGCAACAACAACATTGCGCGTGCCTCGAGTTCGGATAATGGTTGACCCAAACCACACGAGTGACTGCGAACGAGGTTGAGTTGCAGTTGTCGCAAGTCGTGAGGATCGATATTGACGTCTGAAAGTTTGCCGAAACCGGTATTGACGCCGTAGACGGTGCGTTTTTCCGTGACGATCTGCTCGACTACACGCCGCGACTCTTCGGCTCGTAGGCGGGCGGCGGCGCCGAGAGTGACATGCTCTTTTCCTGTTGCTACATCTACGATTTGCTGGAGAGTAAGTTGTTGACCGTTGAGCTCAAGCATCTTGTCATTGACGATTGCCGATTGCCGATTGCCAATTGAGTGCGGCAGGCAGACCTATGTTGGCTTGGGCCTCAGCCCGTCTCAAAACGCGCTCAGGTGTCAACCCCAATCGGCAATCGGCAATTGGAAATTGGCAATCCCCTCTATCTGGCTTCCACCTCGACTCGTTTATCTGGTGTTTCGGAAATGTCGATCTTCTTAAACTCGCCTGTCGCTCCCGCACTGCGGACGCGTTGCCGCGCACGCTTCGCACGAACCGTCGTGCGTCTTGTGGTCGCAGCAGTCCAACTCGTCATCCGTCTCAAGGGCCGCAACGAAAACTCATGTTTCGGCAACACTTCTCCTGTCGCTTCACGCAAACGCAGAGTGCCGATCGCAAAAACGAAGATCGCCGCATTGAACACAACGCCAATCACGAACACCATCCAACCGGGAACAACGCCGACTGTCGCACGCTCGATAAACGCATCGAAGTCTCGCGCCGGCAACGGCGATAAATACACTTTCAAATTCCAACTCAAAGCCAGGAGCGCAAAGATCCATAGGTAGTTTCGACGCAAACGCCGTCCAATCGCCTCCCACTCGGTAATCGTAAAGTGTGGCGTCGTGAGATCCGCAGCGAGGTGTTCGGCCCAGGCTTCATCGGAGATCTGGTTTTCGGGAGCAAGCAAGTGAGCGAAATAACCCGTTTCCAGGATGCGCACGCGGCTGGACCAGATCTCGTAATAACGGTAACGCCGCGCTTCCATCAATAGGAAGATGGCGACCAGTATCGAGTTGATCGGTATAACGAAGTGTGGGTTGTTTGGTGAACTAAAAACGAATGAAAGCGTCGCGCCCGCGGTGATGACGGCCCAGTTAGTTGTGGTATCGAGACGGTTTCGCCAGGTATTCGATCGCTGCACCTCGCCGCGATAGAAATGAATCATGGCGGTGTTGAATTCCGCCGGGGACATGCGGCGCATCAGGGCTGAGGGAGATTGGGCGGTGGGTTCCGTGAGTGGTTCAGCCGGCGGCCTCTGCCTGCCTGCACCTCTTTCTGACGTTAGTTGACCGCTACCTCTTTGGCTTGCTTCGGTGGACATTGGGACCTGTTGCGGGGAGCGCGCTGCCAGAGTGGAGCGCGGAACTCCGGGAAATCGATAATAACACGCACCCCCACTCAATGTCCGAATTATGTCATTGCCAATTGCCAATTGCCGAGTGCCGATTTCGCTAACTGAGCGGCGTTCCTTTCAGCGTAAGGAGTGTGAACCTTGAGGAAATCGACATTCGGCAATTGACAATCGGCAATGTTATAGTGACCGTTCGTTGTTTGAAGGAAGCGAAGTTAGTGAAAAACGCCGCGGAAACTGAGGTTGATGAGCACTGGATGCGGCAGGCGCTGGCCGCGGCCCAGGAAGCACGAAGCTGCGGCGAGGTGCCGGTCGGCACCTGTGTTGTCAACGGAGATGAACTTCTCGCCGTTTCCGGCAACCGCACTCGCACCGATTGCGATCCCACTGCACACGCTGAAATCGTCGCCCTGCGCGAAGCCGCCCGTAAGTTTGGTAACTACCGGCTAACAGGCGTTGACGTTTATTCGACGATTGAACCGTGCGCGATGTGCGCCGGTGCTCTGATCCAGGCACGCATCCGGCGTCTGGTGTATGGGGCCGCAGACGAACGCGCCGGCGCCGTGCGCACTCGATTTCGTATTTGTGATACTGGTTTTTTGAATCATCGCATCGAAGTGAGAGAAGGCGTTCTCGAAGATGAATGCCGGATGCTGATGCAGGAGTTTTTCCGCAGCAGGCGAACTGAATAGAGACGCGGAGAGGTCGCATAGTGGATTAGTGCACCGGTCTCGAAAACCGGAGTGGGTTAACGCCCACCGTGGGTTCGAATCCCACCCTCTCCGCCAC
>Ga0068861_100001226_pt1 | contig 15976 bp, 7 predicted proteins | sample KBSSwiS42_FD_66593 | JGI IMG/M metagenome (GOLD analysis project Ga0068861, IMG submission 66593) | Switchgrass rhizosphere microbial communities from Kellogg Biological Station, Michigan, USA - KBS Switchgrass S4-2 | ecosystem: Host-associated > Plants > Roots > Rhizosphere > Soil ...
GGCCAGTTCGTAGGACACGCAAGGCTGCTGGCGGACGCGCGAATCTTCGCTGCAACCGCGCCCTGCGGCAGTTTCGGGTGCATCTGCCGAATCAGCGCGGCGACGCCTGCGACGTGCGGCGATGCCATCGACGTGCCACTGATCCAGACGTACCGACCGCCTCCGCTCACGATGGCCCGATTCGCGTCGCTGTAGAACTCCCACTCCCCGGTTTCATCCGTGCTCGACCAGCCGGCGAGGATGCGGCCGCGCCCGTATACCGTGGTCTGCGAAGCATCACCGCCGGGAGCGGCAACATCCACCGGCGAGCCAACGTTCGAATACGCAGCCAGCGTGTTCACACCCGTAGCTGAAACCGTGATAACTCCCGGAAGCTCGGCCGGCGCGACGCGGCAGTTGTTGCGTACTTCGCGCTCGATCGCGCTGTCGGGCGGCCAGTCCGGACTGATCTCGTCACTCACCGGATGGCCTAGATCATGGCTTTCATTGCCGGCCGCGGCCACGATAACCACGCCGCGACTCTGCGCATACCGGGCAGCGTTCTGCAGCTCCTTGAGGATCGCCCGCTGGCCGGCCGCGTTCGAGCAGTAATAAAGGTATGGATCTGCGAAGAGGCTGAGATTGACTACGTCCAGTCTCTGGTCTCCCGCATAGCGCAACGCTGCCGCCACGGAATCGGCGAAGCAATAACCGGCGATGGTGCAGGCTTTCAGTGCCACGATCGTGGCTTGGGGTGCCACGCCGACAATGCCGAATCCGTTGGCCCGGGCGGCTACGGTCGTCGCCACATGCGTGCCGTGACCCTGGAAGTCCTGCACGGCAGCTTTGTTCGAGCAATTCCCGTTGGCTATGTCCTTCGGGTCAGCCGTTGGCGTCGAGCTGTAGATGAACGAGCAGGAGCGAGCAACATCGATGCCGCCCGCCAGATCAGGGTGAGTCAAATCGACACCACCGTCGATAATGCCAACGGTCACGCCGGCACCCGTCGCCGGTATTGCATGGGCAGCGCCTGAATGGATCACGCTCATGTCCCACTGACAGGGCGACAGCTGATCCGGCCCGGTCGTGCCCGGATAGGCCGTGGTGCAGAGCCCGCTGGCGACGCCCCCATCGATGGCTGCTGCAGAGTCGGCGAGCGTCGCTTGAATGGATCCACAGTACATGAGCACGACTGACGCGGCGAGTCCGCCAGAAAAACGATTCTCGGTTAACATACGATCGCCTCGTTGATTGGTTGAAGTTTCTTCGAGCTTCTTATTCTTCCTGACGCGTGCGGTCTCTCATCTCGAGTCCCGCTCCATTGTGTTTTGCGTTTGCAGCTTGCGCGCGCATTGGGCCGAAGGAAAGAGGTTCTTTGACGGATTAGTTCGTACGGAAGTTGGCTGCGCGTGTGCAGACCAAGAGCACTGCCATGCGTATCAACGACTATGATGATGTCGATCCTGAGTGATGCGCCTCATGGGCATCGGTGCGCGTTCATGGCATCTCATACGCGGACCCTTCCGAGCGAACCGTTGAATGCTTACTTAGGGAAGGCCGAATCCGTAGAGCGCCTGAGCGGAATTGCCCCCCGAGATCGCAAATAGATCGTATCCGGTGCCCCAGAACACCATCCCGTCAGAAATGGCTGCTCCGCCATTACAATTGGCGCCGCTCGCGAAGTCCCACAAAACAGCCCCGCTCGCCGCGTTGATGGCATACATGTGCCCTGCGTCGTCCATGGAGCAACCGTAGATCACGCCGTTCGCGCCGCTCACCGGCCCCATCGCACGCTCGTAAGCGGGATTCGGTCTTTCCCATAGGATCTCACCGGTTGCGGCATCGAGCGCACTCCATCCGCCGCGGTGACCCGCGCTCGAGCCGTCTTTCAGGAACCAGTCCTTGAATTCACTGTTGGAGTTCGCGGTATACACGCGAGACCCATCCACAGCGGACCCCCATTGCAGACCACCCGCCAGCCCACCGCTACCTGCCTGGGTCTGCCACACGAGTTCACCCGTTGCGGCATCCAACGCCCAATACACTCCGCTCTTCTGTCCGGCGCCTACTATGTCCCGCGGCTTGCCATCCACGCCTTTCACCTTGAACAATGCAGGACCTTGGGCGAAATCGTAGTCGGGGCCGTGGGTCCCGGGACAGCCGGGTACCTCGAAGTCGAGCCCGGGAACGAAGAAAATACCGCAGGAGACGTTCCAGGCATCGTCCGGAAGCGCCTTGTGAACCCACTCTACGGCACCCGTCGACAAGTCAAGCGCGACGACGCTGTCGAATAGATTCGACGGGTCGATGCAGGCGGCGCGAGCGGCGGGGCCGACGGCGGCCAGAATGCACGTAGTCACGCTGTCGGGCACCGAGTAGTTGTTGCCCGTCGCGACATAGAGCCTGTTACGGGATGCATCTATAGCTGGCGTGCTACCCCAGACGGCCGAACCGGTGTAACCCGCAGGCGCCATATACGTTTGCCAGCGGATCGCACCCGTTCGCACATCGATGGCGAGCACGCTGCCGCGAAACGTCAGCGGAAACCCGAATCGGACCAGCGCCTCTTCGGTGGATGCGACGCCGACATAGGCTACGTTGCCGCGGACAACCGCCGCCTGCGTGACGATCGGATAGCCACCCGCGATTTTCGTTTTCCAGACGAGTGCGCCGGTTTTCTTGTCTATTCCCAGGATCCAGCCATTGAGAGAAAACGCCTTGCCTGCCTGATCTCCGACGATGAGCAGGTTGCCGCTGATCGCCGGGAATGCCGGTCAAATCGGCAATGTTCGCCCTCCACCGCAATGCACCCGTCAAACGGTCGACAGCATAGAGATTGCCGGCGAAGTCGGGTGCGTAGACAGTGTCGCTGTCGACTGCCGGCGTTGCGGACACGTCACCCTCTGTCGGTAGTCGCCATTTCTGCACCAGCGCTCCCACGTTGGCGACACCGATGGCCGCCTCGGTTTTGTTGTAGCGAGTGTTCTGAGCGTCATACCCGCCAGTGGTCCACGATGCGCCGCCACCTGGCGCGCTCGAAGCCACTTGAACGCTCCACGCCGCAATTGCAACCACTGCGGCTCGCAAGAACAGAAACCTGCAGGTAACCATCTGCAATCTCCTTTGTTGTTAGTAAATTGTTATGAGAGCAAGCAGAGCTATGGGGCACGGAGCGTCTATCACTGGCTGCAGCTGACCGGAGGAATTCAAACATTCGATTGTGACGGAGAGATGACCGACCGGTCGGCCCCGCTTGTTGATTTGACATCACGTGAAAGAAGATCTCAGAGAAGCGTAGGGATACGCGTCCAACAGGCTGAACAGACCGTGTCCGATGACGAACGAGTTGAGGGAACAGAGCTAGAGGGGTTGGAACCGGCCAAAGAACCCACTGGGTGGCCTTGTCTGGAATTCGGAGCATCAGGCCCAGCAGCACCATCACGTAGTCAATAGCGCCGCCACCACCCCCGCTCTTGGCATGGAATCAGTCGCGCAGTCAGGATCTTTGTTGGTGCATGCGTCCTTGATTGCCCTCGCAATGTCTCCTATCCCTTGGCCCGCGTCGAGGTGTTGGATTGCAAGACTAGAGCTTTTCCGCGCCCAAACGCCGCGCCGCCGAACCACAGGTGGATCACCGGCGTGGTGTAGAGCGTCAACAGCTGGCTGACGATCAGCCCGCCGACGATGGTGATGCCCAGCGGGCTGCGCATTTCGGCGCCGATGCCGCTGCCCAGCGCGAGCGGGAGCGCGCCGAACAGAGAGGCCATGGTGGTCATGAGGATGGGGCGGAAGCGCAGCAGGCAGGCCGCGTAGATGGCATCGCACGTGGACTTACCCTCCTGGCGCTCGGCGGCCAGGGCGAAGTCGACCATGATGATGGCGTTTTTCATGACGATGCCGATCAGCAGGATGACGCCGATCATGGCGATGACGCTCAAGTCCAGCTTGCAGAGCGTCAGTGCGAGTACCGCACCGACGCCGGCCGAGGGCAGCGTGGACAGGATGGTGACCGGGTGGATGGCACTTTCATACAGCACGCCGAGTACGATGTAGATGCAGAAGATGGCCAGCGCGATCAGCAGCGGCTGGCTGGCGAGCGAGGCCTGGAATGCCGCGGCGGTGCCCTGGAAGCTGCCGCGCACGGTGGCCGGCATCAGGATGTCGCGCTCGGCTGCAGCAACGATTTCAACCGCATCTCCCAGCGATACACCGGGCATCAGATTGAACGACAACGTGATGGCGGGAAACTGGCCGAGATGAGTCACAGACAGCGGCGCGGTCGAGGGCGCGTAGCGAGCGAATGCGGACAGCGGCACCTGTTCGCCGGTCGAGGACTTCACGTAGATGTCGCGCAACGACTGCGGGTCGCGCGTGAACTGCGGTGCCACTTCCATCACTACGTGATACTGGTTGAGCGCAGCGAACATGGTGGACACCGGGCGCTGGCCGAACGCCGAGTACAGCGTGCTGTCGATCGTCTGTGTCGAGATGCCGAGACGCGTGGCGGTGGCGCGATCGATTTCGATCAGCTGCTGCAGGCCATTATTCTGTTGATCGCTGTTGACGTCGGCGATCTGCGGTATCGAGCGCAGCTTCTGCACCAGCCTGGGCGCCCACTCGATCAGGTCCTCCAGATTTTCACCCTGCAGAGTGTATTGATACTGCGCCGCCGCCTGGCGTGCGCCCATGCGGATATCCTGCACCGCCTGCATCGACACCATCGTCCCCGGGAATTTCGTCAGCTGCGGACGCAGCCGCCCGATGACCTGGTCGGCAGTCGTCGGCTTGCGCTCATCCCAGGGTTTGAGAGTGATGGACATGCGGCCGAGGTTCATCGATGAACCGCTGCCGCCGACACCGCCGCTGCCGGCCCACTGGCCGGTCTGACCGAGCACCGAATCCACGGCGGGATCGTCCTTGACGATGTTGACGATGCGCCGCACGCGCTCATCGATGGCCTGAAACGACGCGGACTGATCGGCGATGATCGAGCCTTGAATGCGCCCCGTGTCCTGCTGTGGAAAGAAGCCTTTTGGCACAGCCAGGAACAGATGCACGTTGAGCGCGACGATCGCAAGCGTTGCGACCAGCACGACAGCCGGATAACGCAGAACCAGGCGCAAGCTGCGCTCGTATCCACGGTGCAGGCGACCGAACAACCATTCACTACTGCGGTACACGCGTCCGTGCGATTCGGGTTGCCGCGCTTTCAGGAGTCGGGAACAGAGCATGGGTGTCACCGTGAGCGAGATCGCGGTGGAGATGGCGATGGCCGCGGTAAGCGTGACGGCAAATTCGCGGAACAGTCGGCCGATGATGCCGTCCATCAACAGCAGCGGAATGAAGGCTGCGAACAGCGCAATGCAGATGGTGAGGATGGTGGGGCCGATCTCGGCGGCGCCGCGGCGCGTCGCCTGCATCGGCGTCATGCCATTGTCGATGTGACGCTTGATGTTCTCGATCACCACGATGGCATCGTCGGCGACGAAGCCGGTGGCGACGGTCAGCGCCATCAGCGACAGATTGTTGAGGCTGTAGCCGCATAGGTACATCACGCCGAAGGTGGCGATCAGGCAGACCGGCACAACGATGCCCGGAATGAGCGTCGCACGCAGGTCGCGCAGGAACACGAAGACCACCAGGATCACCAGCGCGATGGAGATCAGCAGCGCCTTTTCGATGCCGCGGATCGAGGCACGAATGGTCACCGTCTGATCCACCCACACGCGGATCTGAACCAGTCCTGGCGCTGCAGCCTGCAGCTGCGGCAGCAGCGCCTTGATGCGATCGATGGTAGCGACGATGTTCGCACCGGTCTGGCGACGGATGTCGAGATTGATCCCGGGAACACCGCTCAGATAGGTGGAGTTGCGTGCGTCGGCCACCGAGTCGAGCACCTCGGCGACATCGCCCAAGCGCACCGGTGCCCCCCCGCGGAAGGCGACGATCAATGCGCGGTACTGTTCCGCCGTGAACAGCTGGTCGTTGGCACTGATGGTCCAGGTGCGCGTGTCGTCGGAGAGGCTTCCCTTGGGTCCGTTGGCATTGGCACCGGCGATCACGGTGCGCACGTCTTCCAGGCTCAGGCCGTACTTGTTGAGATAGTTCGGATTCACCTCGACGCGCACGCCGGGCAGCGAAGCACCACCGACGTTGACTTGTCCCACGCCTTCCACTTGCGCCAGCTTCTGTTGCAGCAGCGTAGAGGCCACGTCGTATACCTGGCCGCGTCCGAGCGTGTCGGAGACGAGCGTCAGAATCATGATCGGTGAATCGGACGGATTGACCTTCTTGTAGTTGGGGCTGTTTGGCAGGTTCTGCGGCAGGCTGCCGCGTGCGGCGTTGATGGCGGCCTGCACTTCGCGCCCGGCCGCATCGATATCGCGATCCAGATCGAATTGCAGCGTAATGGTGGTGACGCCCAGAAAATTCGTGGCCGTCATTTCGGTGATGCCGGCGATGCGGCCGAACTGGCGCTCCAGTGGTGTGGCCACCGCGGACGCCATCGTTTCCGGACTTGCGCCTGGCAGCACGGTAGTCATGGAGATGGTTGGGAATTCCACCTCGGGCAACGGCGACACCGGCAGGCGCAGGAATGCCAGGGTGCCTACCAACGCCAGCGCGAAGGTCACGAGGGTGGTCGCGACGGGCCGGCGAATGAAAGGCGCCGACAAATTCACGACGGACTCGACATTTCATCCGCCCGCGCCGCAGACACAGGCGGACGGAATCGTTGCGCGAGACGATCGAACCACAGAGAGATCACCGGCGTGGTGTACAAAGTCAGCACCTGGCTGACGATGAGACCGCCGATGATGGTGATGCCCAGCGGCTGCCGCAGCTCCGTGCCGGTACCGGTGCCGAAGGCCAGCGGCACGGCGCCGAACAGCGCGGCCATGGTCGTCATCAGGATCGGGCGGAAACGCAGCAGGCAGGCCTGGTAGATGGCATCGGCCGGCGTCATGCCCTGGTTGCGCTGCGCGTCGAGCGCGAAGTCCACCATCATGATCGCATTCTTCTTGACGATGCCGATCAGCAGAATGATGCCGATCAGCGCAATGATGCTCAGGTCCTGGCCGAACAGCATCAAGGCCAGCAGCGCGCCGACGCCGGCCGAAGGCAGCGTCGACAGGATCGTGACCGGATGGATGAAGCTTTCGTAGAGCACGCCGAGCACGATGTAGACCGTGACCAGCGCGGCGAGAATCAGAATGGCCTGGTTGGCGAGTGCCGCCTGGAACGCGCGCGCCGCACCCTGGTAGGCGGTGCGAATGCTTTCTGGCAGACCGACGTCGGCGCGCACGCGGTCGATCTGTTTCACGGCATCGCCGAGCGATGCGCCGGGCGCAAGATTGAAGGAAAGCGTCACGACGGGGAACTGCCCCTGATGATTGATTGTCAGCGGCGCCTGGGTCTCTTCCCAGCGGGCGATCGCACTCAGGGGCACGGCGCGGCCACGCGGCGGAGTGATATAAAGATTGTCCAGCGCCGCGGGCGTGCGGCGATACTCCGGTTTCAGCTCCAGCACGACGCGATACTGGTTCAATTGCGTGAACATGGTCGCTATCTGGCGCTGGCCGAAGGCGTTGTACAGTGTGTCATCGATCATCTGCGCAGTGATTCCCAGGCGCGACGCGGTATCGCGATCGAACACCAGTGCCGCGCGCAAGCTGCGATCCTGCTGATCGCTCGCGACATCGCGCAACTGCGGCAGCGCCTGCAACTGCTCCACCATGTGCGGAGCCCACTCGTTGAGTTCGGCTGCATTCGGCGTTTCGAGCGTGTATTGAAACTGTGTACGGCTTGCGCGGTCCTCGATCGTGAGGTCCTGCACCGGCTGCATGAACAGGGTGATGCCTGCCACCTTCGCGAGTTCGGGTTGCAGGCGGCGAATGATTTCCGTGGCCGTGGCGTCGCGTTGATCGCCAGGCTTGAGACTGATCTGAATGCGGCCGCTGTTGAGCGTGGTGTTGATGCCATCCACACCGATGAACGACGCTACGTTCGCCACCGCCGGGTCTGCGAGAATGCGCTTCACCAGTTCCTGCTGCCGGCTGGCCATCGCGGGGAACGAGATCGACTGCGGTGCCTCGGACACGCCCAGGATCAGGCCCGTGTCCTGAATCGGAAAGAACCCTTTGGGTACGGCGAGGTACATGACCACAGTCAGCGCGAGAGTCGCGGTGGCCACCATCAGCGCCAAAGCCTGGCGCTGCAGCACCCATTGCAGTGTCCGGCCATAGAAGGCAATCACTGCCGCGAAGAACCGCTCGGATGCGCGGAAGAAGCGCCCCTGCTGCGCCGGATCGCGATGCTTGAGCAGGCGCGCACACATCATTGGCGTCAGGGTCAGTGACACCACTGCCGACACCAGAATGGCCACGCTGAGGGTGATGGCGAACTCGCGGAACAGGCGGCCGACGATGTCGCCCATGAACAGCAATGGAATCAGTACCGCGATCAGCGAGATCGTCAGCGACAGGATGGTGAAGCCGACCTGGCGCGCACCCTTGAGCGCCGCCGACAGCGGCGCCTCGCCTTCCTCGACGTAGCGCGCGATATTCTCGATCATCACGATGGCGTCGTCCACGACGAAGCCGGCGGAAATGGTCAGCGCCATCAGTGACAGGTTGTTGAGGCTGTAGCCCAGCAGGTGCATGACCGCGAACGTACCGATCAGCGACAGCGGCACTGCCACGCTGGGAATGATCGTGGCGGACAGATTGCGCAGGAACATGAAGATGACCATGACCACCAGCGCCACGGTGAGGCACAGCTCGAACTGCACGTCGTGAACGGAGGCGCGAATCGTGCGCGTGCGGTCCGACAACACATCGATCTCGATGGCCGATGGCAGGCTGGCACGCAGACTCGGCATCAGCGCCTGGATGCTATCGACCACCTCGATGATGTTCGCACCGGGCTGACGCTGAATACTCAGGATCACGGCGCGGTCGTTATTCTTCCACGTCGCCTGGCGATGGTTCTCAGCATCGTCTACCACATCGGCGATGTCCGACAGGCGCACTGTCGCGCCATCGCGATGCGCCACAATCAAGGAAGCGTAGTCGCGGCTCGTCAGCAGCTGATCGTTCGCGCCGATCTGGAACGACTGCCGCTCGCCATCGAACGTACCCTTGGCCTGATTGACGCTCGCCGAGGTCACTGTACTGCGCACGTCTTCCAGGTTGAGATCGTGCGCGAACAGCGCCACGGGGTTGACCTGAATGCGCACCGCCGGCTTTTGTCCGCCACGGACACTGACCAGCCCTACTCCGGGCAACTGCGAGATTTTCTGCGCCAGGCGCGTATCCGCGAAGTCGTGCACGCGCGACAGCGGCAGAGTCCTGGATGTGAGCGCGAGCGTGAGGATTGGCGCGTCGGCCGGATTGGTCTTGCTGTAGATCGGCGGGTTGGGCAGATCGCGCGGCAGGAACGGCTGCGCCAGATTGATCGCCTGCTGCACCTGCTGCTCGGCGACATCGATGTTGAGCTTCAGGTCGAACTGCAGCGTGATGACCGAACTGCTCTCCGAGCTGGTGGAAGTGAGCTGCTGCAGCCCCGGCACCTGGCCGAGTTGCCGCTCGAGCGGCGCAGTGACGGAAGAGGCGATGACTTCGGGACTGGCCCCCGGGTAATAGGTGACGACTTGCATCGTCGGGTAATCCACTTGCGGCAGCGCCGATACTGGCAGCCGCGTGTAAGCGACGGCTCCGATCAGCACCAGCGCCACCATCAGCAGCGTGGTCGCTACCGGCCGCAGGATGAAAATGCGCGAAAGATTCACGAGGAGACGTTCACGACGACGGGGTTGTAGGCGCGGTTTGCGGCAGGTCAGTCATCTGTACCGTCACCCTGCTGCCGGACGCGAGCCGGTCCACGCCTTCCAGCACGACCGCTTCGCCAGCGTCAAGTCCAGTCACGATCTCCACCTGGCCGCCTTCGGCCGTGCCCAGTGTCACCGGCCGGATCGTCACCGCTGCGTCGGGGCTGCCCGCCGCGCTGACCACATAGACAAATGTGGATTGTTCTGCACCGCGCTGGACCGCAGCGCCCGGCACGAGCGTGACACCGCGCTTGAGATCCACTAACAGCCGTGCATTGATGAACTGATTGGGGAACAGTGTGCCATCGCGGTTCTCGAACACGGCCTTGCACTTGAGCGTACCGGTGGCTGCATCGATCTGGTTGTCCACCGTCAGCAGGTGGCCATCGGCAAGCTTGATCTTCTGTTCGCGATCGTAGGCCTGCACCGCGAGCTGTTCGCCTGCGCGCAGTTTCTTCAGCACCGGAGGCACCTGGTCCTGTGGAATGGCGAATACAGCCGCAATCGGCTCGACCTGCGTGATCGTCAGCAACCCGCCGGCATCGCCCGTGCTCACCATGTTGCCCACGTCGAGCTGACGCAGGCCGACGCGACCGCTAATCGGCGCACTGATGCGCGAATAGGCGAGATTGAGCTTGGCATTGTCCAGCTGCGCGCGATCGCTGCGCACCGCCCCTTCGTGCTGCGCCACCACGGTCTCCTGCGTGGACAGCATCTGCTGGGAGACGCTGCTCTGCTGCCCCAGTGCACGATAGCGCTCCATGTCGACAACTGCGTTCTTCAACAGCGCCTCATCGCGCAGCAACTGTCCCTCGGCCTGTGACACCTGCACCTGGTAGGGCCGCGCATCGATCTCGGCGAGCAGGTCGCCTTCACGCACGAACTGTCCCTCGGTGAAGTGCACTTTCATCAATTGCCCTGCCACGCGCGACTTCACGACGACGTAATTCAAAGGCGCAACGGAACCGAGTCCGGTGAGGTAGACGCCGATGTCGCCGCTGACGGCCCTCGTTGCCAGAACCGGGATGGCAGGCCCGGCCTTCTTCGGCTCCGCCGTGGACGCCTGCGCGCGCGCGCTCAGGGCCGATGGCATATCCGCGTCATCGGCGATGAGCAGGTAGTACACGGCGCTTAAGGACAGCACCAGCAGCCCGAGCCCAATCACGCCAATGCGACCCGGGCGACGGCGTGCATCAGTCGCTGCTTTCTGGCCGGGAACCCAAGATGACGGCGTATTCAAAGGCAGTGTTCGTGTGCTCAAGGAGCCGCGGCAAAACGCCGCGGACAGCCGCCTGCCGCAGCAGCAAGCAGCAACTTACCCGGTTGCGAAGGTTTGCATGAAAGTGGTGACCCGCCCCATGTCGCACGGGTACCTAAAGCAGACGCAGAGTCGCCGACGCGCCCTACCTGAGACCCACCACAGCTATCCGGGAGGCATGTTGGACCAGGGACTCGAAATCGTCGTGTATGGACTCAAACTGCGCCAGTCACGTCTGCTGCCCATAGGTGCTCCGCCCGAGAATCAGGCCGCCCCATGCGTGAGGTCAGGCTATCAGGCGGGCTGCACGCCGCGCCTCCCCGCCTCCACCCGAAACCTTCGCAATGTTGCCGCGCGGCTATCCGGCTTCGTCAGGTCATCCACCGCCCGCAGGTCGATCTCGAGCGCATTCGCATCGATGTCGAGCATCGCGTAGCCGCTGTGCCGATTGTCCAGATACCGTACGTGAGCATTCATCTCCGGCACGCGGGCAAACAGCTCGGCCGGCCCGTTGCGCGCGGCCAGGCATGAGGTGAGCACTTCGGTTGCAATCAACGGTGAGGCAGGATTGTTCGCTTCCGCATGCACGTCAGTAACCCAGAACGAATGTAGATCGCCGCCAAGGAGGACGGGATTGCGGACCGCGAGCTGTTGCAGAGCGTGAGTCACTCTTCTGCGAGAGCCGCCGTACGCGTCCCAGAAATCCGACCAGATGGCCGCATCCGGCAATCTCATGGGCGTGAACAGCGTCTGCTGAGTAAGCAGCGTCCAGATCGATGATTCATCCGCCAGGCTCCGTGCAAGCCATTGCTCCTGCGCCGAGCCCAGCAGTGTGCGCGGCTCGGCGTCGGCTTCGGCACAGTCTATTATCTTGCGACCCTTCAATTGGTCGGGGTTGCTACAGGGTTGAGGGTCGCGGTACTGGCGCGTATCGAGCACATGAAACGTCGCAAGCGATGGATAAGTGATGCGACGGAACAAGCGCACTTCGCCGCCGGGTTGAACCGAGCTGGGACGCAGCGGCATGTGCTCGAAATAGGCCTGATATGCGGCCGCGCGAATACTGCGAAACATCGCAGGATCGACGCCGAACGCTCCGTGCGCACCGGCGTAGTCGTTGCGAACTTCGTGGTCGTCCCAAGTCACGATGAATGGCGCGAAGGCATGGGCTCGACGCAGATGCGGATCACTCCGATACAGAGCATGACGCTCGCGAAACTCCTCCAATGTCGTCGGCGCGAGCGAGCCGAATTTCCGCACGTCGGGGCCGGCGCCGAAAGACTCCTCGTAGATGTAGTCGCCGACCTGCAGGAACACTTCGACGCCCTGTTCGATCGCGTCCGCATAAGCACTGAAGAAGCCCTGTTCCCAGTGCTGGCACGAGGTCAGCGCCGCCTTCAATCGTTGGGGGCGAAGCGCAATGGTCCGTGCATGCCCGACCGGACTCTGCGCGTCCGCGCAGCGAAAGCGATACCAATAGTCAGCGCCTGGCCGCAATCCGCGCACTTCGACATGAGCACTGTGACCGCCGCTCGCCAGCGTGGCAATGGTTCCATGCTGAGCAACGCGACGGAAATTTTCATCCGCCGCGATCTCAAAGGAGACCGGAGCCGCGGCCGCATCGACGTTCAACAGCCGCGTCCAGATGACGAAGCCATCGGTGGACGGATCGCCGCTAGCCACGCCCAATGCGAAGGGATCCTTGTCTACTCTTACCTTCGGTGTGTCGGCAAGCGCGGTTTGCAGCTTGTACCCGGCCGCAAATTGCGCTGCTGCGATAGTCAATGCGGATCGCAGCAGCGCACGACGGCTGATCGTCGGCATCAGAAATCGAATCCGACGCGCAGATAGTAAGTACGACCGTTGACGCCGATCGGCGATTCCTCGCCCGTCGGGAAGCTGCCGCCCGTGGAGGCGATTGCGGACGCCTCGAAGCCGGTCAAGTTGATCGCATCGGGATGTTCGTCGCCAAGGTTCAGCACGCCGGCGGTCAAGGTCGCGCCATGGAGAACCTCGGCTCGGAGCGACAGATCGACGACGGTCTTGCTGCCGAACTCCTGTACGGCCACCAGCGGCATGGATGTATAGGTTCCGAAGTGCGTCACGCTGGATTGCACCGCCCACCAGGAGCCCTGCACTTCCGCATTGAACGTCAGCTTCTCGTCAGGCTGCGCCTTGGTCACGTACAGAATCGACTTCTGACCGAGCAATGGCAACGTCGGCAGCACCGGGTTGGCGCGCAAGGTGTCGAGCTGCGTTTCGAAGCGGCCATAGCCGAGCGCCACACGCACCGAGGTGGAGGGAGTCGCGTCCCAGTTGTACCGGCTCATCAGCTCGAAGCCCTGCGTGGTGGTGTCGACCGCATTCGTGAAAAAGCGCACCTGCTGGAAATTCGTGATGCCCGCGTTCAGCAGGATCGCATTCACGGCCGTGCCCGACAGCTGTTCGCTCAATGCGATCCGATCGTCGATCTCGATGTGAAACCAGTCCGCGCTGAACGACAGGTTGGGCAGCGGAGTGAACACCAGGCCGGCCGAATAGTTGTCGGATTTCTCCGGCTTCAGTTCGGTCGCGCCGAGCGCTTTCGCCACCGGATCGCCGACGGGCAAGGTGCCTACGGTTACGAGTCTGCCGGAACTGAGCGCACCCGCGACAGCGCTGAAATGCTGCTGTTGTAGCGACGGCGCACGGAAGCCCGTGCTCACGTTGCCACGCAGAGCAAGCGATTGCGTGAGTTCGCCGCGCATCGACACCTTCCAGGTCGTCGCATCGCCGAAGTCATCGTAGTCGTCATAGCGCCCGGCGAGCCCGATCGTCAGCGGCTCGATCGGTTTGAGCTCGATGTCGACGAAGCCCGCATAGGCATTGCGCCCGTCGTCGACGGGAGTGCTGGGATTGAAGCCCGCAAAGCCGTCCGCTCCGGTACCTACGTAGGCGGCCGGCTCCGACGGTACGATCTCGTAGTTCTCGTGCCGATGCTGCAAGCCGGCGGCCAGGTTCGCGCCGGCCCAGAAATTCCCGAACGGCCGCGAGAAAGCCACGTCGGTGACGTTCTGCTCATAGATGGTCGCTCCGGCGTTGAAACGCGTGGGGCTTTGCGCTCCAAGCGAAAAGTTCGCGGTGTCGAACACTTCGAAGTCCGCCTTGGTGCGGCCGTAGGTATGGCTGATGTCGAACTTGCCGCCCGCGGAGTCTTCCATCTGCCAGCCGAGCGTGAGCGCGCCATCCGTGATCACTGGATTGACCTTGGGCAGAAAACCGTTCGGATAGAGCGGCGTCAGGCCTGGCACGCGGAAGCCGCCAGGATTGGTCGAGTCCTTGCGACCCAACGTGCCGAATGCATAGGCGGCGCCCGGCCCGATCGGCAGATCCGCGTTCAACGCGAGATTGTAGAGCTCGACTTCAGGATCGCCGAACCAGTAGGTGACGCGCCCGAAGCGCTGATCGACATTGGCGCGATTGGTTTTGTCCTGCTTGCGGGCCTCGGCCGCCAGCAACAAGCTGCCGCCGTTCGGCAGCGCGAAGCCGGTATGACCGCTGGTGGAGTAGTACTCGCCGTCGCCTTCTTCGGTCACTCCGCCTTCCACCACCACGGAGTTTCCCGCGTCGCCGTGCTTCAGGATTACGTTGATGACGCCGGCAATGGCGTCGGATCCATATTGAGCGGCGGCGCCGTCACGCAGCACTTCGATATGCTCGATGGCGGCGGCGGGAATCATGTCGAAGTCGACACCGGCGGAGCCACGACCGACCGTATTGTTCGTGTTGAGAATCGACGTGGCGTGACGCCGCTTGCCGTTGATCAGCACCAGCGTCTGATCGGGCGCCAGGCCGCGCAGCGTCAGCGGCCGGCTGTTCGCAGCCGTGGCGGTCGTCGCGGCTCGCGCGAAGTTGACCGAAGGTTCGAGAAACTGCAATGCCTTCGCCACATCCGGAAAGCCTCGCTGACTCAATTCCTCGCCCGCAATGGAATCCACGGGCGTCAAGGACTCCAACGCTGTACGCCCGGCGGCACGCGTTCCGGTGACGATGATCTCCTCGACCTCGGACTTCTTCGGGACTTCCTGCGCATACGCGGTAGACCAGGCACACAATATCGCGGCGCCGGAAAGCATTGTCTGGTTGATTCGGTTCATCGTCGGGGGCTCGCATGCAAAGATTGCAGGCCACGCACGCTAGCACGCACCGTCACGGTGCCCAATGCATATGATCGAAGGGGTGTTGCGCAGGTTGCATCGAAGCGTACACGGGACTGAAACACTTCCTGTGTAGAGGCCAGTCACAGAAAAACGGCAGCGCGCTTGTCGAGAAATGCGGCGACACCCTCGCGACCCTCGGCGCTCGCGGCTTGTGACGCAATCGCTCGCGACTCCAGTTCCATTTGGCGTTCGAAATCGGCGGAGAAACATTCCAGCAGCTGGCGCTTGATCGTCGCATGCGCCTCGAGCGGACCGGCCGCGAGCTGATCCGCGACGGCGCGTGCCTCGGTCAGCAGATCGCCGGCTGGTACTACTCTCGTCACCACGCCCAGCACGGCAGCTTCGGCTGCCGAGAGGTTTCGATTGGTGAACAGCAGCTCCTGGGCGCGCCTGAGTCCCACGACCCTCGGCAACTGGTACGTCAGCCCGCCGTCCGGCGTCAATCCTGCTCTCGTATACGCCGTGTTGAAGGATGCTCGCTCGGATGCAAGGACGATATCGCCGCAGATCGTAAGGCTGAATCCTGCTCCCGCCGCCGGTCCATTCACCGCGACGATCAGCGGCGCCCGCATTCGTGCGAAGCGCGACAAGGCTGAGTGAAAGTACACCGTCACTTCCTTGAGCAGCGCGCCCACCGCACCGCCGGCTCGAGCGAACGCTTTCAGATTGCCGCCGGCGCAGAAGAAATCTCCCGCAGCTGTCAGTAGCACGGCG
>Ga0068861_100001227_pt1 | contig 15967 bp, 11 predicted proteins | sample KBSSwiS42_FD_66593 | JGI IMG/M metagenome (GOLD analysis project Ga0068861, IMG submission 66593) | Switchgrass rhizosphere microbial communities from Kellogg Biological Station, Michigan, USA - KBS Switchgrass S4-2 | ecosystem: Host-associated > Plants > Roots > Rhizosphere > Soil ...
CGCACGGCCTGCGCCGCAAGGGTATTGGCCGCGTCACGATCATCGATCGCTGCGAGCCGGGCCAGGCCGGCATCTGGCGAACGATCGCGCGCATGCATCAACTGCGCTCCGCCAAGACACTGCCGGGTCCAGAATGGGGCAATCCGGAGCTCGGATTTCGCGCTTGGTACGAAACCCTGAATGGGCCTGCGGCATTCGATGCGCTCGACCGCATTCCGCGACTCGCCTGGGCAGACTATCTATCCTGGTACGAGCAGGTCACCGAGGCCGGCGTGCGATATCGCACACGCCTCGTGGGGGTCGAGCCCGCCGGAGATGCGCTACGCCTGCACCTGGATTCGGATGGCGCGCAGCGTACCGAGACCACGCGCAAGCTGGTGCTCGCGAACGGCTTCAAGGGTGCCGGTGGCGTGAGCATTCCGGCTGTCCTGCGCGAATTGCCCGCGGATCTCTGGTCGCACACCGATGCGCCCATCGATTTCACGCGACTTTCGGGAAGAGTAGTGGGTGTCATCGGTTCGGGAGCGTCGGCATTTGACGCCGCCGCCACGGCGCTCGAGCACGGCGCCAGGGAAGTGCATCTTCATAGCCGGCGTTCGTACATCGACTATCCAGCGCCGGGCAGCACGCTGCCGCCCGGACCTCCCGGTGATCGCGGCCATGCCTTCGTGCTCGAACTGGCCGGCGAGCTACCCGACGAGGTGCGTTGGCGCGACTGGCGGGCGCGCGAGAACGCTTCAGCAACCGTACCGCTGGATTCGATGGCGCGCGCGGTGGCATCGAAGAATTTCCACGTGCATCTCGACTGCAATTGGACGGATGCGGTGGCGGGCCGCGGCGGCGTGATTGCGCACATCTCCGGCAAGAAACACCGCTTCGATCACGTGATTGCCGGCACCGGGTATCGAATTGACCTGTCAGCACAACCGGAACTCGCGGCGATTCACCCGGACGTCGCACTGTGGAAGGACCACTATCGGCCGCCGGTCGGCGAGGAAGACGCGGCGGTCGGCCTGTATCCGTATCTCGGCGCCGGGTTCCAGTTCCAGCCGAAAGCGGATGTACATGCCGATCACCTGCGCAACATCCATTGTTTCAACATGGCGGCGAGCGCGAGCTTTGGAACGCTGGTCGGCGACATCCCGAGCGTGCCGCAGCAGTCGCAGCTGGTCGCGGCGATCATGCGCGACTTGTACCTCGAGGGGATCGACCTGGCACAGAATCGGCGGTGGGCGGAAGCCCCAGTCGTGCCGCCCAGCCCGGCTCCTTATCAGAGCGCGCTGAGCCCGGGCTGAAACGACCAATCAACGCAGGAAGGGAATGCGGATCGCGGCGAATTCGCGTTCGACCTCGTCCTGCGATGCGGATTTCTCGGCGGCCTGCACCAGTCGCGGCGTCAGGTGTTGGGCCAGCATCTGGAGGAACTCGTACATGAAGCCGCGCAACAGAATGCCGCGCCGGAAGCCAACCCAGGTGGTGTGCACGGGAAACAGGTGCGAACCGTCGCGCACCTTGAGGTCGCCGTCTTCGGCTCCGTCGATGGCGAGGTTGGCGATGATGCCGACGCCCAATCCTTCGCGGACATATTTCTTGATGACATCCGAATCCCAGGCCGTCAGCGCGATGTTGGGGGTCACACCCTCGCGGGCGAAGAGTTCCAGCAACGACGAGGGGCCCGAGAAGCTGAACGAGTAGGTGACCAGCGGATATTGCGCGAGCTCGGCGAAGGTCGGCCTGCTGATCTCACCCAGCGGGTGGCCGTCGGGCACCACGATGCAGCGATGCCAGCGATAGCAGGGCAGGCGCACGAGTCCGGAAAAGATCGGGCTCGCGCCGGTGGCGATGGCGAAGTCGATGCGGTCGGTGGCGGCGAGATCGGCGATCTGCTCGGAATTGCCCTGGTGCAGGTGCAGCCGGACCTTCGGATACTTGTCGCGAAAGCGTTTGAGCACTTGCGGCAGTACGTAACGCGCCTGCGTGTGCGTGGTGGCGATCGACAGCGAGCCTGCATCGTCGCGGCGCAGCTCCGCGGCCAGTGCCTTGATGCTGCGTGCCTGGCGCACGATCTGCGAGGCGCGGTCGATGACCTTGCTGCCGGCGTCGGTGGGCCGGATCAGTGCGCGTCCTTTGCGTTCGAACAGCGCGAAGCCGAGTTCATCCTCGAGCTGTTTCAACTGCTTGCTCACTCCGGGCTGTGCGGCGTGCAGCACGCGGGCCGCATGGGTATATTGAGGTCGTTCTCGGATACGGCCACCAGGTAACGCAGCTGGATCAGTTTCATCGTGGGTCATCTGGTGGGCCATCGAGGGGAAAATGGGGGACATTCCTCATTTCGCTGTAACAATTGAGCAATTCGTCGGAGGGGGTCGACGGCTCTCGGATTGTTACAACGAAATGAGGAATGTCCCCATTTTCTCCCCCGCGGCCCGGGTTGAGACATTACGCGGCGTCCCGCCGCAGTGGAAATAACCGCAGGCGAACTAACTATTCCAGAATCATTGGGTGGTGATCTGGTCGAACACGCCGCCGTCGGCGAAGTGTTGTTTTTGGGCCTGGGTCCAGCCGCCGAAGTCCTTGATGGTCACCAGTTCGAGCTTCGGAAACAGTTCCTGATGCTTCGCGGCCACCTGCGGATCGCGCGGGCGGTAGTAGTTGCGCGCCGCGATCTCCTGGCCTTCCGGCGTGTACAGGTACTTGAGGTACTCCTCGGCCACCGTGCGCGTGCCCCGGCGCAGCACCACCTTGTCGACCACCGCCACCGGTGGCTCGGCGAGGATGCTGATCGACGGAATCACGATCTCGAATTTGTCCGGCCCCAGCTCCTTGGTGGCGAGCCAGGCTTCGTTCTCCCACGAGATCGCCACGTCGCCGATGCCGCGCTGCGCGAAGGTCGTGGTCGATCCGCGCGCGCCTGTGTCGAGAACCGGCACGTGCTGATAGAGCTTCTTGACGAATTCGCGCGCCGTGGCGTCGCTGCCGCCGGGCTGCTTCTTCGCCCAGGACCAGGCCGCGAGGTAGTTCCAGCGCGCACCGCCCGAGGTCTTCGGATTCGGCGTTATCACCGATACTCCCTCGCGGACCAGGTCGCCCCAGTCCTTGATGTGCTTCGGGTTGCCCTTGCGAACCAGGAAAACAATGGTCGATGTGTACGGCGAGGAATGCTCCGGCAGACGCGTCTCCCAGTTGACGGGCAGCAGCTTGCCGTTGTTCGCGATCGCGTCGATGTCCGCGGCCAGCGCCAGCGTGACCACGTCGGCGGACAGGCCGTCGATCACCGAGCGCGCCTGGCGGCCCGAGCCGCCGTGCGACTGGTTGATGGTGACCGTGTCGCCGGTCTTCTTCTTCCAGTACTCGGTGAAGGCCTTGTTGAAGTCGACGTACAGCTCGCGGGTCGGATCATACGAGACGTTGAGCAGCGCGATGTCCCTGGCGCTGGCCTGGCTCGCGCCGCCGATGAAGACGGCGGCGGTGAGTGCGAGCAACAGTCGCCGGTTCAATTGATTGAGTTCCATGTCTGTCCATTCCTCAGTAGTTGATGGCGAAGCGTGAAAAGATCGCCTGCTCGTCGGCCCGATCACCGGTGGCGGCACCGCCTTCGAAGCGGGTCAGGTCATAGTTGAGCGACAGCTTCACGGTGTTCCACGGGTACCAGTTCACGCCGATGCCATATGAAGTTTCCTTCGTGATCGCGGTCAGCGGATTGGCGAAGGAATTCGCGCCACCCGCAAACGCGTCGTCGTCGACGTCGAGCTCCTGGATTCGCGCGACGAGTTCCCACGCGCCGGAACCTGACTTGCCGGGCTGGAAGGTGCTCAGCGGCGTGAACCCGCGGTAACTTTCATCTTCGCCGGTGATGAACCACGAGAACTGTCCCTGCCACGCGGAGTTGGTCAGCGAGTCGGAGCGCGTGACGCCGCCGACCGTGCGCGAGACGTCCTGCTTCACCTGCGTGTACTCGCCCAGGAATCCGAAGCTGCCGCGGTAGTAGTACACCTGCGGCGCGAGGCGCAGGCGTTCGCCGTCTGCGAACGTCGCGTTGTTGGGAGTGGTGCCGGTCGCGGTGTTGGCGCGATAGCTGAACACGCTGAGCTGTCCCTGGGAGCGATACGACGGCAGATAGGGATTGGTCGCGACGCCCTCCAGATCCTGCCAGGTCGAACCGATGCCGAAGCCGAGACCGCGCAGGCTGAAGTTGTCGGAGTTGATGAACGGCTGGAAGAACACGCGCGCCGCGTAGTCTCCGCCGGTGTCGCTCTCGACGTCCGGGGAGGCGAGGTTGTCGCTGCTCTGGCCATCGGTCACACCGTTGAAGTAACCGACCTGGTAGGAGAAGGCGCCACCGGCGAAATCGCCGGAGAGCTGCACGCCCAGATCGCGGTTGGGCACGAGCAGCGTCGGCAGACCGCGTTCCATGAATCGCAGGTCGGGTTCGGATGCCAGGCGCTCGAGGCCGACGGACGGCTTGAACTTGCCGACCGTCACCACGAAGCCCGCCTTGAAACGCGCGGCGGCATACGCGTCGACGATGATGCTGCGGCCGCTGCCGAAATCCGGTGTGAACCTGAAATCGTATATGCCGCCGAAGGTGCCTTCGAAGGTCGGGCGCACACTGCGCAGCAGGAATGTGTCCGCCGTCTCGGGCGCGGAGTCGCCGGCGTAAGCACGGTTGTCCGCGAACAACGTGCCGCGGAAGCGGATGAAGTTCGAGTTGTCGGTGGTGCCGATCTGGAAGCGGCTCGCGCTGATGGTCAGGCGCGGCGCGCTCGCGGCCGCGGCCTTGGCGGCTTCGTCCTGGATCTCGAGCTTGCGCTCGAGCACGGCCAGCCGCTGCTTCTGATCCTCGATTTCGCGTCGCAGGTCGGCATTGCCGTCGCCTGGTGGGGTGGAAACGTCCTGTGCGAAGGCGGCTCCCGTGAAGGGCAGCAGTGCGGCGATGGCCGCAGCGACTGCGCGTTTCTTGTTCACTCTCATTCTCCTGAAGGTCTTTGGGTTCTGCCAGAAGGCCCGGAGAGCGTAGGAATCGAGGGGTTATGCCGTCAGTCGTGGCCCGGTCACGCGCTGGTTACGGGCCAAGGTCGTCCGGTTATATGCATATATGAGCGCCCGATTCGGGCGAGAAACATGGGCAAGAAAAACCCCCGTCATGCCGCGTGGCATGCGGGGGCGAGGGGGCCGGCGATGGGAAGGTTCGGCGGCCTTGGGGGTTGTCAGTGGTCGCGAAGCGAGGCGGCGTAATTCGAAAGGAGACGCGCCGTGCGGCCGTTGTCTCCGAGCGGCACGGCGCTTCCACCCGCGCCCAGCGCGGCGAACAGTAGTTTGAGATCGTTGAGCAGGGCCAGCTTCTGCCGGCGCTCGCGCTGCGGCGTCACGGACCGGGATACCTCGACGTCGAGGTCCTCGAGCAGGGAGCGGGGTTCGTTCAGGTGAAAGGGCGCCAGCCGGGCGTCGAGCAGGCCGTCGACGGTGCAGGGGATGTGGTTTCGCTGGCTCATTTGGGTATCTCCAATGGCAGAGTTGCTATGGGTGCAATGTGCGCTACAGTTCCGCCGCGAACAAACGCGCTTGTTAAAGCGCTCATTAGGAAAACTGACGTGAGCACCGCTTATGCCCGCCTGCCGCTGAACGCGCTGCGAGTCTTCGAGGCGGTGGCCTCGCGGCTGTCGTTCGCGGACGCGGCCGAGGCGCTGCACGTCACACCGGCCGCCGTGAGCCAGCAGGTGAAGTCGCTGGAGGACTACCTGCAGGTACAGTTGTTCAAGCGCGCCGGCCGCCGTATCGAACTCACCGCCGAGGGCCAGCAGCTGCTGCCCGGGGTGCGCCGCGGGCTGGACGAGCTCGAGGCGTCCATGCAGCACCTCAAGCAGCACCGCTCCGAGGGGCCGCTGCAGATCACACTTTTGTCCTCATTCCTGCAACGCTGGCTGTTGCCGCGCGTCGGCAGCTTCAACGACCAGACGGGCGTGGAGCTGCGTTTTCATACCTCGCGCGAGGCCGTGGATTTCTCGCGCTCGGAAATGCACGTGGCCATCCGCATGGGCCTGGGCCGCTGGCCGGGCCTGCACGTCGAGAAACTGCTGGATGAATGGGTCATCCCGATCGCCTCGCCGGCGCTGCTCGCCAAATACGGCCCCGTACCACGCGGCGAAGACCTGCAACGTTTCCCGCTGCTCGGCAGCACGGACGAACCCTGGCAGGCCTGGATAGAAAAGGGTGAGGAAGCCACCTGGCTGGCGCGTGCGCCCATCATCGACGATTCGGCCGGCGTGATCGCCGCCGCAGAGGAAGGCATCGGATTCGCGCTGGCGCGCTGGTCGCTGGTGCAGCGTTCGCTCGAGCAGGGGCGCGTGGTGCTGGCGGGAGACGCGTTGTTGCCCTTCCGTTTCTCCTATTTCTTCGTGTGTCCCGAGCCGTATCTCGTCATGCCCAAGGTCAAACGCTTCCGCGACTGGATCTTCGACTCGGCGAAGACTTTCCCGAAGCCACACGAACTGTTCACCCGGAAGTCCGCGTCCGTACCGGGTGCCGGGGCCGCGGCCGCGCACAAGGCCTAGCAACCTCTCCCTCTTTAGTTTTCTTGATGCCGTATTCAGGCATCGCGTTTGTTGGTCGTCCGTTGAATCCGCAAGATGCCGTCCAGGAAATCAGGCATCCCTTTCAATTGGAGACAACGACCATGTGCATCGAGACTCTCACCCGCAACGCCGGCTTCGTGCTGGCCGCGCTCGCCACCGCCGCCGTACTCGGCCTCGCAGTGGATCGTCTGCCGGCGCTCAGCGCGCTGGTGCTGTGAACACGTGACCGCGCAGGGAGACCGCCTTTATGAGCGCCCAGACCTGTTTGTCGGATGTCAGCCCTAACTCCTCCGCCGCACTTGCCGTGATGCGTGCCAGCAAAGTCGCCGTGCGCCCGATGTCGAGCTCGACCAGCACGGCGCGGCCGACGTCGGGTTTGACGGACACCACGCGTGCCGCCACCAGGTTGCGCACCGAGAGTCCCGACGGACGCGCGGCCGCGACGATCACGTCCCGCGCCAGTACCTGGATCTGGATTCGCTGACCCACCGTCAAAGGCAGCGCCGGCTCGTCGACCACGAGCTCGGCATCGCCCACCCGGACTTTCGTGAGCCCGGCGTCGTCGGTCCCTTCAACCACTCCCTGCATGACCGCACCGACGGCGTCGGGCCCGACGATCTCGCGTAACGCGGGATGACGGCTCACGGATGCGATCTCGCCCTCGGCGAGCAGGCGTCCATTACCCAGCAACACCACGCGCGTCGCCAGGCGCAGCACTTCGTCGAACTGGTGACTGACATACACGATGGGAATGGCCAGCGCGTCGCGCAGCTTTTCGAAGTAGGGCAGGACTTCTTCCCGCCGCGCCTGGTCCAGCGAAGCCAGCGGCTCGTCGAGTAACAACAGGCGCGGCTGCGCCAGCAATGCGCGCCCCAGCGCCACGCGCTGCTTCTCGCCACCGGACAGCTGATGAGGTCGCCGGTCGGTGAGATCGCCGAGGCCGAGCATGCCAACGACATCGTCGAAGCGGATCGGCTGCGCCGCATCCCGCGGCAGGCGGCGCGCGCCGTAGCGCAGGTTGTCCATCACCGACAGATGCGGAAACAGCCGCGCTTCCTGGAAAACCACGCCGATGCGCCGGTGACGCGCGTCCACGTGCAGATGCCGGCTGGTGTCCACCAGCACATCGTCGCCCACCTGCACGCGCGCCTCGTCGGGCGCGAGCAGGCCGGCGATCAACGCGATCGCGGTCGATTTGCCGCAGCCTGAGCGGCCGAACAACGCGGTGATGCCGGGTACGGGTGCGCAGAAATCCACGTCGAGAGTGAAATCGCCGCGGCGCTTGACGAGCTGGACGCGCAGCATCAGCGGCCGAGCGTGCGCTGCAGGCGCCGGGCGAGGAATTCCGCCACCAGCAATCCGGCCAGGCCCAGTGAAAAGGATATCAGCGCGAGCCGTGCCGCAAGCGTGTCGCCGTCGGGAGTCTGCAGCGCCGTGTACAGCGCCAGCGGCAGCGTGCGGGTCTCGCCGGGAATGTTCGAGGCGAAGGTGATCACGGCACCGAACTCGCCCAGACCCGCGGCGAACGCGGTCACGGCGCCCGCCAGGACACCCGGCGCGATCAGCGGCAGCGTGATGGAGAGGAACCGGTCGATCGGGCCTGCGCCAAGCGTGCGCGCCGCGTCCTCCAGCCCGCGGTCGAGCGCGTCGAGCGAGATGCGGATCGAGCGCACCACCAGCGGAAACGACATCACCGCCGTGGCCAGTGCGGCCCCGGTGCTGGTGAAAGCCAGCTGGATGCCGAAGTTGTCGTACAGCCAGCCGCCGATGGGGCCCCGTACGCCGAACAACACCAGCAGTAGATAGCCAACCACGACCGGCGGCAGAACCAGCGGCAGGTGCACGAAGGCGTCGAACAGCGTGCGGCCGGCGAAGCGCGTGCGCGTCAGCAGCCAGGCCACGAGGATGGCGAACGGCAGGTTGAAGGCCACGCTGCGCGCGGCCACCGACAGGCTCAGGAGCAGGGCTGCGGATTCCGCCGGGGACAACATGCGCCCGGAGTATATGCGAGGGAACGCCGCGTTCGGCCAGCGGCCGCCTCAGGTTCCTTCCGGGTTGACCTGCCCGTCGCGTTGCACGGCGGCGCGGGCGCGCTCGGCGGGCACGCCCAGGCTGCGCAGCGCGTACTCGACCATGCCGCGCGCCAGCTCGCGCTCGCCCATGACGACGCGGCCGACGTTGAGTGCCTCGAGCCGGCGCAGCTCGTCGGCATTGTGGGTGCGCACCACCAGGTCGATGCCCGGGCGCTTTTCGCGCGCCAGCTCGATGATGCGGCGTGCCTGGAAGCCGTCGGGCGTGGCCACCACCACGAGCCGTGCCTGCGCCAGATTGGCGCTGTCGAGCACGCCGGGTACGGCTGCGTCACCCACCAGGGTGGGAATGCCGGCGGCCTGTGCGCTGGCCAGCATCAGGTGATCGCGCTCGATGACGGCAAAGGGCAGGTTCTGCGCCTTCAGCACTGCGCCGATGGCACTGCCCACGCGTCCGTAGCCGATGACGATCGCGTGTTCGCGCAGATGCGCACAGCTTGCGACGGCGATGCGGTGCTGCTCCGCGCCGCGCCGCTCGAGCAGTTTCAGCAACCGCGGCCGCTTCTCCAGCCAGCGAGTCAGCGGCGTCACGCCCGCGAAGGTGATGGGGTTGAGCGCGATCGACAGGATCGCCCCGGCGAGGATCAGATCGCGGCCGTCCGCGGGCAGCAGCTTGTGATGGATGCCGAGGCCGACGAGGATGAACGAGAACTCGCCTATTTGTGCCAGGCTGGCAGATACCGTCAGCGCCGTACCCACCGGGTGGCGAAAGGCGAGCACGATGACGAAGGCTGCCGCCGATTTGCCCACCATGATGATGGCCAGCACCGCGAGCACGGCCAGCGGTTCGCGCAGCAGCACGCTCGGGTCGAACAGCATGCCCACCGAGACGAAAAACAGCACCGCAAAGGCGTCCTTGAGCGGCAGCGAGTCGTTGCCCGCCTGGTGACTCAATTCCGATTCGGACAGGATGACGCCGGCGAAGAACGCGCCGAGCGCGAACGAGACGTCGAATGCGGCGGACGAGCCATACGCGATGCCGAGCGCGATGGCGAGCACGCAAAGCGTGAACAACTCGCGCGTGCCGGTGCGCGTCACGCGCATCAGCAACCACGGCACGACGCGTGTGCCGACCACCAGCGCCAGCACCACGAACAGCGCCACCTTGGCGAGCGTCTTCAGGACTTCGAGCCAGACGTTCTGGCTGGCGGCGCCGGCTGCGAGGTTCGATTCGCCACCCAGGCTCGACGCCAGCGCCGGCAACAACACCAGCGCCAGCACCATGGCGAGGTCTTCGACGATGAGCCAGCCGACGGCGATCTTGCCCTCCGAGGACTGCAGCGCATTGCGCTCTTCCAGTGCGCGCAGCAGCACCACGGTGCTGGCCACCGACAACGACAGGCCGAACACCAGGCCCGCGCCCGGGCTCCAGCCGAGCAGTCGCGCCATGCCATACCCGATCACCGTGGCGGTGGCGATCTGCGCGACGGCCCCGGGCAAGGCAATCGTGCGCACCGCCAGCAGATCCTTGATGGAGAAATGCAGGCCGACACCGAACATCAGCAGGATCACGCCGATCTCGGCGAGCTGAGAGGCGAGGCCGCTGTCGCCGACGAATCCCGGCGTGAACGGGCCCACCGCGATTCCCGCCAGAAGATAGCCGACCAACGGCGAGATCCGCAGCATGTTGGCCAGCAAACCGAACAACAATGCAAGCACGAATCCGATGGCCAGCAGTGCGATCAGCGAAGTTTCGTGTAATTCCGCGGGCATACGCGCGAGGGTAACGTAAAAGTCACCGAAAAAAGGAAGGGCACGCGTCAGCGGGCCAGTACAATGCGCACTTTCGTTTTCGGTGGTTCATGGGATCCCAGCAGGCTTTGCGTCCGGCAGTCATCGGCGCCATCGGCGTGGTGTTCGGCGACATCGGTACGAGTCCGCTGTATGCGTTCGGCAGCGCGCTGGCCTCCGCCGAATTCGTGCCCGGCCAGGACATCAAGGTGCTCGGGCTCCTCTCGCTGATTTTCTGGAGCCTGTTGATCGTCGTCACGATCAAGTACGTCGGCGTCATCATGAGGATGGACAACGCCGGCGAAGGCGGCGTGTTGTCGCTGGTGGCACTGGTGCAGAAACATTTCGGCACGGCGCTGCCCTGGGTGCGCCACGCGGTGGCGCTCGGCGTGCTGGGCACGGCACTGTTCTATTGCGACGGCATGATCACGCCTGCGATCTCGGTGCTGAGCGCCGTCGAAGGTCTCAAGGTCCTCGACCCCAATCTCTCCGGCGCGATCCTGCCGATCACGCTGGTGGTCATCGTCATCCTGTTTGCCATCCAGCGCCGCGGCACCGAGAAGGTGGGGCGGATGTTCGGGCCGGTCATGGTGTTGTGGTTCGTGGTGCTGGCGGTGCTCGGTGTGATGTCGATAGTGCAGACACCGATCGTGCTGCAGGCCGTGAGCCCGGTGTACGGCGTGCAATTGCTGGTGCAGCACCCGGCGCTCGGACTGGCGGTGCTGGGCGCGGTGATTCTCGCGGTCACCGGCGTCGAGGCCTTGTCCGCGGACATGGGTCACTTCGGCCGCAAGCCGGTGCGCGTGGGCTGGCTGGTGCTGGTGTGGCCGGCGCTGGTGCTCAACTACTTCGGCCAGGGCGCGCTCATCCTGCGTAATGCCGCCGCCGCCGAGAATCCTTTCTACACGATGGCGCCGCAGATGGGGCTGCCATTCCTCGTGTTGCTGTCGACGCTCGCCACCGTCATCGCATCGCAGGCGGTGATCTCCGGCGCGTATTCGCTGACCCGCGAAGCGGTGCAGCTCGATCTGTTGCCGCGCGTGCGTGTGCTGCAGACGTCTGAAGAAGCCAAGGGCCAGATCTTCGTCCCGGCCGCGAACATGTTCCTGTTCGTCGCCGTGATCCTGTTCGTGCTGACCTTCCGCAGCTCTGCCGCGCTGGCCTCGGCCTATGGTGTCGCGGTGCTCGGCACGATGATGGTGACCACGCTGCTCGGCATCATCGTGGCGCGCGGCATCTGGAAGTGGGCGTGGTGGAAAGTCGGCGCGTTGTTCGGCCTGTTCCTCACGGTCGAACTGGCCTTCCTCGTCGGCAACCTGACCAAGATTCCCACCGGCGGCTGGGTGCCGCTGGCCTTCGCGGTGCTGATGTTCGCCATGTTCATCACCTGGCGCGACGGCCGCCAGAAGCTGCGCGCGGAGCTCGAGCACCGCGCCGTGCCCGACAAGAAACTTCCGGAGCTGCTGGCCAAGACCACGCGCGTCCCGGGAACCTCGGTGTTTCTCGTCAGCCAGTCGGGTTTCGTGCCCACCGCGCTGCTGCGCAACCTGGAACACAACAAGGTGCACCACGAGCAGATCGTGATCCTGCACATCGAGATCCAGCGAGTGCCGCGCATCGATCCGCTGATACGCGTGCTGGTGGAAGAGATCCACCCCGGCGTGTACGACCTGCGCGCGCGCTTCGGATTCATGGAAACGCCGGATGTCGGCGAAGCCTTACGCAGTGCGCGACGGCAGGGGCTCAACGTGTTCGCCGAGGACTCTTCTTTCTTCCTGGGCTGGCACCTGGTGCGCGCGCGCCCGCGGCCCGGCATCGCCGGAGTCAAGTCGCGCGCGTTCGCGTTTCTGCAGCGCCGCAGCGCGCAGGCGGCGGAATTCTTCCGCATGCCGACGCGCGGCGTGATCGTGCTGGCCACGGACATCGAAATCTAACAACCCGCGGCGCGGCCTGCGCCAACTACGTATTGCGCGCTCCACACGCGCGTGGATGACGCGATGAATTGTCGCGCGCGCTGACACAGCGCATGTCCTCGTGCGCGGCGCATGTCCGGGAAAAATTGTGCGCCGGTTCGCCGCGGCATTCGTGGCGCGTGGCGGCGCGCCTCGCCGTATTGCCCGATGACAACGTTGTCCCTGCAGGCGTGACTGCGGTGCGCACGGGTTGTGTCCCGAGAAAAACCGTGTCTAACATCCGCCCGCCCGCGATGGCTCGTGGGCAAGGAAGGGGGACTTGTATGGATGCACCCAAGGTCTCGCGATGCGTCGCATCGCGCACTCTCAACTTGGCCCCGCGCGCACGGAGTCAGCCGCCCTGACACCTCCCGTCGACGACACACCCACCAGTCGTTAACGAGGAGCGATCATGTACCGAGCTATCAGAGCGACGGCCATTGGCCTGTTAGTCGTGTTGTCCGCGGCGGTCCTGGGGCATGGACTCATCCAGGATCCACCGTCACGCAACTGGATCTGCGGTTTCATCACCAAGCCGGACCACGTGCAGAACGGCGTCGCGCAGTTCCCCGTGTGCGGTGGCGCGTTCTTCGCGCCGGGCACCAACCAGACCGACGGCTACAGCTTCATGAGTGTGCTCACGCATACCACCGGCCGCGAGGGCGTCGGCCCGCGCGAGAACGTGTGCAGCTTCAACTCGGAGAGTTTCCCGGGACGCGTGGTGCCCTGGGACGTGCCCATCGACTGGCCGACGCAGCCCATGACCGCGGGGCCGCGCAATTTCGTGTGGAGCATTTCCTGGGGGCCACATTTTTCGGACACGCAGGATTTCAAGTACTGGATCACCCGATCCGACTTCGTGTGGCAGACGGGGCGGGCGCTGTCGTTCACCGATTTCGAAGAAGCGCCGTTCTGCTCGCTGGCCTACAACGATGCCACGCCCAACGCGAACCCGAACATCACTCCGGATCCGGCGAACGCCTTGTTCACGACGCGTTGCACGGTGCCGTCGCGCACCGGCCGCCACGTGATCTATGGCGAGTGGGGCCGCACACCGCCGACCTTCGAACGCTTCCATGGCTGCGTGGACGTGCAGTTCTCCGGCAATCCGCCGCCGGTGATCACCGCCAACATCGTGCTCAACCCGAACGTCACGACATTCACCGGGCCGGGTTCGATCACGCTCGACGGCCGCGGCTCGACCGGCAGCAACCTGGTCTACACCTGGAGTGTGGCGGCGCCGAACGCGGCGTTGTACACCATCACGAATCCGATGAGTTCGGTGGCGACACTGAATCTCAACACGCCGACGGCCGCGCAGGACGTGACCGTGACCCTGCTGATCACCAGCGGCAATTCGTCGGACACCGAGACGCGCTCGTTCCTGCACCAGCCCGTGGCCAACACGACCTGGCAGGATCTCGGCGCACTCACCGCCGATCCGCGCACACTCGTGGTGGGCGATCGCGTGTCGGTGCGTACGGTCTCATCGACCGGCCAGGACGCCTTCTGGCCGACGACACCGATCACCATCACGGCGGCCAACACCGGTGCGACGCAATGGCCGGTGACGCTGGGCAACGCAGTGAACGCCATGAACGGCGCGGTGCGCGTGGGCGTGCTCAACCCGTCCAACAACACCATCACGCCGGCCGCCAACGCCACCAGCAACCGCGTGTTCGCAATGACCAGCGCGAACATCCAGAGCGCCTTCCTGCAGCTGATGCCGGGCGCGGTGCCGAATGCGCCGACGGGCGTGACGGCCACGGCCGGCAATGCGCAGGTGGCGCTCGCCTGGACGGCGGTCTCGGGGGCCACGAGCTACAACGTCAAGCGTTCGCTCACCACCGGGGGTCCGTATTCCAACGTGCAGACCGGCGTCACCGCGACCAGCTTCACCAACACCGGGCTGACCAACGGCACGCAGTACTTCTATGTCGTGACCGCCTTGAACGCGAGTGGTGAGAGTGCGATCTCGAACCAGGCCAGCGCGACGCCCTCCGCCGGTGGCGGCACGGGCGACGGCGGCGTGACCGTGACGCGCGCGGTGACCAGCAGCAGTCCGTGGTTCAGCGAGCTGCAGGTGCGGCTCAACAATACGCAGCCGATCACTGCGCTGTCCGTGACCGTCACCGTGCAACGCACCACCGGTGTCGGCAATCCCGGCCAGTACAACACGGTGGGTGGACAGATCGCGCAAAGCAACGCGACCGGCGCAACGGCGATCACCTACACGTGGACGCTGAATGCCGGGCAGACGCTCGGCGCGCAGAACAACCGGACCTTCGCCGCGCAGTTCGGCGGCAACGGTACGGTGCATCCGACCACCGGCGATACGTGGAGCGTGGTCTACACCACCGGCGGCACGCAGCGCACGCAGAGCGGAGGTTTTTGACGAGGGGCGTGTAGGGAGACACCGGCGGCGTCACCTGTAAAGGGTGGCGCCGCCTACACCAGGAGACACACATGAAGCTGCGGCGGCACCTTTTTACGACGATATTGCTGGCGCTCTGTTCGACTTTCTGCGCGACCGAGGCGGCAGCCCAGGCGGCAGCCTGCCAGGTCACCTACACGCAGAGCTGGGTGGGCGGTAACGGCTTCGGCGCCAACATCGTCATCACCAACAACGGCCCGGCGATCACCAACGGCTGGACACTGCTGTTCAGCTTCCCGAACGGCCAGCGCCTGCAGAACGGCTGGCCGGTGTCGTTCAGCCAGCCCGCGGGCAGCGCGCAGGTGACGGTCGCGAGCAATGCTGACTGGAACAAGAGCATCGGCAGCGGCGCGAGCTTCACGGTGGGCTTCAACGGCACCTTCAGCGGGGCCAATAACAATCCGACCTCATTCACACTCAACGGCACCACCTGCAACGGCGGCACCCCGCCACCGCAGAACCAGCCGCCCACGGTGAGCCTGACCAGCCCGACCAGCGGTCAGCAGATCGCCCAGTCCACGGCAGTCACGCTCGCCGCCAATGCCAGCGACGACAGCGGCGTGAGCCGTGTCGAGTTCCGCATCGACGGCAACCTGGTGAACACCGATACGACGGCGCCGTACGGCTTCAGCACCACGTCGCTGGCGGTCGGCAATCACACCGCGCAGGCCACGGCCTTCGACAACGCCAATCCGCCGCTGTCGACCTCGACCGCTGCCATCGCATTCGGCGTGGTCGCGCAACCGCCGCCACCGCCGACGCCGTCCATTCTGGTGAATCCTGCGACGGTGAATATCACCGGCAATGCCACGGCGACCACCACCGGCACCTCGAACGTGCGCCTGTCAGCGGCACCCACGACCTCGAGCGTCACGGTGACGTTGACCCGCAGCGGCAGCACGGCGATCACCTCGAGCCCGGGAACCATCAGTTTCACCAGTGCCAACTGGCAGGCCGGCGTTACCGTGACCTTCACGGCCGCGGCCGGCACCACGGCGGTGACCTCGACCTTCGCGGCCGCGGCGCCTAACTACACCGGCGCGTCGATCGCCGTGAACCGCACGCCGCCCGGCCAGACCGGCGGCCGGGTCGACAATCCATACGTGGGCGCGACCGTCTACAACAATCCGCAATGGCGCGCGAATGCGACGACCGGTGGCGGCAGTGCCATCGCCAACCAGCCGACCG
>Ga0068861_100001235_pt1 | contig 15926 bp, 10 predicted proteins | sample KBSSwiS42_FD_66593 | JGI IMG/M metagenome (GOLD analysis project Ga0068861, IMG submission 66593) | Switchgrass rhizosphere microbial communities from Kellogg Biological Station, Michigan, USA - KBS Switchgrass S4-2 | ecosystem: Host-associated > Plants > Roots > Rhizosphere > Soil ...
GATGGCTTGTCCATGCCCCGCACTTCACGATCCACCCAGATCTCACGCACGCGCGCGGCGACCGGGGCAGAGATGAGGAAGTGATCCAGGCGAAGTCCCCAGTTCCGGCGAAACCCGCTCAGCCGGTAATCCCACCACGTGTAAAAGCCCGGTTCCTGCGTTTTCACTCGCACGGCGTCATGAAGTCCCCAGCCCAAAAACGCGCGAAACTTTTCGCGCTCGGGCTCGCTGCAAAGAATCTTACCTCGCCACCGTTTGGGATCGTGGACGTCGCGATCGTCGGGCGTGATGTTGAAGTCGCCGCAGATGAGAAGCGGCTCATCCGGCCGGTGACGCTCGCCCAAGATGCGCAAGAAATGATCCAGCCACTCGAGCTTCATGACGTATTTGGCGGAGCGCGTGCTTTCCCCGTTGGGAACGTACACACTCATCACGCGAATGCCGCCCACCGTCGCCGCAATTACGCGCTTTTGCACGTCGTCGAGATCGCCGAAGCCTCGGACCACGCTTTCCAAAGGCAGGAGCGAAATGATCGCCACCCCGTTATACGCCTTCTGTCCATGAGTCTCGATGGAGTAACCCATGGCTTCGATTTCCAGGCGTGGGAACGCGTCATCGGGAATCTTGGTTTCCTGAAGGCAGAGAACGTCGGGGCGGTGCTTTTCCAGAAATCCCAAGAGGTGAGTTAGCCGCATGCGTACTGAATTGACGTTCCAGGTGACGATTCGCATCTAGCCCCGAAGAACGCGCAGGAAACGATCAATGTCGTCCTCGGTGTTGTAGATGTGGGGCGATACGCGAATGCCGTCATCGCGCAAGCTGGTGCGGAAGTTCGCTGCCTTGAGTTGTTCGTAGGCCTGCCGCACCGTGCTGACGTCGTCCGCTTCAATGCTGAAGATGGGTCCGGCAAGACGCGAGGAGCTCGACCGGCGCCGGAACGGGCGCGGCAACTCGGCTTCCAGACGCTGGAGAAGTGCGGTGATGTGCCCGTTCACGGCCGTCACGCCGATTTCAGTCAGGAATTCCGCGCTGCGAATGAGGCCGGCTCGGTTCAAAAAGGATGCGGTTTCCGGTTCGTCGTACCGTCGCGCCGTGGATACGAGTTTGTAATCACCGCGGGGGAGAGCGTTGTAGTCCTCGGCGCCTTGCGCGGCGGTCCAGGTAATGTACGCCGGCCGGATGCGATCGAACCAAGCCGGGTCTAGGTACGCAAAACCGCCGCCATAAGGTCCCAACATCCACTTGTATGCACCGACGCTGAGTAGGGAGAGTTTCCACGCTTTTGCGTCCATATGAACGGCGCCCACCGCTTGAGTGCCGTCCACGGCGAGGAAGATGCCGCGCTTGGCGCACACGTCACCTAGCTGCTCCAGATCGATTACTTCACCGCTTCCGTAATCCACCCAGCTTACCGACACCACGCGCGTGCGATCGGTGATCGCGTCCAGAATCTCTTGAGTGTTTACGGCTGGCTTTCGTCCGCGCACCGGCCGGCACGTGGCGCCGTTTCGCTTCGCGGCTTCCGACCAGATGTACAGGTTAGAGGGGAAATCTCCCGCGGCCACAATGACTTCATCGCCGGGTTTCCAAGGGAACCCCAGCGCGGCCACCGCCATGCCGTGCGACGCACCGCTCCCGACCAGGATTTCCTCCGGCTTGACTCCGACAAAAGGCGCCGTCACTTCGCGCACACGATTGGGATACTCGAACGCGAAACTGTCCTTCACCCGGTTGGGGAAGGCTTGAAGCGCCATGATTTCGCGGATAGAGTCCAGGGTGACTTTGGGGAGCGGCCCCATGTAGGCGCAGTTCAGATAGGTGACGCCGTCAAAATCTTCGAAGTATTTCGATCCGCTTTCGATCACTTGCCGTGTTTCTTCATGATCTCGCTCCACGTCGCTGGATCGAGCTCTTCCGAATCCTCGATGAGCAAATCGGGAATACCCTCTTCGATGCGATAGCGGCGTCGCGTCTCCTTGTCCGTCGACACGAGCGTGTTCCCATCAAGCACGAGCGTGGCCCTGGAGAGGGGACAAACGAGAATCTCGAGCAATTCCTTGCTGATCGACACGGGAACTCCTTCGCGTTCGGGAATGCCGTCGTGGAAGCGAGAAAAGTCTAGCTCAGGGTAGCAGGGGTTTCCAGATCCACTGAATGCCCAGATTGGCCCGCAGGCCATTGGAACGTCGTGGTCGAGGAAAGACAACCGAGGGAAAGCGACTAAGGGCTACACCGCCTCAGCAATCGCTCTCTTGCGCGTGCTCTTTCGCGCGGTCGTACCGGCCGTGGCGGCTTTCTTCTTCCGTCCACCCGCAGCGCCGCGCTTAGGGCGCGTGACTGGACCGCGTGCCTTGCGCTCCTCGATCAAGGTCACTGCTTCTTCCAACGTGACCGCCATGGGATCGGCGCCACGCGGCACCGAAGCGTTGGTCGTGCCATCGGTGAAATAGGGGCCGAAGCGTCCTTCCATGAGCTTCACCGAAGCACCACCCAACGCGGGCGCTTCGCCTAACACTTTCAACGGCTCGGAACCGCGGCGGCGCCGTTCCTTCGGCTTGGCCAAAATCGCTAAGGCTTGGTCTCGCGTCAACGTGAACAATTCCTCCGGACGCGACAAGCTGCGGGTGTCTTCGCCCCGGCGCAAATACGGACCGAAGCGCCCATTGGCGACCGTTATCTCGACACCGTTCTCATCTGCTCCCACCACACGCGGGAGACTCAGTAACCGTAAAGCGGTGTCCAAATCCATGCTCTCTGGCGTCATTCCGGGAAGCAGCGACGACGTCTTCGGTTTCTTCTTCCCCTCCACCTCACCAATCTGCACGTACGGACCAAAACGGCCGTCCCGCACGGTTATCGTTTCTCCGGTTTCCGGATCCTTACCCAGCTCCCGCGGTCCGTTGGACGTGGACAAGAGCTCAATCGCCTTGGCGAGATTCAACTCATCCGGCGCGGTTCCATCTGGCACCGGCGCGGTGTCTTCTCCACGCGCGAGATAAGGACCATAACGACCGATGCGGATCGCGACATCATCACCGCTCGCGTCCTTACCCAGCGGTATGGTGCAAATGTCTCGGGGATCGATGATCTCGGCATTCTCATCGAGCTGCGGTCGCAGACCCTTCTGCCCGTTCCCGAAATAAAAACCTTTGAGATAGGGGACCGACTCCGCTTCGCCGCGCGAAATCGCGTCGAGCTCGTCTTCCATCTTCGCGGTGAAGTTCATGTCCACCAGCTCGGGGAAGAAACGCTCGAGCAAATTCACCACCGCGAACGCAACGAAGCTGGGCACCAACGCGGTCCCGCGTTTCCACGTGTAATCGCGGCGTTCGATCGTGTCGAGAATGCTGGCGTACGTGCTGGGACGGCCGATGCCGCGGGTTTCCAGCTCCTTCACCAAACTCGCTTCGGTGAAACGCGCCGGAGGCTGCGTGCGGTGTTCCTTCGCCTCCAGGCTGGTACAAGACGCTTTATCGCCTTCCGTCATGGCCGGCAACAACACGTCCTTTTCCGCCAGCTCGGCCTCGGGATTGTCGGACCCTTCCACGTACACGCGCAAGAATCCGGGGAAATCGATCACCTTCCCGGTGGCTTGGACCACCGCTTCCCCGGACTCCAACGACACCGTCATGCGGCGTCCACGTGCCACCGCCATCTGGCTGGCCAACGTTCGCATCCAGACCAGCTCATAGAGCTTCATCGCATCGGGTTCGAGCTCTTTCTGGAGATCGGACGGGGTCTGGAAATGCTCGCCCGCCGGCCGAATCGCTTCGTGTGCTTCCTGGGCGTTCTTCACTCGTGTCTGATACTGGCGCGGCTGATCGGACAGGTAATTCTCGCCATACAGCTCCGCAACCTGATGCCGCGACGCTTTCAACGCCTGATCCGACAGGGTCGTCGAATCGGTACGCATGTAGGTGATGTGGCCGTTCTCGTAAAGCCGCTGCGCGATCTGCATCGTGCGACGCGCCGAGAACCGAAGCTTGCGAAGGCCTTCCTGCTGCAACGTGCTCGTAGTGAAGGGTGGAGGTGGCGACTGCGTGAAGTCCTTGGTCTCGGTGGCTGTCACCGTCCACGAGGTCTTAGCCAGCGATTTCGCCAAGGACACCGCGCGATCGCCATCCAGGAGCACCGCGCCCCCGTTGGTGAACTCGCCGGTGTCGGGATTGAAGTCCTTCCCAGTGGCCAGGCGCTTTCCACCCAGGGTGACCAGCCGGGCGGGAAATTCTTTGCCTTCCTGAGTCTGGAACATGCCTTCCAGATCCCAGTACACGCTCTCCACGAACCGCATGCGCGCGCGTTCGCGCTCGACCAGAATCCGTATCGCTACGCTCTGCACGCGCCCCGCGGAAAGGCGTGGGCGGATCTTCTTCCACAACAAGGGCGAGATCTCGTACCCGTACAAACGATCGAGAATGCGCCGGGCTTCCTGAGCCGAAACCAGCCGTTCGTCGATGGGGCGGGGATGGCTCAGCGAATCGCGAATGGCCTCCCGGGTGATCTCGTGGAACACCAAACGATGAAACGGCACCTTGGGCTTGAGGAGCTGGACTAGGTGCCAGGCAATGGCTTCTCCTTCGCGGTCTTCGTCGGTAGCGAGGAGCAGCTCGTCCGCCTCGGCCAAAATCTTCTTGAGCTCGCCGACCTTCTTTTTCTTGTCCGCGGGGACCACGTAGAGCGGCTCGAAGTCGTTTTCCACATTGACGCCCAGTCGCGCCCAGGGTTCCTTCTTTAGGTTGGCGGGAATCTGGGCCGCGCTGTCGGGAAGGTCGCGAATGTGACCGATGCTCGAATCCACAGTGAAGCCCTGCCCCAGGTAGCGGGCGATGGTCCGGGCTTTGGCCGGTGACTCGACGATGACCAGGCGCTTCGACATAAAATGGATCTCCAGGCCGGGCTGTTAAGCCTCCTCCCCGACCAAGGGGAGGGATTGTATAGAAGATCGGCGGATCGTTGGCAAGCTAAACTGTTAGTGTTAGTTGGTTAATTACTTGTAAAACAATAAGTTAGACAAAATTATCCACAGTCCGGTCCTCCGGGGCAGGGTGAAACCGCCCAAGCCACTACCCCCAAACCGCCTTTCCGACTCCCCCCCGAGGTATCCTTGCCAGACCCCCTACGACTGGAGACGGCGAATGACCGGGGCAGAGACACTCATACGCTCGGGCGGCCCGCCGCGGCGGATCGTCTGCCTAACCGAAGAGACCACCGAAATCCTCTACCGGATGGGTGAGCAGGACCGGATCGTTGGCATTTCCACCTTCACCGTCCGTCCACCCGAGGCGCGGCAAGAAAAGCCCATCGTTTCCCAGTTCATCAAGGCGGACCTGGACAAGATCGCTGCCCTAAACCCAGACCTGGTTCTAGGCTTTTCCGATCTTCAGGCGGACATTTGCGCCGAGCTCATCCGGCAAGGCATCGAGGTTCACTGTTTCAATCAACGATCGGTGGGGGACATCCTGGACGTGGTGCGACGTGTGGGGGGCCTGATCGGCGAAGCCGAAAAGGGGGAAGCGCTCGCACATGAATGGACCCAAGGATTGGAACGGATCGCAAAGGCCGCAAGCCAGTTTCCGTTTCGGCCTCGGGTGTACTTCGAGGAATGGCCGGATCCGCTCATCTCCGGGATCCGCTGGGTGAGCGAGCTGATCGAGATCGCCGGGGGAGAGGATGTATTTGCCGAACTACGCCACGCGCGCCTGGCCCGGGATCGCACGCTCTCCGGGCCCGAGGCGGTGCTCGAACGGTCACCGGACGTTTACCTCGCCTCTTGGTGCGGCCGGAAGTTTCGCCCTGACTACCTGGACAAGCGCCCGGGCTGGCCGGATGCGCCGTTCATGAAAAACCAACGCGTGTTCGAGATTGATTCCTCGACAATTCTTCAGCCCGGGCCGGGAGCACTCACTGACGGGGTCGAAGCCATCCATCGCATTCTCGCTCAAGTCACGGGAAGCAAGCCGGCCGCATGAGCGAGTTCACTCAGGTATCCGAGTATCTTCTAACCCTGCAAGAAGGGATCGTGTCTGCGTTGGAGGCTCTCGAGCCTACAGAGCGGTTTGTGGCCGACCCCAGGGAGGATCCTAAAACCGGGCGCTCGGTTCCTCGTGTTTTGAGCGCCGGAGCCGTGTTCGAACGCGCGGCGGTGAATTTCACCCACGCCCGTGGGGCCGCGCTCCCCGAGGCGGCGTCAGGACGGCATCCGGAAACGGCAGGCAAAGGGTTCCAAGCTGCATCGCTCTCGGTGATCATTCATCCGCAAAACCCCTACGTTCCCACTACACATCTCAACCTGCGGCACTTCAGCACGGACAGCGTGTGGTGGTTTGGGGGTGGGATGGACCTCACGCCGTATTACGGCTTCGAAGAAGACGCGGTGCACTGGCATCGCACGGCTCGAGATGCGTGCGCTCCGTTCGGTCCCGACGTGTATCCGCAGTTCAAAACCTGGTGTGACGAATATTTTTACTTGAAGCACCGGGGAGAACCCCGAGGCGTAGGTGGAATCTTCTTCGATGATCTTTTTGAGTGGGGCTTTTCGCGCACCTTCGACTTTGTGAAACAGGTTGGAGATCATTTTCTACTCGGATATTTGCCAATCGTAGAGCGACGGAAAGAACATGCGTTTGGCCAGCGCGAGCGTGATTTCCAGCTATATCGGCGAGGACGCTACGTTGAATTCAACCTGCTGCAGGATCGCGGAACACTTTACGGACTCCAATCGGGTCGACGCGTGGAAACCGTGCTTTCATCTATGCCGCCGCTTGCAAAATGGGTCTACGACTGGCGTCCAGATGAGGGCTCGCCCGAAGCTAGACTGTATGAATACTTCCTCAAACCTAGAGATTGGTTAGGGAAGAACCCCTGAGGGACGGGCAGGGATTCCCGGATGGAAGCCGCGACGACAGCTGTCGGACTGCTGGGAGAGCTATCAATTCATTTAATGCCTGTCACTTAATGAAAAAGGGTTTCAAGATCGTGCAATAGGCGTCGGGAAGTTTTACAGTTTTCGTTCGAGCTGATTTTTTAAGTCTTTATTTTTTAATGAGTTAGGGAATGGTATAAAGGATGCAAGATAGATAGGTACAAATACCCAAGACGGGGGTGTCTAGGGAGTTCGCTTGGCACCCGTACGTCAAAAAGCAGTAGTTAAATTTTTTGGAGTAATAATGAGGAAGTATTTAGGCCCCCTTGTGGCCATTCTTGTCTTTTTTGCTGCCCGAGATTCTCAAGCCGCCGTCGTGTCGTATCTCGTTTCCTTGTACGGATCCGTGGATGCGTCCGGTTCTACGAGCCTTCTGGGGCATGGCCGGATCGACATCGATACCGACAACTACCTGGTCAACTGGAATTTCGACGTGGCCGGCGTGACCACCCTCAAAGAAGCCACCATCCGGTATGGGGCTCCCGGTTCCGCGGGACCTCAGGTCGTTCGGCTTCGGAATGAAATGCACGGTCAAGTGCGTGACGCGGATTTGTCCGCGATCGTCCTTAATCCGAAGGACTACTACGTGATGTTGCGGCCCAAGGTCGATGCGACCATGCCCAACATTCGCTCCTACCGTGGCATTCGGGGACAGCTCGTGGAGAACTCCAGCAACTCCGCTGTCCCCGAACCAACGACCCTCACCCTCTTGGGATTGGCGTTGGTTGGAGGTGGCGCTCGCTCCCTGCGTCGCCGCCGTAACTCTGGCTAGGGCCCGCCCACGGACGAGGCTTTTGATCCCGAGCCCGCACGAAGGGCTTTGTTGGGAAAAGGCGGCGGCACTGGCCGGACGACCGGATCGGATTTGAGCTTTTGAGTTAGGTACTCGATCGCTTTGTCCAATTGCGGATCGCGTCCGGCCATGAGGGCCCCCGGATCTTCGTCCACCACCATATCCGGCTTCACCCCTGTTCCCTCGATCACCCACTTTCCTTCGGGCACCCACTCTCCGTAATTCGGAACGTAAATGCTGCCACCGTCGAGAAGCGGATAGCCGCCGCCGCTTCCCACCTCTCCACCCCAGGTTTGCGAGCCCACTACGGGCCCCAGCTTGAGCCGCTGGAATGCGTCTGAAAACTCCTCCCCATCGGACGCGCTGTACTCGTTGCACATGGCCACGCTATGCCCCGGGAAGGCCCAATCCAGTCGCGTCCACGAGGCGCCGTACCGTGGCTTGAAGTACGAGTAGGGCTTGGTGGCCATCTGTAGCAGCAACATTGCATCGATGTACCCACCTTGATTGAACCGAACGTCGTAGATCATTCCGTCCTTGGTCAGCTGTGGGTAGTAATGTTTCGCGAACTCCTGGAGTCCCGCCTCGCTCATGTTGGGCAGATGAACGTACCCGAGATTGTCGCCCCCGTGCTTTTGCACGTACTCCCGTTTCGACTCCACCCAGTCGTAGTAGCGCGCCAGCCGCTCGCTGCCGATGGGTTTGAGCCGAACGTCACGCGCGCCGCTCAGACTCGGGCTTCGGTTCACGGTGAGGCTCACCCAACGGTCCGCCGTGCCGGCAAGAAGAGCCTGAATATCTTGATCAGCGCGAACCGGCTGGCCTTGCACGGCGAGAATGTAATCGCCCGCCTTCACATCCACTCCCGGGGTAAGCAGCGGGGACCTTGATTTCAAATCGAACCCATCGCCGGGATAAATCTTGGTCACCCGAAACGCCGGTGTATTGCCGGAAACCATCTCGAAATCGGCGCCTAAAAATCCCATCGGATCCTGCGGCGCGTCGTTCGCATCGCCGGCTCGAATGTAGGCGTGGCCGCAATTGAGCTCGGCAACCATCTCGCCCTGAAGGAAGGTCACGTCGCTGCGATCGGCCACGGCGGGCAGCATTTTGTCGTACTTCGTGTGAACGGCCGCCCAATCCACGCCGTGCATGGCCGGGTCGTAAAAGAAATCACGGGCAATGCGCCAGCTCTCGTTCAGGATTTGTTTCCACTCCGCGACCGGGTTCACGTTCAGCATCCAGGCCTCGGTGTTGACGGCGCCTTCGTCTTCCGGTATTTCCTTGGCGTCCGCGTCAACGACCGTGAAGTCTTTCTTGTTTTGAATGAGCAGCTTCTTGCGGTCCGCAGAGACTTGGAAATCGGTAAGAGATTTGACGAGGACCTTCGCTTCTTTCTTCTTGAAGCTGAACGCCCGAAGCTGTCGCACGGGATCGAGCGGCCCGTGATCCCCGGTCTGCTCCAGAGTTTCAAGGAAGAGGCGCCCCGGTACCGCTTCCAGGCGCACATAGCGATCTGCGGGGACGGGGATCTCAACGATCCGGTCCGCAAGCCCGTTGAGATCGACGCGCATAGGAGGGGCGCCCGCACTTTTCTTGTCCTTCTTATCCTTCTTGCCCTTCGTTGTGTCGTCGGATGCGCTTTCCTCGTCCAGGTCGTCGAGGATCGGCGACCGCGTTCCCGCGGCGAGCGTGACCAACGAGACTTTGGTCATCTTGTCGTAGGTAAAGAATCGATTTGCGTTCACGTATCGGGGATCGAAATCCCGGTCGGACAGAAAGTACAGGAACTTGCCATCGGGATCGAAGGCGGGGGCGGTGCTCGTCATTTCGTCGCTGGTCACTCTGGTCTGAGTGCCTCGAGCGATGTCGTACAGCATCACCACCCAGTTCCAGTTCGGATCAGGCCGGGCGAAGGCTAACCACTTGCTGTCGGGGCTGAAGCGATAGGTGTCGTTGACGAGATCGTAGGAGCCGCCGCGATCCGCTTGGTCGACGAGCTTCATCGCGCCGCTTTGCGCATCAACCAGAAAAATGCGCATCTCCCGATCGCTGGTCGCGAGAAGCTTGCCGTCCGGAGACCACACCAAAGGTCCCAGAGGACCCTGATGGTCCTTCGTGAGTTGCCGGGCTTTGCCTTGACTGCCGGCCGGGGCAAGCCACACTTGTTCTTCTCCGGACGCATCGGACACGAACGCGACCTGTTTTCCGTCAGGAGACCAGGCTGGATATTGGGCGCGGCCTTCGGGTGCGAGAATGGCGCGCACGTCGCCATTTTCAACCGGTGCGCTGAGGAGCTGCCCTCGTGCGGACACGAGAAGTCGCTTGCCGGTGGGACCGAAGCTCACCCCCACAAAATCCTTAAGCGCAGAGATGCGACGAACTCGGGTATGAATGCGATCCGAGTGCAGGGCAAGCGAGAGGTCGCGTGTTTCGCCGGAGGCGGGATCATAAAGACCCAGGCCATCTCCGTGCTCGAACACGACCCGGTGGCCGTCCGTGCCTGGATATCGCACGTCGTAATCGCTGTAATGCGTCGCCGCCGTCACCGCGCCGTTTCCGGGATCGAGCTTGTAAAGATTTGCGTGCCCGTCCCGTTCGGATACGAAATAGATCGCGTCCCCGACCCATGAGGGTTCCGTATCCACGCCGGGATCATTGGTGAGCCGCCGGAACGTGTGGCCGGAAAGATCGGCCAGCCAAATGTCGTCCGCCATGCCGCCTTGGTAGCGCTTCCAGTGCTGCCATTCCGCACTCACCGGAACGTAGGCGAGCTTTGTTCCCGTCGCGTCCAAGGAGGCGAACTCAGCGTAGGGAACAGCGACAAGCTTGGGCATGCCGCCGGACGCGGGAACAGACCAGATGCGCCGGCGCACAAAAGAGTTGCGTCTCGAGCGATACAAAATGTTCTTTCCGTCCGGAGTCCAGCCCTCTACCACCACGCCCGCCGGATCGTAGGTGAGCCGGCGCGGTGCACCGCCCGTAACGTCCATTACGTAGACGTCCGTGCCGCCGTCATACTCGGCACTGAAGGCCAGCGTGCGGCCATCCGGGGAGAATCGCGCCGGACCTTCGAATCCGTCATGCGACGTGATGCGCATGGCGGTTCCCTGCTCGATCGAGCCCAGCCAGAGATCCCCCTCGCTCGTGAACACGACTTGATCGCCGTGCACGTCCGGCCGGCGCAAGAATTGCGTCGACGCGAGGGCGGACAGGGGCGAGAGGCACAACACGAGAGTGAGCGTGGGAAGTAGCGGGCGGCGCATGAGAGCCTCCTGGTTCCGGGCGTGGGGAAGGCAGAATAGCACGCGGGACGAATGCTTAGGCCCGCGGCTTTAACACGACGATGGTCGCTCCCCAGCTGCCGCGATCCTCGCCGGCGAGGCGAAACGACACCACGTCCGGCAGGCGGGCCAGGGCAGCGTGCACGGTTTCGCGAAGCGCCCCGGTTCCTTTTCCGTGAATGATGCGGATCTCCAGGATGCCGCGGGCGCGGCACGCCTCTACGTAATCCTTAACGAGGTCTTTCACGTCCTGGGGACAAAACGTGTGCAGATCCAGGACGCCATCGATGGGAAGCTCGACCGGTTCCTGGGGGTCGTCATCCGCATCACGAGGCGGCACGTTGTCAGGACCCGTTCTTGGCGTAGCGGCGGCGAATTTCGGGGACCAGATAATCCGTGAACGAGCGCTCCGCGTCGAAGCGCGGCTCCCAGCCCCAATCCCGCCGCGCGGGACCGTCATCGACATCCAAGGGCCAGGTATCCACGATCGCCTGGCGCTTCAAGTCGGGAGCGAACGAGATGTCGGCTTTCGAAAACGCCTTCTGCACCCGCTCGCGAATCTCACCCGCGGTCAAGCTGAAGCTCGTCACATTATAGATGCGCCGGCGAAGGCGCGACGCATCGGCGGCGGCGAGACGAAGCAAGGCCTGGATCGCATCCGGCATGACCATGAACGGAATGATGGTGTCCTCGCGCACGAAACAGCCGTACGGCTCGCCTTTCGCGGCGGCATGAATCATTTCCGGCGCAAAATCGCTCGTGCCGCCGCTCGGCAGCGTGAGTGCGCTGATGATTCCCGGAAAGCGCAGACAACGAAAATCCACTCGCGTGTTGTCACGGTCGGCGGCGAGCTGCCGGTAATGATCGGCAAAGTAGCGCCCAAGCTGCTCGCAGTAGAGCTTGTTGCATCCATACATGGTGGTGGGCGACGTCCACTCGTACTCCTTGACCTTGCCTGCGCGTTCCTTGGTGGCCAGGTCCGGAAGCCCATACACCGCGATCGAGCTGGGGAAGAGGAACTTCACCGGCTCTCCGCGCCAGCTCGTCTGTTCCAGTGCAAGTTGCAGAAGTCCCAGCGTGCCTTCCACGTTCACTTCATGCGCCGTCTCGGGCGTGAATTCGGAGCGCGTGGAGAGAAGCGCAGCCAGATGATAGATCTCGCGCACTTCGTATTCGCTGACGATGCGCTCCATCAAGTGCCGGTCGAGAATGCTGCCCGCGAAGGTGGCGCGGCATTTAGACGCAAGCGTTGCATCCGCGGGTTCCAGATCCACGGCGACGATGTTGTCATGTCCCTCGGCCGCCAGCTCGAGGATGAGCCCGTGACCGACTTCGCCGTTGGCGCCGGTAATGAGCAAAACGGGTTTACGCACGCAACGCTCCTTCCTTATCGGGCATTCTACCCCGGCGTCCGGCGTCCCGCCTGGCCCAAGAGGTACAGCTGCCAGAGCTCACGATGCGTCATGTTGAGGAAGGGGGCCAGGGCCAGCCGTCCCGCTCGGCCCACCGACCGGTTCAAATACTCGAGCTCCTCGAGATTGGCCCGCACCAGGTCATCGGGTTCCAGCGACACTCCGGCTGCGCGGGCGAGGAGCATGCCCTTGGCCCGCACGGAAAGCTCGAGATGGACACGCAAGAGACACAACAAGTCGGCGACCACGGTTCCGGGAAGGCGGTCCTTGAGCCCGTCCAGGTGCCGGCCGATGCGGCTTTCCGTCACCCTTTTTCCGTTCAGGATCTCGAGCAGCTCGATGTCGGTGTCGAACCCCACTCCCAGCCAGCGCCGCGTAGCCTGCTCGCTTCGCTCGAACACGAGCACGACCAACAACGGAAGGATCATGAGCAAGATCGCGGTCAGGACCAGCGGATGTATGGCAAAGTGATTGAAGCCGGAATGAATGCAATAGGCGATCAGGAAACCAGGAAAGAACACCGCGGCTTTCACGCCGGGATGGCGTTCGGAAAGACTCAAGCCGAGCATGGCAAAGATGGCGGCTGTCGACCCGTGCATGACCGCGGTGCCGAAGCCACGCACTACCCACAAGAACACGTTTGCATTCGATACCGCGAGGAGATAATTGACGTTCTCTACCAGTGCGAATCCCGTGCCGACCGCAAAACCGGAAATGCACGCATCGACCAGAAATCCAACGCGGGCGCTCCGGATGAGATACACGAGATAGAACGCTTTGAGCGTTTCCTCGAGCAGGGGCGCAAGATAGCGTTTGTAATCTTGTTCCCCCATGGAAAGGTGCGCCATCGCGTAGGCGCTGATGAAGTAACACACTACCGCCACCAGAGCGCCGGCCAGCATTGCGCGTAGGATGGCGGACACGCGCAGAAGCTTGAACGTGTCCATGAAGAACAGCAACATCAGGAACACGACCACCGGGCACAACGCGAGCGGAACCGAAGCAAAGAGCGGCGTCACAGGATTTTGAGCGAGAACATGAACTCATCGCTGGGTTTCCGGTGCTCGCCGGTCGCGCCCGCGTACCCGAACGAAGCGGTCATGTTGAGATGGGACAACAAGGTGAAGCGAAAATCCAGTTGCGCTCCCACGTCCGCCAGGACCTCACGCGGCGCTTCGGCCGGATGGTCGAGGTTCGTGCCGAGCACGGATGAGAACAAGGACGTGCGGGCCCAGGTCACGTAGAGCCAGGGCACGCCCACCCGCCGGAAGCGCAATGGCGGCAGATTCCAGTCCAGAGTGGCTTTGGCGAAATTCGTGCCTCCCGCCGCATCGATCTCGATGCCGGGAAAGCTGTCCCAATTTCGGTAACGCTTCACGTCTCCATGATCCACCCAGTTGTTCCCGAATCCGCCGAAGTAGAAGTTGGCAAACGGTTCGATGCGATCCCCCGGTGAATAGCCCGCCGCGGTCCGCAACCAAAGCGAGCTGTGGTCCAGGATGAGGGGGGTCCCGACATCGAAGGTGCCGGCGAACAACGGAAACGTTTTCCCGTTCGCATAGTTGTTCACCCCAACCGCGCTCCAAGAAAATCCCTTCTCGTAATCCACCGCCCCCATGGAGGCCCGAACGTTCTTGTACGACAGACTGGCCACCGTGTTCCAGAGCTTGTCGAACGAAACGGTGATGTTCTGGGCATACGGGAGCCGTTCCAAATCGATATAGCCGGTGGTGGACACGTTGAGATCCAGAACATGCGGGTCGTCCTGAATAAGCCCCTTGCGATACTTGAGACCAAGTGACTCGCCCTTGCGGCCGGTTTTGGTGGGACCAAAGAGATCGTAGAAGTCGGCTTCATTGGCGCCCGCGCGCACCGACCACGCGGCGTGGGAGAACTCGATGCTGCCGTGATACCGCTCGCCATCCGCCAACAGGTCACCACTAGGACTGTACGAAAACGTCAGATCCAGCGTGTTCATGTAAGCAGGATCCTGGAAGCTCGCCGCCAAACCTGGTGCGGTGGTGTTCTTGTATCCCTCCACGATTGGAACCACTGATGCCAAGTTCATGTGACGCAAGCTGTGGTAGGGACCTTCGAACGTAATGAGACTATCCAACGGCACGCGAGCCGGCGATCCCACGTTCCAGGATCGAACCACCGGATGTGTTTCGGCAATTTCATTTCCCAGGAAGCGAATCGAGCTGACGTCGGTTTGCGGCGTACCCACCAGTGTTCCCGGAACGAAACCGCTTCCCGAGTAGCGAAAGGCCAAGAGCGAATCTCCACCCAGAGGCATCGGGCGGAAGAGCCCCGTGTCGGTGTTGCTCAGCACTTCCATCGAGTCGGCGGCGAAGCTCCAGCGCCAGACGTTGGACACGCCGGTCAAGTACGAACTGCCGACCAGATACTGCCCATCCGGCGAAAACTCGAAACCTTGCGGCACCGAAGTGCCGAAATCGTACAGCACGCGACCGGAGGGATTGCCGGCTTTGAACGAATCCACCCACGCTACCTGCAGTGTCTGGCGGCCGCTGATTTCAGACAGCGCATAGCTCATGCGCCGTCCGTCGGAAGATAGATCGAGGTCGTACATCACCTTGCCGTAAGGCCAAGAATAGATTTGATTCCAGTGGGTGTAGGGCGGCGGAATGCGCACCAGGGTAACGATGCCGTTGAAGTGCCGGAGCCCCCACAACGAGCTGTCGGTGTGATCGTAAACGAGGTCGCCGATGCGAACATCGCGCATGAGCCGCTTCGTTTTCCCAGTCGCAAGATCGTAACGGCAAAGATCTCGCCAATCGTCGTTGTCGGTCGTATAGAAAAGCGCATTGCCTGCGGGGTCGTAAGCCAACGACGTTACATAGTAGAGCGCCGGCCCCTTCACTTCGGTCAGCGCTGTTTCGGAGCCGTTCTCGAGTGAAATGGCGGCCAGATGTCCCAGCACTCCGGGATAGTTGACCGCAGCGTATAGGGTTCGATGCGTGGGATCCAGAAAGGATCGCGAGACCGATCCCAAGGGACGGCGGGACAGATCGTGAAACGGCGTGAGGGGATAACGCCGCAACGAGTCGAGATTGGCGTCTTGAAACGTATGTTCCCACTGGATCCAATCGCGCCAGGCATCATCCAGGGACACGCCGAACACCTTGTGAAATTGCGACCCGTAGTAGGCCTTGCTCCCCGAGGCGCGTGACGTCCACCGCACCACCGCTTCCGGCGAGTAGCGATACCCCAGATAGCTCATAAATCGTGTGCCGTAGAGGTACGAGTTCACGCCGCCTTGAAAGTCGACGTGCGTGCCTTCGGATTCCAACCCCAAAGGATCGTAAAAGCGAGAGCTGTCCCGCACCATCGAGCGAAACACCATCTCGTCATACGCTCCCTGTGCGCGACCTACCCCTCCCGCGAGCCAAGTTTCCAGAAACACCGCCACGCCCTCGTGATACCAGCGCGGCGCAGAGCGGCGCGGACTCGAGAGAAACGCGTAGAGAATGGTCTCGGGATGCACATCCGTG
>Ga0068861_100001236_pt1 | contig 15924 bp, 13 predicted proteins | sample KBSSwiS42_FD_66593 | JGI IMG/M metagenome (GOLD analysis project Ga0068861, IMG submission 66593) | Switchgrass rhizosphere microbial communities from Kellogg Biological Station, Michigan, USA - KBS Switchgrass S4-2 | ecosystem: Host-associated > Plants > Roots > Rhizosphere > Soil ...
GCCGGCAGTGCGCTCACGCCCACGCGTTACATTCAGCTGAGGCAGGACGGCGACGCCGCGAACTGACGCTTTCACCGCGCGCCGCCGCGCGCGTATGCTCGCGCCATGTCGGCAACGGACACTGCCCTCTCCATCGCGCTCGGCATCGGCCTGGCCGCGGCCGTGGGTTTCCGCGTGTTCCTGCCGCTGCTCATCGCGAGCATCGGCGCCTACAGTGGCCACCTCCATCTCAACGACAGCTTCGCGTGGCTCGGCTCGCTGTACGCGGTGATCATGCTCGGCGTCGCGGCGACGGCGGAAGTGCTGGCTTACTACATTCCGGCGGTCGACAACCTGCTCGACACCATCACCACGCCGCTCGCACTCGTGGCCGGCGCCTGCGTGGCGGCGGCGGTCATCACCGACCTGCCGCCGCTGATCCGCTGGAGCACCGCGATTATTGCCGGCGGCGGCGTGGCCGCGGTCACCCAGGGCGTCACCACCCTGGTCCGCGCCAAGTCGACCACGTTCACCGCGGGTCTCGGCAACCCGGTGATCTCCACCGTCGAACTGTTCGCGTCAGGAATCATCGCGCTGCTGGCGCTGATCGCGCCGCTGATCGCGATCGCGCTGGTCGTCGCCTTCTGCTGGCTGGTCGTATACGTGGTGCGCAGGTTCCTGCGCAGCGACCATGCCGCAAAGCAGAATTGATGCCTACGCCGTAGTGCCGATGCGCGGCACGCGCCGCTTCGAGTAGATTGCCGGCCCCATCCTGCGGAGAACTCTCATGCAGCGCCGCAATTTTCTGCTCGCTCTCGGCATCACCGGCTTCGCCACGGCGGCATCGGCCGGCGACCCGTTCAGCACCGACGCGTTGAAGTCGAGTGTGATGGGCGCAGGCTCGAACTCGCTGACCAGCCTGCTCACCAGCAAGCTTGGCATCACCCAGAACCAGGCCGAAGGCGGCGTGGGCTCGATCCTGAAGCTCGCCCAGGAAAAACTGGCCAAGGGCGACTTCGACAAGGTGGCGAACTCGATCCCCGGAGCCCAGAAGTACCTCGACAAGGCGAAATCGCTCGGCGCGTTCAGCGGCTCGGTGGGAAATCTCGCCGGGCTGAACGGCGCGCTCGGCAAGCTGGGCATACCGCCCGAAACCGCGCAGAAGCTGGTGCCCTACGTCACCAACTATGTCGGCAAGATCGGCGGCAGCAAGGTCGGCGCCCTGCTGAAGAGCGCGCTGGTCTAACTAGCGAGTGCCGGCACGGCCGGCACCGCTGGCGCGGCCGGCGGCGTGGGCGCCGGCGCAACGTCGTCGCTGTCCGGCGGGTCGGCGTTGATCACGTCGAGCGGCTGGCCGCTGGTCGCGGGAGTGATCTGCTCGTCCGTTACCAGCACGGTGGCGCCCGGCGTGACGATGCTGCCGACGCCGGCGACGAACTCGGGCGGCAATTCGATGCGCGACGCCATCGCCGGATCGGGCTCGATGCCCTTGCGCCCGCCATATCCCGCGACGTCGAGCTGCACCCAGTGCTGCGTGGCCCGCCTGGAGTTGTAGCGCTGCAGCGTGGTCGCCGGCCCTTCGACCAGCAGCAGCACGTGGGTGCCGATGGGCCCGGCGCCGTGGAACACCACGCGCGCGCGGCCGATCTCCACACCGTTGCGATACACGATGACGCGCCCACTCTGCCGGCTGAGCACCGCGCTCACCGGCCCCTCGGTCGCGAGTTCCGGCTGCCAGCGCAGCGACTCGGTCTCCGTCAACGGTACGCCCGCGACCGGTTGTCCCTGCGGATTCACCGGCGACAGGAATCCCGGGGCCGCCGCCTCGGCGAGTTCGCCCTCCGCGCTCGCAACCACCACGGTCATGCCGTTCGCGGTGACTGCAAACAGGTTGCGCGCAAACTCGCTCGGCAGGCGAATGCAGCCGTGCGAGGCCGGATATCCCGGCAGACCGCCCGCGTGTAACGCGATGCCGCCCCACGTGAGCCGCTGCATGTAGGGCATGGGCGCATTGTTGTAGAGATTCGAGTAGTGATCCTTGTTCTTCTGCAGGATGGTGAATACGCCGGTCGGAGTCTCGTGGCCCTTCTTCCCGGTGCTCACGGTGCTCACGCCGGTGAGCACGCCGTTGCGATACACGTAGGCGCGCTGTTCATCGAGGCTCACCACCAGCAGCAAGGGGCCGCTGCGCGTCGCGTCGCCGAACCAGATGAACTCGCCCTGCTTGAGGCTGGCGGGAGGCGTGTCCGCCGGCATGGATTCACGCGCGCCCCAGAACGGCATGCCGTTCGCGAACGCGGCAATCGGCAGACTCATCAGGGCCGCGACGAGCAGCGTGGCCAGGCTGCGCAGGTCAGCCTCCCGACTCGCGCTTGTCGTCGTACCGCTCCTTGAGCTTCTCGCGGGTTTCGTTGCGCAACTCGCGCCACTTCGGCTTCTGCGACGGCGTGAGGACACTCTCCACGCTGCTGTTGAATGCCGACTGCTTGTGTTTTGCGTCGCGCATGATCTTCTGCTTGTCGGCCTTGGTGGGGGCCTGCTCGACCTGCGAGCGAAGCTGCTGCAGTTCGGCGACGCGCGCCTCGAAAATCGGCCGCAGCTGCGTTTCCTGAGCCGGCGTCAACTCGAGCTTGCTCCGGACGACGTCCATCGACGGCACGTAGTCGAGCGGCGAGGCCTCGGCCTGCCAGGCCGCGGCCAGCACGCATAACCACAAGCCTGCCGCCAGTGAAGTGTGCAGCCGGGAACTGCGCGCGTTTTTCATACGTACCTCCTGCTGCACGATGCGAGACACCCCGCATCGCCCTCAATCGGACGTTGGCCGTATGTGCGGAACGCGCCCTGCGGGGCGCCGGCGCGGCGACTACTTCTTTTTCGCGCGGGCGCGCCGGCCGCTGCTCGATCGCGATGGCACCTTGCCCCCCGAACGCCGCGCCTCCGACAGGCCGATCGCGATGGCCTGCTTGCGGCTGGTCACCCGTTTCCCGGATCGTCCACTGCGCAGCGTGCCTTCCTTCCGCTCATGCATCGCGCGTTTCACCTTGGATTGCGCCTTCTTGCCGTACCTGGCCATGACCGCTCCTTGTCTCCTTCGATGGTGAATGCACGCTGCGCCTCGCGGGAGGCGCGGGCTGTAAGCGGATACCGACGCAACTCGCGCGCCGCGATCCCGATGCGCTGCGGGAAGGGACATACAATCTCCGCATGTCGAACCCGCGCGCCGGCGTGCGCATCTTCTGCATCGCGTTGATCATGGCGGCGTGCCTCGCGCGCGCCGACACGCACCCCGGCACGGATCCACGGGATACGGCGCTGCTGGTGCGCATGACACTGCGCGAGAAGATCAATCAGCTCATGTTGCTGAGCAAGGGCACGATGACCGGGCCGGACTCCGCCGGGCGCCCTAACATCTCCGCCGAAGAACTGGCGCGCAGCGGCATCGGCTTCCAGATGTCGCCGTTCGAGTTCTCCGCGAAGGACATCAATCGAATCCAGCGCATCGCGGTGAGCGAGTCGCGCCTCGGCATTCCCGTGGTGTTCTCCACCGACATCATCCACGGCTACTGGACGGTGTTTCCCGTGCCGCTGGGAATGGCCGCGACCTTCGACGCCAACGACGCGCGCATCGCGGCCGGCGTCGCCGGACGCGAGGGCTACTCACACGGACAGCGCTGGACGTTTGCGCCCATGGTCGATCACCCGGTCGATCCGCGCTGGGGACGCGTGGTGGAAACCTTCGGCGAGTCGCCGCTGGTCGCCAGCGACTATGCGGTCGCGACCATCGACGGATTCCACCGCTCATTGGCCGATCTGCCGGGCACGCCGGCACCCAGGGACTTCGGCGTCGCGACCTGTCTCAAGCACTACCTGGGCTACGGCGCCTCCCAGGCCGGCAAGGACTACGCTTACGTCGATCTGAGCGAACGCAGCCTGCGCGAGTTGCACCTGCCACCGTACATCGCGGGGCTGAAGGCTGGCGCGCCTGCCGTGATGCCGGCGTTTACCACGATAAACGGCGTACCCATGTCGGCCAACAGGCACTGGCTGCAGGACGTGCTGCGCGGCGAACTTGGCTTCGACGGCGTACTGGTCTCCGACTACGCCGCGATCACCGAGATGCGCAACCACGGTACCGCGGCCGACGATCTCGACGCTGCGGTGAAGGCGCTGCGCGACGGCAGCATGACGCTCGACATGGAAGACGGCGTCTACTACGCCCAACTCGAGAAGGCGGTGAACGCCGGGCGCGTGCGCGTCGCGGACATCGACCGCGAGGTGCTGCGCGCGCTGGCCTTCAAGCGCAAGTTGGGGCTGTTCGAGAAGCCCTACGTGCCCGAGGATCTCGAGCAGCGCGTACGCCTGTCGCACGAAAATCGCGAGGCCACGCGCGAGGTGGCGCGCAAGTCCATCGTACTGCTGAAGAACGATTCGAAACTGCTGCCACTGGCTGGGCAAGGCCGGATCCTGGTCACCGGCCCGCTGGCCGACGCTCCGGGCGACCTGCTGGGACCCTGGCATGCGCGCGGCGAGGCGAAGGATACGCCCAGCGTGCTCGCCGCCTTTCGCGATTACGCCGCCAGGATGTCGGACCGGCTGCGCCAGGTCGACTTCAGCGAAGGCGTGCAGCTCGACGCACGTGGCAATGCCGTGGCGGGTGACGAGCCACGTATCGCCGCCGCCGTGGATGCGGCGCGCAACGCCGATGTCATCGTCGCCGTGATCGGCGAGCGCGAACGCCAGAGCGGCGAAGCCAACAACCGCGCGCATCTCGACCTGCCGGGCAATCAGCAGAAGCTGATCGACGCATTGGCGGACACGCACAAGCCGCTGGTCGTGGTACTGCTCACCGGCCGCGCGCTGGCCGTGCCGCGGCTGGTGGAGAAATCCAACGCGTTGCTGCACGCGTTTTATCCCGGCACCGAAGGCGGTTTCGTCATCGCGCACACGCTGTTCGGCGGCTACAACCCGGGTGGCAAAGAGCCCGTCACCTGGCCGCGTGACGTCGGTCAGATTCCGATCCATCACTATGACCCGCCGAACGGCCGCCCGAACATTCCCGAGCGTGGCGATTACAAGGCGCACTGGCTCGACGAACCCGACGAGCCGCTGTTCGATTTCGGCTTTGGCCTTTCGTACAGCGCGTTCAGGCTCGAGGGCCTGGCGCTGCCGGCGCGCGTGAGTCCCCGCGACATGCTCACGGTGCGCGCGCGACTGACCAACACATCCGACCGATACGGCGACGAAGTGCCGCAGCTCTACGTGCGGCCGCGCGTCGCGAGCACGGTGGGGGGCAAGCGTCTCGTCGCTTACCGCCGCGTGCGACTCGAGGCGCACGAGTCGCGCGACATCGAGCTCAGCGTGCCGGCACGCGCGCTCGCCACGCTCGACGCGCAGAATCGCTGGACGCTCGCGCCCGGGATCTACGAGATCACGCTCGGCACGAGCTCGCGCGGCGGGCTCGCCGGCACCTTCGAACTCGTCGCGCCCGCGCGCACCGCGGAACGCAGCGCGCCCGCTCCGTCTCTCCATCCCTAACAACGCGCCCCACGTCCGACGACGCCGCACGCATTCCGGCGCGAAGTCCTACAACTCCCGGCCGCCAGCTCAAATGCCGCGCCGGGCGCCCGGTGCAAGAATCCGCAACAAGGATGCGCGTGCACGCTGGATGGCATGTGCCGCGCGAACAACGACTACGAAAGGGATTTCCATGAATCACCTTCCACGTTCAGTTCTGGGTGCCGCCATCGCCGCGGTTCTCGCCAGTCCCGGCATCGTGCTCGCGCAGTCGGCCGACGCCGTGTTGCGCGGCAAGGCGCCGTCCAACGCCGATGTGACGGCGCGCAACGTCGCCTCTGGTCTCATTCGTCGTACGCACACCTCGGCGGACGGCAGCTACACCATCGCCGGACTGCCACCCGGCACGTACAAGGTCGATGCCGGCCCCGGCACCGAGCAGACGGTGACGCTGAGCGTCGCCACCACGGCGACGCTGGACCTCACTGGCGGCGCCAGCACCGCGGTCGAAACCGACGCGCCCATGCAGGAAGTGGTGGTCAGCGGCGTGCGCCTGCACGAAGTGAAGACCTCCGAGGTCGGCACCGTGGTTTCGCAGCAGCAGATAGAAACCGTGCCGCAGATGACACGCAACTTTCTCGAGTTCGCCGACACCGTTCCCGGCGTGATATTCCAGGTCGACGCCAAGGGCCGGACCCAGATCCGCGGCGGCGCGCAGAATCAGAATGGGGTCAACCTCTACATCGATGGCGTGGGTCAAAAGGGTTACGTGCGTTCCGGCATCAGCGGTCAGGCCGGCGACACGCAGGGCAATCCCTTCCCGCAGCTCGCCATCAGTGAATACAAGGTCATCACGTCGAACTACAAGGCGGAATACGACCAGATCTCGAGCGCCGCGATCACCGCCATCAGCCGTTCGGGCACCAACCGCTTCGAGGGCCAGGCCTTCGGCACGTATTCCGCCGACAACTGGCGCGCGCGCACACCGGCCGAGCTCGACACCGGCACCAAGACGCCCTCCGAAACCAAAGAGTATGGAATCGCCTTCGGCGGTCCGATCGTCGAGGACAAGATGCACTTCTTCCTGACCTATGAGGCGAAGCGCTACATCACGCCGGTCACCGTGACGGCCGACCACAGCCCACCGCCGGAGATCGTGGCGCAATTGCCGCCCGACGTGATCGCGCAACTCGGATCCGCGAATATCGGCTTTGACGAAGACCTCTGGTTCGGCAAGCTTGATTTCGAGCCCACCGATGCCGATCGCTTCGATCTCACGCTCAAGATCCGCGACGAAACCGGCAATGGCGACCAGGCCGGTACCGGTGTGGCGCAATCGGCGGCCGTGGACACCGACAACAATGACAAGCACTACGAGCTGTCCTGGAAGCACAGCGCCGATCGCTGGATCAACGAAGTGCAGCTGACGTACGAAGACGCCTTCTTCGTGCCGCACCTGATCAGTTCGGATACCAACGGCGCCGTGTATACCTTCAACAATGGCAGTCAGGACCAGAACATCGTCGCCGTCGATGGCGCCGATCCACGTGCCGCGCAGAACAAGGGCCAGAAAGGCTGGGCGGTGGCCGACATTCTCACGCTCACCGACATCGGCTGGATCACCGGGGACCACACGCTCAAGTTCGGCGTGAAATACAAGGACGTCGACCTGACCGCCACGGATTCCATCGCGGGCCGTCCGGTCTTCTACTTCAACGTGACGCCCACCGGCATTTCGCCCGATCCATGGAAGGCCGCGGTCGCGGTGCCCCTCGCAGGCTTCTCCGCCACCGTGACCACACCGGACCGGCAGTTAGGCGTGTTCGGCCAGGATGACTGGGTGGTCAACGACCACCTCACGCTGAACCTCGGCCTGAGATGGGACATCGAGTGGAACGATTCGTACCTCGACACGCCCACGCCGCAATTCGTGGTCGACGCCATGAATACCGTGTTCGACCCGGTGAACAATCCCGGGCTCACCTATGGCCAGTCGCTGGGCCTTTCGTCCGATCCGCACACCGCCATCGACATCAACGACTATCTCAGCACCGGCAAAAACCGCGAGCCGTACAAGAGCGCGTTCCAGCCGCGGCTCGGGTTTTCGTACGACATCGGCGGCGATCAGCGCATGGTGCTCTTCGGCGGCGCGGGCCGTGCCTATGACCGCACGCTGTACGACTACCTGCAGCTCGAGCAGACCAAGTTCGCGTTGGCGACATCGGAGCTGCGCTTCAACACCGCGGATCATCCCTGCGCGCCCAGCGCCTCCTGCGTGGCCTGGAACCCCGCGTATGCGACGGATCCCAACGCGCTGGTCGCGCTGTTCAATGGCATGGCGGGCGAGATCAACCTGATCAACAACGACCTCAAGGTGCCGTACTCCGACCAGTTCAGCCTCGGCATCCGTAACCGGCTCGGTGACTGGCAGACCAGCGCCGCCCTGACCTACGTACACAGCAAGGACGGTTTCGTGTTCACGCTCGGCAACCGTTATGCCAACGGAGATTTCTGGCAGAACCGCTCGCAACCGTGGGGCCATTCTCCGCCGGGCATCGCCGGCAATTTCCTGATCGGCAACAGCGGTATCGAAACCAGGAGCAAGCAGCTGCTGCTGTCAGCGGAGAAACCCTTCACCGAAGAGTCGAAATGGGGCGCGACCCTGTCATATACCTACACCGACGCCGACCAGAACCGCGACATCCTCGAGCATTACGCCTTCGACGATGTCTCGATCAAGAATTACGAGTGGGTGATCTCGAACGCCGCGCCCAAGCACCGCTTCGTCGGTACCACATCGTGGGCCGCGCCGTGGGGACTGACGCTGGCCGGCAAGCTCACCTGGGCGACATCGGTTCCCCACGACACGCTGTCCTGCCTCAACCCCCCTGCACTGTTCGCCGACGGCGCACCCTGTATCCGCTCCGCCTATTCCGCCGGGGACGGATACCGTTCGCTCGACCTGCAGGTATCCAAGGACTTCAAGGTGCGCGATGTCACTTCGTTCTACCTGCGCTTCGACATCCTGAACGTGACCAACGAAGCCAATGTCGTCGACTACATCGACGAATTCTCCACCGCGAGTGGCATGGTCACGGGCGGACACCTGAATCGCGCCGGCAACATCACCGGCTTCCCGCGCACCGTGCGCGGCTCGTTCGGCATCAAGTTCTAACAATTGGTGCCACAATAGAAGGGAAGCACTGCACAGGTTTTATGAGGCGCGTTGCGACGCCAACGGGCAAATGCAAGGCGCGCACCGCAGTGAATGGCTGACTCCCTTCACAAGGTGCGCAACGCAGCAGTTGCCCGTTCGCGCCCACAAAACCTGTACAGTGCTTCCCTAGTGAGCAACGACGCGCGGCTCGAGAGCATCGTCATCGTCGGGGGCGGAACCGCGGGCTGGATGGCCGCGGCCGCGCTGGCGCGCACCCTGGAGTTTCCCGTATCGATTCAGCTCATCGAGTCCGAGGACATCGGCACCGTCGGGGTGGGCGAAGCCACGGTGCCGCACCTGCGCGCCTTCAATGACACGCTGCGCATCGACGAGGTGGAATTCATGCGCGCCGTGCGCGGCACGTTCAAGCTCGGCATCCAGTTCGTCGACTGGGGCAGCATCGGGTCCCGCTACATACACGGCTTCGGCAGCATCGGCCACGACTACCGCGGCCTGCCCTTCCATCACTACTGGCTCAAGCTGCACGCCCAGAAGCGCGCACAGGAGCTCGGCGAGTATTCGCTGAACACCGCCGCCGCGCCGCGCGGCAAGTTCATCACGGGCGCCACCGACGTGCCGAAGAATTCACCGCTCGCGCAGGTCGCGTACGCCTATCACTTCGATGCCGGCCTGTACGCGCAATACCTGCGACGCTACGCGGAGTCGCGCGGCGTCAGGCGAATCGAGGGCGAGATCGTCGACGTGAACCTGCGCGGCACGGACGGCTTCATCGAGTCCGTGACGCTGAAGTCGGGCGCCAGGATCGCGGGCGAGCTGTTCATCGACTGCTCGGGATTCCGCGGCTTGCTGATCGAGTCCGCCCTGCAGACCGGTTACGACGACTGGACGCATTGGCTGCCGTGCGACCGCGCCGTCGCGGTCGCCAGCGAGAAAACCGCTCCCGCCACGCCGTACACGCGCTCCACCGCGCGCGCGGCGGGCTGGCAATGGCGCATCCCGCTGCAGCACCGCACCGGCAATGGCTACGTGTACTCGAGCGCCGCGATTGGCGACGACGAGGCCGCCGCGACCCTGCTCGACAACCTCGACGGCCGTGCGCTCGGCGAGCCGCGGTTCCTGCGCTTCACCACCGGACGCCGGCGCCGGATGTGGCAGCGCAATTGCGTGGCGCTCGGCCTCGCGAGTGGCTTCCTGGAACCGCTCGAATCGACCAGCATCTATCTGATCCAGTCCGGCATCGCGCGGCTGATCCAGATGCTGCCCGGCCGCAGCATGAGCGCGGCACTGCGCGACCGTTTCAACGCGGAAGCCGCGTTCGAGATCGAGCGGATCCGCGATTTCCTGATCCTGCACTACCACGCCACCGAGCGTTGCGACAGCGACTTCTGGAAGTACTGCGGCGGCATGTCCATTCCCGAGCCGCTCGCCGAGGTCATGCGGCTGTTTCGCGACAGCGGGCGCTTCTATCGCAACGCCGAGGAATTGTTCGCGCTCACGAGCTGGGTGCAGGTGATGATCGGGCAGCACGTCGTGCCACGCGATTATCACCCGCTGGTGGACGCGGTGCCGGACGCGGAGCTCGCGCAGCTCGGTGAGAGCGTGCGCGGCGTGGTTGCCGCCTGCGTCGCCGCCATGCCCGAGCACGAACAGTTCATCGCGCGTTGCTGCCAGGCGGCGGCCGCATGAACCGACGCGAGCTGATCGCGGCGACACCGGCGCTGTTGCTCGCCGCCTGCAAGACTCCGCCGCCCCCGCCCGCGCCGCCGGTGATGCGTCCGGCGCCGGTGGTGCCGTTGAAGCCGCTCGACCCGCTGCTCGACGAGACGCAGAAGCGCACCTTCAACTTCTTCTGGGACACCGCCGAGCCCGAGACGGGACTCGTGCCGGACCGCTGGCCCAGGCCGCCGTTCTCGAGCATCGCCGCGGTCGGCTTCGCGCTCAATTCCTACCCCATCGGCGCGGAGCGCGGCTGGGTGACGCGAGCGCAGGCGCGCGCGCGCGTGTTGACGACACTGCGTTTCCTGCGCGACGCCCAGCAGGACACCTCGCCCGACCAGGCCACCGGTTACCAGGGATTTTTCTACCACTTCGTCAACTTCACCACCGGCAAGCGCTACGGCGACTCCGAGCTATCTACCGTCGACACGACGCTGCTCATGGCCGGCGTGCTGTTCGCCGGCGGGTACTTCGACCAGGACGAACCCGACGAAACCGAGATCCGCAAGATCGCCGACGATCTGTACCGGCGCGTGAACTGGCCCTGGGCCATCGCCATGAATCCCGACATCCGCATGGCGTGGAGCCCCGAGCTCGAATTCGGCGGCCACGACTGGCGCGGCTACAACGAGGCCATGCTGGTGTTCCTGCTGGCGCTGGGCAGCCCCACCTACCCGGTGTCGCCGCAGGTCTGGGATGCGTGGACCTCCGACTACTACCGCAGCTGGGGCACGCTCGAAGGCCAGACGCATTTGACCTTCGGACCGATGTTCGGGCACCAGTACACGCATGTCTGGATAGATCTGCGCGGCATCAAGGACGAGTTCATGTGGCCGCAGGGCATGGACTACTTCGAGAACAGCCGGCGCGCGGTGCTGGCGCAGCGCGCCTATGCCATCCGCAACCCGCTCGACTGGAAGGGTTACGGCCCGAACGTCTGGGGGCTCACGGCCTGCGACGGGCCGGGCGACCACGAGTTCGACTACCTCGGGCAGAAGCGCAAGTTCTATTCGTACGGCGCACGCGGCGTGGGTCTCACCGAAATCCGCGACGACGGCACCATTGCGCCCACCGCGGCGCTCGCCTCGCTGCCGTTCGCGCCGGAGATCGTGGTCCCCGCGGCGCAGACCATGTACCAGCGTTACGGACGTTATCTATACGGCAAGTACGGTTTCTTCGACGCCTTCAACCCGAGCTTCGACTATGACGTGCCACTGCGGCATGGGCGTCGCGTGCGCGGACAGGGCTGGTTCGATACCGAGTATCTCGGCATCGACCAGGGCGCGATCATTTCCATGCTCGAGAATTATCGCAGCGAGCTCATCTGGAGCGTTCTGAAACGCAACGAACACATCCGCCGCGGACTCAAACGCGCGGGATTCGAGGGCGGCTGGCTGGCCTAGGGCCTGGCCCTTTCCCGACACATATATAAGTGTCGGCCACCGACCTCAGAACACCGGCTTCACATATTTATAGGGGTAGTTCGGGTCCTTGTAGCCGCCGCTCTTCTGGCGCTTGGGGAACTTGATCTTCTCCCTCGGCAGCGTCTTGTACGGCACCGTTCTCAGGATGTGGTGAATGATGTTGAGCCGCGCGCGGCGCTTGTCGTCGCTCGGCACCACGGTCCAGGGCGCATGTTCCGTATCGGTGGCCGCGAACATGTCGTCGCGGGCACGTGAGTAGTCGTACCAGCGGCTGTAGGACTTGAGATCCATGGGCGAGAGCTTCCACACCTTGCGCGGATCGTCGACGCGATCCTGCAGGCGGCGGGTCTGTTCTTCCTCGCTGACCTCGAGCCAGAACTTGATGAGGATGACGCCCGAATTGACGATGGCCTTCTCCACCATCGGAATGCCGCGCAGGAAACGCTTCACCTCGTCCATCTCGGTGAAACCCATGACGCGCTCGACGCCGGCGCGGTTGTACCAGCTGCGATCGAAGATCACGATTTCGCCGGCAGCGGGCAGGTGCGGGACGTAACGCTGCACGTACATCTGGCTGAGCTGGCGGGGACTGGGTGACGGCAGCGCGATGACGCGGAACACGCGCGGGCTCACGCGCTCGGTGATGGCCTTGATGGAGCCGCCCTTGCCGGCGCCGTCGCGGCCCTCGAATACGATGCACACCTTCAGGCCCTTGTGCACCACCCACTGCTGGAGCTTGACCAGCTCACCGTGGAGCTTCTCCAGCTCCTTGTCGTAGTCCTTGCCGCGCAGCTTGTCGCTGGACGCGTCCTTCGCACCCGCGTCCTTCTTGCCCTGGCTCTTCCGGGCCTTGTCTTTCTTGCTCATGGCTTCGCCTTCGTCTTCTGTTCGTTTTCGAGACCCTTGCGCGCGATCTCGGCATACAGCGCCGCCAGTTTGTCCACGAGGCTCTTGTACTCGGGATGTTTCTTGACGAGTCCCTCGACCTGCGGCGTGTCCTGCTTCACCTCGTCGAGGAACTTGAGATCCTCGTCGGACAGCTTCTCGCCACGATCCACTTTCTTCTTCATGTCGAGGGCGCGCGGCAAGCGGAACTCGTTGAGGCGCTGCAGCAGGACTGCAATCGTTCCGATCTCCTTCTTGCGGGTGTCTTCATTGGAACTACGCATGTGAAACTCCAGCGCGGAACCGGGTCACCGCGGTATCGATTGAATTGAACATCCGCTCCGGCCCGATGGCCTCACCGAGCGGCGAACGTTTGACCATGGCCAGCACCTCGGGTTGCATGGCGCCGAGCCACAACTCGACGCCGGCGGCACGCCCGCGGGCCTGGGCGTCGACGAGCATCTTGAGCGCCGAGTATTCGAGGTCGAACACGGCGCGCAGGTCGAGCACCAGCACGCGCGGTTTCGCTGCCGCGATCAGCTCGCGGATCCGGTCGCCGATGCGCTCGGCATTGAGGAAGAACAGTCGTCCCTCGAGCCGCACCAGCAGCAGGCCCGGTTCGAATTCGTCATCGGGATGCTCGGCCGAGCGCGGCCGGAACTTGGTGGTGCCGCGCTCGCGGCCGAGCACGTATACCCGCGGGTTCGCCACCTGGTAGCCGAGCGCGAACAACGAAATCACGATGGCGACGAGAATGCCCTTGAGCGTGCCCAGGGTCATCACGCCGAGCATGGCGGCCACGGCCCAGATGAACTCCGTGCGACGCACCCGCAGCATCTCGCGAAACTCGACCGGCTGGATGAGTCCCAGCGAGTAGACGATGACCACGCCGGCGAGAGCGGCGTTCGGCATCAACGCGATCACGGGCGACAGGAACAGCGCCGCCAGCACGGCGACCAGGGCGCTGGTGATGCAGGACACCTGTGTGCGGGCGCCCGTGCCGAGATTCGTGGCGGTCTGCGAGGCACCGCCGCCCGACGGCAGCGCGCCCAGGAATCCGCCCACGACATTGCCTGCGCCGGTGGCAAACAATTCGATGTTGGGTTTCAACGGCGGATCGTCGGAGCGCGCGAAGGCCCGACCGACCGCGATCGTCTCGGTGAAGCTCATGAGCGCGATACCCAGCGCGCCCGGCCACATGGCCTGCGCCAACGACAGGTCCGGCAGCCTGAACGATGGCAATCCGGACGGCACGGCACCGACCACCGAGACGCCTTTACTCTGCAGACTCCACACACCGGCTGCGACGATGGCCGCGCCGAGCACGATCAGAGGTGCAGGCCATTTGGGCAGCGCCTTCTTGATCAGCGCGAGCACTGCGATCGAGCCCAGGCCGATCACGGCCGTGATCAGGATTGTCTTTGGCAAGGATTCGATCAACGACCAGACGTCGCGGAAAAAACCTTCCTTGTGGATCTTGAAGCCGAATAGTTTGGGCGCCTGGTCGGCGATGATCACGAAACCGATGCCGGCCTTGAAGCCCACCTGCACCGGATAGGAGACGAAGTCCGCGAAGAAACCGAGACGCAGTACCGACGCCAGCGTCAGAACCGCGCCGACCATCAGTGCCAGCGTGGCCAGCGCCTGCAGCAGTTTTGCCGGATCACCGTCCGGCACCACCGCCGCCAGCTGCGCACCCACGAGTATGGCGATCGTAGTGGTCGTGGTCACGCTCAATACGCGCGAGGTACCCAGCACCGCGTACACCAGCGCCGGGATGATGGCCGTGTAGATGCCGAGCTCGATCGGCAGTCCGGCGACCGTCGCATAGGCCATGGCCTTCGGTATCACCACGGCCGCCGTGGTCAGGCCCGCGAGAATGTCGGGTCGCAACCAGGCGGACTGGTAATGGGATAACCAGTCGAAAAGCGGAACGCGGAGATTCACCCGTGCAGGGTTTGCTGTCGGCGTCCCTTGGGAAATGGGACCAAGGGGCAATGCAGTGCAACATGCACGGAGAATTCAGGCGGCGTCGCGTGTGAATTCACTCGGCGACTTGCCCGTCCAGCGCCGGAAGGCATGCGAGAACGCGCCGACTTCCTGGTAGCCGAGCAGCCAGGCCACCTTGGAAATCGGCAGCTTCTCGCGCCCCAGGTAGCGGCGCGCGAGATCCAGCCGCAGCCGGTGCAGCACCGCGGAAAATGTCAGCCCCTGCTCTTCCAGCCGTCGCGCGAAGGTGCGCTGGCTCAGGCCCAGGCGCTTCGCCACTTCCGCGGCGCGCGCGTCGCCGTGCGGCAGCAGCGGTGCCACGACGTTCTCCACGCGCGCGACGAACGGTTCGGCGACGCGCGTGCGGCCAGCGAGCACCTCCTCGCACACGCTCACCAGCAGGCGGTTGAGATACGCATCGGCGTGTGTGATCGGCAGAGTGCGCACGTCGCTCGCGAACAGGATTTCGTCGACGGACGCGCCGAATTCCACGCTGCATCCGAGGAAGCGCGTGAACGCGGCGTGGCCGCGGCCGCGGTAGTGCGTCAGCCGCACGCGGATCGGCTTCACGTGTTTGCCGGTGCAGTGGCGGCACAAACGCACCAGTGTCGTCAGCCAGAACTCCATCTGGTGACGGTCGGTCTGCCGGCGGATGCCGATGTAGCGCACCGCCATGCCCACACGCCGCGCGTCGAAAAGTTTCTGGTTCACGCCTTCATTCACCAGCGTGGTGTAGCGCGCGCCACGTTCGAAGAGATCGAGCAGCGATTCCGAAGACGCGAGCACGTAGTAAAAGAGGCCGCCGAGGCGCAGGTCGAAATCCAGAGCCAGGTGATGACCGAGCATGTCGTCATCGAGCGCCTCGGCCACCAGATTCAGGAAATCGATCTGGTCGCGAACCACCAGGCGCGCCTTCGGATCCTCCAGCTGCTCGCTGCTCAACCGCGCCTTCCTGAGCAGCTGGCGCACCGCCACACCTTCGCGCCGGGCGCGCTGGTACGCCAGGCGCGAAGCGAGGCCCATGGCGCTCGGCAATTTCGCCAGCCGCGAGGGGCGCCGCCTGGTCATCGGTCGCGTTTCCTGGAATGAGTCGCGCGACCGTTCAAGTGGCACGCAATAACAACCCATTGGCAGAGATCAGCAATACGTCCGCACCCTCGAGACCGTATAAAGCGCGCCGACTCGGACATTCTGCCCATGCCTCCAGAAAGAAAACTCATTGCCGTCATCGACGATGAC
>Ga0068861_100001257_pt1 | contig 15812 bp, 15 predicted proteins | sample KBSSwiS42_FD_66593 | JGI IMG/M metagenome (GOLD analysis project Ga0068861, IMG submission 66593) | Switchgrass rhizosphere microbial communities from Kellogg Biological Station, Michigan, USA - KBS Switchgrass S4-2 | ecosystem: Host-associated > Plants > Roots > Rhizosphere > Soil ...
CATTGAGCGCGGGTGGGGAGACGGCGGTGGCGGTGCGTACGAGCGATATCTCTTACAACAACTTCCGTCTTTTGTGGAAAGCCGGGGTCATGTGGCAGTCGTCCGCGCTTTCCGTGGGAGTTACGGTCACCACTCCCAGCTTGAACATCACCGGTAGCGGGTGGACCCTGATGAACCGCACCACGGTTGGAGTGGACCTGGATGGCGACGGGACTCCGGACGATGCGGTGACCGCCAATTACCAGCCGGACCTCAAGTCGGAATACAAATCGCCCGTATCCGCGGCGATTGGAGCGGCCTGGACTCGTGGCAACACCAAGGTTTACGCCTCGGCAGAATGGTTCGATTCCATCGATCGCTACAACGTGCTGAACTCGGTTCCTTTCGTCTCCCAAACCGAGGGCGATACCCTGCAAAACGAGGCGACCGCTGCGGCCAGTTCCGTCTTCAACGCCGGTATTGGTCTGGAGCAGACCCTGAACCCGAAGGTCCGGTTTTATGGTGCGTTCCGAACCGATGCTTCGTCCTTCGTCCCGTACGACGGGCGGCAAGTATCCTTTTCCACCTGGGATATTGCCCACCTCTCCGCCGGCTCAGGGTTCACCCTTGGCCGCTTCGCCCTCACCCTCGGGGTCTCCTATTCCTTTGGTGACCACGACGTCTCGGAACCCTTCGACCTTGGCGAGCCGTCCACCACGACGTTCGACCCAGTGGGGACCCGCAGTGTCAAGTATCAGAGGTTCAAGGTGCTGGCCGGACTCAACGTCGGCTTGGATTGATTTTTTCACCCCTTGTTGACCCGCAGGGCTTACCCCTAGACTTCGCCCGATTTTCTCCCCTCGAAAAACTCATCTTCGGGCGAAAGGATGGGCTCCTGCGCCATGCGTCGAGCAAGCATTTGGGCCGCGTCGATATGTGTCGGCTTCGCCGCGCTCACACTCGTGTCGTGCTATCCGGGAACCATCGAAAGCACTGAAGAGCTGGGCACGGTCACTACCCTCTTCGATCCCAACGAAGACTTCACGCAAAATAATACCTACTCGTTGGCCGACACGGTCATGCACATTTGCGAGGGTCTTCCCGGCGATAACGACTGCATCGCCATCACCCGCATTTACGACGAGGAGATCCTGGACAAGGTCGAAGCGGAAATGACCGCGCTCGGGTACACGCGAGTGGACTTCGATGTGAACAATCCACCTGACATGGTGGTCTCGGTTTCCGCGGTGGCTCGAAAGGGCTACGCGATCATCGGCAGCTACTGCGACTGGTGGTACTGGTATTACCCGTACTACTGCTATTACCCGCCGATGTGGACTGCGGTCGAGTACGAAACGGGAACGGTGTTCGTCACCATGGAAGACCCGGACCGCCCCGACAGTGCCAACCCCCCGCGCATCCCGATCGTGTGGACCGGGGTGGTGAACGGCGTGCTGTCCAGCCCGAGCGTCACCGTCCAGCGCGTTCTGGACGGAATCGGACAGGCATTTGCACAGTCCCCCTATCTCGACGTGACCGGGGAGGCACAATGATGAAGCGCCACGCAGTTGGGACAGCGTTGCTCGTGGCGGGGCTGCTCTCGGTATCGGGCCGGGTTGCTTCCGCCCAGGAGTGGCTCTGGGGGCTCGCCTACGGTTTCGCGGCTCCCCAAGGCAACACCAAGGACTTCGCGAATGATTTTTCGTGGCGCAACTTCACTGTGGAAGCACGCCGGATCAATGAAAACCGGAACATGTCGCTGGGGTTGAACGCGTCCTGGAACGTGTTCTTCGAAAAAAGCACCCGCACGTCGGTGTTGCCGAACGTCCCCGGATCGGTGACCGGGACCCAGTATCGCTACATCAACAGCTGGCCGATTCTCTTGAGCGCGCATCACTACTTCGGTCATCCCTACAAACCTCGGCCCTACATCGGCATCAATCTGGGCGGATACATCATCGAAGAGCGGGTTGAAATCGGCCTCGTGGCCGCTCACGAAACCAATCTGCACTTCGGCGGCGCGCCGGAAATCGGGATCACCTACCCGCGCGGACACCAAATTTGGTGGTTGGGTGCGCGGTACCACGCGATCATGAAGGCAGGCAACGTGCCGGATCAGAATTACCTCACGGTCAGTCTCGGGGTAACCGCCCATTGAAAACAATGTGGGTAGTGGCGGTCGGGTTGTTGCTTGCGTCTCCAGTCGCCGCACAAACCTTCGGTGATTCGACGAGCGTGTCGCCGCTTCTTGCCGCCGAGGCGCGGGCCGCTCAGGAATCCGCCGCGCAAGGATCTTCGCCTCAGATCGTGGGCGTCCCCTCCAACCTTCCCTGTCCGGATTGCAACGTGCGCCGTCGGTGGGGTGCCGCAATCGGGGAGCTCATGATCGTTCAGCTCATTCCCTCCGCGGTCAACAACGTCATCCGTGATGCGGAGTGGGCCAAGATCTCGCCTGACGTGTGGTACGACAATCTCCAGAATCCGTGGAGGTGGGATGACAACCACTTCGTGAATAACCAGTTCTCGCACCCCTACCACGGGAACTTGTATTTCAACGCGGCGCGAGCGAACGGGTTCGACTTCTGGGGATCGGCCCCTTGGTCATTCGGGGGATCGGCCATGTGGGAGCTCTTCGGCGAGGGATGGGCGCCCTCTCCGAACGATCTTTGGAACACCAGCCTGGGTGGCATCACGCTCGGGGAATCGTTGTGGCGCCTCTCGTCGTTGACCCTCGATAACACCGCGACCGGCTCCGAGCGCGTGTGGCGCGAAATCGGCTGCGGCCTCCTCAATCCCATTCGCGAATTCAACCGCCTGGTCAGCGGCGAAGCGGGACGCGTGAGCGCTAATCCATCCGACTGGAGGCCGGACTTCATCCAAGGCGCGATCGACGTCGGCTATCGCCGCATCGGCGGAGAGAACTCTCTCTCCGGCGACCTGGCCACGGATCAGGCATTCGCTCAGCTACGGTTGCAGTACGGAGACGGCTACGAGGACATCACGCACAAGGCGTTCTCCACGTTCCGGATCAAAACCGAGATCGCTAACAAGGAGAGCCAGGGGCAACGCGGGCGGCTTTCCATGCTGGAAGCACGCGGTTCGCTCTATGGGCATATGCTGAGCAAGAGCGAAACATCCGAGCACTTGCTGGGCCTGTTCATACGCTACGAGTACTACAACAACCCAGCCTATGAATTTGGCGGACAAAGCTTCTCCGGCGGATGGCTGGGGCGCTGGCAAAAGAAGAACAATTTTTCGACCCGCGCCGAAGTGCTGGCCAGCTTTTACCCGATTGGCGCCACGCGATCGGATTTCTTCACCACCGAAGAGGGCCGTGACTACGATTACGGCTTGGGATACGGCGCCGCGCCAGCGGTCACCTTCGTGTGGTGGCCGCGATTCGTGTTCCGCACCGGGTACACGATATCCCACATTCACACCCTCGACGGCGCGCATTCCGGTCACACGCAGGGAGGTGGATTCTTCGACGCCCGCTTCCAGGCTACCAAGTCGATCGGGGTGGGAATGAGCTATTTCAACTATCACCGCTGGAGCAAATACCGCGACTTTGCGGACGTGGACCAGAGCAGTCCCCAGCTGAGCTTCTATGTCGGCTTGGCTCTGCCGGCTGCGGAGACACGCGAATGACGCGGCATACGCTGGCCAAGAGAGCGCTCTTCGTCGCCGTCGTGGCGGGTTCCATCTGGGCACTTGGCTGCTCCTCGGAGGTGCAGTTCCTGAGCGCCAAGAACGACGTGCGCATCGTTTCGGTGCCGGATTCGTTGACCATCGACGCCAAGGATCTGGACAACGTATACGATACGATCGACACAACCTGGGTTATTACCGGACCCCAAGCTCACGTGAATCATCGGAGCTTCGTGCCTCACGGCCAGAGCGAGGTCACGATTCGCGATGCGGTTGGAACCATCGTCTACCACCGCGATTTGCTCTTCGAGATCGAAGCGGTCACCGATTCCGGCGTGGCCGGCAACTGGGAAGTCATAATCAATCTCTACGGAACCATCGGCCGAGTCGGTCTTACCCTGACCAAGGAACACTAGCCGTACCTTTCGCGGCCTTCGTGTGAAGGACGGAGCTTTGCTTGCTGGATAGCTATCCGCTTTGGATTGTGTTCCTGCTCACGATTGCGTTCGCGTTTCTTTCGATCGTGCTCGGGATCAGGATCGGACTATGGAAACGAGCCCAGGCCAAAGACTCCCACGATGCCCCTATCGACGCCATCGTCGGAGCGCTCCTGGGGCTTTTGGCTTTCATTCTCACGTTCACGTTCGGCATGGCCTCCAATCGCTTCGACGCGCGACGGCAGCTTTTGCTAGACGAAGTGAACGCCATCGGTACGACCGTTCTACGTGCACACATGTTGCCCGAACCGGAGCAGTCGGCGTCCATCGATCTCTTCAGAACGTACGTAGATCTGCGAGTGGAAGGGATCAATCATCCGGAACGGCTCACGCACGCCCTGGCCCAGAGCGACTCGCTTCAAATACAGCTCTGGACACGGGCAATCAGCATGGCCAGCCGCATGAACACTCCAGTGAGTGCACTCTATATTTCCTCGCTCAATGAAGTCATCGATCTGGAAACGTCACGCAAGACGGTCGTGCTCCTTTATCGTATCCCGGCAGCAATATGGGCAGGCCTTGGCATCATCACCTTCCTGACCATGGCTACGGTGGGCTTTCATTTCGGGCTGTCCGGCAAGCCCCACTGGACTCTCTGTTTCGTTCTTGCCATGTCCTTCGCCACGGTGATTCTCCTCATCACCGAGCTTGATCGCCCCAAACAGGACATTCTCAAGGTCAATCAGGGGGCCATGATCGAGTTGCAGCAGAGACTCCACCGTCTGACTCCATGAGGACGTTTGTCGCTTCGGCCGGGGTGATGTTGCTCGTTGGCACCTTGGGGCAAGCCGCCTCGGCCCAGGACTCCTGGGATCACGACGTCACCCTCTATTTCCTGGGGGCGGGGATGACCGGCGAAGTGGGAGTGGGAGGTGCGACCGCCAACGTCGATCTCACCTTCGGAGAAATTCTCGAGAATCTCGATTTCAGCTTCATGGCCGCGTACCGCATGCAAAAGAGCAAATGGTCCCTGGGCACCGACGTGATTTATATCGGCCTCAAGACGACCGCTGACTCCGAACGCACCGAGCTCGATGTCGATCAATGGCTGGTCGAGCTGAACAGCGGATATGCGATCCGGCCATTTCTGACCTTGCTTGCCGGGGCGCGATACAACTCGATCAAGAACCGGCTCTTTTTTCCAGCGACCGAGACCAAGCTCGAAGCCACCGAGGATTGGGTGGATCCGTTGGTCGGCGCGCGACTCTCGTTGAAACTCGGCGCAAAATGGATGGCCCACTTGCGGGCCGACATCGGCGGCTTTGGGATCGGATCGGACCTTGCCTGGCAGGTCCTGCCGCTCGTGGAATGGAACGCGTCCGAACGACTGTCCGCTCTTCTGGGCTATCGGGTCATCGCGATCGATTACGCAAACGAACATACCGGCTTCAAGTACGACGGCACCATCAGCGGTCCTGGCTTGGGGCTGAACGTACTTTTCTAGGAGGATCGTCGGTATGCATTCACCAATCGCCGCATGTCTCTTCATCCTGGGAATTGGGACAAGACCGGTTCTTGCCCAGGAAGTGGATCGGCCGGATTCGGCCACCGTACATAAGTTGTTTCCCAAGGGCGGATTCTCACCGCAAGCCGGCCGCAACTATCCGACCCGGGTGTACTGGGGCGACACGCATTTGCACACCTCGGCGTCCATGGACGCAGGCGCGTTCGGCAATCGCTTGGGGCCCGAAGATGCATTTCGCTTTGCCCGAGGCGAGGAACTCGTCTCATCGACCGGGTTGCCGGTGCGCCTCGCGCGTTCGCTGGACTTTCTGGTCGTCTCGGATCACTCGGACAACATGGGCTTTTTTCCCAAACTGTTTTCGGGAGACCCCGCGTACCTTGCCGATCCGGTCGGAAAGCAGTGGTACGACATGGTGCAGGCGGGAGGGCAGGAGGCCGTCAAAGCCGCACTCGATGTGATCGATCGCTTTTCCAAGAATCAGTTTCCGCCGGCATTGGCCTCTTTGCCGGGATCAGAGCTCTATCGCTCCGCTTGGGATCTCAACATCAAGGCGGCCGAAACGTACAACTCTCCTGGGCTTTTTACGGCGTTCATCGGTTACGAATGGACGTCCAACACCGGCGGCAACAATTTACACCGCGTGGTGATCTTCCGTGATGGAGGCGACAAGGCGGGGCAAATTGAGCCCTTCACCACCCTCCCCCCTGCAGGCAGTGACAACCCGCGCGAGCTGTGGAAGTGGATGGCGGCCTATCAAGAGAAGACGGGCGGCCAGGTGCTGGCCATCCCGCACAACGGAAACCTGTCCAACGGCATCATGTTTCCGCTCATCGAGTCCTTTACCGGCAAGCCCGTGGACAAAAACTATGTCACGCAGCGCCGCCGGTTCGAACCCCTGTACGAGGTGACGCAGATCAAAGGCGATGGAGAGACGCATCCGTTTTTGTCCCCAAACGACGAGTTCGCGAACTTCGAGCGATGGGACAAGAGCAATCTGGCCCTTAGCGCTCCCAAGAAGCCCGACATGTTTCAGTACGAGTACGCGCGCTCGGCGTTGCAGCTTGGACTTCTGCTTGAGCAAAAGCTCGGGGTGAATCCTTACAAGTTCGGGATGGTCGGCTCAACCGATTCGCACACGTCATTGTCCACCGCCGATGATGACAACTTCTTCGGCAAGCATTCCGGCACCGAGCCCAACCCGCACCGGTGGGAGCATCCGGTGGGATGTTTCGGCGATAAGTGCGTCATGGGGTGGGAACAGACCGCTTCGGGCTATGCCGCAGTGTGGGCCAAGGAAAACACGCGCGAGGCGCTTTTCGACGCGATGATGCGGCGGGAAACATACGCCACCACGGGACCGCGCATGACGGTGCGGTTTTTCGGGGGGTGGGATTTCATCCAGGAGGACGTCCACACGCGCACTCCGGCTGTGCCGGGATACGCCAAAGGCGTTCCCATGGGGGGCGACCTGCCCAAACGGCCGGCCGGCAAGTCCCCGACCTTCCTGATCGCGGCCCTCAAGGACCCATTGGGCGCTAACCTGGATCGCATCCAGATCGTGAAAGGCTGGGTGGATTCCCGAGGGAACCGGGGGGAGAAGGTTTATGATGTGGTCTGGTCGGGGGACCGCAAACCGGGGACGGACGGCAAGCTACCCTCCGTTGGCAATACGGTGGACATCCAGCACGCCGTTTACACGAACACCATTGGCGCCCCGGAGTTGATTACGGTGTGGAAGGATCCCGAGTTCAATCCCAACCTGCGCGCGGTCTACTACACGCGCGTTATCGAGATCCCCACCCCGCGATGGACCTGCTACGACGCCGTTCGCTTCGGAGTAAAGATGTCCCCCGAGGTTCCCATGCTCACCACCGAACGGGCGTACACCTCCCCCATCTGGTACACGCCGTCTAAATGAAACGCTGGCTCCAGGAACCGCTCTTCCACTTTCTACTCATTGGCTCCGCCGTATTCGGATTGAACGCCGTGTTCGCCAGCCGCCAGGACGGAGGGCGGACGAGCAATCGGGAGATCGTGGTCAGCCAGGGCAGAATCCGGAGTATGGAAGAGACGTTTCGCCGGCAATGGGGCCGGCCACCGTCCGCGGACGAGCTAAAGGGTCTGGTGAACGACTACGTGCGCGAAGAAGCGCTGATGCGAGAAGCCATCGTGTTGGGTCTGGATCGGGACGACGCCGTCGTGCGTCGCCGGCTCGCGCAAAAAATGGAATTCCTGTCCGAAGATGCTGTCTCGGTCATGCAGCCCACTGAGGCGGACCTTCGCGCGTATTTGGCCGCCCACGTCAAGGATTTCGCAGCCGAACCCAGGCTCACCTTCAGCCAGATCGGGCTGGACCCGGAGAAGCAGAAAGATGCCGGCCGACTACTGACTGAGCTCAATCACGGACGCGATGATCTGGAAACCCTGAGCTTCATCCGCATGCTCCCGGTGCACGTGGACACGATGGCGCACGGGGATGTGCTCACCCTCTTCGGCCCGGAGTTCACCGCAACACTGCAAACTCTCCCGCGCGGAAGGTGGGTGGGTCCCGTTCCGTCGGGATATGGCCAGCATCTAGTGCGCCTGGAAGCCATCGAGCCCGGACATGCGCAATCCTTCGAAGCAGCCCGGGACGCAGTGGCCCGGGAGTGGTCCGCGGCCAAGCGGCAGGAGATGAAAGACGCTCAAATCAACGAACTCCTTTCCCGCTACAGCATCACCATAGAAAAGAGCGCTCCTGGTGAGACCGCCGCGGTGAAGCGGTGAAGCCGTTCCCCCTGGCGCTTGTTCTGCTTTGCTTCGTCTTGCCCGCGTCGCTGTCAGCCCACGAAGTGCGTCCAGGGTATCTAGAGCTTCGAGAAATCGAGACCGGCACGTACGACGTATTGTGGAAGGTGCCGGCGCAAGGCGATCAGAAGCTGGCGCTTCACTTGATTTGGCCGGAGGGGGTCAGGTTTCTTACTCAGCCCGGCGCAACGCTGGAGGACGGAGCGTACCTGGAACGATCCCGGATTCAAAGACAGGGCGGTCTTACCGGTACCACGATCGCCATCGAGGGGCTCGAGAGCACGGCCACCGACGTACTGGTTCGCATGGAGCGCAAGGACGGCACTACCCAGGTCACGCGGTTGACTCCCGACCACCTGTCGTTTGTCGTGGAGCAGTCTCCCGGCACCCTGGAAGTGGCCCGCACCTACCTTGCCTTCGGTATTCAGCACATATTGCTCGGTATCGATCACCTCTTGTTCGTGCTCAGCTTGCTCATCCTCGTGCGAGGATGGGGGCGGCTGGTGAAGACAATCACCGCGTTCACGCTCGCTCACAGCATTACCTTGAGCGCGGCGACCCTGGGGCTCGTGCAGGTTCCGGGACGTCCGGTCGAAGCCGTAATTGCGCTTTCCATCATGTTCGTGGCGTGCGAAATTGTGCGGCAGGAGCGGGGCCAGCCGGGATCCACCAGCCGATGGCCCTGGCTCGTGTCGTTCACGTTTGGCCTTCTGCACGGCTTCGGTTTTGCCAACGCCCTTCACGAAGTAGGATTGCCCCAACGAGCCATTCCGGTGGCGCTGGCGTTCTTCAACGTTGGCGTCGAGGTCGGTCAGCTGCTTTTCATCGCCGGGGTTACCATCATCTCCCTGATTGCGTTCAGGGCAGGGCGTCGCGTCTTCACGAAGGAACACATGAACCAGTTCGCCTGGAAGAGCGCGGGCGCCTATGCGATCGGCGGAGTCGCCGCGGTTTGGTTCATCCAAAGAACGTTGACGCTGCTGTAAACAAGCACGCGTAACGAAACGGGGGCACATGAAAGCATTCGGCGCGTTCTTGGTGGGAGTCTTGGCCTTTGTCACGCCGGTTCGTGCCCAGACTCTGACGGCCATGGCTGATTCTACGGGTGACTCGACCCGAGTCTCAAGCTCCGGCGTTGCCGGCGCGGCCGCTGGGGCAGCGGTCAGCGCAGCCGATGCCGCGGTCCCGATGCCCAAGCTCGGGATGAAGATAAGCGCCTATCCCTACGCTTACTACACACCCGAAACCGAGCTGGCGGTCGGTGCCGGTGGCATTGTCACCTTCTACACGGGAACGGACAAAGTTCTTCGGCCGTCCAAGGCAACCGTGTCCGCTTATTACACGACCAAAGAGCAGTACAAGATCACGTTCGCTCCGGAACTGTATTTCAGCGCCAACAAGTTCTTCGGATCACTCAACTTCGATTATGGCCGATACGTGGACAAATTCTGGGGGGTCGGCAGCACGACCCCGGATATTGCGAACACGGATTACGTGGCGGAAGCCTGGGGGGCCAAGGCCGAGTTCCAGCTGCCTCCGGTAATCGGTCTGTTGGACGCGACGCGCGTCGGGATCATCTACCGGTTCGCATATCGTGACATCACCGACGACCTCGGCAACCCGTTCCTCGCCGACAAGACCGTTCAAGGGGCAGAGGCGGGCTCGATCTCCGGTGTCGGCTTCTCGTGGACGTGGGACAACCGGGATCAGATCTTCTATCCGCATCAGGGCGGGTTCAACAAAATCAGCGGAACGTTCTACACCAGCGACCTCGGAAGCGATTATGACTTCAATCGCTACGACCTCGATATCCGCCACTACTTTCCCTTGCCGAAGGAACGGGTGCTGGCCGTCCAGACCATCGCTCAAGCCGCGTTCAACGAAACCCCTTTCTATGAATTGCCCGCGCTCGGCGGTCAGCGGACCATGCGCGGTTACTATGAAGGCCGCTACCGTGATCGTTTATATCTGGCCGCACAGGTCGAGTACCGGTCGCACTTGTTCTGGAAGGTCGGCTGGGTTGGATTCGTGGGAGCGGGGGAAGTGGCCCACGAGATCAGTTCGTTCAAAGTCCGTGACTTCAAGATCTCTAGCGGAGCGGGCTTGCGCTTGCTCTTCAACGAGGCCGAGCACGTGAACCTTCGCGTGGATCTCGGATTCGGCCCCAGTACGAACGGTCTTTACTTTGGGTTGGAGGAGGCGTTTTGATCATGAAACAGACGAGATGGAGCTTACGAACCTTGTGGGCGGTCAGCGCCTTCCTGGCTGCGGTGACCGGGGCTGAAGCCCAGGCTCCCGACTCAACCGGCGTTCTGAGCACGCCGGCCACTCCACAACTGGAAACCCCCGCCGCTCCGCCACCGCCGGCGCCGGGCATGCCTGGAGCCCCGGGCGCTCCGGACGGGAAATGGCCGAAGACCCGTAAGACCGCCGACGGCGCCACGCTGATGATGTATCAACCCCAAGTGCAGAGCTGGGAGAAGCAGCGCCACATCGTGGCCCTGTCCGCGGTTGCCTTTTCGCCAGCCGGCAATCAGAAGCCAGCATTAGGCACGGTGAAAATGGAATCCGAGACACAAGTGTCGATGGACACGCGTCTCGTCAAGTTCGTGAAGCTCAACATCACCGAAGCGAACTTCCCTGGCGTGGATCGCGAAGTAGCTCGAAAGCTAATCAGTGAACTCCAGAACGCGATGCCGAAGACGGAAATGATCATGGCACTGGACCGTGTGCTGGCGGCAATAGAGCGGAGCGAGATCAAGACCGGCTCCGATCTCGCCATCAACACCGAGGCCCCGCCCATTTTCGTCAGCGAGCGCCCGGCCATCATCGTCCAATTCGATGGCGAGCCCATCCTGGGTCCCATTTCCGGGAGCAAGCTCCAGTTCGGCGTGAACACGAATTGGGACGTGTTCAAGGATGAAGAGGGCGTGTGGTACTTGCGCTATGAAACGGGCTGGCTCAAGACGAAAGAGCTGTCCGGCAAGTGGGAGCCGGCCGGAGATCTGCCGGACGCGTTCAAGAAGCTCCCCGATGATCAAAACTGGACGGACGTCAAAGCGAACATCCCCGGCAAGAAGATCAAGAAAGACAAGGCGCCGATGGTGTTCGTGAGTGAGAAACCTGCCGAGTTGCTTCTCTTCGACAAGAAGCCGAAATGGGAAAAAATAAAGGACACGGACCTCCAGTGGGCCAAGAACACGGAAAGCGATGTGTTCCGCTACAAGGGGGATGACATCTATTACCTGGTTTCGGGCCGATGGTTCAAAGCCTCATCGATGAAGGGGCCATGGACGTTTGCCACGGACAAGCTTCCCGCGGATTTCAAGGCTATTCCTGCCGATCACGACCGTTCGCGCGTGCTCGCCTCCGTTCCCGGAACGGACGAAGCCGCCGAAGCCATCCTCATGGCCCAGATCCCCACGACGGCGCGAGTGAATCGCAAGAGCATGGTCGCGCCGGATGTCGAATACGCGGGCGGCACGCCGCAGTGGAAGGACATCGAGAAATCCAAGGTCCAATACGCCGAGAACACTGCCAACACCGTGCTTCGGCTGGGCGACATCTACTACATGTGCTTTCAGGGGGTTTGGTTTTCGTCCACGAATCCCAATGGTCCCTGGAATGTCGAAACGAACATCCCGGATGAGATCTACGAGATTCCGGCAAACTCGCCGGTTCACAACGTCACCTACGTGACCGTGGTCGACGAAGACTCCGACGACGAATACGCAGCCTTTGCCGTCACCGCCGGATATTCGATGGGGATCATGATCGGATACGGATGCGCGATGTGGGGATCGGGTTGGTATTACCCGCCCTACTACCACCACCCGATCGGCTATCCGCCTTACTACTATCCGTATCCGCCCAGCTATGGCTGCGGCGCAATCTATAACCCGTACACCGGAGCGTATGGCTATCGACAAGGCGTGTACGGTCCTTATGGTGGCGCCACCCGCGGCGCAACCTATAACCCGCGCACCGGTACGTACGCGCGCGGCGGCAAAGCGTGGGGACCCAATGGCGGCGCGGGTTGGGCGGAAGCGTATAACCCGCGCACGGGTGCCTATGGCCGCACGGCCCAAGGACGGAATCCGTACGGAAGCTGGGGAACCACATCGGTCAAGAAAGGTGACGACTGGGTGCGCACGGCTCGTGTGTCGGGAGAGAACGGAACGCGAATGGCTTGGGAGAGCAGCCAGGGATCCGGGCATGGCTATCGTGGAGAGAACGGGGCTTGGGCGGCGGAGCGCAATGGGGATGTCTACGCCGGCAAAGATGGCAATGTATATCGCAAGACCGATGACGGCTGGCAATCCTGGGACGGTAACAACTGGAACAATGCGGGTGGCGACAGGCCGTCGCAGCTGCCATCCAACGGCGATCGACCCACCGCGGGGACGGGTGACCGGCCTACCGCTGGAACAAGCGATCGCCCGAGCGCGGGAACGAGTGATCGCCCCGGAGCGTCGCAGCAACCCACCGTTCATAAGAGCAAGCCCTCTTCGGGCACGATGAACGACCTCAATCGCGACTACAAGTCGCGGCAAACCGGGAACTCGAGAGCCAACAGCTACGGCGGGTCCCGGGGCGGATCTCGGGGCGGTATGCGTGGTGGTGGCGGCGGACGGCGCCGATGACACGAGGATATTCGGTGCAAATCTCCGGGGTAGTAAAGTTCTGAGCTCATGGGTATCTGAGGTGCCATGACAGATCGAATCAAGCCGGTTTGTTTCGTTGTCGTCGTCCTGACGTCGATCCTTGCCCCCATGTGGGGGATGGGGAACCCGCCTGGGTCTCACTCCGCCACGACAAGCGAGGAGAGCGTCAGTGCGGCCGAAGGGCTGTTACGTCTCAGAGCGGGGAATGACCGTTACGCTGAGCAGGAAGCTATCCATCCCGATCAAACCTCGGAGCGACGGGCGAGCCTGGCTTCCGGTCAGCATCCCTTCGCAATCATCTTGAGCTGTTCCGATTCCCGGGTTCCTCCGGAGATCGTTTTCGATCAGGGACTGGGAGATCTCTTTGTGGTCCGCGAGGCGGGAAACACGGTCAACAATACGGTCCTGGGCAGCATCGAGTACGCGGTGGAGCATCTCGGCACCCGGCTCATCGTGGTCATGGGACACGAGACATGCGGTGCGGTGCAGGCGGCGATGTCCGGCCACGCGGAAGGCGGGCACATTCCGGCTTTGACCAAACCCATTGCCCCGGTGATTGCCGAAGCCAAGAGGATGCCCGGCGATCCGCTTCACAATGCGGTGCTCTTGAATGCGCAGCGGGCGGCGAAAGAGCTATCGCACGCCGCGCCATTTTTGAAGGAGCGCGTCGCGGCCGGAAATCTGAAGATCGTCGTCGCTGTTTACGATGTGGCGTCGGGACACGTGACGTTCGAGAATACTCCAGGGAGTTGAGTATTAAAGCGGCAGGCTGAGCGGGCCGGGGTTCTCGAGCACGGTGTGACACTCGATGATCCGGTCGAGGCGAAAATCGCGTTCTTCCTGGCGAAGATGGCAGTAACCGCGAAGGCTCATGCCTTTGATTTGCCATGGCGTGACCCGGCGCCAGCTCGTGTTGCGTCCGCCGGTGTAGGAGATCTCCAGATCCTGCTTGGCCTCGATCGCTTTCCGGATCGATTCCACGACCGATTCGAAGCTGTTGTCCTCGCCCCGCTCCGGCCCATCAATCGAGAACTGGTAGCTGTTCCGGAATCCGGGTAACCGCGATAGCTCGTCCTGGCCGCGCTTGTGGTACTCGTCCAAGAACCGGCGCAGAACCTGAGCGGCCATGCGCGCATCTTCGAGCGCGCGGTGAATTTGTTTGTCGAGAACGCCCATGCGATTGGCGAGAATCCCCAGCGTGTAGGGGCCGGTCTCGTCGAAGGCGCGGGCCAGCTCGAGCGTGTCGAGCACAGCATTGGGCAGCTGAGGCCGCTTCATCTTCACCAACTTGGATTGCAAGAACGCCATATCGAACTCGGCGTTGTGGGCGACGATCACGGCATCCTGAAAGTAAGGGAGGTAATCGTCCACGATCTCTTCGAACTTGGGCTCGACCTCCACCATCTCCATCGTGATACCGCTCACCTGAATGGCGGCGGGGTCCATAGCCCGGCAGGGGTTCACGAGCCGCGAATATTCCTGGACGATCTCGCCGTTCTCCATGCGTACCACGCCCACTTCGCAGATTTCATCGCCGACCGCAGGATAGAGTCCTGTCGTTTCGAAATCGATCACCGCAAAGGGACGGGTGAGCAGGGGGTTGGGTAGCGAGCTGAACAGATCCAAAGGCGTCCTTTCTATCCGGCAGGGGGCGTCTTGGCGAAGTGTTTCTATCATACGGCGTGGTCCGAGTCCGTGCTACTGGGTGAGTGGTAAGATCCGGTTTTCCACAGAGGTATGAGGATGTACGAAGTCCAGAAGAGCGTGGAATTCAGCGCGGCTCACGCCCTGCGCGATTACGAGGGCCCTTGCGCCCGGAACCACGGCCACAATTACCGGGTTGAGATCGCGGTCCGCGGGGACACCCTGGACCGGCAGAAGCTCTTGATCGATTTCGCGGAGCTGGACCGCATCCTTGCCCCGCTGGTGGCGCGGGTGGACCACCAGAACCTTAACGAAATACCCCCCTTCGACCGCGTGAATCCCACCGCGGAAGCCATCGCGGAATGGTTTTACCGGGGGATGGTGGAGTCGGTGGCCAAGGCCACCGAAGGCCGAGCGAGGCTAGCCGCCGTGCGACTCTGGGAAACGCCGGATTCGTGGGTGGTGTACTCAGAGGGTTAGTTTCGAGCCCAGACGGTAGTTGCGGTGCGCCTTTGCGGAGCAATCCCCGCCCCGATCAGAAAACCGACCGCAAAACCGGTCACGCCAAAGACAAGCGCCGCTTGTCCACGCTGGTCTGGATAATCGTAATCACCAATTTGTCTGGTATTCACACTGTTGTAACCGGCGAGAGCGCCAATACCACCCATTAAAAGACCGAGACCGACCGGATAGGTAAATGATCGATGATGCTGTATCCATTGCACCTTGGTGATTTGATCGAACGCGATCTGTTCGGTCTGATACCGGCCCTGCCCCGGGTCAAAGGTCTTCAAGAACAACATGTGTCTCCAGGTGCCAAGGAACTGTCCGGTTCGATACGTCTCCTCACCCTTAAGAAGGAGGAGCTCACTGTCTCGAGGAAGGTCGCGGTTGAATACGGGATCCGAGGCGACAGGTTCGGGATCCGAGGCGAAGGACGCAGTGGGCCATTGCGGGGTTGAACAGAGCAGGGTTAAACAGAGGGTGATGAAGCTAGTAAGACGTTTTGAAAAAAAACGCATGCCGTTTGAACCAGCCCCCGAGGTGAGAGAGGCATATTAATTCTTCGCAGAGGGGCTGCGCCAGAAATTATTCGAAATAGGGGGCTCGAGAGGTAAGAAAATCCTG
>Ga0068861_100001260_pt1 | contig 15797 bp, 12 predicted proteins | sample KBSSwiS42_FD_66593 | JGI IMG/M metagenome (GOLD analysis project Ga0068861, IMG submission 66593) | Switchgrass rhizosphere microbial communities from Kellogg Biological Station, Michigan, USA - KBS Switchgrass S4-2 | ecosystem: Host-associated > Plants > Roots > Rhizosphere > Soil ...
TAGGTGTTATTCTTATCCATCTTGTTGTTCGGCAGCGCAGCGACATACAACTGTAGGACCACGGTGGTTCAGTTTGAGATGAACGAGTGTGCGGCGTCGAAATACGCACGCGCTGACGACGCTCTCAATCGCCAATGGAAAATAATATTCAAGCAGTTGTCCACACGCTCCAAGTCGGAAGCGGCTCGATTGCGCGAAGAACAACGCGCATGGATTGCATCGCGAGATCGCAATTGCGACACGCAATACCCCTGGGACCTCGGTGTATCGTTGGATGAGATGTTGAATTTGAATTGTCGTAGAGAAATGACCGAGGCAAGAACCAGGGTGCTGTTGGCACTTACGTCACATAGATAGCTAATTGCCCATGTCCGCTCCCCACCCACTCCTGGCCGTTCCGGTGTCATCGGCGGACAGCCTTTGCCCAAAAGCCGACCCGCCGGTTTCGCAGCGGGAAGCAGCCTGACGGCAAGCGCGCCAATTTTGCTCGTTCGATGAGCTTTGCGGGATGGCGGAAAGCGGACATACTCTAGCGATGCTTACGCTCGCCATCACCGGCTTTGACGCCGATCCAAACGCGGTCACGGAAGTCCTTGGCCTCGAACCGACCAGGGTTGGAAGGAAGGGTGAGCCTTTGCCAAACGGAAGGCCGCGCACGTTCAACGGATGGTGGCATGGGGTAGGGCAGCACCTTACCGATGGTAAGCAGCATGACGACGCGTTGACTGGCATCTTACCCCTTCTACAGGGGCGGGAGCATCGGTTTGCTACTCTTCGGACGTCCATCCGGCCAAAACAGCTAACGATCTATGGCGGGCTTCATGTGCCGTGTGACGGCCAATGCGGTGTTTGGCTTGAACCAGATCAGATGCAGCTGCTTGCTGCCTGCGGGGTTGGCTGGAGCCTCGACCTGTTCACGCAAAACTAAAGTCCACATTTCCCGCGCAAAATTCGAAAGCTGCCGGTCGGCAAACCACCCACTCATTGCCTTTCCGGGCGCCGGAGCCGCCGCTGGAAGCTGCCGGGCAGCAGTCGACCAGATTTTGCCGTTCCCGGCCGATTTTCAGAAGCCTGAAAGCGGTCGGTCCGCTTTCACGCCGTCGAGTCGCTCGCGACGGGTCCGATATCGGCGGACGCTGGGTGGAAAACGGTCATTGCTGACCTGAGAGAACCGCTTTCAGTCTTCCGAGCGCACTTAGGGGCGCTGGTGCGGCGACCGTGCGGGCGGTGGCTTCATTGTTCAACTCGCGGGTGTAGTCACTTTCACGAAGCTCGTCAGGCAGTTGAGCTAAAACTTGCGCGGCCATCGTCCGCACCTCGCGCCAGCGAGGATCAACGAAAAGAGCCTTTCGGTCCCAAAAATTGTTATTGTCACCCCAGTGGCTATTCACGAAATCATACAGCCCCTTAACTGCGGCCACCTCAGCGTCGTTGATCTCCCCGAACTCCATCATATGACGATGCGCCATAAAGCTGTCGTCTAATTCGAGACCCAACTCATTATTTCCATAGGCTTCCGCGCTGCCGCCGCCGGTACATTGAACGAAGATCCGATCCAGATATGCGACCTGCTCATCAGCCGGCGCTGCAAGGTTCGAAACCGCCTCCCTCAGCATCTGATATCTGGTGGCCATGATGCATTTTGGCATTGGGGCCGCATGTCCGCAACTGGGGCGATTTCTGCCGGGCGGTTATGCCATCAAAAGGTAGGATGGCGGCCTTCAGGCGTCAGGACGCGCTGTGCTCGCCGGGAACGGCAAAGGGTGGGCGGTCACTCGTCGTTCCGCGTTGCCAAATAGGCTTGTTGTTCGGCCTCATCGCAAGGTTCGAAAATCTCATTCTCTACGCCTTCGGGCGGCACATAGTCGCCATAATTCAAGCGGTCTTGATATCGTTGCATTGCCTCAAAAGTAGATGCGGCAGATAGGCTAAATACCAGCCGCGCGTCTGGGAATATGAGGCGAAGGGTTCTGTCACCTTCTTTGGAAACACGACCGAACCAGCCGCCCCCATCGTCCTCCCAATACTCGTGAATGAGTTCCGCCATTGTCAGGACGTACGGCGCTGTCCGCATGGCGGCAAGTGGGGCGGTTCCCGCCGGACCGGTTTTCGAACAGCAGTCTGGCAGCTATCTGCCGCGCGCGCCCCGAAAGCCGACCGACAGCAAAGTCCCAAATCTCGACCATCCGCTCGCTCCTAAAAGTACGGCAGCTTTTCGGATCGTCTGACCTGGATCGGAATGGCTAGGATTAGGGCCCGTACCCGCCACTCACTCACCACGCCCCTCAGAACCCCTTCCCCAACAACCCCTGCTCGACCAACGCGGCAATCGCCTCCCCGTCGTGCCCCGGCATCATATTAATTCCCGGCTCGGCCGCATGTAGCCGATTGAGCGCCGCCAGTTCCTCCCGCACCTTGCCGCGATCCTCGCCGATCCGCCACGTTACCAGCCGCGCCTTTTCGCGCCCGGTTTCGACGTTGCGCATCGTCCAGGCGACGTCGCCGAGGAACAGGAACTCCTCGCCATCGGCGCGCCGGACATAGACCATCTGGCTGCCCGGCGTGTGGCCCGGCGCCTTGATCAACACGACCCCCGGGGCGATCGCGTGGTATCCTCCGTAGTCGAGCGGCCGGTAGCCGTCGAAAATCGACGGGCGCAGATGCAGTGCGGCGAAGGCGTCGGTTTGCAGGTTCGCCTTGATCACCGCGACCTGCTCCCGCGTCAGCCGCGCGACGGCCAGCAGTCGCTTCAGCTCGGGTTGCGCCAGCAGCCCGGCGACATGGTCGGGATGCTCATGGGTCGCGACGATCAGGGTCGCTCGCGCCAGCGCGCCGCGCATCCGCGCATAGGCGGCGCTGTCGAACGTCGTTGCGCCCATCGATTTCGCGATGGTCGCGTCGAACCCCGTATCCACCACCGCCACGTGATCGCGATAGACCAGTTCGTAGGACGACACCGGCAGATCGATGCGCTGCCAACCGTCTCCGGCAACGACCACCACCCGCGGCGCCGACAGCTGCGCGACCGTCTCGACGCGGATGTGCTGCGGTCCCACTCCGGGCAGAGCGGCGGCAAGCCGCCGCACTTCGGCGATGTCGATGGCGTGACTGCCCGCAGGCGCCCTGTGGCTTTCGACGAGCAGCCACCAATAGGCGGGGATGCTCAGGGCAACGAGCGCGACAAGGCAATAGGCGGCGCGTTTCAACCACTTCATGCCACCCCCATAGCGCAAGCACCTCACCGGTCGGTACCATTGCAATGTAGGAGCATTCCGACTACGCCCGCACCATGGAACATAGGGAGAACACGAAGCCTTTCCGGCCCATATTGGAAGGCCGCGGCAACCGTCGTCCCGTGCGCGCCGTCTGGCCGTGCGACGGGGGCAATCGGCGCATTGGGGAGGGAGAGACGGACTCGCAAGGCAGCCGTCAACTTCGTCAACTTCGTTGGATTTGGACGCTCGTTCTGACCCTGTTTACGGCGCACGGAATTGGGGAAGCGCGTGCTCGCTCGACCTCCTCACCGGCCATAGTTCCTGCCGCATTGCCCAGCTTTGTTCGCGCGCGCGGGCAGCGCTCCAATCCAGGCCCGACTGCCGGCGGCAACTATGATCTCGCGCTGCCTGTCGCGCGACCGCGAAATCTCGAACATCGGCGCGTACGGAGGGGGAAAAGGAACCCGCATGGCAACCGTCAAGATGGTCAACTTCGTTGGATTTCGAGGCGCAGACCGGCGCCGGTTTCCGCGTTCCGAACCTCCGCCCAAATTGGCCGATCGGCCCCCTCGCCCGCCGCTATTCCGCCCCGCCCGTCACTGCCCTGCTTCCTTCACATAGGCCGGCGACAGCGTGCCCTTGGCCTTCGCGATCGGCAGCAGCGTCGGGTAGAATTGCACGAAGGTGCGATCGACCGCCGCGTGCTGCTCGTGGCACGAATAACAGCTCGCGCTTTCGGCGATCTTCTCGGCCGGGGCCTGCTTGTCGGGATCGAAACCGAAGAACGCCCAGCCGTCCTGAGTCTTGAAGCGCTTGCTGTCGCGGACGTGCACTTCCACGCCGCGCGCCGTGCCCGACTGGAAGGCGCCCGCGACGTTGATCGAGCCCTTGTCGGATGCGGCATGGATCTCGAGCACCAGCACGGTTCCGTCGGGCCAATGGCCGGTGGCCTTGAACGCCTCGTACGCCGCGCGATTGACGAACACATTGTCGAACGGCGCGAGGGCGGCGGCATTGGCGACGGGATTGTAGCTCATGCCGTGACCCGAGGTGACGAATACCCATTCGCGATAGCCGTCGGGAAACGCCATCCGGCCCTGAGCGTCGAACCGCGCCTCCTCGGGCGGCGCGCCCCCCATCAGCAGCGCGAGCGGCAGCAACGCGGGAATGCGAAGGTAATTCATGGCGTGACCCTCCCGGAACAAGCTACATTAGTACGGCGCGTACCCCACGACCAGTGCCTGCGGTCGTTGCTCGGCAGTGCTCGCATATGGCTTCGCCAGCCAATCGCGCGTTGCGGCATGGCGGCGGGACTGCTTAGAGCGGCAAGCATGGCAGACCCCCACCCCTTCGCCATCCCGAACTTCCGTGCCTATTGGATCTCGCGCATCACGGCGACGCTGGGTCAGACGGCAATGGTGATCGTGATCGGCTGGCAGGTTTATGACCTCGCGCGGCAGTCGATGGGGATCAAGGCGGCGGCGTTTCAGCTCGGATTGATCGGCGCGGCGCAATTCTTCCCGCTGATGGTGCTGTCGCTCTTCGCCGGCTGGATCGCCGATCATATCGACCGGCGCTGGATCGCTCGGGCCGCGACCGCGCTCGTCGCGGGCTGCGCGATCGCGCTCACGGTCCTCACCTATGCGGGCACCGTCTCGCTCTCCGCGCTGTTCGTGATCGCAGCGTTGTTTGGTGTCGCGCGCGCATTCGCCGGGCCGGCGATGGGCGCGCTCGCGCCCAATCTCGTGCCGCCCGAAGTATTGCCGCGAGCGATTGCGGTCAGTTCGATCGCATGGCAGTCCGGCGGCGTGCTCGGACCGGCAATGGGCGGCTATCTCTACGCGATCGACGAATGGGTGCCTTATGCCGTTGCAAGCGGATTGTTCCTGATTTCGCTACTGATGCTGATGTTGATCACGCCGGTCCCTCGCACCAAGGGGCCCGGCGGCAATCCCTGGTCGGCGATGATCGATGGGCTGCGCTACGTCCGCCAGAACCGGCTGGTGCTCGGCGCGATCTCGCTCGACCTGTTCGCAGTGCTGCTCGGTGGCGCGACAGCGATGCTGCCGGTCTATGCGCGCGACATCCTCGGAATCGGCTCGGCGGGACTCGGACACCTTCGCGCCGCGCCCGCGCTCGGTGCCGTTGCGATTGGGCTGTTCTTTTCGTGGCGGCCGATGCGGCACGACGTCGGCAGGAAGATGCTGCTCGCGGTCGCGGGGTTCGGAGTCGCGACAATGGTGTTCGGGCTCGCCGGTCCGCTGCTGCTGCGGTGGATGGGCCCGGGTGCGGTAGGGCATGATTTGGCGCCGGCGGTGCTGATCTCGCTCGCGATGCTGTTCGTGCTCGGCGCGCTCGACATGGTGTCGGTCTTTGTCCGTCAGTCGCTGATCCAGATCTACACACCGGATGCGATGCGCGGCCGCGTCGGCGCGGTGTCGACATTGTTCATTTCGGGCTCGAACGAGCTCGGCGAGGCCGAATCGGGCTTTCTCGCTGCGCTGATCGGCCCGGTGGCGGCCGTGGTCGGCGGCGGGATTGGCGCAGTGCTGGTGACGGCGCTATGGGCAAAGCTCTTTCCGGAGATTCTTCGCGCGCGCACGTTCGATCCACCAGAAACCCTGGAATTCACGCCCAAGGAGCAGAGTTCATGAAGGCGAATACGATCCTCGAGACGATCGGCAACACTCCGCACATCCGCGTCCAGCGCCTGTTCCCGGGCGCCGAGGTGTGGATCAAGTCGGAGCGCGCCAACCCCGGCGGTTCGATCAAGGACCGCATCGCCCTGTCGATGATCGAAGCCGCCGAAGCCTCGGGCGAGCTCGGTCCGGGCGGAACGATCGTCGAGCCTACCAGCGGCAATACCGGCATCGGCCTGGCGATGGTCGCCGCGGTCAAGGGCTATAAGCTGGTGCTGGTAATGCCGGAGAGCATGAGCCTCGAGCGCCGTCGGCTGATGCTGGCCTATGGCGCGACGTTCGACCTCACGCCGCGCGAGAAGGGCATGAAAGGCGCGATCGAGCGCGGGCTCGAGATAGTCGCCGCGACACCTGGCGCCTGGATGCCGCAGCAGTTCGAAAATCCTGCGAATATTGCCGTCCATGCCCGTACGACAGCACAGGAAATCCTTCGCGACTTCGCGGACGATCCGCTCGATGTGGTTATCACCGGCGTTGGCACCGGCGGGCACATCACCGGCGTCGCCGAAACGCTCAAGCAGCATTGGCCCGATCTCAAGGTCTTCGCGGTCGAACCCGAGCTTTCGCCGGTGATCTCGGGCGGCGCGCCCGGCCCGCACCCGATCCAGGGCATCGGCGCCGGCTTCATCCCGACCAATCTCCATACCAGCGCAATCGACGGCGTGATCAAAGTCGACGCCGCCGTCGCCAAGGATATGGCACGCCGTGCCGCGCGCGAGGAAGGCATGCTCGTGGGAATCAGTTCGGGAGCGACCCTGGCGGCGATCCTGCAGAAGCTTCCCGATCTTCCCGATGGCAGCCGCGTGCTTGGGTTCAATTATGACACGGGCGAGCGCTATTTGAGCGTTCCGGACTTTCTTCCGGAGGCGTAGGGCGCTGGGGCTGGCTGGTCGCAACGGGCTGGAACGAGGACTTGCCCGGCTGACTCGGGCGCGCAATGGTTCCAACCGCTTGCATTGTGCGTTAAAGGCAGCGTCCCGTCGCCGCCCAGGAGCCGCCGCTTGGCCTTGCTTCCCCACGATCGCTCTGCCCGAACACGACAGCGCGTCTAGGGCACGATGTTCGAAGCGCGAATCACCAAGGCCGCCGGGCCGCGGACGCCCTCACCACTGCCGATGCGGTGGCAGGCGCTGCTCGCGCTGTTCGCGCTGGCGGCAATCGTCATTCCCGCATGGATCGTCACGCACGCGCCGCGCCTCCCACCGGCCAGTGCAGTGCTCCGCATACCGAAGCGCGTGGTTCCCAAGACCGAGCTGCCACCGGTCGAGCCGGTCGAGGTGGTCGCGATCTCGCCCGACGATGCGCGCGCCTATAATGCTTCGATTCCCTTCTCGACCGCCCCCAATCCCGCTGCGCGGCCGTTTCATTTGTTCGGGAGCCCCGAGGACCAGGCGCGCGCGCTCGACTGTCTAGCGACCGCCGAAATCTATGAAGCCGGTGACGACACGGTGGGGGAGCGCGCAGTCGCGCAAGTCGTGCTCAATCGCGTGCGCCATCCCGCCTTCCCCAAATCGGTGTGCGAAGTCGTGTTCCAGGGCTCGGAGCGTAGCACTGGTTGCCAGTTCACCTTCAGTTGCGACGGCGCGCTGACGCGGTGGACGCCCTCGACCGCGGCGTGGGAGCGCGCGCGCGACGTGGCACGGCGGGCGCTTCGCGGCGCGGTTTATGCGCCGGTGGGTCACGCCACCCACTATCACACCGATTGGGTGGTTCCCTATTGGAGTGCGAGCCTCGACAAGATCACGGCGGTCGGCACGCATCTGTTCTTCCGCTGGGCGGGCTGGTGGGGCACGCCGCCGGCCTTCGATCGCAGCTATGCCGGCGCCGAACCGGCCGAGCCCAAGCTCGCCGCACTGTCGGAAGCGCATCGACCCGCCGAGCAGTTCGCGGCAGCGGGCACCGCCACGCTCGCTGCCAGCCTCGATGCCGTGCAGGCGCTTGGCGACGCGCAGATCCCGCGCGCGGCTACGGGGGAGCCCAACACCTTCCTTGTCGCGCTCGACAAGAAGATGAACCCCGACGCCTATGCCGCGCTCGCCGTACGCACCTGCGGCCAACGGCCGTTCTGCAAATTCATGGGCTGGACCGACTCCAAGGCCAAACCCGAGGCGCTGCCGATGAACGGCGCGGCGATGGCGATGATGTCGTTCAGCTATCTGCGCGACGAGCAACAGCAATTTGCCAAGGCGCTATGGAACTGCGAGGAGTTCCGCCGCCCTAGTCCGCTGCAATGCATGCGCGCGGCGTTGATCGGGCGCGCTGACGATGCGCCCAGGACCGAGACGTTCCAGCTCAAGGATTTGAAGCCAAAGCTGCCGCCTGCCGAACCCAGGCTGCACGATCTGGCTCCCCGCGTCGGCCCGCCCCCCGGCGAGCAGACCTCCGAAGCGGGACCGAGAGCGCTGCCGTTCGGAAACGCGACGGCGCAGGACGGTCGCTAGGCCCTAATCCTTCACGACGACCGGCTCGCGCCCCATCGCCGTCGCAAGCGCCTTGTGCCGCCGCTCGACTGCCTCGCCGTATAGTGCCTTGTCGCCGCCGGGCAGCCACAGCCGAAGCTCCGTCGCGTCGCATTCGAGCCGTGAGCGCTTCAGCGGCGCCGCGACACCTCCGCTCAGCCGTTGGCCGAGTCGCATCGCCAGTCCCCAGCGCTTAGCCTGATCGAGCTGCGCCGGGTCGGCGAGCTTGGTCAGCGGCGCCGGCGACTCCGTGCCGCCGCCGAGCGAAGTGAACAGCGCTTGCCCGACCAGCGCCCGCCCGAGCGCGTCGATGCCGACCCAATTGCCGTGGAGCGACACCTCGAGGCCGCGTTCGGCGCGGAACTCGGGATTGGCGCGCCAACCGACATCGGCAAGCAGACACGCGGTGTGGCGCAGCCGGGCGAGCGAAATCGGCTCGTCGGCGAACAACGGTGCGATCCAGTCATCGAGCAAATCGCCATGTTCGGGAAAGCGACCCGACCGCGCGGCCTCGTCGCGCGCGGCAGCAATCAACGGATCCTCGCGGCGCTGCTCGGGCGTCAGTCGCGCGAACAGCAGGCCTTCGCGCAGCCCGAACGAGGAGGTAATCGTCTCGGTCGAACCGAGCTGGCGCAGCACCGCCGTCAACAATGCCACGGCGTCGCCGAGCTGCGGAAGCCGACCGCCGGACAGGTTCGGGATCGCGCGCAGCTTGCCCTTTCCAATATGGCTGATCGTTCGCCCAAGCCGTGCAATCGTCTGGTCGGTCATATGATATTGATGGATCACCGGCAGCGGATAGCCGGTCTGGTGCATATCGAGCCGCGCAAGCGCACGCCAGGAGCCGCCCACCAGATACAAGGGCAGTCCCACGCCTCGGTCGAGCCAGCCGGCCTTGTCGAGCAACTGATGGACGTGGCGATCGAGCGCCTGCATGCCGCGCGCGCGCGCCGCGCGGATGCGTAATACGCCCAGCGGCAGCGAGGTGCGGTCGGTTACGGTGCCCGCCACGACCCGCACCAGCTCGAGGCTGCCGCCGCCCAGGTCGCCGACGATTCCGTCGGCCTCGGGGATCCCCGACAGCACGCCCAGTCCCGCCGCTGTCGCTTCCTCCTCGCCTGAGAGCAGCTCGACCTGAAGACCGACCTGTGCGGCGGCGTCGATCAGTTCCTGGCCGTTCGACGCCTCGCGCACCGCGGCGGTCGCGACGGTGCGCAACTCGCCAACCTGCATCTCGCGCGCGAGAAGCGCGAAACGCGCAAGCGCTACGCGCGCCATTGCCAGCGCGGGCGAGTCGATCGCACCGGTCTCGGCAAGCGAGCGCCCGAGTCCCGCCAGCACCTTCTCGTTGAACAGGATCGCCGGCAGTCGCGCCGAACCCTGGTAGACGACGAGGCGGATCGAATTCGAGCCGATGTCGATGATCGCTGTCCGCCCGGGCTCGCCGATTTCGGCGCGCGGCTTGCGCAACAGAACCGTCGCCATGCCTAGTGCTTCTTCGCCGACCGGCGGCGGCGCAGCGTCAGCTTGGGCACGCTGGTCGGCCCCAGCGCCGCGCCGCGGCCCGAGAGCGACGGATTGGTCATGAAATAGCGGTGCAGGTTGAACGGTGCGCCTTCGGGCTGCACGCGGACATAGCGACCGTCGGGTTTCAATTCCCAGCTTTGCTCATTGTCGAGCAGATTGGCCTGGAGCACCTGGTCGAGCACCTGATCGTGCACCGTCTTGTTGAGGATCGGCAGCATATACTCGACACGCCGGTCGAAGTTGCGCGGCATCCAGTCGGCCGACGAGATATACAGCTTCGCACCGTCGTTGGGCAGCGCGTGGCCGTTGGCGAATGCCCAGATCCGGCTGTGCTCGAGGAAGCGGCCGACGATCGATTTCACGCGGATCCGCTCCGACAACCCCGCCACGCCCGGCCGCAGGCAGCAGATGCCGCGCATCACCAAGTCGATTTCGACGCCTGCCTGGCTCGCCTCATAGAGCTTGTCGATCACGGCGGTGTCGACCAGCGAATTCATCTTGGCCCAGATCGCGGCGGGCTTGTCACGTCGCGCGTTGGCGATCTCGGCGTCGATGAGCGCCATCAATCGGTTGCGCAGGTCGCGCGGGCTGATGCCGACCAGGTTGAGCCCGGTCGGTTCGACATAGCCTGTGATATAGTTGAATATCTGCACGGCATCGGCACCGACCCGCGGATCGGCGGTGAAGAAGCTCAGGTCGGTGTAGATGCGGGCGGTTACGGGGTGATAATTGCCGGTGCCGAAATGGCAGTAGGTGCGCGGGCCGTCGGCCTCGCGCCGCACGACCATCGAGATCTTGGCGTGGGTCTTCCAGTCGACGAAGCCATAGACCACCTGTACGCCCGCCCGCTCCAGAGCGGACGCCCAATAAAGGTTCTGCTCCTCGTCGAACCGCGCCTTGAGTTCGACCACCGCCGTAACCGACTTCCCCGCCTCCGCTGCCGCGATCAGGGCATTGATGACTGCCGATTGCTTGCCCGCGCGATAAAGCGTCTGCTTGATCGCGATCACATCCGGATCGGCCGCCGCCTGCTGAAGAAAGGCGATGACCACGTCGAACGTCTCATAGGGATGATGGACGACGATGTCCTTGGCGCGGATCGCGGCGAAGCAATCGCCGCCATAGTCCCGGATTCGCTCGGGAAAGCGCGGGCTGAACGATGAGAATTTGAGGTCGGGCCGGTCCTCGTCGACGAGCATGGAGAGATCGCCGATACCGAGGAAACCGCCGGTCTCGGTCAGGATTGCCTCGCTGCCACCCAGCTCTTCCTTGAGCGTCGACTCGAGCTCGGGCGAGACGCCGTCTTCCATTTCGAGTCGGATCACGCGTCCCCGGCGGCGCCGCTTGATCGCGCTGCGGAAGTAGAGAACCAGATCCTCTGCTTCTTCCTCGAGTTCGATATCGCTGTCGCGCAGCACGCGGAACGCGGCGGACGCCTTGATGTCATATCCTGGGAAGATCAGCGGCGAGAAGCGCTTGATCAGGGTCTCCATCGTCACATAGCGCGCCGGCTCGCCAGGCAGCCGCACGAAGCGCGCCGTGGTCGTCGGGAGCATCACCAGCTCGCGCACCGGTTCGCCATCGGAACGCCGCACGACGTCGAAGATCACGCTCGATCCCTTGTTCGGGATGAACGGGAATGGGTGCGCCGGATCGAGTGCCTGCGGGGTGAGCACGGGAAAGATCTGACTGCGGAAATGCGCCTCGAGCCATTCGGCGGTCTCGCCCTGGATCGCATCGGCATCGAGCACGTGGATTCCTGCCTCCGCGAGTGCCGCGCGAAGCTCGACCCACACTGCCTGCTGACTGTCGACCAGCGAGCCCGCCTCTTCCTGGATTGCCGCGAGTTGCTGGCTCGGCGTCAGGCCATCGTCCGAGCGTAGATCGACTTCCTGCAGATGCTGGCCCTTGAGCCCGGCAACCCGCACCATGAAGAATTCGTCGAAGTTCGATCCCGAGATCGACAGGAATCGCAGCCGTTCGAGCAAGGGATGCGCGGGGTTGCACGCCTCCTCCATTACACGCCGATTGAATGCCAGCCACGACAGCTCGCGATTGAAATAGCGGTTCGCCTCACCATCGGGAGCCGAGACGATTTCGTCGGATTGGGCGGCTGAAGGGCGCGTCATGCCGCCCCTCTACACGTCCTTGCGCGATTCGACGAGCAGACCCGCCGCATGCAGCGCAGCTCGCGCGCGATTGATCGACAGTTTCGCGCGGCGGTTGCGGTGCACTTCGCCTTCGAGCGCGTCGGCGACGCGGATCAACGCGACGTGATCGCGCTCGACTCGCTTCTCGAGCCAGGCGATCAGCTCGGGAGAGGGCAGTATCAAGCGCCGATCGAAATGAAGCTTGAGCAGCGACGGAATCAGCGCGTCGTCAGGCGGTCCGATCCGCAGTACCTGGCTCGCGGCCATGCGCGAGCGCAAATCGGGGAGCTTGATCTCCCATTCGGGTGGAGCGGCATCGGCCACGATCAGCAGCGGACGGTGCTCGGCTTGCGCGCGGTTCCACGCGTGGAAGATCTCGGTCTCCTTCACGCGCTCGGCATCGTCGATCATCTGGCCACCGGTCTTGGCGGCGAAGATGCGGGCGAGCAGCGTGCGACCGGATTTGCGTGGACCGACGAGCAGCGCCGCCAGCACTGGCCAGCTGCCCCAATGCTCGAGCTGCTGGATGACGCGCGCGTTCGAGTCGCTGACGAGAAATTCGGTGTCGCGGGGATCTGCCGGTCGTTCGAGCGGCAAGTCGAACTGCGTCATCCGCCGCCCTGGTCCCCCGGCGCCGGGGTAGGCGGCGGCGGTTGCGGTGGCGCGCTGACGCCAGGCGCGCTGCGGCGGATGCGGAGCACGCCCTGCCCTTCCTGCACCTGCCAGCCGCGCGCTTCGAGTGCCGAGCGGAGCGTCGCGAGATCGCCGTCGTAACCCACGCGCATCACGGACACGCCCCCGAGCGCGAGGCTGGTGGTCGTGGCGCTGCGCACGCCGGGAATGCCCCGCAGCGCGGCTTCGGCTGCGTTGACTGCCGCGCCACTGGGCGTGTCGAACTGGACCGAAACCTGGTTGCCCACTGCCGCCGCCGCGCTTTCGTCGCTGATGTCGACGATGTTGTCGCCCGGGGTTGCGTCGACAGTTTCCTCCTTGGGAGGACGGAAGCCGAGGAATGCGTCGGTGTGAAGCTGGCCGGCGGCGAGCGCCTGCTGGTAAATCTGGTCGAGCCGCCGCGCGCCGGCATCGAGCAGCGTGTCGAGCGCGTCGCCGCTGCTCACGCGGAGGTTGAACTGCCCAAGCCGTTGGTTGTCCGGTCCATGGTTGGCGATGAACGTCGCGACGATCGGACCGCCGGGCCATTCGCGCCGCAAGCGGACTTCGGGTTCCAATATGTCGCTCGCGCCATATTGATCGAGGATCGTGCGCCACCAGCCGCGCCCGCGCCGGTTGACCTGGCCGGCGTTGAGCAGCAACCCGTCAGGCCCGGTCCCATTGACGCGCACATAGTCGATCGCGCTCTCACTGGTGCGGAAACGGCCCCAGGCCTCGGCCCAAGGATTGGTGCGCTCGAACGTACGCCCGACGCCGCCCGACCAGGCGATCGGTACTACCAGCATCGGCGCTGAGCGCCGATATTGCGCTGCGACGCCGAGCAGCGCGGCCGAACGGGAACGGTCGAACAGCACGCCGAGCCGGGCAACATAGCGCGTCGGCCCGACATTCTCATTCTCGACCACGATCGCGGTGACCAGCCCGTCGAGTGCGCCGTCGGAGAGGCTGCCGCCTTGCCCCGTAAGGCGCTGCGAAAGCAGGTTCCACGCCTTGCGCTGCGCCAGACGCCATCCACCGAGTCGCGCGGCATCAGCGCTCTTGGCGTTTACATCGACGTCAACGCCACCGACTTCGAAGGTGCCGCCGACATCGGGCGAAGCAGCAGGCGCCGAGCTCGATCCCGGCGCGGGGCCGATCGTGCCGTTCTGCGCGAGCACGGCACCCCCGGCGCCTGCCAGGACGAGCGCAAGCGCCAGCGACAGGCGGGGGAGCGGCCGAAACTTCATCTGGCGGCCCTTTTGGCGAAGCGGCCGTGGAAATCCAAGCGTGATGTAGCGAGGACCTGCCCTCACTTCCGGCGATGGTCGAGACGGAGCGGATTTTGGCGCGCGGGCAGGAGCGACGAGGGAGCGGTGCAAAAGCATTGTGACCGAGAAGCGACGCCCTCCACGCACCAGGAGCCGCCTCCTGAACGCGATCTCGACCGTTGCCGGAAGTGAGGGCAGGCCCTAAGCGCCGGCCATGAACGACAAAGCCCCTTATACCTATGCCGACGCCGGCGTCTCGATCGCGGCCGGTAATGCACTGGTCCGCGCGATCGGTCCGCTCGCCAAGAGCACGCGCCGCGCCGGCGCAGACGCCGATCTCGGCGGTTTCGGCGGGATCTTCGACTTAAAGGCGGCGGGCTTCACCGATCCGCTGCTCGTCGCCGCCAACGACGGCGTCGGCACCAAGCTCAAGCTCGCGATCGAACATGACCGTCACGACGGCGTCGGCATCGACCTTGTCGCGATGTGCGCCAACGACCTGGTCGTGCAGGGCGCCGAACCGCTATTCTTCCTCGACTATTATGCCAGCGGCAAGCTCGACAACGCCGTCGCCGAACGCGTGATCGCCTCGATCGCAGAGGGCTGCCGCCAGGCCGGCTGCGCGCTGATAGGCGGCGAGACCGCCGAGATGCCCGGCATGTATGCTGCCGGCGACTATGATCTCGCCGGCTTCTGTGTCGGCGCAGTCGAGCGCAACCGGCTGCTCGACGGCAGCAAAGTCCAGCCGGGCGACGTACTGCTCGGGCTGGCGTCGACCGGGGTACATTCGAATGGCTTCTCGTTGGTGCGGCGCCTTGCGGCGGACAGGAGCTGGAAGCTCGAGCGCCCGGCGCTGTTCGACCAGGATCGACTGCTGATCGACACACTGATGGCGCCGACCCGGATCTATGTGGCGAGCCTGCTTCCACAAATCCATGCACAGCTTATCCACAGCCTTGCCCACATCACCGGCGGCGGCCTGCTCGAGAATGTACCGCGCTCGCTGCCGCAGGGCTGCCACGCAAGGATCCATGCTGACGCCTGGCCGCAGCCGCGGCTGATGGCGTTTCTGCAGGCACAGGGCGCGATCGAACCCGAAGAAATGGCGCGCACGTTCAATTGCGGCATCGGCATGGTTGCAATCGTCACCGAAGCCGATGCGCCCGCCGTGACCGCAGGCCTGGAAGCCGCCGGCGAAACTGTCTTCCGCATCGGCGCGATCGAGGCCGGCGAGCGTGGCTGCACCGTGTCCGGCAGTGCCGAGAGCTGGAGCGCGCGCGCGGCCTGGTCGGCAACCCACCATGGCTAGAAAACGTATCGGCGTGCTGATTTCCGGCACCGGCACGACGATGGCGTCGCTGCTCTATGCCGCCAAGTCGCCCGATTGCCCCTATGAGCTGGTACTCGTCGCGAGCAACAAGCCCGAGGCGCGCGGTCTGCGCCTCGCCGCGGCGGAAGGCATCGCGACGTTCGCGCACAGCCACAAGGGCCTGACGCGCGAAGCGCATGAAGCGATCCTGCACCGGGCGCTGTGCGACGCCCATGTCGAATATGTCGCGCTTGCAGGCTATATGCGTGTGCTCTCCCCTTGGCTCGTCGATCAATGGGCGGGGCGAATGATCAACACCCATCCGGCGCTGCTGCCGAAGTACAAGGGCCTCGACACGCATGCGCGCGCGCTTTCTGCCGGCGACGCAGTCGCGGGCTGCAGCGTGCACATCGTCACGACCGAGCTCGACGACGGCCCGGTAATCGGCCAGATCGACGTGGCCGTGCTACCCGACGACACAGCCGAGACCCTGGGCGCGCGCGTGCTGCTCGCCGAATA
>Ga0068861_100001269_pt1 | contig 15760 bp, 15 predicted proteins | sample KBSSwiS42_FD_66593 | JGI IMG/M metagenome (GOLD analysis project Ga0068861, IMG submission 66593) | Switchgrass rhizosphere microbial communities from Kellogg Biological Station, Michigan, USA - KBS Switchgrass S4-2 | ecosystem: Host-associated > Plants > Roots > Rhizosphere > Soil ...
GGCGGGGGTGCGATGCTCGAATATTTTGAGGGAAAAAGCTTGCCGGGAATAGCCGCTGTACAGGAATAACAGTTATGAAATTTCGCTTACAATGTATTATTTTGTCAATTAAACATAATACATACTTTATGAAACTAAAGTACCTTCCAAAACTCTTGTTTATCAGCAGTTTGATTTTGTCTCTTACCGCCTGCCAAAAGGAAGTTGATTTCCAGGACCAGAACGGCAATCCAAATAACAATCCCGGACCTGGCAACACGGGTTCCATCAATGGGGACTACGATTTCGTTGGCGTTGCAGGCAAGGACACCACCACAGTTATAAGCAACGACTCAGGAATGGAACTCAAGGCGGTGGCTATAAGTGATTACAGTACCGAAAGTAATTCCGGTACTTTGAAAATCACGGATAACCAGCTTATCATAACAAATCTCAGCTATAGAATGAAAGATACCGTCCAACTATTAGGGTACTTAGATGGCATGCTAATGGCGGTACAAAGTCAACCGGTTGACCAGACAATTCCACCTACGAGCAACACGGCCGACTACGTGCGCAGTCACCCTGATTCTATCACCGTCTCCAATTCCGGCGTTATGTTACCAGATCCGTCGGGCAATCCTTCAACTGTTCCAAGCGGACCTCAGACATATGGCATCTCATTAAATAATGACGTGCTTACAATGACATTAAATTACGATTTCACTACAACGGGCATGCAGAATGGATTGCCGGCAACAATGCGGGCCCAAATGAATGTTGTAATGAAATTCAAAAAGAAATAAAGGCGTTGAATATAAGCTAAAGAAATCCCGGGTGTTTTTGCGTCCGGGATTTTTATTGCAGCAACAGACTGTTGTTTCACCGGGCTAAAAATAGCATTGTTATTCTTTCCGGGTGACTTCCACGATGCGGTCATTTCCCCCGTTACTCGTGCAGATATAAACTTTTCCTTCCGGAGAAATGCAGATATCACGCATTCTGCCGTAAGCATTCGTAAAATATTCGTTGACAGTTGTGATGTTGCTAAACGTATCGTCGAGTTTTAACTGGTACAATCGCGAATTCTTTAATGTTGCGAGTAAAAGGGAATTCTTCCATTGTGGTATCAGGTCGTGATTATAATAATCAAGCCCGGCGGTTGCAATGGTAGGTGTCCACGCTTCGATCGGCTCGACAACATTATTTGACTGGCAGAATGATTGCTCATCCGATTGATCGCAGAAGCCCTGCACGTTAAACCAACCATAGTTTCTGCCTTTTTCAATGATATTGATTTCATCATCGTTATTGGGGCCATGTTCCGAACTGTACAATTTATTGTTGGCAAATACGAGTCCCTGGGGATTGCGGTGACCCCACGACCAGTACGGATTACCTGCAACCGGGTTATCAGTTGGGATCGTTCCGTCAAGGTTTAATCTTAGAATTTTTCCATTCGGAGATGATTCAGTTTGAGACCGCGCCGGATCAGAGGCATCACCTGTTGAAATAAACAATTTGTGATCGGGGCTAATGGCGATGCGGCTTCCGTTATGAATACTGGAAGCGGCTATGTTATCGAAAATAAGAGTCGGACTGGTAAGCGTTGTCCCGTTATAAGTATATCGAATAACTTTTTCTTTATAGCCGGAACCGTTGTCATAATTGTAAACGACAAACACATGTGGCGTGGAGGAAAAATCAGGATGAAGCGCCATACCCAGCAATCCACCTTCCCCATTTGATTCTACTTCATTTATCGTGAGTATCGGAGTAATCACACCGGTTGAAGGGTTCAGCCGGCTGATCCTTCCACCTCTTTCAGTCATCCAGATTTGATTATCGGGTCCCCACAAAATTTCCCAGGGAAAATTCAGGTTGCTTGCAATCACGCTGTCCTTTATTTCGACAGCGCCGGGCGGTTCTACATTTTCCGGGTTATTATTGCCTTTTTTGCAAAGCAGCGATGCTGAAACCAGCAAAGCCATGCCCAGCAACAGGATGAAATTTTTCATGAAATGCAGTTTGGTAAACTGTGTTGTATTAAAGGCCAAAATCATGCCGTATAGGTACCTAATATGACAGCTCCACCGTAGTTATTTTGACGAAATGAAAATTTACCGTGAAGAAATGGTGAAAGTTATAAATTCGATGTCTCAAAAACTTCAAGAAAATGAAAGGAACCAAAAATCTTACTTTACTGATTGTTCTGGGCGTCATCGTTATTTTGTTTGTTTGGGGTTGTGGCGGATATAATAGATTGGTAAAACAGGATGAAACGGTCCAGAACAAATGGAATGATGTGCAAAGCAGTTATCAAAGACGGGCAGACTTAATCCCAAATCTCGTTAACACCGTAAAAGGTGAAGCAAACTTTGAACAAACGACATTGCAAAACGTAATTGAAGCAAGGGCAAAAGCAACCCAGATGCGTGTTGACCCCAAGGACCTAACTCCTGAAAAACTGCAGGAATTCCAACAGGCGCAGGGACAGTTATCGCAGGCACTTGGAAGATTGCTTGTAGTGACGGAAAATTATCCAAACCTGCGCGCAAATGATGCGTTCAGGAATCTGCAGACACAACTTGAAGGCACAGAAAACAGGATCAATGTCGCAAGAAATGATTTTAATTCTTCTGTAAACACCTATAATACACAGGTACGATCATTTCCAACAAACATATTTGCCGGGATCATGGGCTTTAGCCGAAGGCAGGGATTTACTGCTGAGCAAGGCGCTGAAAAAGCTCCCGAAGTGAAATTTTAAATTGGACCGCTGGTGAAGTTATTTTTCTGGCAAAAAGAGAGGTCATTCTTCACACCTGAAGAAAGGCAATTGATTGTTGATGCTGTGCGTCACGCAGAACATCGCACGAGTGGCGAGATACGCGTATACGTAGAAAGCCGCTGCAAGTATGTTGACGCAATTGACCAGGCGGCCGAAATATTTTTTGGGTTGCAGATGGATCAAACTGCCGACCGTAACGCCGTGTTGTTGTATGTTGCCATGAAAGATCACCAGCTCGCAATATTCGCTGATGAAGGCATTTACCAGAAGCTCGGCCAGGAATACTGGAACGATGAAATAAAAATAATGATCAGCAATTTCAACCAGGATGATTATGCTTCCGGAATTCGCCAGTGTGTAACAGACATTGGAGAAGCACTCCACGAGCATTTTCCATTTGACAATAAAACAGATAAAAATGAACTGCCCGACGATATCGTATTTGGCAGATGAGCGATGAAAAGACTCCCGGTATTTATACTCCTGTTATTTTCTTTTTGTGTTCACGCACAGCTAAGCCAGGTTATTCCCAAAAAACCTTCTCCGCCAAGGCTTGTAAATGATTTTGCGAATATGCTTACTCCTGAACAGGAGCAGGCACTCGAAAACAAACTCGTTGCATACAACGACAGTACGTCCAGCCAGATTGCAGTGGTTACCGTTCAATCATTGGAAGGATATGAAGATGAAGAATATGCTCTCGCGCTTGGGCGTGAATGGGGTGTTGGCGGAAAAGAGTTTAACAATGGAGTGGTTGTCCTTATTTCCAGGGACGACAGGAAATCGAGGATCGAAGTCGGCTACGGGTTAGAGGGCGCTATTCCTGATATTACCGCGAAAACGATCATCGAAAATGAACTGTTACCCAGCTTTCGCGAAGGAAATTATTATCGTGGTCTTGACAGGGCAACAGATGCCCTGATAAGGGCCGCGGCAGGGGAATACAAAGCAACTGCGGGTGCTAAAAAAGGAGAGCCTGGAATCAAAGGCTTTGCAATCATCATTTTCTTTCTCATCATTATATTCCTATTTGCAGCAGGACGAAGAGGAGGAGGTGGTCGCGGTGGCGGAATGATGTCAAGGCGGGGATACAGGGACTTTGGTGCGGGCTGGATATTGGGTAGCTTAATAGAAAGTGCGACAAGAGGTGGTGGTGGCCGTGGATGGTCGGGAGGCGGAGGATGGTCCGGCGGTGGCGGCGGCGGTGGTGGTGGATTCGGTGGCTTTGGAGGTGGAGGTTTTGGCGGCGGCGGCGCAAGCGGCAGCTGGTAGCCTATTCAAACAAAAATAATTTTTTGAATATCATTCCGGTGCAATTTGAACATATCAAATACAGTGCGAATGATGTTATAATTACGCTGATCATTTCCTCTCCCGGGACCGGTGATTTAACAACTCATCTTAGCGTTAATTGAGTTAATTTTGGTGTATAACCCATTTCCTGAATGAACCGGTTTATTTGCAGTGTTGTATTTATTTTAATTGTATCCGTGGCGTTTGCTCAAAAGGTTTATTTCGTTTACCTCGAGTCAGAATCCCAACAGCCATTCTTTGCGAAACTCAGGGACAAGACATATCCTTCTTCTGCTTCGGGTTACGTTATCCTTTCAAATCTCCGGGACAGCAGTTACACGATCACAATTGGATTTCCGTCGGATAAATGGCCCGAACAACAATTTACTGTTCCAACCAGGGCAAAGGATCGTGGCTTCCTATTAAAGAATTTTGGTGAAAAGGGCTGGGGGTTGTTTGATTTGCAAACGTTGAGTATTCAAATGTCGGATGGGCCACCGAAAGGACGGAGTGGCGCAATACAACAAGGAGGTGTATCCGCATTTACCGCTTTACTTTCCAGGGCAGCTAATGATCCATCTCTACTGGAAAGCCCTGCACTCGCAAAAAACGATAATACACCTGTGAGCATTCAGCCGACGGCGAAAAATGAAGATGCAAATACGCAAAAAGAGCCACCTCCATCAAATGCAATTGCGACCACTCAAACAAAGAAAGAGGTCCTTGATAGTCAACCGGGATTGCCCGCTTCAAATTCAGTCGCAATAAATCAAACTAAAAAGGAAGACGTAAATACGCAAAAAGTACAACCTGTAACGACTGCAGTAGTGACTGATCAAACAAAGAAAGAAGTTCCTGATAGTAATAAAGGACAACCTGCTTCTAACGCAGTAGCGGTAAATCAAACCAAAAAGGAAGACGCAAATACGCAAAAAGAACAACCTTCTACAAATATTGCCGACCAGGCAAAGAAAGAGGTTCCCGATAGTCGAAATGTCGCTCAAAAAGAAGTGCCTTCCTCAAATTCAATTTCTGCTGATCAAACAAAGAAAGAAGCTGCAGATAGCCAAAAAGGACAGACGGTTTCAACGGTAACAGCAATCGATCAAACGAAGAAAGTCGATTCCTCGACGGCAGTTGCTAAAACGCCTGAACAAAACACGGGCACGACAAAGATTGGTGAGCGAGAGAAAAAGCCGGAAACAGGAGTGACACTCAATGGGGAAAAGGCGGATAAAAGCACAGGTGCAATCGCTGTTGGTGAAAAGAAGGAACAGGTAAACACTCCGGTAACCACTACTGAAATAGCAAAAAAACCTGCTACGCCGGAAAAATATAAAAGATCACTGGTAACCAAGAAATCGGAAAGTTCAACGACTGACGGATTTGGCCTTGTGTTTATCGATCAATTTTCAGACAATCATAAAGACACAATAGAAATTTTTATTCCTAATCCAAAGGAGGACATCGTCAAGAAGAACAACCCGGCTACGACATCGAGAAAGTTCCTGGAGATTGGTAACGATGAAAAAAGCGTTGCACAGGTTAGCCCTGTCTCAAACAGATCCTGTTCGGCAGTGGCAACCGACAAGGATTTTTTTAATCTGAGAAAAAAAATGGCCGCAATGCAAACCGATGACGCTATGATAAATGAATCGAAAAAAAGCTTCAAGTCCAGATGCTATACTACGGAACAGATAAAAAATCTCGGTAGCCTGTTCCTGAAAGAATCTGGTAAGTTCCAATTTTACGAAGCTGCATTTCCGTTTAGCAGCGACCAGGGAAATTTCGTTGCACTGCAATCAGATTTCAAGGACAACTACTTCATCTACCGTTTTAAGAAACTGGTAAATTAATTTTCAAATACCAGTCGTCTCACGAGTTTGTAATTAGTGATTACAGAAAGCCCAACAAGTATTACTGCCGCCAGGATAACTGTCCAATTTATTGGCGTGGAAAGTTCCGGCCGGTCGTACATCACTAAATGGTGAAAGGCCCATTGCATCAATTGCGTCAGCGCCAATGCTACAATTACAATGATTAAATAAGCGGGGATAAACCTGCGTGATACATTGCTGCTTAGCCATCCCGGAGAATATCCTAGTTCCAGCAGCAGTTTCAAACTTTCCCTGCTTCTTGCTATGACGAGTTGCAGGTAAAAAGAAAACAACAGGAGGGCCAATATAATTACCATTACTCCAAAAACTGCCAGGCCGCTGAATATACCCTGGAAGATTTGTTTCATCCTTCCAAATTTGGTTTTGTCCTTATTGATCTTATAATTTTTTTCATCCAGGAATCTGAGTAGTTCCGTATTGTTGGCATCTTTTGTCTTAATATAAAGACGGGATGCGTGTTCCGATTTTTGCCCTTTGAAGGTGAGATTAGCCCAATCCAAAAATGTTTTTGGAACCAGCACAGAATTAATCCTGTCGCTAAAAGCTACAATGCGTCCCGAAAAGGTTTGCTCCCGGCCTGCATCACCACTACAGGTGATTAAGACGGGAATACCTGATGCCGTTTCAGCAGAAACCTGCGGAAGATCATAGCTCGGAGCAAACACATTGAAGATCTCCAGGAAGTCCGATGAAACGATTATGGGAATTGTTGTTTGACCGGGTTGCCATTGAAAGCTTGAAGGAACAGTATCTAAAAAACTATTCTCTATGCTTTCTAAAAAAAGATTTGTTCGAAAGGGTAATATTCCACCCGCGCTCAATTCAATCTGGAACTGGTTCGCCTCCAGCGGAGCAACATCTGAAATGAATGGCTTTGTTTTCAATTCCATTATTTCTTCTGAGTTGAAAAGATTTTTTTCAAACTGTCCCATCGTCTCATTGGTCACTGTCTTGGTTATAGAAATGAAATCATAGCCATCCTTGCGAATAGAACCCCCTTTTAGTAATTGTTGAATATTGACGAACATCTGGATGGAGCAAAGGAGCAGCAAAACACCAATTCCAAGTCCTATGTAAGAGAACCATCGCGAAACAGCACTTGTGGCTGTTTGAAACAGCGGTTTAACTGGTTTGAACGATACACTCATTGTCTTTGATCTTTTCGTCCTGTTATGTTCAATTTTCCATTCATCCGCTGTCATAAAATTTTACAGGTGAAATAATTTTGTGTACGGATAAAAATCGATTCGTTCAAGATCGGCAAAAACGATTGTAGCACTTCGTAAACGCGCTTCGTGGAGCATCAGTTTCATCGCTCTTTCCGCATTGGCCTCATCCAGGTGACTAAAGGGTTCGTCCAATAATAAAAAATCAAAAGGCTGCATCAATGCACGGATGATGGCAACACGTTGCTGTTCGCCATACGAACATTGGCTGCTCATTACACCCAGCTTATCTTCAATGCCCAGCCTCGCCGTCATTTCCCTGATCTTTTCAGATGTGTGAAATGGATTAAGCTGTCTTTTTATTTCGATGTTATCAAATACAGATTGATTTGGAAATAAACGCAGATCCTGGAACACAATACTTATATAATCTTTTCTGTAACGTGCAAGTTGTTCCCGGTCAAACCTCCGGAGATCATGATCGTCGTAGCTGATCGTGCCATTGTAGTCGTTTCGCATTCCATATAAGAAATTCATCAGTGACGACTTGCCTTTCCCGGAGGGAGCAACGATCTTTATCAGTTCACCTTTTTCAAACGATAAATCTTTGCGCCAAATCTCCGATTCTAATGCGCTTTCTTTTTTAAAAAAGGAGGGTAGTAGATTTTGAATGCGTAATTGCATAGATTTTTATTCAACCGAAACAATGAGGAGGCTGACAGTTTAATTGTCAATTGTCAGCCCGAGTTGTCGAAGGCCCGACAGACTCAATACGACAAATAAACTGGTTGTAACTGCGTAATGCCTATTCCTGAGAAGGCTCTGACGTCTTTTCGGGTCCGGCTTCATCTGTATCCCTGTTCCTGTTTTTTCGTTCGCTGTTTATTTTGTAAAGGTTATTGATGTATTGATTCAATTGTTTCAGGCTGTTAGTGTTTTTGTCAACCAGGTTAACCTCAAAAGTAAAGCTCATCGCTTTGTCCTTGTAAGCACCCCCGGCCGCCACTACATCCTGCCAGATATTTGAAGCATTCATTGCTGCTTGTCCGATACTGTCTTTAATAGATGATTTTGCTGAGCTTATTATTTTTTGAAGGTCAATGTACATTCCAAAGGGTTGGCCACCGATTTTGTCGGCGATTGCATTCTTAGCTGTGGCACCGCTTAAAAATTTATCTACCTGGTCCTGGTAATTGCTTGCGGCAAACCATTCTTTGTCGAGTTTATAATGAATCTCAGGAGTACTGGGCATATTTTTTCTTTGACCCATAGCGATGCCCACGAGTTTGTCAAATGCGGCCCTGTCATTTACTGATGTTGCAAAGAGAACCTTCATATCAGGCTGGGTAGTCGTATACTTATAGGGTGGCTGACCTTCACCCATATCCATTGTTTTTTCCATGGTCTTAATTTCAAGGTCGGAAACAGCCAGGAGCACTTCACCTTTGTTGGCTTTTATAAACTCATCAACACTGTAACCCATCTCTCCGAGAAAGCCATTGGCAACACCGTCAAGCCCCGTAACTTTCAGGAAATCCTTTAACCCCTCCGGTGGATAATTCAGGGCGATCAATCCAATTACATTTTGAGAAGGCAGACGGTTGAGCACATCTGCGCTGAGTGGTTTTGACGGATGCGCTGCAAGCAGTTTCTGCATTTCTTCGCCGTAGTATTGTTTTGTTTTCACGGCAATTCTTCCATTTTCGAAATTCAGCGATGTCGCTGAAACATTTCCTTCCAATAATGTGTTCATCTTCATCATGGACATCATGCCTGCCGCGAGAGAACTGCCATACAAACCCGAAATATTAGTCCATATATGAACATCGCTGTTCTCTTCGATCAGGGATGCAAAGCGCTTGTCGTTGTCCAGGTTGTCTTTATCCTTTAAGGTCAGCGCCAGCTTGCCTAATTCTTTTAAGCTATCAATCGAAAATTTATAGTTGTGAAAAGATCGGTCACCTTCCATGCTTTTTTCAATATCCGGTAAGGGAGAGTTCCCGATATAAGCAAACCGGGTATTGTTCCATGTTACTATTCCCGACTTTTCCATTGTCATAAAGCTCAGCCCGGCTTCTTTCGTTGCCTGGGTTTTGCCTTTGTTGATTTCTTTGCAAAATGTTTCAAATGCCGCAGGATCTTTTACTGAACCGGTAAATACTGCATATCCGCCTTGTCCCAGTTTTCTTAAATAGAAAACCAGGCTGGCTTTTGTGTCAATACCTGAATGAGCAGGTTCGCTCATTAATTTTTGGGCCGTACTGTCTGTTGTTTCATTTGTTAAATCCTTGAACCAGTCAGTCTGGCTGATCTCCTCCCAACTTAGTTTGGATGAAAGAGAGGCACTATTCACATGGACCACAACCCCGGCGTCTTTGGGCACTAACAACCCGGTTTTATCAGTCTTGTTACAGGAAAACAAAAAAGAAAGAAGGAGCGTGGATAAGGTAATCAGGTAAAATGTACGTTTCATGGTTGATTTTTTTTCGGGAGGTCAAATAAAAGAAAAATTTATAAGATCGGCAATCGGCATTGTTTTTTGGTCACCGCTTCCAAGGGTCCGTAACACAGCGGTTTTGTCCTGCAATTCATTGCTGCCAATAATAACGGCGTAAGGAATATTCTTTTTCTCCGCGTATTTGAACTGCTTATCAAATTTTGCAGGTTCAGGATAAAGCTCACAGCGTACATTGTTCCCTCGTAGTTTTTGTATGATGGTAAAAGCAGCTTTGCTTTCTTCATCGCCCAGGTTAAAAAACAGAACCTGAGTACCTGTATACACTTCCCTGGGAAAAAGATCGAGGTCTTCCATTACATCGTATATACGGTCTATTCCAAACGATATTCCGACTCCCGGAATATCAGGCACTCCAAATAAACCCGTGAGGTCATCATATCGTCCACCACCCCCGATGCTACCCATTTGAACACCTTTCGCTTTTACTTCGAAAATGATACCTGTATAGTAATTGAGACCCCGTGCAAGTGTAAAGTCAACCACTACTTCGTCATAATAAAGACCTGAGCCATGTAGTATGTACTCGATGTCAGCAATTCCCGTCTCTGCCAGGGCGTTGCTGCCTAATAATTTTTTCAACTGGCTTAACTTTTCTTCGTTGGTGCCGCTGATCACCAGGTATTCTTCAATAATACCGAGTTGTCTGGAGTTTAACCCCCGCTGGGTTAATTCATCCTTAACTTTTTCCAGCCCGATCTTATCCAGTTTATCAATGGCAATGGTGATGTCGATCATTTTCTCTGCACCGCCACATGCTTCCGATAATGCCGCCAAAATTTTCCTGTTGTTGATTTTGATATCAGCATCGATGCCCAGTTTTGCAAAAACTGTTGCATAAATAATAGTCAATTCCAACTCGTTTAAAAGCGAGTTGCTTCCCACCACGTCCGCATCGCATTGATAAAATTCCCGATAGCGCCCTTTTTGTGGCCGGTCGGCCCGCCAAACTGGTTGTACCTGGTAACGCTTAAACGGAAAGGTAAGTTGATTGCTATTCATTGCCACATAACGGGCAAAAGGAATGGTCAAGTCATATTTCAGGGCACGTTCGGTAAGATCTTTACTGTTCCTTCCTTGCAATACATTTTCAAAGGCAGCCTTCGCTTTTTCAATATTCTTACTATCATTCAATCCATTGTTGAGTATCTTAAAAATTAAGCGGTCACCTTCTTCGCCATATTTACCCAATAAGGTATCCAGGTTTTCCATTGCCGGTGTTTCCAAAGGCTGAAAACCATACAACTCAAAAATCCCCTTTATCGTGCTGAGAATATAATTGCGTTTGCGAACAACGTCTGGTCCGAAATCTCTTGTTCCCTGCGGCAAGCCAACGGTAACTTTTGCCATTAATACGTTTGTTATTTAAATCGACGACGCTTTTGAGAGTTTATCTTGTTGTGCTGTATATTTCGCAATAATCGAATCACAAACCTGATCGATCAACTTATATACTTTGTGATAGCCAGGCTCGGGTCCCCACCAGGGATCGGGAACGTCAATATTTTGCCCGGGGTGAAGCTCATTCATCAACAGATCGATCTTCTTATCATCAAATTTGTTGCGGGCGATTCTGCGAATATCGCTCATCACGTCGCCTGCTAAAGCATAAATCTTATCAAAGTTTTCAAAGTCTTCCGGCAAAAATTGACGGGCCTGCTGGGTACTGATGTCAATGCCATTCAGTTTTGCCACCTTTTGTGATAGCGGATGCGGGGCGTCACCAATATGGCAACCGTTAGTGCCGGCGCTTTCAATTGTCCAGTCCAGTCCCGCTTTTGCCGCTTTATTCTTCAAAATTCCTTCCGCAAGGGGACTGCGGCAAATATTCCCCAGGCAAACCATTAAAATTTTCATGGCGCAAATATAAACACGACCTATGAAGGCAGGCCCGAAATTGTGCAAATCAAATGCAGGAAAGTTGATTAATTGTGTAACGATTAAGAGTTTAGCTTATGGATTTGTCGCCGATAGACATCTAATTCTTGCGGGATGATGTTTTTGTGCTTTGAGGTAATAAATAAATCTGCGGTTTGGTTGAAGAACAAACGGCGTTCTTACGAGAAAAATAAGGACAATAATTAAATGCATTGTTGAGTGAATATTTGCCTTTGATTCAGTTAAAAAGTAATAATTTGCCCGTGTCGAAACAGGTATTCATGTTACCAGAATATGAAAAGGAAAAAAGAAAGCGCCTGGCTTTGAGAAGGTCGGTAATGGATTACTCCATTGGGGTAATCGTTCTTTTAACGGGAATATTTTTCATTGTCCGGAATAACTTCAAACTTGATTTCAACACGATCTTTCCGCCTAATGAAGTTGATAAGGTATTCGGCGTCATATGTCTTTTATATGGCGGCTGGCGCGTGTACAGGGGATACAAGAAGAATTATTTCTATTAACAAATTGAGGAATGAAGGTTTTTCAGGTATGGTTTTTTAGCAAAGGCAAATTGATGAACAGGTTGGCTATATGTGTCTTGGTGTTCGCACTGGGTTTATTCGTTTTAGGATGCCAGCCCTACGATGAACAAAAGGCCAAATTAATGGACACTCCCGAGAGGGGTACCATTTATATCAGCGTGGACGAATCATTTAAGCCAGTCATTGACGAGGAGGTAAAGGTCTATGAATCAAATCGTCCCGGTACGAAGATTATTGTCGATTATAAACCGGAGGCCGAGTGTCTGAAGGACCTGTTTGTAGATAGTATCCGCATGATAATTGCGACCAGGAGTTTTTCCGAATCAGAAAAGAATTTTATCGTCGATTCGATGAAATTATCTCCGCAAAGAATGGTTGTCGCCAGGGATGCTGTCGCCGTTATTGTCAATCCGTTAGCTGAAGATTCCCTGTTCACCATGCAGGAAATACGTGAAATACTGACGGGAAAATTTGGGAAAAAATTAATCCCGGTATTTGACGGGGTAAAGGCAACCAGTACGGTACGTTTTATCGTCGATTCTGTATTGAAAAGTGATTCCCTTTCGCCCACTGCCATGGCCGCGCGAAGTAGTGAAGGAGTAATTGATTACGTGGCCGAAAACCCGCAGGCAATTGGTTTCATCGGAGTGAGCTGGATAGGCAACAAACATGATTCGATACAATTGAGTTTTTTGAAAAGAGTCAAGCTGGCGCACCTGGAAAGCACGAATATGCCGGACAAGTATGTGATGCCTGTTTTGGCCAATATCGCCCTGCGCCGTTACCCGATGGTACGTGATTTGGTATATATATTGAAAGAAAAGCACGTAGGATTAGGAAAAGGTTTTGCTGATTTTATGACGGGGGACAGGGGTCAGTTAATCTTTGAAAAGGCCTTTCTTATGCCGGCTCAAAAAGATTTTCGCATCAGGCCTGCGCGACTCAGGGAATAAAACAAAGTAGTTATATTTACAACACTTAAAGTGAACGAAAAATGAAGAAAACTTCAATTGCATTAATGATTGCCTGCCTTACATTTGCTTACACGATACATGCACAATCCATACAGGACGGTGTGAGAGATCTTTACGCTGAACGATTTAAAACTGCGAAAGGCATTTTTGAAAAATTAGTAGCAGCAAACCCGAACAATATTGATGCTGTTTACTGGCTCGGCCAGACCCATATTGAAATGGACGATATTGCCGGCGCAAAAGCCGTATACGATAAAGCCCTGATGGCAAGTGCAAATGCCCCGCTTTTGCTGGTTGGGAGGGGGCAAATTGACCTGCTGGAAAATAAAGTTAGCGAGGCTCGCCAGCGTTTTGAATCTGCCATCACCATGACCCGTGGAAAAAAAGGCGATGATCCGGTAATCTTAAATGCTGTTGGCCGGGCGATTACAAATACGTACGATGTTAAAGAGAAAAAAGGGGGAGATATTACATATGCTGTGCAAAAATTACGGGACGCAGCGGCAAGAGATCCAAAAAACGCTGAGGTATTTGTAAACCTTGGTGATGCAATTCGTAAGGAAAAACCAGGCGAAGGGGGTGGCGAAGCTTTTCAGAATTATCAAAAAGCAGCCGAAGCCAATCCTAACTTCCCGGTGTCCTATTACCGTACTGCCCAACTTTTTCAAACTCAGCGTAACTGGGAACTTTATGAAAAATATCTGAATGATGCCGTCGCCAAGGATCCCCGTTTTGCTCCTGCTTATTACGATCTGTATTATTTTAAACTGCTGAGGCAGGACTTCGCAAACGCAGAACAATATGCCAAAAAATACATTGAAAGCACCGACGCCGATCCTCAGAACGACTACCTGAGATGCCAGACCCTTTGGGCAAAAAAAGATTTTGACGGGGCAATCTCCTGTGCCAAAAATATTGCATCGCAGATGGGGGCTAATACAAAAGCGAGGACATATAAGCTGATTGCTGACAGCTATCTACAGAAAAAGGATACCGCGGGTGCAAAAGAATTCGTGGATCAATACTTCGCAAAAGCAAAACCGGAAGAACTGACCGCCATGGACTACCAGATGAAGGCGGCGGCTTATTCAGTTATCCCGGGGCAGGAAGAAGTTGTGTTTAATGCATATTTGGAAGGGATCAAAATCGACACTGTTGTAGAAAACAAGGTTGATTTATTGGACAAAGGGGCTGCTTTTTTTAAAGCTAAGGGCATGCGCGAGAAGGAAGGGGACCTGCTGTCACAAAAGATTGCTTTAAAACCCAAGCCTTCAATAAACGATTATTTTGATGTTGGCCGCGCCTATTATTTTGGCGGCGCGAACAAGAAATCATACGATGCATTCGTTGCCTTTACTCAAAAATATCCGGAAGAGGTTTATGGATGGGAATGGAAATTTAATAATGCAAGGGTACTTGATTCGGTGAAACAAGACAGTATCGCCGTTCCCGACGCCTTAAAGCTGCTTGAATTCAGTGAAAAGGATACCGCTAAATTTAAAAAGCAATACCTGGCAGCCGCAGGCTTTTTGCTGGGCTATTATAATAATGTTGCGAAAGACGGTGCCAAAGCGCTTGAGTATATCAACAAGATGTTGTTGCTGGATCCTACAAACCAAAGTTACCTTGATATTAAAAACCAACTGGAAAAAAACAAAAAGGCGAAAGGCTCTTCGTCCGGTAAGCGGCTGATAAAGTCTCAACAAATTGCTTATTCGAAGCTTCGTCAAAATAATTCTGCATAAAAACAAACGAAATTTTATTGATAAAGAAACCCATGGAATTTTGCCATGGGTTTGTTTTTTATTGTGCTGATTTGCAAAATAAAATTGTAAGTAATTTGATATTGCTAGCTTATTTTTGCCAGCAGGGTAATAATTATGATTCACTTACTCCAGATAGATCCGGGTGCTTCTGACTCCGGAACCTATTTGCCGGTAGCTATACAGGTCGTTTTCGCCGTTGGTCTCGTCACATTTTTGATGGTTTTGACGCATTTATTGGGCCCTAAGCGCAAAACGTCAGATAAATTACAAGTTTTTGCCAGTGGAATTGAATCACACGGTGATGCCCGCCAGCCGATTGCTATTAAGTATTTTCTTACTGCCATCCTGTTTGTGCTGTTTGATGTAGAAGTCATTTTCTTTTACCCCTACGCTGTAAATTTTAAACAACTTGGTTGGAGTGGTTTTTGGGCCGTTATGATGTTTGTAGGGTTTTTCCTATGTGGATTTGTCTACATCATTTTAAAAGGTGCCCTGAAGTGGGAGGATTGATATGGAAATGTGCAGATGTGCAGATGTGCAAATGTGCAGATTGGGGGAACATTAAAAGACTTATTCTGTTATTTAAGTAGGAGTTTTTAAAATTTCAAATCTTTATATTTTCAAATTGATAAATGTCACGTCCTGTTTCATATAATATAACGAAAAAGCCGCTTGTATCGGATATCAGTGTCGTTGATATGCCTGAAGGTCACCAGGGCGAGGGGTTCTTTGCCACATCTTTAAATAGTGTGATCGGGCTGGCGCGAAAGAACTCTATCTGGCCACTGCCGTTTGCCACTTCCTGCTGCGGAATTGAGTTTATGGCCACGATGGGTTCACACTATGACCTTGCAAGATTCGGCAGCGAAAGAGTAGGATTTTCTCCCCGCCAGTGTGATCTCCTTATGGTGATGGGCACCATTGCAAAGAAAATGGGGCCGGTTGTAAAACAGGT
>Ga0068861_100001278_pt1 | contig 15719 bp, 17 predicted proteins | sample KBSSwiS42_FD_66593 | JGI IMG/M metagenome (GOLD analysis project Ga0068861, IMG submission 66593) | Switchgrass rhizosphere microbial communities from Kellogg Biological Station, Michigan, USA - KBS Switchgrass S4-2 | ecosystem: Host-associated > Plants > Roots > Rhizosphere > Soil ...
TTCTGGATCAGCATCAGCTGCGGCTGCATCTGCGCATCGAAGCGTTGCGCCGCTTCGAACAGGCTGATGAGCACCTGGCCGAAGGAAATCTCACGCAACGGTTTATTGGCGATGGGCTCGCACACGGTGCGGACCGCGGACTCGAGTTCATCGACGCGAACGTTCGCAGGAATCCAGCCCGCATCGATGTGCAGCTGGGCGATGCGCCGATAGTCCCGCGAGAAAAAAGCCAGGAAATTCTCGGCGAGATAGTGCTGGTCGCGCGGATCGAGCGTGCCGACGATGCCGAAATCCACGGCGGCGTACCGCGGATTCTGCGGATCGTCCAGCAGCACGAAAATGTTGCCGGGATGCATGTCGGCATGAAAGAAGTTGTGCTTGAACGCCTGCGTGAAGAAAATCTCCACGCCGTTCGCGGCGAGCCGCTTGATGTCCGCGCCGCGCCGTTCCAACTCGGGGACGTTGTTGATGAGCACACCGTGGATGCGTTCCATCACCATGACGTTCTTGCGGCAGTAGTCCCAGTAGACTTCCGGCACGTAGAGCAGCGGCGAGCCTTCGAAATTACGGCGCAGTTGTGCAGCATTCGCTGCTTCGCGCATCAAGTTGAGTTCATCGAGAATGGTCTTCTCGTACTCGCGGACGAGTTCGCTCGGCCGCAGGCGCTCCGCATCCGCCCAGTAGCGGTCGGCGAGATCGGCGATCGCATACATCACGGCGAGATCCCGCTCGATCAGTTCGCGAATGCCGGGACGCACGATCTTGACGACGACTTCCTTCCCGCCAGGCAGCTTGGCTCCATGCACCTGGGCAATGGTCGCTGCCGCCAGCGGCTGTGCTTCGAAGTGTTCGAAAGCTTCGCTCAGCGCGCGGCCATAGGCTTCGGCAACGATCTGTTGCGCTACCACGCTCGAGAAGGGAGGAATGCGGTCCTGCAGTTTTTCCAGCTCGTCGGCGAGGTCGCGTGGAATCAGGTCACGCCGCGTCGACAGCATCTGTCCGAACTTCATGAAAATCGGACCGAGTTCTTCGAGCGCCTGCCGCAAGCGCACTCCGCGTGGCGTCTTGCGGTCGCCGCTCGTCCAGGTCGCGGGCGACAGATAGAACGCAAAACGCAGCGGCCGGAACAGGTGGGTCGCGAGGATGATCTCGTCGAGTCCATGGCGGACGAGCACGCGCTGGATCTGCAGCAGTCTCGAGATGACGCTTAGTCGCATGTCAGGGCAGTCCTAGCGGCCGCCGCGCCGTGCGTTCGATTTGTCGAGCAGGTTGATGCGAGCTTCGATCCGGTCTACATCGTCGCGCAGGCGATCGACGCCTGACAGGAATTCATCGGCTTCGGTGCGCGTCGGCAAGTCCCGCGATTCTTCCTGCAGGAACTCGGCGACGTTCTGTGCAAACGTGTCGGCAGCGCGTCGGCCGAAAGCGAGTGCGGAACGAGCGACGTTACCTGCCTGGTGTGCTGCGACGTCGCCGATCACGCGCGACAGTTCTTCTTCCAGGTCGGGCCGTGAATGTTTCAACAGCTCGCTGAAGACCTGCGCTACTTCGGCATTGCCTTCGATATGAACACTGCCGCTGCGCAACGTTGCATCCGATGCGGCGCCTGCCAGCCTGAGCAGCGACAAAGGTGCGCCTGACAATGTCGCAGTCGCCGCACCTTCGTGTTTCGTGTCCAGCTCCATGCGTTCGCCGGCGCCACGCAAATACAAATGCACGGGCGTTCCGGTGACGTGCAGCGCCAGGACCTTGCCATCGAGTTGACGACACAACTGTCGTGCCGTCGCGGATGCGGCGATGTTGCGGTTCAGGACCGCTTCGAGGGGTTGCAAACGCACGATCAGTAGCGCCAGCCGCGATGCACGGCGACGATCCCGCCGGTCAGGTTGTGATAGCGGCAGCCGTCGAGGCCGGCAGCCTGCATCATCCCGACCAGTTCGTCCTGCTTGGGAAAGCGGCGAATGGACTCGGCAAGATAGCGATAGCTCGCTGCATCGTTCGCGACCACCTTGCCAAGCCAGGGCAGGACGGTGAACGAATAGCCATCGTAGATAGGTTTCAATCCCGGCGCGACCGGATGCGAGAATTCGAGAATGATGAGCTGGCCTCCGGGTTTCAGCACCCGGGCCATGGAGCGCAGCGCCGCGTTCTTGTCGGTTACGTTGCGCAACCCGAAGCCGATGGTCACGCAATCGAAACTCGCATCCGGGAACGGCAGGCATTCGGCATTCGCCAGCGAATAGCGGATGTTTGCCACCAGGCCACGATCGGTCAGCGCATCGCGTCCTTCGGACAGCATCGAGGCATTGATGTCGGTGAGCACGACCAGTCCCTCGGCGCCGACCTGTGCAGCCATGCCGGCAGCGATATCGCCGGTGCCACCTGCCACATCCAGCGCCCGTTGCCCGGGCCGCAGCAAGGTCTGCGACAATACGAACCGTTTCCACAGCCGATGGACGCCGCCCGACATCAGGTCGTTCATCAGGTCGTAATTGCCGGCGACCGAATCGAAGACGGCGCGCACGCGCGCTGCTTTCTCCGACGTCGGTACTTCAGTAAAACCGAAATCGGTGATGTCGCGGGGAGAATCGGTGGCGGTCATTGGCGGTGAGTCGATCAGCTGGAACGCCGCCCATTGTAGCCATGGCAACTGACGCGGCCTATCGGATTGTGATTCTCGGCGGGTATGGCCAGTTTGGCGGGCGGATCGCACATTGGCTGGCGCGAGAGCCGGGATTGCACCTCATTGTTGCCGGTCGCCATCTGGAACAGGCGGAGCAACTGGTGTCGGAGCTGGTCGCTCGGGAAGGGGTGTCGAGCACCCTGGCCAGGCTTTCAGCCGTGTCGCTCGACGCAGAGGCGGCGGACTTCGCTGTCCGGATCGCCGCAGTGCATGCAGACCTGCTGATTCATACTGCCGGTCCGTTCGACGATCGAACCTATGGCGTCGCGCGTGCCTGCATCGCAGCCGGTGTGAACTATATCGATCTAGCCGACAACCGCGAGTTCGTTCTCGGCATCGGTACGCTTGGCGACGAGGCCAGTAGCAAAGGCGTGCTGGTCGTCAGCGGCGCGAGCACGGTCCCCGCAGTGTCCGCGGCGATCGTCGATCACTATCGCAGCCGTTTCGGGCGGATCGATGACATAGACATAGGCATCACGCCTGGCAGCCGCGCACCGCGTGGATTGTCGACGATCAAGTCGACGCTGTCTTATTGCGGCAAGCCGTTTCGTGCCTGGCGGGGAGGGCAGTGGCGCGCTGTTTACGGTTGGCAGGACCTGCATCCGGTGCGCTATCCGCGATTGGAGACACGCTGGTTCGCCAATTGCGATATCCCGGACCTGCAGCTGTTTCCGGATCGTTATGCAGTCACCGGGTCGGTGAAGTTTGCGGCGGCGCTCGAGTTGCGGGCGATGCAGTTCAGTGTGTGGGCGATGTCCTGGATCACCCGTGCCGGCATCGTCAGCGACTGGGCGGTTGCGGCGGCCGGGTTGAAGCGCATGAGCGATCCATTGTCGCGTTTCGGATCGGATCTCGGCGGCATGCATGTCCACATCGACGGTCTCGACCCGCACGGCGAGCCGCATCGATTGCGCTGGTTCCTGGTCGCCGGGAGCGGCGATGGTCCGATGATTCCCTGCATGGCCTCCATCGTGCTCGCCCGTAAACTCGCACGCGGTCAGCTACGATGCAGCGGTGCGAGGCAGTGTGTCGATATGCTGACGCTCGAGGAATTTCAGTCCGAGGTCCGCGACCTCGATATCCGTTACGTAGTGGAGCCGCAGCCATGAGCGACGAACAGGAAATCCGTCAATTGATCGCGACCTGGATGAGTGCCTCCAAGTCGGGTGATGTGGGTACCGTGCTGTCGTTGATGTCGGATGACGTAGTGTTCCTGTTGACCGGTCGCGAACCCATGCGCAAAGCGGAGTTCGCCGCGGCTGCGAAACAGCAGTCGGGCCTGGAAGGTCCCAAGATCGACGGCACCAGCGACATTCAAGAGATCAAAGTGCTGGGCGACTGGGCCTTCATGTGGACCAAGCTCAAGGTCGTCGTCACGCCGCCGGGTGCAACCAAGGCGATGACGCGTGCCGGTCACACGTTGTCGGTGCTGAAGAAAGAGAACGGGAAGTGGGTGCTGGCGCGCGATGCGAATATGCTCGCGCCGGTGTGAGGCGGGGGGACATGCTCCTTCCGCAAGCTACCGGAGCATGTCCCTCGGCTCAGCGACGCTTGACCGGTGCGGGCGTCGGATACGGAATGCTCAGGTCCTTGAGCCGGTCGAGATAGTTCTGCCACTTCGCCGTTCGTTCGCTGCCCAACTCATGCAGGTACGCCCAGGTATATAGGCCGGTCCCGTGCCCATCGTCGAATACGAGCCGCACCGCGTAGTTTCCCACCGGCTCGACCGCGGTGACCTGCACCTCATGCTTGCCGATCTGCAGCGTTTCCTGGCCCGGGCCATGCCCCTTCACTTCGGCGGAAGGCGAATAGACGCGTAGATATTCGAACGGCAGTTCGAACGTCGCGCCATCGTCGAAGGCGACTTCCAGGACGCGCGACTTGCGACGCAGCTTGATGGCGGTGGGATGCGGCACGATTTATAGAATATACCGCGTCAGGTCTTCGTCCTTCACCAGTTCGCCCAGGTGTTGGTCCACGTACGCCGCGTCGACCGTCACGCTGACGCCGTTCTTGTCCGCGGCTTCATAGGAAATGCTTTCGAGCAGCCGTTCGAGCACGGTATGCAGGCGTCGTGCGCCGATGTTCTCGGTGCGTTCGTTCACTTGATACGCGACCTCGGCGATGCGGCGCACGCCGCTCGTGTCGAAGGTCAGGTCGACGCCTTCGGTCTGCAGCAGCGCTCGATACTGAGTACAGAGCGAGGCATTCGGCTCGGTGAGGATGCGGATGAAATCCTCGACCTTGAGCGCGTCCAGTTCCACGCGAATGGGAAAGCGGCCCTGCAATTCCGGAATCAGGTCCGAGGGCTTCGACATGTGGAACGCGCCGGATGCGATGAACAGGATGTGATCGGTCTTCACCATGCCGTGCTTGGTGCTCACCGTGCTGCCTTCGACGAGCGGCAGCAGGTCGCGTTGCACGCCTTCGCGCGATACGTCGGCGCCGTGCGTTTCCTGGCGCCGCGCGATCTTGTCTATTTCATCGATGAAGACGATGCCGTTCTGTTCGGCGTTGCGCAGGGCACGCAGCTTCAGTTCTTCCTCGTTGATCATCTTGGCTGCTTCCTCGTCGGTCAGCAGCTTGAAGGCTTCGGGAACTTTGACTTTGCGCTGGCGCGTGCGATTGCCGCCGAGGTTCGAGAACATGCCCTGCAATTGCTGGGTCAGGTCTTCCATGCCGGCAGGCGCCATGATTTCCACGCCGACGGGAACGGCGCGTAACTCGATTTCGATCTCGCGCTCGTCGAGCTGGCCCTCGCGGAACATTTTCCTGAATTTCTGGCGCGTATCCGCGTCGCGAGGATTCGGTTCCGGCTCGGAGGTGAATCCCATCGGGCGTGGCCGTGGCAGCAGCGCATCGAGCACTCTCTCTTCCGCCGCATCGACGGCACGGTGTCGTACCCGCTCGATCTCTTCTTCGCGCGTGACTTTCACTGCGACATCCATCAGGTCCTTGATGATCGAGTCGACTTCACGGCCGACATAGCCGACCTCGGTGAACTTGGTCGCTTCGACTTTGACGAACGGCGCACGCGCCAGCTTCGCCAGCCGCCGGGCAATCTCGGTCTTGCCGACACCGGTGGGTCCGATCATCAGGATGTTCTTGGGCGTGATCTCCGTGCGCAGATGTTCTTCCACCTGCATGCGGCGCCAGCGATTGCGCAGGGCGATGGCCACAGCCCGCTTCGCAGCGGCCTGGCCGACGATGTGCTTGTCCAGTTCCTGGACGATTTCTCTGGGAGTCATTGAGGACATGGTAGAGCCTGAGTATGGAGCAGGAATAGGAGACAGCTAGTTCTCACTCTGGCCCGTGCCCCGAGCCCGTTGGCCTTCCGACCCTTTGAAATGGAGGAAGGGCTAGGGGCACGGGGCTCGGGCAGGAAAATAGAGCACTCACTACCCGCTCAACTCCTCAATCGTGAGATTGCGATTCGTATAGATGCAGATATCCGCGGCGATGTTCAGCGCCTTCTCGACGATGTTGCGTGCATCCAGGTCGGTGTTCTGTATCAGGGCGCGAGCCGCGGCGAGCGCATAGGAGCCGCCCGAGCCGATGGCCATCAGGTCGTCTTCGGGCTCGATGACGTCGCCGTTGCCTGAAATGATGAACGAGGACTTGTTGTCGGCCACGCACAGCAGGGCCTCGAGACGGCGCAGGCTGCGGTCGCTGCGCCAGTCTTTCGCCAGTTCGATGGCGGCGCGAGTGAGATTGCCGTACTGCTGGAGTTTCGCTTCGAACCGCTCGAACAGCGTGAAGGCATCCGCGGTGCCGCCCGCAAACCCTGCCAGCACTTTACCGTCGTACAGTCGGCGCACCTTGCGGGCGTTGCCCTTCATGACGGTGTTGCCGAGCGAGACCTGCCCGTCGCCGCCGATGGCGACGATGCCGTTGCGACGCACCGAGACGATGGTCGTGCCGTGAAACTGTTCCATGCGCGTTGGGAGGACTACTTTTTTACGGTACTGCGGCCGCGTTTGATCCTGGCACGCGGATGAGCCGCATCGTAGATCTTGGCGAGGTGCTGGAAATCAAGGTGCGTGTAGACCTGGGTGGTCGAAATATTCGCGTGCCCCAGCAATTCCTGCACTCCGCGCAAATCCTGACTGGATTCCAGCAGGTGGGTGGCGAACGAGTGACGGAACAGGTGCGGATGGATCTGGACACCCATTCCCTGGCTGCGGCCCCAGCCGGCAATGCGCAGCTGGATCGCCCGGGCGCCCAGGCGGCGGCCGTTCCTGCCCACGAAGACCGCCCGCTCGTCGGTCTTCGCAACCTTCGCTCGATCGGCGGTCCACGCGCTCAATGCGGTGACGGCGAAGCGGCCGACCGGCACGATGCGCGTCTTGCTGCCCTTACCCAGCACCCGGACCGTCTGGTCACGCAGGTCGAGATCTTCGAGGTCGAGCGATACCAGCTCGGCCAGGCGCAAGCCGGACGAATAGAACAACTCCATCATGGCCTTGTCGCGCACGCTGAGCCGCTCGTCGGTGCGGAAATTCAGCAGATGATTCATCTGGTCGGTGTCGATGGTCGCGGGCAGCCGCCGCTTCGGCTTGGGAGCCTGGATCCCACCCGCGGGATTCGCTTTCAGTTGCTGCTCGCGCATGAGGTAGTTGAAGAAACTTCGCAGCGCCGACAGGCGCCGTTGAATGCTCCGGGCCGATTGTCCGCGACGAAATTCCGCGGCGGCGAACGAGCGCACATGCTGGCCGTCGAGCCGCTGCCAGTCGTCTATGCCGGATCGATCGCAGTAGCCGACGAACAGCTGCAGGTCGCGCCGGTAGTTGACGTCGGTGTGGGCCGAGAGCCGGCGCTCCGACGACAAGTGAGCATAGAAACGCGGCAGCCAGCTCAGCGCCGAATCGTTCACGAGGCTGGCACGAGACCGCGGGCTCGCCCTGGCAGCGTCAGATCGACGCGGCGGCTTCGCTGACCAGTTCGCCGATCCGGGCCAGGAAGTCGGTGCTCATCGCGGGATGGAAGCGTTCGACGTCCGGGCTGCCGATGGCCAGCAGTCCCGATGCCGGCCGCGGATGCAAAGGAACCAGCGCCGCGGAGCCGACCTCGATCGTTCCGACGCCGAACAGGTAGTCGCGCTGGCTGTCGCGAATCTGGCCGCAACGGGGCCGGCCGCTCTCGAACAGCGTTTCGAACATTTTCAATTCCGGCGCACCCGGCTCCACTATGCGCAGATGGCGATTGGCGAGCTTGTCGAAGCCCGAGCCGGCGGCGGGAGACATCAGCATCAGCCACTCGGACGCGCCGAAATCTTCGCGTAGCGAGGTCTCCAGCGAATCGAAGAACGAGGGAGCGTCGTGCGTGCGGATCATGGCCCGGGCCAGGCGATGAATCTTCGCTGCCAGCCCATCGTTGGCGCGGGCGACTTCGATCAGCTCTCGCAGGCGCGCTTCGAGCTTGTCGTTCTTGTCGCGAAGCATGAGCACCTGGCGTTCGACCAGCGAGACTGCAGCGGCGCCTCGGGCGTGCGGCAGCTTGAGCTTGGTCAGCAGGGTCGTGTGGCGTTCGAAGAAGTCGGGATTCAGTTGCAGGTAGTCGGCAATGCTCGCTTCGGTCACCGGTTCAGCATCGATACCGCGAACAGGTTGCTTGTTCATGTCGCCTCGTGACGCTTGGCTTGCTTCGATGCGAATAATAGTACGTCATCCGATTCGCAGGCGTTCTCTTTTGATGCAGCGATTCATTACCACCGTCATGCCGGCAGCATGAGCCCGCTCGGCAGCCGCCTCGTCGACGACATCGAGTTGCAGCCACAACGCCGGCAGGTGCAGTCGAATGCAGACATCGACGATGCTGGCGACCTGGTCGGACGGACGGAACACATCGACTATGTCGACCCGTTCGCCCGGCCCCAGCACTTCGGCGACGTGCTCCAGATCGGGGACGGCGCGAACGCCTTCCCAGACGGCGAGAGCGGGGTTCACCGGAATGATCCGGTAACCGAAGTCGGTGAGCGTCGCCGCCGCCTCATAGCTCGGTCGACGTGGATTGTCGGAGAGCCCCACGATCGCGATGATGCGTGCCTGGCGCAGCAGGGCATCGATGGCAGCGGTCGGCGGATTGGAGAAGGCCAAGTTGCAGTCCCCCGGTAAGACGTTCCCGCGTGATACTCGATCTACGTGACAGATATCCGCGTGACATTTATATCGCGCCATCATAAGTTACCGGGCGCCTCGAGCATAACCCCCATAAGCCCAAGCGAGGATTGCATGCGCCATGTGATGGTAATGAACGCGAAAGGCGGCTGCGGCAAGAGCACGATCGCCACCAATATCGCGAGTTACTTTGCCGGTGAAGGTCACAAGGTGACCCTGGCGGACTACGATCCCCAGCGCAGCAGTCTCGATTGGCTCGGCATGCGGCCGGACGATCTCCCGAAAATTACCGGCATTCCGGCTTATGAAGAGGGACTGCGCAGTGCGCCCCGCGATACGGACGTGCTGGTCATCGATGCGCCCGCTCGTACCCACGGCGCCGAGATGAATGAACTGGTCCGGCGCGCCGAAACCATCGTCGTCCCGGTGCTGCCTTCGCCTATCGACCTGAAAGCCTCGGCGCATTTCCTGGGCGAACTGCTGGAACTAGGCAAGGTGCAGCGCGAGCAGGCACGCCTGGCTGTCATCGCCAACCGGGTCCGCGAGAACACGCTGATGTTCGATGAACTCGACCAGTATCTCGGCAAGCTCAAGGTGCCTTATCTCAGCGCCCTGCGGCAGTCGACCAACTATCTGCGTGCCTATCAGCGCGGCATGGGCGTGTTCGAGCTTCCCGAATACCTGGCGAAGCCGGACTGGGAGCAATGGCAGCCCATCACCAAATGGCTGAGTAGCAAGAAGAGTCAGCCGAGCTGAGGAGAGGCCAATCGGCCAGCTGGCCCTTCGCTGTCGAGAGCCTCGCTGCTTCAGGCTCATCTGACTTTGGCCTGGCTCTCTTCGCGCAAGCTCTGCCTGATCCCCTCGTCCACATCCGCATATTTCAGCTGCACTCCCAGGTTTCTGAGCATGCGTTCGTTGCCGACCTGGCGCGATTCGTTGAGGAATGACAGCCGCTCGGGCGAGAAGGTGAGCTGCGCTTCGTCCATGGACACGCGCGGCGCTGGCGGTAGATTGGCCAGTGTCGCGACCCGGTCCAGGAACTGAGTCGACGTATAGGAGTTGCCGTCGGTGACGTTGTAGATGCCGCGTGCCTCGGTGTTGGTCAACGCTGTCACGCAGGCAGTGACCAGGTCGTCGACGTGAATGCGATTGGTGACGCCTGCTTCGGCGTCGCGAATGCTCGGTTCTCCCTGCCGCAGCCGATCGAGCGGCAAGCGGCCCGGTCCGTAAATGCCAGGCACGCGCAGCACGACGCGGCGAACATGACGTTCGGTGCACCAGACCCGGGTCATTTCTTCGGCGCTCACGCGTCGACGGGCCCGATCGGTCATGGGCCGCACCGGCACGCTCTCATCCACGCACGCGCCCTTGGTATCGCCATACACACCAGTGGTGCTGAGATAGACGAAGGCGCGCGGCGGTACGGTCGCGATCTGAAAGAACCGATCCAGCCGCAGGTCGCTTTCGCCTTTGCGAGGTGGCGGGGCGAGATAGAAAATCGCCGCCTGCTCCAGTTTTTCAGGCACGCGCGCGCTGGTCCTCAGGCGATCCAGATCGAGCGTCACTGCTGAAATTCCCTCGCGCCGCAATTCGGCGACCCGTTCCTGGGTACGCACCGTGGCAGTGACGTCGTAATGCTCCATCAGGCGCAGAGCCAGCCGCTTGCCGACGTAACCGCAGCCGACGATAGAGATGTGCGAGCGCTGCGCCATCAACTCAACCCGCTGACTACAAACGAGATTCGCCACCAGTTGACTTTCATCCTGGTATTCCTTAAATTTCAGACATTACAGAAATTACTGTTCTACTCGTACTCTGCCGTCACCGGGAGCCACCATGCAACTCACGCCCGTCATGCAGCGCTGCATTCTTCACTGGGGAGAAATGGCCGGACGCTGGGGCATCAGCCGTTCGGTAGCGCAGATTCATGCGTTGTTGTTCCTGTCCCCGGCGCCGCTCACCGCGGACGACATCGTGACTACCCTGGAAGTCGCGCGCTCCAATGTCAGCGTGAGTCTCAAGGAATTGCAGAGCTGGGACCTGGTCAACATTACGCACGTGCTCGGCGATCGCCGCGATTATTTCCAGGCCAAGAAAGATATCTGGGAGGTGCTCACCACCATCGTCGATGGCCGCAAGCGCCGCGAGATCGATCCCACCCTGTCGATGCTGCGCGATTGCGCAGCCGAAGCGAAACAGGATACCGACACGCCCGCCGAAGTGAAGGAGCGCGTGGCGAACATGCTCGAGTTCCTCGAAGAGCTGTCCTCCTGGTATGACCAGGTCCGCGCCATGCCGCGGCCCACGCTGTTGAAGCTGATGCGCATGGGAGCCCGGGTAGCGAAGATGGTCGGTTGAGGGGAGCGAGTCATGGAACGCACGATGCAGGGAGAGTGCCGGTCGGACGGGTCGTTGTCGAGTCCACTGCCGAGTCGGGACGGATTCCGGATTTCCACCAACTGCTCGGCGATGCGGCCTGGCTGAGATTGCCGCTGGCGGTACGCGAACGTTTCGCGCTTCATTCCCATGCCACTGCGACTTTCTATCGCGGCGCGATGCAAGTGAACGCAAGCCTGTTGGGCCGCTGTTTCGCGCATGTGTGCCGCCTCATCGGCACACCGGTCACTCCGTTCGTCGGTGCAAGCGTCCCGGTCGAGGTTCGTGTCCAGGACCTCGCGGATCGCAGCGGCACGATCTGGGAGCGCTGCTATCGATTCCCGGGACACGGGCCCACCATCGTCCGCTCGATCAAGCAGCTCGACGACGACGGCACGCTGGTCGAGAAGCTGGGTGCTGGCCTGCACATGAAGCTCGACGTGCGCGAACTCGATGGAGCGCTGCACTTCCTCAGCACCGGCTATTTCTTTCGCGTCGGTCCGCTGCGTGTCGATCTGCCACAGTTGTTCCCGCCGGGCATGACTAGAGTCGCGCATGTCGACAAGGGCAACGGCAAGTTTCAGTTCGCCATGCGCACGGCGCATCCCTGGTTCGGAGAGATGTTCGTACAGGACGGCGAGTTCGAGTAGCCGATCCTGACCTCCTATCCTTCTCCTTTCTGCTCCGTGTTCCCCGTGTTCTCCGTGCGATATATCTTGAGAGCGTTGAGTCGTGCCGCGGCATCAGTGGTAGCAATGACCCGTCTTCAAGATATATCGCACGGAGAACACGGAGAACACGGGGCAGAAAAGAAGAATCCTGGAAGGAATAAGTCTCCGCGGAAAGGAGCTGGAATCATGGCTAGGATGTTCTCCGCGAGAAATCCTGATCGCACACTGTGCAGGATCAGGCATGATTCAACAGACCTCCGTCGGTTTCGAGTCCGGCGAGAAATCGAACGAATCGAAGAACAACTGCTCCGGTGGTAGTCCGCAAGCGATGAAGTCGGTACGTAGTGCTTCGATCATCGCCGGCGGACCGGCGGCATAGACGTCGACATCGCGCAGCGTGGCGTGATCTTCCAGTACGGCCGAATGTACCCACCCTTTGCGTCCGGTCCAGCCTTCGTCCGGTGCAGTGGCTGCTAGTACCGGGGTGTAGCGAAGATTGGGATAGCGGGCACACCACTCACGCACGGCCGCGTCTTCGTAGAAACCTTCGCGTGCCTGTGCGCCCCAATACAGATGCAAGGGCCGCCGATCGCCGCGCTCCAGCAGATGACGCAGCATGGCGCGTAGCGGCGCATAGCCGGTGCCGCCGCCGACCAGGATTGCCGGGCGCTCCGAGGCTTCGCGAAACCAGAACTGTCCCAACGGACCTTCGATGCGCAGCAAGGTCTTCAGTTTGTCCGTGCCGAACAGCTGGCTGGTGAATTCGCCATTGGCAACGCGCCGCACGTGCAGTTCGAGGAACTGCGCATCGTGCGGTGGATTGGCAATCGAAAAACTCCGCCGACGATTCTCGGACAACATGACGTCGACGTACTGTCCCGCGGCGAACGCAAACAGTTCCGCTGCGGGCAGCCGCAGGAACACTGCCATCACATCTGACGCCAGCGGCTGCAGCCGTTCGATCCGGCAGGGCAGATAGCGGACCTGGATCTCGGGCGCCGGTTTGATCTCACGTACCTGGACCGATACCTCGGCGGTCGCAGGCAGCGCCTGGCAGAGCAACGCATAGCCATCGCGTTCTTCCTGCTCCATCAATCCGAGGGGCCGGTCGCCGAGACGGTAGCGAATTTTGCCGTTGACGAGCTTCGCCCGGCACGACGCACAGTGGCCTGCTTTGCAGCTGTGTGGGAGATTGATCCCAGCCCGCAGCGCGGCGTCGAGAATGGTTTCATTCTCTTCGGTGCCGACGGCCTGTCCGGCGGGCAACAACGTGATCCGCGCTCGCATGCTGAGAGTCGTGCTACTCCCGTCTCCTGTCCGCATGCCGGCGATTGGTGAGACGCCGCAGGCGGATCTTCGGCAGGTTGGGCTTGCGGCCCAGCGCATGGATCAAAGCATCGTTGAGCGCCTTGATCTCACGGTCGCGATCTCCCAGTTGCTCCATCAACGCGGCGAGCAGCTGGTAGGCCTCGAGGCGCGGCCGGATCGAGATGCTGGTTTCGAGATAGCTGCGGGCCTTGCCGTAGAGCTCGGCCCGCATCGACAGCCGTGCACAGGCGAGCAACAAGGCAGCATCTTCCGCATGCTTGGGTAGCCAGGCTTCGGCGCGTTCGAGGATGATCAGCGGCTCGGCCCCTTCGATCTCGCCGTAGGACGCGACGGCGGCTTCGTCCCACTGGCGTCCAAGCAGCGTGCGCAGTTGAGATTCGGCCGCGGCGTGATCGTCGCAAGCCATGGCGGCACGAGCGTAAGCAATCACGATCTGCGGCGACTGGTGCAGCGACTTCGGCATCTGCTTCCAGGCGCTGGCGAGCAACTTGGCATCCGCTGCCGCACCCGCCGCCTTCAACCGATCCAGGTAGATCTGCGTGACCGTCTCGTCGGCGATAAGGGTGCTGATGCCACGCGTGCTGCGCAGGCGCGGTTCGAGTGCCTGCAGCTTTTCCCAATCGCCGGTCTGGCGAAATACTCTCGCGAGCAGCAACAAGCCATAGGCATTCTGCTGGCCGGTGGCGTCGAGCTGTTCGAGTGCAGTCTGCGCAGCTTGCAATTGCTTGTGCCTGAGATGCATCTCGGCTTGCATGATGAGGGCAGGCGCACGCCCCTCGGGCGAGGATTCCATTGCTCGCGCCAGGATGTCGTCACGGCGCTGTGTTGCTCCCAGTAACTCTGCCGCTCGCGCAGCCACTACATAGTGAGCCGCAGGCGATTCGGCGTCGCGGGCCGATCGCATGACAGTGTCTTCCGCGGCTTCCCATTTACCTTCTGTGAGTTCCAGCAAGCCGCGTGCGAGACTGCGGCGGGCTCGATCCTGGCGGCGTCGGGTTTGCGCCTGGCTCCATAAACGGCGTGCGTTGAACAGCCGGGCGAGCAGGCGCAACAGGAACCAGGCCGCAATCAGCACCAGGACGCAGGTGACCGCCGACATCTCCACCAGCCGGCCCGCGAAGCGAATCGCGACGTATCCGGGATCCGTCATCAGGAAGTGAGCGAGCAGCGCACCGGCGATCAACGCGATCGCAATGTAGATGCCCCGCCTCACGATGTCGTCCGGGGCGCAGGAGTCAGCTGCCGCAACAGGCGGGCCGATGCGGAAATATCCGGCAGCGCCGGATCGATGTTGACCGGTTCGAGCAGCTGGATTTCCGCGAGCAATGCACGATTGATCCCGTCGCCGAGATCGAAGAACTCTCCGAGCCATTGCCGCGCACTGGCGAGAGAAGTTCGATAGGCAGCGCCGTCGTGCCTGGCGACGGCGGTACGAGCAGTAAACAGCAGCAATTGCAGATGCTGTCGCCGTACCAGCTCCTCGTCGAGCGTCACGACGGTGCCCGCCTGGTTATCTACCTTGCGAACCTGGATCAGGGAGGCAAGCGCCCGCGCGGCAACTGCTTTGGCGCGAGCGAAGAATCCTTCGGGCAACACAGCCGTGCTGTTCGATGCGCGCTCGACTGAGACGACGCCTTTGATCGGCGCGCGCCCGGCCTGCTCCTCGGTGCTCCCGAGACGCGCAATGATACCGGTGATGTCGGGTACGGTGACGCTATGCAGAGCCTGGATTTCGCGGGCGAGTTGCTGGCGTGTCGCGGTGAGACTGGAATCGTGAAGCGAGGACAGACGCGAATCGGCGGATTCCAATGCAACGATGGCGGTGTCTACATCCCGGTTCAGCGACAGGCTGCGCTGCGCAATTTCCATCAGGTAGAGTGCTTCGGCCCGTGACCAGGCGCGTTGCGGTCCTTCCGTTCGCCCGTGCAATTCTTCAACTGCAGCGCCCAGGTCTTGCAACTGCCGCGGCGTAGTCTTCAATGCGTCGAGCTGCCGCGCCGTTTCGCTCTGGGCCTGGCGTTCGCGCTCGGCGAGAGCAGCGAGTTCCGAATGCAATGCCTGGCGGTCCGATTGCGCCTGCCTGGCGACGTCGTTGACCTGGTCGACACGATCGCGCGTGGAATCCAGCCGCAGCAGCGCATAGATCGACGTCGCGAGGCCGAGCACCGCCACGGCCGTGGTCAAACGGCTATAGGAATGAACGCGGCGGTTGGCCCCGTCTCTTGACGCAGCAACCGGCGTCGATGGTTCCGGAATCCTATCGGCCATGGGCAACAGTCAACACAGGCGAATATCAACGCATATGTTACCAGATGGGGGCCCGTGAATGACCGATACGAAATATCCGTGCGGCATGAAGGAGAGCGGTTGTCTCGTTCGTGTCGGAACGACCCTCTTTCATCCAGTGCAGCTGCGAGCGCGGGTCCGCCAATAGCTCAACGCGCCCAGCAGCGATTCATCGTCGGCGCCCCTGGCCAGGACGATGTCGCCACGCAATCCCATCGCCAGCGCCGCTTCGCGAATGCGTGGACTCGCGATCAGCAA
>Ga0068861_100001282_pt1 | contig 15707 bp, 11 predicted proteins | sample KBSSwiS42_FD_66593 | JGI IMG/M metagenome (GOLD analysis project Ga0068861, IMG submission 66593) | Switchgrass rhizosphere microbial communities from Kellogg Biological Station, Michigan, USA - KBS Switchgrass S4-2 | ecosystem: Host-associated > Plants > Roots > Rhizosphere > Soil ...
TTCGGCGGGCTGTCGCTCGCCAATGCCAAGCTGGGCGCGGTGCACGGCTTCGCGGGCCCCATCGGCGGCCGATTTCCGGCGCCGCACGGCGCCGTCTGCGCCCGGCTCTTGCCGCTCGTCGTCGAGCGCAATATCCGAGCGCTCCGGGCGCGCGCGCCCGAACATCCGTCGCTCGGGCGCTACACGGACATCGCGCGCCTCTTCACGGGGCGCGCCAGCGCCGACGCGCTCGACGCCGTGGCGTGGCTCGGCGAGCTGGTCGACGAGCTCGAAATCCCGCGCCTCGCCGCGTACGGGCTCGATGCGTCTGCGGTGCCGGAGCTGGTCGCGCGGGCGCAGGTCGCGAGCAGCATGCAGGGCAACCCGATCGTGCTCACGCCCGACGAGCTGGCGCACACGCTCGAAGCAGCGATCTAGTCGCTGGCTGCGCCCGGGCGACGTGGGCGGACGCTGGCACCTGGCGACGTGCGGAACTGGTGCACGCGGGCTGCGCCGAGGCAGCCCCCACTCCTGTCCGCTACCGCTTCACGGTAGGTTTTGCGTGATCCTGGGCCGTTGCCCGGCTTTTTCTGGAATCGGTTCCACGCGCCGCCGCGGCCGGGTTAGCGTGCGGGCCGGAGGAAGTTGAGCATGTTGCTTCGAGTCAGCGGCGGGAAGATTGTCGATCCTCGTGCACGCGAGGTGCGCCTGCGCGGGGTGTGCGTGGGCGGCTGGATGAACATGGAGAATTTCATCAACGGCTACCCGGGCTCCGAACACGGGGTGCGCGCGGCGATGGTCGAGGTGCTGGGCGAGGGCAAGGCTCAGTTCTTCTTCGAGCGCCTGCTCGACCACATGCTGTCGGAAGCCGATCTGAAGTTCCTGAAGAGCCTGGGCGTGAACACGGTGCGCCTGCCGCTCAACTATCGGCACTTCGAGAGCGACGGCGCGCCGTTCGAGTACCTGGAGGCGGGCTTCGAGCGGCTGTCGCGCGCGATCGGCTGGTGCCAGGCGCAGGGCCTGTACGCCATCCTCGATCTGCACGCGCTGCCCGGTTGGCAGAACCCCGACTGGCACTCCGACAACGGCTCGCGCCAGGCGCTGTTCTGGCAGAATCAGCAGTGCCAGGATCGCTTCGTCGCGCTCTGGGAAGAGCTGGCGCGCCGCTATCGAGGCAACGCCGCCGTGGCGGGCTACAACGTGATGAACGAGCCGGTCACGGGCACGCCGCGAGGGCGCTTCGGCAACCGCTATCGTTCGAACTGGGGACCGCTGAACGCCATCTATCGGCGCGTCGTCGGCGCCATTCGCAAGCTCGACCCCGAGCACATCATCTTCCTCGAGGGCGACCTGTACTCGATGCGCTTCGCGGAGCTCGACGCGCCGTTCGCCGAGAACCTGGTGTACAGCAGCCACAACTACAACGCGGCGGGCTTTGGCCCCGGTGCCTATCCGGGCACAAACGGCAACGAGCACTGGGATGCCGACAAGCTTGCGCAGGTGTTCGAGCAGCAAGAGGGCACGCGCTTCACGCGCCAGCACCAGGTGCCGCTCTGGGTCGGCGAGTTTGGCTCGGTGTACAACGGCCGGGCCGAGGAGGTGCCGGACCGGCTGCGCGCCCTCGATGATCAGATCGGGGTGTTCGAGCAAAACGGCGCTCACTGGACGGCGTGGACGTACAAGGACGTGGGCACCATGGGCTGGCTGATGCCCGAGCTCGACTCCGAGTACATGCAGCGCATCAGGCGTTTGCTCGAGCTCAAGCGCACGCTCGGCACGGACGCCTGGGCGGGCTGGCTGCCGGCGGGCGAGATCGCAAAGCTGATGGAGCGCGCGGCGGAGCTCGCTTCGGAGGCGATCGGCAACCCGGAGCTGCCGGCGCGCGAGTTCGCACAGTACCTGAAACAGGCGGCACTCGACGGCTTCTTCGGCGGCCTGCTGCAGCCGGTGTACGCTGAAGCTTTCCGCGGCCTGTCCGAGACCGAGATCGACCGCGTGCTGTCGTCTTTTGCCTGGGAAAACTGCCGCAAGAACCAGCCGCTGCTCGAGATCGTCAAAAAGCACGCCGGGCACTAAAGGCTCGATCGTCGATGCATTTTCGCACCTGTCGCGCAGCGCAGACGCTCGCGACACGTGCGTGAAATCTGTCAGCGCCCACAGTTGCGCGAAATGGCTCGCGCCGCACCCAGGAAGCCGAGGATGCCCAAGCTGACCACGTCCGACTACCGCTCGCTCGCTGCGTTTCGCTTTGCGATCCGCAAGTTCCTGTCCTTCAGCGAGCAGGCCGCGCGCGCAGCCGGCATCGAGCCGCAGCAGCACCAGCTGCTGCTCGCGCTGCGCGGCTTGCCCGAGGGCCAGCGGCCGACGATCCGCGCGGCCGCCGAGCGACTGTGCGTGCAGCACCATACGGCGGTCGCGCTGGTCGACAAGCTCGAGCAGCGCGGCCTGTTGCAGCGCGAGCGCAGCACGCTCGACCGCCGCGAGGTCTTGTTGCGCCTCACGGCGGACGGAGCGGAGCTGTTGCGGGCGCTCTCCACGTTGCACCGGCAGCAACTGCAGACGGTGGGGCCCGAGCTGCTCAGGGCGCTGCAGACGATCGTCGCGGAACAGGCCAAGCCGTCGCGCCGGCCCCGGGCGGCGTAGCGGCGGCGTGCTGGGGCGCTCCAGGCTTGCCCGCCTAGCGCCTTCCCGGTCGCATCATCATCCCGTAGCGCCGACCGTAGACATCCGGACAACGCGCGCCAGCGCGCGCTCTGCGAGCCACGCCGTCAGGCTGCTGAGCATCGTGCGTCAGGGCTGGCGGAATGACGCCCACCGCCCTTGCCGACTGGTTCGGCTTCTTGGCCCAAACCCGACGTTAGCTAGATTCCGAGCGACGGCGATGCCGAACACCGAGGTCGAGCTGCGAGTCGCGGCGCCACTACCTCGGGCAGTTGCGCAACAGCGTCCCGAGCATCGTCACGCTGGTCGCGCAGGTGCTGCCCGTGCCCAGGCAAGACTGCGAGCTTCAAAGCGCCCGCTCGGGGCACCTCGACATGCCTCTGCCTCCGAGCGCCCGCGGCTGAGCTGCAATGGAGCGATGGCACGAGCGGGCTCGCGGGATTGGGTCGCAGTGGTCGGTGCGAACTGCGTAGAGCCCGGCGATTGACCACTTTTGTTCGTGTCGTTCGCACCGGCTGCGTGTTAGACGACCTCCGATGCGTGGGCTCAACAGAAGAGCGAGACGAGCCAGTGGCGCACAGATGAATGGGGGCACGGGGCATTTTCTTCGCGCCAGCTGCTCGGCGTTGGCTCGGTGCGACGATCGCACGGGCCGCATCTAGTCACTGTCGCTGAGCGGGCAGATCAGTCGTGAGAGGCGCACTGCATTGGCTCCGGCCCGAGTGGCTCCGTATCGCCCTGTCTTTGCTGATCCTGGCGCTGTTCTACGACTTCGTGATCAGCGCCGGGCACATGACGATGTGGCCGTCGTACAGCTCGTACTACGACAACCAAGCCGAGGGGTTCCGCGCCGGGCACCTGTACACCGCGCTCGAGCCGAACCCGAACTTGCTGAGCGCCGCGGACCCGCTCGATTACGTGAACCGGCCGTGGTGGAACTGGGATTACAGTTTTTATCAGGGTCACGTGCACATCTACTGGGGCCTGGCGCCCGCGGCACTGCTCGCTTTGGCAAAGATGCTGTTTGCGATCCACGAGCCGGTGGACGACGCGGTCGTGGTGTTCGTGTTCTTGCTGGGCCGTGCACTGCTCGGTCACCTCACGCTGGTGAGCCTCGCGCGGCGGCTCGTAAGCCCGCCACCTGGGTGGGCGGTTTCACTAGCGTGGTGGGTCTTTGCGCTGGCTAACCCGGTGCCGTTCGTGATGGCGCGCTCGGCGGTGTACGAAGGGGCGCTGGCGGCGGGGGCGTGTTTCAGTACCGCAGCGCTCTACTTCGCGCTGCGCTGGTTCGGCTCCGAGCGGCGCGTGCAGGATTGGCCACTGCTCGCCGCCACGAGCCTGATGCTCGGCCTCGCGGCGACTTCACGCGTGAGCTTGTTTCCGGCAGCAGCCAGCTTTCTGGCGCTTATCTTTCTTTCAGGACTCTACAATCGTGGCGCCCTCCCACTGCACCTGCCCACGGCGCCCGGCGGCGGCGAGCGAACGGCATCGTGGCGCGCAATGCTGGCTCGGGCCCTCGGCTTGGCTCCGGCGCTGGCGTTGCCCTTCATGGCCATCGCGCTCGCGCAGTTCAGCGCCAATTACTTGCGTTTTGGTGCGTGGAACGAATTCGGAGCTCGCTACCAAATGGGCTTCTCGCTCGCGATTGGGCCCGAGTACGCTCCGGCCAATCTTTGGACGTACCTGTTTCACCCAGTGCACCGGACGTGCGAATTTCCATATTTCATAGCCAAGTCCCACTTGGATCATCCGTTCGCCCACATGCCCCACTGGCTGACGGCGCCGAAGCCCTACTTTGAAGAGCCTGTGGCCGGTGTGCTCGGTTCCATTCCGTTCGTCTGGTTGTTGCCCGGTTCAGTGCTCCTGCGGCTCATCCCCCGATGCAATGCCGCACGCCCCGCTGTCAGTGAGCCCCTGCGCTGGTTTCAGGCCGTGCTCGTGTCCAGCATAGTCGTCGGGACTGGCCCGTTGCTCTTGGTCATGGCTTACACCATGCGCTACGAGCTGGAATTCGCCTCTGCGCTGGTGATTGCCAGCGCCTGGGCAGGCTGGAGCGGGTTCGGGATGCTCCAGAAAGTTGGAAAATGGGGACGCTGGGCCGCGCGGGCGTTCTACGTCGGAGTGTCGCTTTCAAGCATCGCGATCGGGTTGCTCTACGGCTTCACCGGTTACTACGAGCACTTCGCAACCCACAACGGTGAGCTGTTCGCCACACTTCAGCGCACGCTCAGCCTGTGCCCCGTTCTCGCCGCTCGCCCCGCCGACGCTGCCCCGCCGACAAGCTCCGAGAGGTAGGCTTCGAGCGCAGCAGCAGCGCCCGCCGCTTGACAGGGGCTGCGCTTCTCGGGACGGTCTCGCGCATGCTGCTCGGACTCGCGCGGAAGATGCCCAACCCGTCGAGCCGTCGCAACGACTGGCTTCTCGCCGGGGCGGGTGTGCTCTGTTTCGTTGTAGCGCTCTGGCTGAGCGCACCGGGCTTCATGGGGGCCGACTCCGGCGACCAGCTCGGCCAAGCCAGAAGCGGGGAATATAGCGACACGCACCCCGTGCTGATGGCGCTGCTCTGGAGCTACACGGATCGCCTGTTGCCTGGGCCCTTGGGGATGCTGGTCTTGATGACCGCGTTCTATATCGGAGGCCTCACGCTGCTGGCTGCCTGCGTGCGGGGTCCGGTCCTGTGGCGAGCGCTGGGGCTGGTCGCAGTCTGCTTCTATCCGCCGCTATTTTCCAACGTTCCTGCCGTTTGGAAGGATACCTTGATGCAGTCCGGCTTGATCTCGGGTACGGCTTGCTTCGCGGTGTTTCTGCGCCGCGCCCCCTCGCGTACCTGGCGAGCAAGGGCCGTCGCCGCAGCCTGGGTCGGGGCAGGTCTCGTGCTTTGCGGCGTGGGGATCGGCGCACGCCACAATGCGCCGCCGGCGGCCGCCCCACTACTGGCACTGCCGCTGCTCGCGCTGCCTGCCTTGCGCCGCTTGCGCCAGCGCTGGGCTGGGCTGCTCGTGGCTGGGCTGGGCGGCACGGTGCTGGCCGTCGGGATCGCGCTGAGCCTGGTAGCAGCGCTGGCCCCCCTGACACGCAAGGACCAAAACTGGCAGATGCTGCCCGTGTTCGATCTGGCGGGCCTCTCTTTGGAGACGGGGGAGCTGTTGGTCAAACCCTCCTCCGGCGTCCTGACACCAGGCATGGGTCTCGAGGAGATCGGCCGGCTCTACCATCCCTATTACTGGAACGCGCTTTTCTACTGCCTGCCCTGGCAGGGCCAGAGTTGCGTGCCGCTGTTTCAGCGAACGCACGATGCGCAGGCCTTGACCCGTCTACGCAAGAACTGGCAGCAAGCCATCTTCTCGCATCCTCTGGCATACCTGAAGATTCGAAGCCGCATGGCGCTGGCTCTGCTCGGGCTCGACCATGGGCCGCCGGGGGTCTATTACTACGCTGGCCACGCTCACACCCCGCTCGCCGAGCCGTACCCGCCAACGCCACAGACTCGCCGCTTGATGCAGTGGGTCGACGATCACATGAGCTGGATCCGGCCCTGGCCCTATGCCTTGCTGTGCGTCCTGCTGAGTCCGATAGGGGTCTGGCGCTACCTGAAAGGGCGCGGCTCTGCGCTGGCGCCGGCGCTCGCGGGCTCGGGGTTGGCGTGCCTGCTCGGCTTGATTGTCGCCGCCGGTTCGCCCGAGTACCGTTACATGGGCTGGACCATGTTGTGCGGCGTGCTGTCGCTCGTGGCGACCTGGGGCTGCACTGCCGAACGTGACATCGAGAGCACCGTCCTCGATCCCGTTCAGGGCTCGATCGCAAAAAGCGCTCGCTCCTCGCCCTGAAAGATCGGCTCGCCAAACGTCTCGGTGAGCGCCGGCAGCAGCTGGAATGCGCTGCTCGGTACCAATATCTTGGTGGCGCCGTATTGGTGGGCGATCCACAGGCGGGTCTCTCCGCTGGTCTCTGTGTCGAAGAAACGCGCGACCGCGTCAGCGCGCTCGTTATCGTCCGTGACACGCATGGCCAATGGTGTGGCGACCACCGATGCCCCCGTGATCGAGGCGAAATCGAGAACGGCACGCCATGCGGGCATCATCACCACGTCGGTAGGGTGTATGTACGGAGCTACGTCGGAAAACTGGCGATAATAGGCAGCCTGCGCCGAGGGCCTGCGGAGCAGGGCACGAATCGAGGGCAGCCCACCCCAGTCCTCGGTCTGCTTGGCCGTTGCTCGCATCGGTGACACCAACCAGGAAAAGGCAGCGACGCTCAGCACGGCGATCGAGAGCGGCCGGTCACAGCGCGCGAATTTGCGCTCCGGCGGCAGCTCTGGCAAGGGGCCGAGCAACGCCAAGACACCGAGCGTTGCCACCTCGGCCACGATGAACTGGGGGAAGAATACCACGAGCGCGGCATAGCGCGCGACCTGCGACTGGCCCAGCTCGCGCAACAGCAACACCATTGCCAGGCTTGCGATCAGGGCCACAAACCAAAACCCGTGCCGGCGCAGCCGCCACCAGACATATGCGAAACACGGCAACCCTAGTGCATACAGCGTCGGAAACGACGCCAGCGGTGCCTGGGCCCACGGTTCACCACTGTTGATGAACCGTATCGAACGCACGAGGGGCGTATCGCCGAATTGATCCATGAAGGGCGCATAAGGCCAGAGCAAGGCCGGCACGAGCGCCGCGCACAGCGCGACGGCCGCCCAGGCCAGTGGTCGCACGCTTCTCTGTCGAATCGACACCCAGATCGCAAACAGTCCAGTGACGCCAGTGACCCAGCTCGCCGTGAACATGTGGATCGAGAGCAGCAGGCTCAGGATGGCCGTCAGTGCCACGAGCTCGATCCAGCGACCTCGCTTGCGCAAGTCCTCGAGAAGACCAAACGCGATGAACGCCAGACCCCAGGCGAAGGTACCGGCATAGGGCTGGATGTATTGCAGATTGGTCAAGCTGATCTCAGAAGCCCAGCCAAAGTGGTACCAGCGCAGAAGCAGCGTGACCATGACGAAGCAGGCGGCGGCCAGCCACCACTCCCGATGGATCGAGGCTCGGGAGAACAGGAAGCACGCCCCAGCAGCGAACAGCACGAGGTTGAAGATGCCCGCGATCTGCAGCGCACCAAACGGCGTCGCGCCCACCAGTTTGCCGATCAGCGCGAGCCCTACCAACCCTGGGTTGTACAGAGTGGACTGGCTGCTGGGCAGGTCGATAGCCTCGTGCAGCGGGTGCAACAGATCGCGATAGAGCCGGGCGATGCCGGCGCAATACAGCTGAAAATCTCCCCCCCAGTCGGGGCGGATGCACACCAGGCCGTAGTAGCCGATGAACCATGAAAATGTCGCAACGGAGACAATGCCGGACACGAGCGCGCGCTCGTCCGGGCGCGCCATCGCGGGTTCCACGCCGGTCTCGCCGGCGTCCTTGCTCAGCGACGTTGCCGAAGTCGATGGTCTCGATCGGACCTGCGGTGAGCGCTCCATCGTGGTCAATCGGGGCGCAGGTAGAATCTGTCGTCGAGAGGGCGGTACCCGTGGTCTTCGAGAAACGGCAACACGAGTGCTTCCATGTAGCGTTGTTTTCGGTGTGGTCCCACCATGTGATTGTCGATGACGACCAGCTTCGGCCGATTCTCCTCTAGTCCCTCGCGGATGACGGAGAGGCGTTCCTCGTCGGTATCGCCCGGGTAGTATTCGATGATCTCGTCGAGCACGATCCCCCCGCGGAAAGCGCTCTGTCGGTCGGAGAAGACGTAAAGGAGCGGGTCGTCGGTCGTCCAGATCTTGTCGCCGGGGTTGGTGTGCGCACGAACGAAATCAATGTCGCTCTGAGCGACGGGCGGCGGCTCGGCCTTGTACGTGCGATACGCCTTCCGCTCGGCAGCGAAGCGGGGCATCGTCAGGGCGAGGGCCATCCCCAGCCAGGTGACCCCCAGCCAGAGGCTCAGGTCGCTGCCCGAACGCTTGGCAACGGCGTCGAGCGCAATGGTGCCCAGAGTTACGCAGAAGAACGTGCCCGTCATCGCCATGATGAAGTAGCGCGCGGCAAAGCCATGTCCGATGGAGACGGCGTAGAGCGCCGCAACAAACGTGACGAGCGCAAGTACGCCCACGATCGTTCGCTTTCTCCACAGCGTCACCAGCGCGACGAAGAACGGGATGAACACGGCCAGGTGGGGGGCGTCGACGTAACCTTGGCTGAGCCGCCTGAGTGCTTCGGCGAGCTCCCCGCCTTTCGGCGAGCGCGCCGCCCACCGAACCTGGTACGCATAATTTTCGGTGTATGCGATGTTGAGCTTCAACTGCAGGATGTACCAACCGAGCGAACGGGTGGCGAGCATGTACACGAGCCAGGTCGCGGCCACTCCGGCTACGCCGGCCAGCGTGAAGAGCGCGAAGCGCCGAGCACTGGCCTTGCCGCCCGAGTCAATTCGATGCAGCAAGAGAAGCGACAGCCAGGCACTGCCCACGGCGAACACCATGGGCTCCTTGCTCAAGGGCGAAAGCGCCAGCAGCACGCCGCCCAGGACCTGCTGGGTGCGCTCCCACTTCGTTCGGATGAGAAGGACGCCGATCCCCATCAGAAAGAAGTCGAGCGCGAGCGTTTCGGCATCATTGATGACGGCGTTGTGCAGACCATCATCGTAGAAGTGGTTGATCATGAGCATGAGCGTCGCGACCACCAGCAAGCGATTGGTCCGACGGCTCAAGAGCGCGATGGTGAGCGCGAGAAAGCTGGCCAGCGAAAGAAGCGCGAGGAATTTGCGATACCCGAGCCCGTCGAGGCCAAAGAGCTCGATGCCGAGCGCATTGACGAAGATGACTACCGGGGGTTTGAACTCTTGAAAGTCTCGGTAGGGAATCTGCCCCTTCACTACCGACCAGCCCTCGTTCAAGAAATAGTGCTCGTCGTAGGCAATCTGCGCGAAGCGATAGCGCACACCCAGGACGTGGTGGAAGATCACCAGCCAGACCACCACGATCACGTCCAAGGCACGCGCCAGGTAGTCGTGCGCAGAAAAGGCGAAGCGCTTCGGCGACCCGTTCTCCGCTGGCAATGGCAGAGGACTGGGCGGCGCGGCCTTCTGTTCGAGCGCCTTCTCTTCCTCTTCGAGCGCCTGCTGTTCGAGCAACGGCACGCTCATCGACCTGGCCGCGCAACCTCACACACCACGACCGGGCGCTTACCGCGGGGGCTGATGCCGGTCAAGCGGTTCCCCATACGCCGGAAGCGGACCCTTGGCAGCACCCCAGGCGCCCAGGTGCTCGGGATCCGTCGAGCAATTTGACGGGTTCGACCAGTGCCGGTATCGCTGGGACGTGAACCTGCCGATGGTCTCTCGTGCGTGCCCCGTATGCGGATCGGATAGCCAGTACAGACTCTTCAAGGAGGCCGCGTTCGACGCGAGCCGCTGGGATCGCTTTGCCTTCTCCTCCCGCAAGACGCCGGAGTACATGCACTACCGGTTGCTCGAGTGCGCGCGTTGCGACGTCGTGTACGCCAACCCGCTTCCTACTCGCGAGTCACTCGACGCAGCATATCGAGAAGCCGCCTTCGACAGCGCCGAAGAAGCTCGTCACGCGAGCGATACGTATGCCGAGTTTTTGCCGACCATCCTCTTGAAGTTATCGCGGCGTGAGGCGGCTCTCGACATCGGAACCGGCGACGGCGCGTTCCTCGAGCATGTCGTGCGCTGCGGGTTCGAGCGCGTCGTCGGGATCGAACCGTCGCGAGCCCCGGTGGAGGCCGCTCGCTCGGCGATCCGTGGCCTGATTCGGCAATGTACTTTTCGGCCCTCGGACTTCGAGCAGGAATCGTTTTCGCTCATCACGTGCTTCCAGACGTTGGAGCACGTCTACGATCCGCGCGCGCTCTGTCAGGGCACGTTCGACTTGCTCCATCCAGGGGGAGCGGTGCTGCTCGTTTGCCACGACCGGCGCGCGCTCTCGGCGCGGGTGCTGGGAACGAGGTCCCCCATTTTCGACATCGAGCACCTGCAGCTGTTTTCTCGCGAGAGTCTGCGCTATGCGCTCCGGCAAGCGGGCTACGACGAGGTCGTCACGCTCCCCGTCGTCAACCGCTACCCGCTCTCCTATTGGCTGAAGCTGCTGCCCTTGCCTCCCCGGGCGAAGGCGGCGGCGCTCGGAGCCTTGCAACAGAGCGGCGTCGGGCGACTCCCGTTGCGGTTCTCCGCCGGTAATTTCGCGGCGATCGGTTACAAACGCTGAGCGAGTCCGGTAGCGCTCGCCACGGCCCGAGCCGCGAGAGCGTTGCTACTGCCCGTCCCGCCCGAGCTCGCGGGCGTCCTTCGGAACGGAGGCCGTGGCGCTCGGTTTGGCAGCGTCGAAGTTGAGCAGCTTGGTCACCACGAAGAGCGGCCTTTGCTTGACCTCTTCGAAAATCTTTCCCACGTACTCGGCCAAAAAAGCGATGCTCAGCAGCTGGATGGAGCCCAGAAACAGGCAAACGACGATGATGGTCGGGACGCCCTGGGGAACGTGCGGCCAGAAGATCTTCGCGACGATCTGCGCGATGCCGGCCAGGAGCGAGACAAACGACACGACGAGCGCACCGACCGAGATCATCTCGAGCGGAACGTAAGAGAACGAGAAGATGCCCTTTCTCGCCCAGCGAATGTTCGACCACAGGTTGTTGGTGCTGCGACCAAACATCCGCTCCGGGCGCACGTACGGCACGCCAGTCTGCTTGAAACCCGCCCACGCGCGCAGACCTCGGATGAAACGGTCACGCTCGGGAAGCGCCTTCAAGACTTCCATGACGGAGCGGTCGATCAACGAGAAGTCTCCCGCGTCGAGCGGCACCCGTACGTAGGCCACGGATTGAAACAGCCGATAGAATGCCTTGTAGCCGAACTCGGTCACGGTCGGCATCTCGCGCCGCACGCGAATGCCGTAGACGACGTCGTAGCCCTCGCGCCACTTCCGGTAAAAGTCCTCGATGAGCTCGGGCGGATCTTGGAGGTCACCATCGAGCAGGACGCAAGCATCTCCGGTCGCCAGCTTCATGCCGCTCGTGAAGGCGCTCTGCGAGCCGAAGTTGCGGCTGTGCGTGATGCCCTTGACCCTGGGGTCCGCGGCGGCCAGGCGCTCGAGCACCGCCTGTGTGTCGTCGGGGCTGCCGTCGTTTACGAAGATGATCTCGTAATCGACCTCGATCTTCCGAAAGCACAGGGTAAGCCGCTCGGCCATGACGGGAATCGCCTGCGCGTCTTTGTAGCAGGCGATGATGGCCGAGATCCTGGGGGCGGCCAGCTTGTCCTGTCCGGCCATTTTAGTGCAGGACCTCGAGCACGGCCCGCACCAAGGCATCCGGCGTGAGACCGCACTGCTCGAGGTGAAAGGTCGGGCTGCCGTAGCGCTGCTCGGGAAAATACGCTGCGGCGAGGCTCCGAAACGAGCGCGTCGCTGGCAAGGCAGCGCGCAGCGACTCACCCATGCCTCCGTCGGCGTAGTGCTCTTCGACCGTGACCACGTTGCCGCTTTCGATCACGCTGCGCACGAGTGTAGCGTCCACGGCAAAGTCCCAGGGGAAGCGCGCAACGCCGAAGACATCGACATTTTTGTGCTCGAGCCCGCCCGACGCGAGAGCGCGAAGAGCCAACTGCACGCCATGCCCGACGCCGATGATGGTGACCGACGGGGCCCGCGGGTCGCGCCGAGCGGCATACTGTCGTGTCAGCGTCTGCGGCTGTTCCGAGAGCGGCGCAAGCGGCGTCGTGTACGGGGAAATCGCCAACCGCAGGTAGGAAGGCCCGTTCAGCTCCGCTATCTGGCGCACCGCGGCGGCGACGTGATCGTTGGAGCACGGAAAAAAGAGCCGCATGTTCGGCAGCGCCCGCAAGACGGCGAGGTCCTCCAGGGCGTGGTGGGTGGCGCCCATGATCCCGTACGTGTATCCGCCGCCGTTACCGACGATACGCACGGGCAGCCGGTGGAGGCAGACGTCGTTGCGGATCTGCTCGAGGCAGCGATACGTGGCAAAGGGAGCGATCGAGTACACCCACGGCCGCATACCGGCGAGAGCAAGCCCAGCCGCCACGCCCACCATGTTTTGCTCGGCGACGCCCGCGTTCAAGAACCGCCTCCCGTACTTCGACGCGATGCCTTCCAGCGCGGAATAACCAAGATCGCCGGTGACGAACATGGCTTTCGCATCGCCGGCGAGCACGGCCTCGATGGCCTTGACGAAGTCGACCCTCATGGCTCCTGCTGCCAGCGCCTGTCCGCTTCGGCGAGGTCTTCGAGGGCGGCCTCATACTGCTCGTCGCTCATTGGCAGGTAGTGCCACTCGAGCTTATTCTCCATGAGCCTGACCCCTTTGCCTTTGACGGTGCGCGCGAGCACGCAGCTCGGGTAGGCGTCGGGAGCTCTCTGCAGTGCCTCGTGCAGCGCCGAGAAGTCATGTCCGTCGACCTCTTCGCACCGGAAGCGGAAGGCGCGCCACTTGTCAGCCAAGGGCTCGAGGTCCAAGACGTCTTTGGTTCGTCCGAAACCTTGCAGCCCGTTGGCGTCGATGATCACCGTCAGATTGTCGAGCCGATGATGACCCGCGAAAAGCGCGGCCTCCCAGAGCGAGCCCGAGTTGCACTCGCCATCCGAGACGAGGCAGGCCACCCGCTGCTTGCTCTGGTGGAGGTACTTGTAGGCGTACGCCAGTCCTGCCGCGATGGGCAGACCGTGGCCCAGCGATCCGGTCGCCGCGGGTATCGCCTCGAGCGCGCAGGGCGCGGGATGCGCGGGCAACAAGGTCCCATCCTTGTAGTACGTCGCGATGGCTTCGTCCGAGAGCAGGCCGAAATGATGAAGAGTAGCGTACAGGGACGACGCACCGTGGCCCTTGCTGAGGATGAACTGGTCGCCAGCGCGCAGCCACGCCTTGTACAGGTAGACGAGGATGTCGATGTCGGAGAGGCCCGTACCGAGATGGCCGGCGCGCGCCTCGAAGTGCATCCGCAGAAATTGGCGCCGCACGGCGAGAGCCTCGCCTCGCAGGGAGCGGAGCAGGGATGATTCGTTCATGACCGCACTGGCAAGACGCTGCTCCGCTGGCCTTCGCTGACCAGCTCGGGATTCGAGTCGAGCCAGCGCATCGTGGCGGTGAGGCCATCTTGCAACGTCACGGACGCGCTCCACCCCAGGTCGCGCTTGGCCTTGCGCGGATCGGCGTACCAATCGGCGTGATCCCACGCTCGGTCCGGCATGGTTCCCCAGTGCGGCTCGGACGCGACGCGGAACGTGGAGCGGACGACCGAGACCAGCTCCCCGAGCGAGGTGCGAACGCCGGTTCCGATGTTGTAGATCTCCCCGGGCCGAAGTGAAGGGGCCTTCTCCACGAGCGATTCGAGCGCGCGGCAGACGTCGTCGACAAACACAAAATCACGCGAGATGGCCGGATTGACGAGCGCCGGAAACGTCTGCTCTCGGGCGCCGACGAGCAGGCGCGGAATGAGCCGGGAGAAATCCTCGTGGGGCCCGTAGACCGAGTAGAAGCGAAGGACCCAGGCCGGTACGCGATGCTTCAGCGCATAAAACTGGGTGGCGGCAGTCGCCGCGATCTTGGAGACCGCATAATCGCTGTCCGGAAGCGTTGGACTTTCCTCGGAGGGGGCCGAGCAGTTGAGACCGTACTCGGAGGAGGAGCCCGCCTGAACGAAGGCTCGCAATCGCGGCAGTTCGCGCGCCGCGTCGAGCAGGTGTCGTACGGCGTGTAAGTTGACGCGATAGATGCGCTCGGCGTCGGTCTGGCTAGAGTAGGCGCCATAGGCCGCACAGTTGATCACGACCGCTGGTTGCTCGCGCCCGAGGAGCGCCAGTACGTCGGGCCGTGAACAGAGATCCAGCTTCACTCGCCGGACTCCGGCGACGCCCCGGATGCGCCAGTCGTTCCCCGAGGGCCCGTCGACGGCCAAGACCGAGGCCCCGCGCGCGGCAAAGTACCGGCAGAGCTGGGCTCCAATGAAGCCGCACGCGCCCGCGACGAGGATCGTGCCGTCAGGCACATCCGCCGGCTGACTCGTGGACGAAGCGTCGTTCATTGCGGTCTGGATACTACGCACGGACCATGCGCGCACCGGTCGTGCGCCACGAAGTCACCTTTCGAGGCGGGGGCCGCCAAAAGTAGCGCTGAGCCGACGGGAAGCTGGAGCACATTCGTTCAGTTCGACACGCGGCTGCGCGGACGCGACGCCCCAGCTCGAGCTCACCGTCGTGGGCGCTGCACTGCTTCTAGGGATGCGCGCTAGGGATGCGCGCCCTCGGCGATCCACTGCCGCACGAGGGCCACTTGCGTTTCGCTGAGCGGAAGCACGGGCTTCGGCATCGGTGCGCCGATTTCGCTGCTCGGGGCCTTGCCTTCGAAGCTGGCTCGCAGCCTCAAGACCAGCAAGCTCGCGTCCGGATCGCCGGGTGCCACACGCATCAGGTCGCGGCGGAACGTCGATTGGATACCCACTATGCCCTCGGGTCCGAAGGGATCGGTGATGTCCGGGGGGTTGGGCGTGCCCTTGAAATGGCACACGTCACACTTTCCGGGAAGATAGGACGCCGCGGCGCGGAAGAGGGGTGCCACCCGGGCGTCGTATTCAGCGGGCTGGGCACCATCGCGCACCCACTGCTCGACGATGTCGAGCTCCCCCCTCGTGATGGCTGGGATCTGCAGGGGCATCTGCACGCCCGCGTGCTCCGGCAAAAGAGGGCCGAGCGCGGGATCAATTTTATACAGCAGCGAGCTGTCGTCGGGCTGCCCCGGGACCACGAGCTGCAGGGGGATCGGCAGGCTTGGATCGGCCAATTTGTAGTAATTCTGTGCCACGGCCAGCCCATCCGGCGGCGCATAGGCATTGACCACGTCCGGGCCGATCTGGAGGCCCGGACCGAACGGAGCTCCAGCGGTGTGGCAAAGCGCACAGTCATGGAACATGGGCAGAATGTCTTCTGCATAGGTGACGCCCTTATCCTTGCCCGCGCAGCCGAGCGCGAGGAACAGCACGAGGGAAGGAGCCGCGAGCCGCGAAAAAGGGACGCCGTGCATGAGGCTCATACTAGCCCGAAACACCAG
>Ga0068861_100001291_pt1 | contig 15664 bp, 23 predicted proteins | sample KBSSwiS42_FD_66593 | JGI IMG/M metagenome (GOLD analysis project Ga0068861, IMG submission 66593) | Switchgrass rhizosphere microbial communities from Kellogg Biological Station, Michigan, USA - KBS Switchgrass S4-2 | ecosystem: Host-associated > Plants > Roots > Rhizosphere > Soil ...
ATCTTGTCGGCGAGGTCGCGCAGCTCTTTCGGCGACATGGTCAGGATGAGCTTGTGCTCGTAGCGGGTGTCGACCATATCAGGTGTCCTTTGTGCCGGTGATGAGCTTCTCTGCGGTCAGTAGCTCGCGCGATGAGTCAATGCTGTATTCGTCGTGCAGTACCCGCTTCACCTTGATGGTGACTTCGTACTGTGGCCCTTCACCGCTCATCTTGCCGAGCAGACCCTCGCGCTCCAGCCCCATGACCAGATCGAACAAGAAGCATCGCTCGTTGAGGTTGAGATGTTCGGCCATGGCTTAGTCCTTCCATTTGTCACGGGGGAGCGGGCGCGGGGCTTTCCAGAGCATGTGGTCGCGGATGACTTGGATGGCCTGCTCTTTCGTCTTGCACTCGATGCCGTGTGCCGAATGGTCGGAGGTGTCGAACGGGCAGCTGCGAAAGCAGCTGAAGATGAACCGTCCCTTGAACTTCGGCATGTAGAACGCGCGACCCGTGCTCGGGAACTCGACGATCGTGTAGGTGTCGGGGATGTCGTCGAGGGGCTGCGCGCGGGTCTGGGCGTCAGCCGGATACGGGTCAACGGCGTAGGTGCCGGGCGGCTTGAGTGGCTTCGACTCCGGCAGCGCCTTGGCCGAACAACGGGTAACCGTCACCAACAGCCACACGGCAAGGCACACGCCGAAGGGGATCAGCACCAGAAGGAAGACCCACAGGGGAGGGAGGGGCATGTCAGTACACCATCCCCAGCGACTCCACCGCTGCCTTGAACTCGACCATCAGGGCGGGCAGCCGGGCCAGGAGCGCAGCGGCCGGGGCTACGTCGCCGACCAGGAGCTGCTCGTCGGTCGCTTCGGGCCAGATGGCGCTGCTGCGCGCGTGGTCGAGCTCGATCTCCTTACCCTCCTCGATCACCGGCTTATAGGTCAAGACCACGTCGGCCGGCTTCTCGGTCTGGCAGACAAGGCCCGCCTCGTAGGGCACACGCTCCAGCTGCCACATCGGGTTGCCGTAGCGGTCGACGCGCTGCTGGCCCCGACCACCGTCGCTCGCGTGGTAGACGGTGTTTGCGAGGTAGTGCATCGGGCCATCGCTGCTGCATAGGTGCCACTTGAGCAGCGGGGCCAGCTGCGGGAAGTGCTTGGCAATGTCCGCGTGCAGCTGGCCGAAGGACGAGTCTTTCCAGACTCCGTCGCGCGCCTCCTGGATCTCTCCCGTGATGCTGAAGGTGTTGTGGCCGTTGCCGCACTGGTCGTCGTATCGAACCTTAACCCGGATGCGGCAGGAGACGCCGCGATCGTTGAAGGACTCCCAGCCGTAGGTTCGGACCTGCTTCTTGGTCAGGACGCTGGCAGGGAGGGTTTCGGTGGCGTTCATGGCTGGTGCCCTTTCTAGGCGGGTGATGCCGACACTATGGAGTGTCTAGGGAGGCGCGTCAAGTGGGAGTTTGGGAGGGGATGAAATCGGGCAGGTAGGCGAGAGGGTTATTGAGGAGCGTGTCGTGCACGGCGCTGCCGCGCACCACCGCGATGCCCTTCCTGTCGCCGGTCAGTATCACCGCAACCACGCCGTTAGACATGCCGCTGATCCGGAGGAACACCTCGTCGCCGGACTTGAAGCAGTCACCGGTCTTCAGGTTCTCGAACATCTTCTGGACGACCGGCTTGGGCGCTGCCGGCTTGCCGCCCGGCTCGACGATGTCGGCGAGAACGCCTACCGTCATCGGCAGGGCGCCGGAAAAGGCGTCGACAGTCCCGTCTTCGAGCGCCATGATCTGCGTTCGATTAGGGACTCCCTCTTCGCGCGGCAGCACAACCCACCGCCGAGGCACCTTATCCATGTGGCGCTTGTAGGTGAACTGCGTGCCGACCGGCAGCTCATGGATGGTACGCAGCTTCGGGTTCTCCCAATTGTCGAGGTGCTTGGCCAGATTCGCGCCCCAGTAACCGTTCCCTTTCGGTCCGTCGTAGTCTCTGCTCAGCCCCGTCTTCCCGTCGACCCAGTCCGCTTCCGCGGCGTTGATCCGCCCCGTCATCACGAGGTCGTTCAGCGTCCGCAGTGACACCTTGCCCTCCGGAACCATCTCGGCCATCTTCTTCGCCGCGGCGACGGGGCCCATCTGGGCGATCCAGCATGGCTCCTTCTTGAAGATGTCGTCGAGGCTGACGGTGGGGAGCGAGCGCTTGGGGGTCATGGGTTGTTCCTTGGGGTCTTCGTAGAGTTCGACGAGGTCGATGTCGCACTCCTCGTTGCTGGCGTATCGCCCGTTGATGGAGTAACTCCAACCGCCGATGCGATCGAGGAAGCGTACGTACGGCGACACCCTGGTCAGTTCGTTAACCCCACGGTCTTCCAGCGGCCCCGTGATCTTGCCATCGCGGCGGCGATACCGCTTGCCGGCTTCGAGCTGCAGCGGCTCGTCGATCGGGATGTCGGACAGGATGTCATACTTGCTGTCGTCGGCGGGGTTCGGACCTACGCGACCGCCTAGCGTGGCCGACTGCCGGCCAAATAGCCCCTCGCAGCCGCGAAATATCAGCGGGTGTGAATCCTTGTACATTCCATCAATCTCGCATCCCGTTTCGGTGCGTGTCCCTTCATACGTCATACTCCCACCCTCGCGCGTACGATACTTCTTGCCGACGACGAACTTCAGCTCCTTCCGCGGCATACAGGCGCGCAGCAAACGGGTCAGGGCGGCCATATCGCCGTGCCGGCATTCGGGGCACACACGGCCCCTACTCTTTTCGGGCGCGTAGCCGTAAGCGGTCGCGACGAAGTGTACGAGCGCGGCGCGGTTGGGATGATCATCGGAGATGGCTGACCCGTCGGGGATACCCGCCGCGCGCTCGACCGGCAGCAGGTCCCTGTCGCAGAACAAGTAGCACGCCTTTACCACGCCCGTGCAACCGTCCGGCGTCGCGAACGTGTCGCCCACGGCAACGCACGCCTTCTCGTCATGGATGGTGTCGATGGTCCAGTGGGTCATGGCTGGGGCTCCGGGAGGTGGCGGGACTAGGGGGTCCGCTAGGGAGGGGTCAAGCGTGATTCAGGCTGTCCCGCAGGGACTTGATCCAGGCGCCACGGTTGGCGACGCGGGCCATCTCTTTGGTGAGCGCTTCGCGGCGCTGGGCGACGCGTACCACGCGGTTGTCGCGTTCCCGCTGCATGATCATGGCGGCCGTCTTGGCGCGTTCCTCGTGGATGCGGTCCGCGCTGTAGGTCATGTCGTGACGGCTGATGTTCAGCTGCTCCAGCATGAACGCCTTCAGCGCCTTGTGGTCGGGCGTCGGCGGCGACCACATCCGCACCTTGCTGACCATCACGTCGATGCGTTCGTTCTCGGTGCGGTTGCGGTCGTCGTACCGCAGTGCACTGGCGATGGCCTCCTCGCGACTCGCGACGGCCCAGGTGAGCTTGTCAGCCGCGGACAGCTTGTCCCACGTCTCGAGCTCCGCCTCCGCTTCGCGGAGCCCTGTCACGTAGTAGTCGTCAACCGCGAGCGTGTCGGGGATGGGCGCCCCGAGCGGTTCTTCGCACATGTGCATCAGGGCGCCGAACGCGCGGGCGCATCGCCACGCGAAGTCGTTGAACTCGGTCATCTTGCCGTCGACGACGTCTGCGGTGTATCCGGTGGGCATGTCAGGTTCCTTGGTCGAGGGGTGAAACGATGGTGAGGGTCTGGACGGCGGTTCGGGAGACGACGGTCTCAGTGCGCTTCTGCTTGCGGATCGCACGCATGCGGTCGATAACTTCGGCTGCGTCTTTTTCGCACCAGTCATGAACCTTAGCGAGAGTGGAGGCCGTCCACTGCGTCTGCGCCCGGTATTCGTCTTCGGACAGCGCGAGGATCGCCAGCGTCATCACCAAGCACCAGGAGAGTACCCGGAGAACAAAAGAGTCCCCGTAGGTATTATGCCACGTGAACCGCGAGAAGCTCTTCCGGCCATACCAGCGTACGGTGCCGTCAGCCAGCGTTTCGGACCAGATGGAGTAGTGGAGTTTCATAGTGTGATGGCCCCGCGCTTCTGCGCCTTGAGGATCAGCCGCTTCGCGGCGTGGAGGCCGGCGAGCGTGCCGGTGAAGTGGTGGTATTGCGCGCTGGACAGCCGGTCGTCCTGATAGGCCAGCTCGACCTTGCGGGAGCGGGCGTTCAGCTTGTCGATCTCGGACTGGATGATGGATAAGCAGTCGGTGGTCATGATCTGGCTTTCTGTTCGCAGTAGGCCTTGGCTTGCTGCAGGGTGGGGAGGTAACCGGAGGGCCGCGTCGACATACCGCCGAGGTGCAGCCAGAACGGCCCTCGCGGGTTGCACGGGTCTCGCGTGATGCCGTACACCTGCTCCCCGTGCCGTGCGGTCCACGAGAAGAGTCCGCGCCGGCGCCACACCAGCTGCGGCTGTGTGCCGAGCAGTTTCTCGGCGGCAATGATCGCAGCCTTCGTCGCGGCATCCATGTCCTGCGCGGATGTGCGGAGCCACTTCGTGGCGTGCAACAGGTCGGCGAAGGTACGCCGTTCGCGCTTGGACATCATGGCAGGTCTCCCAGTTCCTTCCGCACCTCGTCGCGGATGCCGGTAACGATCCGGTCGAGCGCCTCGACTGCGCGGCGCTTGTCGTCGAGCAGCATGGCGTTCTGGGCCCGCAGGGCGGCGTTGTCGTTCTCCGCGATCTCGGCGCGGCGCTTCCATTCTTCCCAGAGCTTCATGGCTTTGCTCCTAGAGCGCGCAGACATTCGACCAGCACCTTCCCGTGCAGCGTGGCGTCCTGGTCGCCTGCCAGCGATTTCCGATCGAGGTCCAGCAGCACGCCCACCAGTGCCTCGCGCACGCCGATCAGGTCGCGGCCGCGAATGACGAACGCCTGCGCGCGCCACTCGATGGCGGTGAGCTTTTCAGGGTTGACGATAGCGTCACGGGCAGAGGGGTGCATGTCAGTGCCGCTCCGTGGCGATCGGCGCCTTCACCTTGTTGGCGTCGCACACAGCTCGGGCCACCACCGCGATGGCCAGGAGAAGCTGCATCGCTGCCATGGCGCCGTAAAAGGCGAACACGTAGACGAGTAGTCGGGGCAGTGGCGCAGACGCCTCGACAGGTGGCGTGGGGCCGTGTCGGTTCTGTTGCTGCGCGATGGCGAGGAAGACAGCCGGGGGCGGAACGCTCATGGCTCAGTGCCTTTCCAGGATGTCGTCAATCGAGCCAGGGATGTCGCTGCGGTCGTTGGACTGGCTGCCGCGCGCAGGGTCGGCGTTGCCGAGCGGGCGCGCATGGTGCTTGAGCCGATCCGGCAGCGGGCGCTGGAACGGGTCGTAGCCGGTGGCGGCCCATTCGGCTTGCTGCTTGGCCTTCGTGCGAGCGACGCCGTAGTCGACGCAGGCCTGCTTGGCTTGTGCGAGGGTGGAAAAGCTGCCCGAGAATACCTCATCGTTGGCAGATGCGAGCCAGCCGCGACCGCTCGGCACGATGAGACGACTGACTTCATAGCTGACGCCGGCTACATCCGCGAAGTAGGTACCGCCCGAACCCGACAGGCGAGTCCACGCGAACCGCACCGGCGGGTTGAGCAGCTTCTCGGCGGCTGCGATGGAGGCTTCCAGTGCTGCGGCCGCCGACAGCGCATACCCGCGACTCATGTAGTGAACCCCGACCTTGGCGTCCTTGATGAGGCTCTGGAGGATTTTGCGTTGGTGCTTGTTCATGGCTCAGGCCCTTTCCAGGCTGGTGGTGCAGAGACTATGGAGCCTCTAGGGAGTCAAGTCAACTACCCTTTGACCCACTGCGGGAGCGGGGTCCAGAGTCTCGGTTGGCAGTAGAAGTAGCCCTCGTCCGCGCAGCGGAAGTCGTCGCCGCCCCCGTCGCACTGCGACCACTGCGGCTGCCGTCCTGTGTAGTGGCTGAACCGTGCCACCCCGCAGTCGGTCAGGATGGCAGTGCCGTCCTTCGGCGCGGTCTCGATCGGCTGTGGCTCGGTAGTCATAGGGTGCCCTTTCCAGGCGAGAATGATCGAAAGTGATTGAGAATGACCGAAAGTGATTGAGCTAGTCGTCGCGGGACTCGAGGTCGAACGCCGTCATGGCTGAGAGCACCCGGGTGAACTTCTCCGCGTTCGCGATCATGAACTGGCACAGGCGGAACTCTTCCTTCGCGTCGAGGACGATCTTCTGGGCTGCCTGCGCCTCCTTGATCAGCGCCTGCAGCTTGACCCCGGTCTCGTTCCCTGCGTGGTCGATTGCCTCCTTGACGGTCTTGAACTCTCGGCCGTCGACGGTCGCATAGCGGGTGACAATCTGAAATGGTGCGGTGGTCATGGGGTGCCCTTTCTAGGCTTCGAGTGATCGAAAGTGATCGAGAATGACCGAAAGTGATCAGCGAACCGCTTCGCTCTGATCGCCGAACAGCCGGTAGACGGTTCCGCGGTTACCACCCTCGTAGCCCGCCTCGCGGCTGGCGCGGGCCTTGGCCGCGAGTGCGCCGAGGAGCGTACGGTGCCAGGACTCCACGGTGGGGAACACGAAGCCGCCGCGGTGGGTGAGGTCCACGGCGTTCGCCTGATAGAGGTATCCGGTCTTACGCTGGCTGGGTTCGATGCTCATGGCTGGCTCCTTGCGGGTGATGCCAGCACTCTACAGCGCCCTCTGCCCTGCATAGCCTCTATGGAGCCACGCTCCTGGCCAGTGTATCACACAAGCCTCCTAACCCCCTCAATTGACTGAGAATACGTGTTTATGCGCCAGGACCCCTGGCTCCGGCAGCTGCAGCAGGTTGTACCCATCGTCGCCCAGGATCAGGCCGAAAGCCGCGCCGCAGTCGTCGCACAGGGTCAGGACCGAGGCGGGCGGCTGACCACGCTTGACGGTGGTGGCGACCGCGGCGGTATGCAGCAGGGCGACCTCGTGGGCGGAGACCGGCCGACCGCAGGAGCAGGTCACGGGGCGCGGCACTGCTGGCGCTCGGCGAGACAGGTGTCGACGTAGTGGAGGCCGGCGTCGATCGACGGGCACTGGAAGAACACCTTGCCGTGGACGTCACGGATCTGGACGGTGCCGTCGTCGGTGAAGGCGGCAGGCAGCAGGAAATAGTCCCACCAGAAGGAGGGGCTCAACCGGACCCCGTGATCGCGCAGACCACCTCATAGTGGAAGCCGCGATGCAGCTGGTCGACCGCGTGCTCGAACGCCAGCCGCAGTTCTGGCGCAACGCCGGGGTGGGCCTCCGCGCGGAGCCTCTTCAGCTCGAGCTTTTCGAGCAGCGCTTTGTACTGGCTCTCGGTGAGCTGGTAAACGATCATGGTGCCTTCCCCGTCGCGCCGCAGCGCTTGCATGGCTTGTACTGGGTGCCGTCCGTCGTCGACACGCTCCAGGGGTACTTGCCCTCGCCGTAGCACTCGTAGCAGTCGCCGGTGGTGGCCTCGAAGCGTCCGAGCTGGTCGTCGAGGTCCTTACGTGTGACCACCACACGGCTCTCCTCGCCGATCCACTTCGCGCAGCCCTTGCGCGGGCCCTTGGTGTACGGCGTCGTCTCTGAGCCGACCACGATGAACCCGAGGTCGCGCTGGCAGGTCTTGTCGACGCGCTCGATCGACTTGTAGTGCCACGTCGGCGACGTGATGCCGAGCAGGTGCTTGGCGGCGGTGGTGAAATGGTCGACGCGCTTGATGGTGATGGTGGTCATGGCTGCTTCTCCAGCTGCTCGGGGTTGTAGATGTGCAGCATCCCAGCGAAATCGGGGTGGTCGGCCTCGACCACGACCCGCTCGGCACCAGCGGAGGTGGTGAACAGAGAGACCACGATGCCGGGGAACTTGAATCCTTTGGACTTGGTGACCTTGTCACCGGGCTTGAGCTGGACGCTGGTGGGCGCCGCGGCCACATCGCTCCGAGACGGGTTGTGGGCCTTCAGGTGCGCGATCACCTGCGCCGAGAACGCGTTCCAGTTGGTCTGCACGCCTTGTCGGGCGGCGATGCTGTAGGCGGAACGCAGCAGGCCGTTGCTGTGGAGTTCCACCTGCTTGGCCTCGGCGAGTTCAGCCGCGAGCTTCGCGGCCAGCACCGGCAGGTCGCTCCAGTCGTGCAGCTGGAGCTCCGTGGGTGGACCCTTCAGCGCGGCGGCTACGCCGGTCAGCAGGTCGCCGAGGCGCTCACGCAGCGCGACCTCTTCCTCCACCTCGACCTTGAGGGCGTCGCGCTCATCCGTCAGGTCGCCGTTGGCCTGGATCGACAGGTCCAGGCGCTGCTTCAGCTCGTCGCGCTCCTCCATCAGCGCCTCGATCCGAGGAATGGCGATGCCCAGGTCGTGGACGGCACGGTCGCGCTGCTTGCGCTCCAGTTCGAGATCAGCCCGCAGCTTGCGCTTCAATTCGAGCTCGGCCCGCAACGCGGCACCTTGCAGCCACAGGGAATCGGCAGTGGAAGCAGCGGCCTGGACGGGTTCCCCAGGGACCGGCAGGCTGTCAGCCTGCTGCTCTTTCGTACCCGTTTGCGTGGGAGCTTGTACTTCGCCCCCACACCGTTCTGAGCTACCGTTGCTTGCACTGTCGAATTCTTCCTGTGCCACCTTGATCGTGGCCAACGCCTTGAGGCCTTCCTCACAGTCGGTCCACGAGCCGTCGGCGCAGGTACGACATATCTGCATGTGGCAGAGCGCTTCGAGGAGACGGCGGTTGAGATGGTCGGTCATGATCAGGCTCCGTTCCGGACTATGGAGCAGCTCGGTAGCGGGTCAAGGCTTCGCTTTCTGCGTCGTCTTGAACAACCCACCCGCTATCTTCGCCACGTACCCGTAGTGCACCATCGACGACAAGGCGCTGCCGGTCTTGTGCTGGGTCCAGCCGGGGCCGGCGACGCCGGCGCCCCAGTGGACAGCGGCGATCGACGCGGGGCCGTTGAGCGCCAACCACGCGAGGATGCGTTGCCGCTCGACGTTGGGGCGCTTGACCTGCTCGACCGGGGCGTTGCCCCAATGGCCGATGGTGGAGGGGGTGAAGTTGGAGGGGCTCATGACGCGAACGGGCAGGGCATGGGGCCTTCGGGCGGAGGAGGCGGTACAGCACGTGCGGGGCGTGGCGGAACGTCATCCGACTTCCGGTGACGCCACGTCGGGGGCGGCTCGGGCGGCGGTGCTGGCGCAGGCGCGTTGGCAGCCTCGTGGGCCAACGCGATCTCCTTGAAGGTCTGCCAGTTCGCCGGGTCGCGCAGGATCAGCCACAGGGCTTCGGCAGGAACGCCTGCCGAAGGGGCCAGCATGCGGTCGACGGCGTCGCGGACGAGGGCGGCGATGGAGCGGCCGGACTCGGACGAGAGTGACCGGAGGCGGGTCAACTGGTCTTTGGTGAACAGGACGGGGGTCTGCGTGTGGCTGGCCATAGCGGTAAGCTGCTTCTAGTCTGTCGGCAAGTTATTGCAAGGGGGAGCACATGTGTGCAGCATCTGTGCAACACACATAATGCATTGCAACGACGACCAGTAACCTCATGTGTGCAGGAAATCGGGTTTTGCCGCCAAGAGTTTCTATAGGCCGACGTTTACTGCCTGATATGCATCAATTGAATCATTGTGCTGCTGCTAAAGAGAGGGGATTCGTATAACTTTGGAGTCTCATCTCTGTACACATGAGGTTAGCATACTGCAAAATCAGGAGTTATGTGTACATGACAGATGCCGACAGATAGCACACATCAAAATGGGCCGTTGCCCAACAACGGGTTACATGTGATTCCATCATTTCTAGCTTACGGCAACTTACGACACCAATTCAAAAACAGCTGAAATTGACCGACTAGCACAATCGGCGCCGGTGCGGTGGGCCAGAATAGTCTCCACTACAAAAACAACTGCATCTTGCAACCCGGCGGCCAACTCTATATGGTCGCCGATCCACCCCGGTCTGCTAGTTGACGGCACTGCGTTGGTGCCCACACTGCGGACCCATCGGCACTGCCTGCCGATTTGTCGACCAACGTACTGCCCTCCGCCTCGCCCTCTGGGGTTACGGTCGGCGGCATCCGGCCCTGGTGGGCGGTACGTTGGTCGACAAGGCTTCCAGTCTCACAGAGGGCCTATGACTGTCGAACCGTGCCGTGTCGACCTCTCAGGAGGTCGGTCAGTTTTGCTGACAGCGCCCGCCAAGGGCTTCCCGGAGATCGTCAACGTCGTCTACGACGATGGCCAAGGTTCCAAGCAGCCGCTCAACGGTTTCAAGTTCACGCCATCCGCGTCCAAGACTATGGAGCGTGAACTCCAGATCGGCCCCGGCGACTACCGGCTGATCACTACCAGCTACCTCGAATGGTCCGCGCAGATGATGGAGCGGATGCACGCCGAGTCGGTAGAGTCCGGCCACGAGAAGCCGACACCACCCTACAGCCTGCGCCAGCGCACCATCCTGCAGAAGCGCAACGAGGCGCTGGAGTACACTGAGATCAACACGGCGATGCAGTTCGTCGCGGTGCTCCGCAAGCACAACCTGCCCGACGACACGCTGCTGGAGTGGGGCCCGAAGGAACGCGAGAACGCCGAAGACCGGCTGCGGTTCCTGGCCTGTCTCGACCTCGACTTCCACGATCCCAGCTCCACCGAGAGCCTCAACGAGCTCGACCTCGAACGCATCGGCTACGCGCTGTCGCCCAAGCCGTTCGTCTGGTGGCGCACGCAGGGTGGTGGTCTGCACGCGATGTACGCGTCGACCCCGGACAGCCTGTTCACCGCCGAGGAGCTTGCCGTCGGCGCGGCCGCTCAGCTGCTGACCACCGTCAGCGTGCTACGGGCCAAGGGCACCGTCGAAGTGAAAGCCACCACGCGTCACCCGGGCGCCCTCCAGAAGGGCAAGCGGTGTGGGCCGCTCGTGATGAGCGCCGCCGACACCTCCTTCGCCGTGCTGGCGCGCTTCTCGCGCAGCGAAGCAACCGAAGACGAGGCCCAGGAGATCAAGGACAAGCACGGCTACGAAGACGGCCAGCGGCTCGACCACTCACACTGCCGCATCGACCCAGGCCACATCTCGAACGGCACGCCAGTGCACGTCGGCGAGAACGGCTTGTACTGCCACTCGTGCATGGGCCGTCTCGGCAAGGGCTTGATGACGTGGGGCTTCCTGCGGCGCATCGAAGGCCTCGACACGGCCAGCATGCGGTCGCTGGCGCCGATCCGCGCGGCGTTCGAGAATCTCGTGCACGTCGAGCACGTCGACTACCTGTTCGCCGAGCTGTTCTCCACGCTGCCGGACGCGTTCCGCCGCATCCTGTACCGTGCCCAGCTCAAGAAGACCCACGAGAAGAACCCCGAAGCACTGATGCGGGTCGAGAAGGCCTTTGGCACCTTCTACTTCGTGCGCGGCATGGGCCAGTGGCTGCACGCTGATACCCTGCTGCCGGTGGGCAAGCCCCTGGTCGCGGCTGACGTGGTTGTGCTGCCGTCATGCCTGCGTTACGGCCTCGACGCGGAAGGCGAGGGCGGTTTCACCCAGGTGCCGGCGTCGATCTCGGTGCACGTCAACAACGGCCGCATCCCGGGCTGGATCCCGATCCAGGCCTACAGCTTCGAGCCGATCTACTTTGTCCACAACGAAGCGGCGGAAGACTCACGCTTCGTACGGTGCCGCCCACGCGTTCGGACCACCCGCGAGCGTGTGGCCTACGTGCCCCGCGAAGAACGGATGCCTCTGGCGCAGGCTGAAGCGGCGATCACCGACTACTTCCCCGGCATCAACCTGCTGTACCTGCGCGCGCTGCTCATCGCCGCCGGCTGCGCGGAGTCGGGCATCGGCAGCGTGCCCATGCTGTGGGCCACGGGCCCCACCGAAGCCGCGAAGACCACCACCATCAACATCATGCTGGAGATGTACGGGGAGACGTTCCAGAACCTGAGCGGCATGAACGAAGACCGCCTGAATCAGGTGGTCGGCGACGCACTGCACCAGTCGCGCGTGCTGGTGTTCGACGACTTCGCGAAGCAGTCGTCGGAGTTCTCGCGTCTGCATACCTTCGTGATCCGGCTCAACCGCAACGGCTACACCCACTACAAGAACTACGTGGGCGCGGAGACGCCGCCGTTCAACAACGCGGTGATCTTCACCGATTGGCGCGTTCCGCCGTTCTTCTCGCAGGACCCACAGTTTGGTCGCCGCGTACACCTGCTGCGCCTCGACAACCGTCTGCCGATCGGCTGGGACAAGCTGGGCCGGCAGGTGGAGAAGTGGTGGAAGGTGACGCCCGAGTTGACCAAGGCGGCGTGTGCGTTCCACTCGTGGATCGTCGACGAATACTTCAGCGTCGGTGATGCCGACACGTTCAACGCCAAGATGCAGCGGCTGGGCATCCCGAAGCTCGAGGACGAAGCGAACGCCAGCGACACGCAGGAGGCGATCAAGGAGCTGGTGGTGCAGCTCGTGGCGGCGATCAGCGAGATGCCGCCCGCCACCGCCGAGGTGCAGCGCCGCATCGGCCGCGGCTCACGGTTCATCGACTGGGACAACTCCAACGACAAGGTGGGCGTTGCCTGCAAGCTGCTGATCGACTCGCTGGGCAAGCCGGCAAGCGGCGCGCGTAGCCGCGGTCGCAACGACGACCGGACGTTCTACACGCCCGACAACCTGCGGCACGTCCTCGACCCGTTCCAGCTGCACCTGCCGAAGATGTACGCGTTCAAGGACGGCGTTGCGTCTGTCGAGTTCGAGATCCGGAGCTGGGGCGAAGCGTCCTACATCCGGCTCGCGGAAGGCGGCCGTGCCAAGCGCTCGAAGAGCCGCGCCATCAACGACGAGCTGTTCGACGCGTGGCCGCCGGCGCTGCTGGCCCCACTGACGCCGCAGCCCGTCGAAGCGACGCCGGTGACCCTGGTCGGCGAGCCGGTGGTGGCGACGGGGAGCGTCATACTGGCCCCGTTCGTCTCCGATACCGACGAGGAGCTGATCGTGATCGAGGACGAGGACACGCTGGTGCTCGACCCGTGGATCGTCCACATCGACTTCGAGACGCAATCGGCGTGTGACATCAAGAAGCGCGGCTCGTACATCTACGCGCAGCACCCGACGACGACCATCATGTGCGCGGCGATCATCGCAGAGCGCAACGGCGAGGTGCGTCGGATCTTCTGGACTCCGCAGCAGCGCACGCTGAAGATGCCGAACGGCATCGACTATGAGCACGGGATTGACTTCCTGCGGGCGATGGTGGAAGACCCGGCCGGCTGCGTGCTCGTGCCGCACAACGTCGGCTTCGAGCGCGCGATGTGGGAGTTCCACCTGAAGCTCCCCGAGCCCCTGGCGTGGCGCGACACCATGGACAAGGCCCTGTCCTGCGGCTACCCCGGTGGCGCGGATGAGGCGGGCGCGGCGCTCATCGGTCTGCGGAAGGACGAGGAAGGCTCACGCTTCATCCGGACCATCTGGGGACCGAACAAGAAGGGTGAGCTGCCGCTGCTGGCCGACTGGCACATCCAGAAGATCGTGGACTACAACTTCCGCGACACCGAGATCGGCTATGGCATCACCAAGAAGCTCGGGCTCGACATGGAGCCGCCGACCGAGCAGCGCGTCTGCGACCTGCACCACAAGATCAACCACCTCGGCATCTACGTCGACCAGAACTTCGCGCAGAAGCTGCGCGCGCTCGACAGTGAGTTCAAAGGCCTCGCCGGCGACCACGTTGAAGAGATCACCGGCGGCGACATCAAGCGGACGGACCTGTCGCGCAACGACTTCCTGCGCGCGGCACTGAATGCGAACCTACCGCCCGACTGGCAGCTCGACAATATGCGCCAGACGTCCCTGGACGCCATCGTCGAGGCCTACGAAGAGGACATCGCCGACATCGACCCGGCGGTGATCGACGTCATCCGTTGCCGCCTCATGGTGACCCGCGCCGCGGTGGCGAAGGTCGACAAGGCCCTCGACTCGATCAGTGCCGACGGTCGCGCCAAGGCGCAGCTGCGGTACTGGGGCGCAGGTCCCGGCCGCTGGTCGGGCTACGGCATCCAGCCGCACAACATGAAGCGCCCGAACGAGGACTTCGACCTCGTCGCCGCGATCACCGCCGTCGAGAATGGCGACCGCGAAGCGTTCGTGGCGCTCTGCAAGGACAAGAAGGGTAAGCCGCTGCCGCCTTACGAGCTGCTCGGCTCACTCACACGCGGCATCCTGGCGCCGGCACCCGGCAACGTGTTCGTGGTCGGCGACTTCGCGTCGATCGAAGCGCGCGGTCTGCTGTGGCTCGCGGGTGACTTCGAGAACCTGGAGGAGTACCGCCGCAAGGACGAGGCCGACGAGCGTCACCCGGACGGCAAGGATCCGACCGTTCCCGACACCTACCAGACCCTGGCCGGCGATTCGATCTTCGGCAAGGATCCGATCACGGTCTCGAAGAAGGAGCGCGGCGGCGGTAAGGTTGGCGTCCTGGCTTGCGGCTATGGCGGCGGAGCCGGCGCGGTGGAGCGCATGGCGCTGCCCCTCGGCGTCGACCTCGCGGCGATCGGCAAGGTGCCGCAGGACATCGTGGATGCGTTCCGCACCAAGTACCACCGGGTGAAGTCGTTCTGGTACGAGTGCGACAACGCCTTCCGGCAGGTGCTGATCAGCCGGCGCAGCACGGTGTGCCGCGTCAACGCCCTGACCTTCGAGAAGCACGCGGACTGCGTCAAGATCATCATGCCGAGCGGCCGCGCGCTGACCTATATGAATGCACGCCTGGAGAAGGACGGGAGGAGCTTCCACCCAAGTGGCACGTCGATCGTGTACGATAAGGCGCTGCGGAAGAAGATCGTCGCTGCCCGCACGCACGGCTCGCGCATTGCCCAGAACTGCACCGAGGGCTTCTGCCGTGACATCCTCGCGGAAGCGATGCTGCGCGCGGACGACGCCGGTGCGCCGATCCCCTTCCACGTGCACGACGAACTGATCCTGGAGGTTGCAGAGCAGTACGGCGAGCAGTGGCGTGGCTGGCTGCAGACTGACATGCGTCGCGTGCCGACGTGGGCGCCGCGGATGCCGATCTTCTCTAAACCGGAAATTATGGTTCGCTATGGAAAGTAGACCGTCTCTCGAATGGTGGTGCCAACTCGCCACCTGTCCCACGTGCAAAGGCCGCGGCTACGTCGTTGGTCAAGTGTACGCCGGCTGCCCTTGTAGCGGCACCGGCCGTGTTCTCCGGCACCCGACTCGCCCGGACAACTGGCTCTACCGTCGGCTCGACGCCGCTGCGCGCGAGGTCGCGTCCTGGCCACCTGAGAAGCAGGCCCGCATCAACCCGGGGTATCGCGTATGAATGCTTGTCGTCATTGTGGAGTTGTGCATCAACCGCTGGAGCGCCCGCAGATCGCGTCTTGCCGCGCTTGCGCCGCTACTCAGCCGGTATCGTGCCTAGCAGTAGCTGAGGATATGGGGTGGACAAGAGCGGCAGATCAGTGGCGATGCCCCGCATGTGGCGGCAGGTCTGCGATGTACCATGCGTTTTGGGATCCCACCAAGTGGAAAACGTTCGGCGAAAGTGCGCCATGAAACTTCAAATCCTCTCCGACCTACACCTCGAAGCCCACTCCTTCACCCTCAAGCCCCACCCCGACGCCGACGTCATCGTGCTCGCCGGCGACATCACCACATGCCGCAGCTACGACGCGTTCCGTCGTCTCCTCAAGCAGACCGCCGGCAAGCCGACGCTCTACATCCCGGGCAACCACGAATA
>Ga0068861_100001294_pt1 | contig 15631 bp, 11 predicted proteins | sample KBSSwiS42_FD_66593 | JGI IMG/M metagenome (GOLD analysis project Ga0068861, IMG submission 66593) | Switchgrass rhizosphere microbial communities from Kellogg Biological Station, Michigan, USA - KBS Switchgrass S4-2 | ecosystem: Host-associated > Plants > Roots > Rhizosphere > Soil ...
CTGCCGGTGCCGTTCTTGCTGACGGACAAGGCAAACGTGCCGCCGCCCGTGGGCACGAACGGCGAGAGGAAATTGCCCCCGATCACCGCCTGCGCAATTCCCGGCCCCTGCCAGGACACGGCCACGTTGTCGCCGCCGGTGGCCTCTTTCTGCAGCACCTCGATGTAGTACTTCTGCCCCGCGGTCAGATTGATGCTGGCCGAGCGCTGCGACGGCAACTTGGTCCACTGGCGTGGATCCGTCCAGGTATCCACGAACGCGATGCGGGTAGCGTTGGCGGGGCTGTCGTTCGTGCTGAGCAACAGGTCGCCGGCATCGTCGCTCGCCAGCCAGAAGGTATACGCGCCGGTGATGGGCGGATGGACATAGCCGCGGATGCGCGAGCCATAGTTGTCCGCGGTGTTGGTCGGCCCCTCGAGCGAGGTCAGCTGCTCGCTGCCCGTCGGACTGTTCGGGTAGTTAGCGTTGCCCGTCAGGCTGCTCACCGTCGCGCCCTGCACGTTGAGCCAGAACTCGCGCAGGATGCTGCCGGTGCCACCCGTGCCTTGCGGGATGAAATTCCCGGTCACCGTGGTGTTGCCGAGAATCCGGATGGTGATCGGGTTGGTCGCACCGCTGGCATCGCCGGTCCACCCGGCAAAGTCATTGCCGGCGGCGGGTGTCGCCGTCAGCGTGACATTGGTACCGCCCGGAAAGCTCGTGCCCGCCGGGCTGCGAGTCACCGTGCCCATGCCGTTGGCCTGCGTGGTCAGCGTGAACATCAGGTTCGGATTACCCACACCCGAGCCGCGCAGGATGGCGTCGAGCAGCGCCTGGTCGACGATCGCCCCGGTATTCCGATCGAAGATCCGGAAAGTGTTGCCGGTGGAGGGCGCGCCGTTGTCCCAGTAGAAGGTCTTGATGCCGTTACGCGCTGCGGCGCGGTTGATGTACTCGTTCCAGAAGGCGCGCGCCTCGAGATTCTTGCCGGGCCGCGTCTCGACGCCGTACTCGCCCATGAACACCGGCACGCCCGCGTCCACCCACTTGGTCTTCACCTGGGCAAAAGTGGTGTCGACGTAATTCTCGTACGCCCAGTTGCAGTTGCTGCCCGAGTCCGGGAATGGCGCACCCCAGAAATTGCAGGCGCCGTTCGGGTTGATCGTGAAGTCGTACGGATCGTAGTAATGCACCTCGACGATCAGCCGATTGGCAATCGTGTCGGTGGGCAGCGTGAAACGATTCAGCCCGTGCTGGATGTTGGTGTTGTAGGTCTGCACGACCAGCGTGCGCGACGCGTTGTTGCCGCCGGTCGCGCGCACCGCGTTCACGAAGGTCTGCAGGTACGACTGCTGCACGGAGATGTGCTCATCGGTGGGCGTACCGAAGTCGGCGTGCACTTCGTTCGTCCCCGCGAACAGCAGGTGCGAGTCGTAGGTCTTGAACGTGTTCGCGATCTGCGTCCAGTACGCGCTCTGCTTGGCGTTGACGGCGTCGCGGAACGCATTGGTCGGATGGTCCTGCAACCAGCCGTTGTCCCAATGGATGTTGATAATCACGTACATGTTCTGGCCGATGGCCATGTCGACCACCTGCTTCACGCGCGTCATCCAGTCGGCGGGAATCGTGGTCGTCCCGGTGGGCGCGGTGTGGCAGTCCCAGGACACGGGTATGCGGATGGCATTGAAGCCCGCCGCCTTCACGGAGTTGATCAGTGCCTGGTTGGTGGCCGGATTGCCCCACGCGGTCTCGCTGCAGATGGCCTCGAGCGTGTTGCCGAGGTTCCAGCCGACGTTGATCTGGCTGGCGACCTGCTGGGCGGTGGGAAGAGTCTGGGCTTGAGCGGAAATGGCGGCTGCCGCGAGCAGAACGCACGCGAGCACACTCCGCCATGTCGCAGCGGAAGGTCTGCGTAACATGGTATCCCCCTGGTGGTATCGGTCCATCGATGACCCGGCAGCGAGGCTGAGCCCCCACTCTTCCGACCGCCGGACTTGCGCGGGTTTATGCCCTGACACCGTTGGCATTGCAATGCGTGTTAGCCCCAACGGGTATGCTCTGACGACTTGGATGGGATAGGTATGGATATGCTCCTGGAATTCAGTCTGGTCTGGTTGCTGGTATGCGCGCTCGCCGGTTTTTTCGCCGCGCTCGAAATTGGCTATCGACTCGGCCGCCGACGCCACGACAAATCGGACGAACCGGACAAATCGCACAGCAATGCGTTGCAGGGCGCGACGTTAGGCCTGCTCGCGTTGCTGCTGGGCTTCACATTCGCGATGGCCGTGTCCCGTTTCGACAATCGCAAGACAGTGATCATGGAGCAGGCCAACGCCATCGGTACCGCCGAGCTGCGTTCGCGCCTCCTGGGAACGCCCTACGCGGAGCGGGCCGCACCCCTGTTTCGCGCGTATGTGCAGGCCTGGCTGGACTACCGGGCGGCCATCATCGACCTCGACGCGGTCAAGGCCGCCGAGCAACGCGCCTTCGGCATCGAGAACCAGCTCTGGAACATCGTGCGTGACGCCACATCGGCCAATCCGCAGTCACAGCCGGCAGCATTGTTCGCGGCCGCGATGAACGACGTCATCGATGCGCACGAGAGGCGGCATCGCTCGATACAGGATCGAGTGCCCGACGCGGTCATCCTGGTGTTGTTCGCCGTGTCGATCCTCGCCCTCGGACAGGTAGCCTACAACTCGGGCCTGGCCGGCCGGCGCTGGCCCTTTGCGAATGCAACCTTTGCGATCGTGATTGCGATCGTGCTGGTCATCATTCTGGATATCGACCGGCCGCGGCGCGGTTTCGTGCAGGTCAGCCAGGACAGCATGATCCGCTTGCAGCATTCGCTGGGGCCCGCGCCCAACTGATGGACCTCCTGCGAGGATTCCGCATGAAGCGATGGATCGCCCCCGCGGCGTTGATGATGCTCTGCGCACATGCCCATGCCGCGAGCTTCACCATCCTCAGCACGCTGAACTCACCGCAGGGCGACTACGCGTCGCGTCGCCTGCGCGAGGCGCTGGACGCGCCGGGAGTCATGCCGAAGGACGGCGCCAATGCCGTCATCGAGCTCAAGGTGGACAAGGATGTGGGCGCCGAAGCATTTTTCATCCGCGTGAACGGCCGCAACTTCACGGTCGTCGGCGGCGATGCGCGCGGCCTCATCTACGGCGCGCTGGAAATGCGCGAGCAACTGCTCGACGGCACGCCGCTCGACGCCGTCACGCCCGCGCATGCCAAGCCGGCACTCGCCTTCCGCGGCATCAAGTTCAACACGCCCTGGGACAGCTACCGGCCGACGTCGGCCATCGAGCAGCACTACGACACGGTGCGCGACCTGAAATTCTGGGAAGCCTTCCTCGACATGATGGTCGAGAACCGCTTCAACGCGATCTCGCTGTGGACCATGCACCCGTTCACTTACATGATCCGGCCGAAGAATTTCCCGGAAGCCAGCAAGTGGACGCCGGAGCAATTCGCCGAATGGCAGCACCTGTACCGCGAAATCTTCCGCATGGCGAAGGAGCGCGGGCTCGACACCTACCAGGTGTTCTGGAGCATCTTCGTCAGCGAGGAGTTCGAGAAAGCGCACAACCCGGCCAGCAAGAACTTCTACCCGCACTACTACGTCGACGGCGACACCTCCGAGATCACGAAGCGTTATCTGCGCGAGAGTGTCACGCAGATGCTCGAGGAGTACCCGGATCTCGACGGCATCGGTGTGTCGCACGGCGAAGGTATGGCCGGCATGACGCCGCTCGAGCGGCAGCAGTTCGTGGACGAGGTGTATATCGCCGGCGCGCTGGCGGTGAAGCGTGCCACGCCGGTGAAGCTCATACACCGCGTGCCGTTCTCTTCGGGGCTGTCCTCCGGTCCGGGTGTCAGCGCCGACGTCGAGAAGATCACCCGCGCCGCGATGGAGAAACTCGACGACCGGTTCGCAGGCCCCATCTGGGTGGAGATGAAGTTCAACTGGTCGCACGGGCATTCCACGCCGCGGCTGGTGAAGGTGCACGGTGGCAAACTCGGCGACACCTATTTCAATCCGCTGCCGAGCAACTACCGCATCGTCTGGCAGGTGCGCAACGAGGACTTCTTCGCCCTGCGCTGGGGTGTGCCGGATTTCATCCGCCAGCACATCGCAGAGAATGGCCGGGAGGATTACGTCGGTGGTTATTTCGTCGGCTCGGAAACCTATATCCCGGCGCTCGACTACTTCACGGCCAGACAACCCGTCGACTGGAAATATGCCTTCCAGCGCCAGTGGCTGTTCTACGAGCTCTGGGGCCGGCTGCTGTACGACCCTGCCACGCCCGATTCACTTTTCGAAGCCGGCTTCACGCGGCGTTACGGCGCGAGGGCACAGCCGCTGCTGAAAGCGTACGCGCTGGCGTCGAACACCCAGATGCGGCTCGCATCGCTGTACGACTCGCGCTGGGACTTCACGCTGTACGGCGAGGGATTCCTCGCGCTGCAGGGCGAGGAGACTCACTACATCGGCGTCGACGCGCTGATCAAGCAGCCGACGATGGATCCCGCCTACGTCTCCGTCGCCGACTACGTGAAGACGGTGGCGGCCGGCGGGTCGTACGCCGCGGACCGGATCACGCCGCTGCAACTTGCCGACCTGCTGGAGCGCGATTGCCGCGCGGCGCTTGCAGTGGTCAAGCCGATCGGCACCGCCGGCAACAATTCACTGATGTACGAAGTGGCGGACGTGCAGGCCTGGAGCCAGCTCGGGCTGCACCTGGCCGAGAAACTGCGCGGCGCCGTGGCGCTCGAGACATTCCGTACTGCCGGCTATGCGCGTGACAAGAAGCAGGCCGTGGCACACCTGAAGAAGGCGCTCGCCGCCTGGGACGACCTCGTTTCCATCACCCGCCCTATCTACAAGAACATGAAACTGGCGCATTACAACGGCAATTCGTTCGACGCCAACCCCAATAACCTCTTCCACTGGGCGCTGGTGCGCGGTGAAGTCGCGGCGGATGTCGAGGTCGCGCAACACTCCAGGAATACGGCGGGCCGCGGGTCGATCCATTGACCCGCAAACCCGCCTCCGCACTCAACCTTCCTTCTTCAACTCAAAGGGAGTCGAGGAAAGCCAGCACCTGGTCCTTCTGTGCCTGGCTGAGGGCGTCATAAGCGCTCTTCGCGGCGGCTGCCTGGTTGGCGTGCCGCCCGATGGCCTCCTGCTTGGTGAACGACAGTCCATCGTGCATCAGACGATTTCGCGTACGCAGCGCCCACAGCGGCGACGTGCGAATCTGCGATGCCGTGCCGGCGAATGCCGCACCCGGCAACACGGGAATTCCGTCGCCCGTGCCGATGTCGTGCAGCAGGAAGTCGCTGTAGGCATGAATGATCTTGTTCCCCACCGCGTCCCGGACACGCAGTGCACCCCCGTTGATGCGCGTTCCAGGCGCTGCCGTACGCAGCGTCGGGATGTGACAGGCGCCGCAACCGACCTGGTTGAACAGCACGTCGCCCGCACGCACCTGCGAGGTGATCGCCCCGCGGGGCGGTGCCTTGGTGGCGCGCATGAAGTTCGCGAACGCGCGCACGTCGACTCCGTCGTCTTCAGGATCTGCCACCGGATCGTAGGGCGTACCGAACCCCACATTGCGGCCCAGCGAGGTGTTCTCGTCCGGCAGGATGGGCGTGGTGATACCCATCTCGTTGAGGTACGCGTCAGCCGCGAAGGACTCGAGACTGGCGTGCTGGCTCTTGTGACCGAACCGGCCGATGCGCGGTGCGTTGTTGGCCTCGAGTACCGCCACTTCGAGCGCCCTGCCGCGGATTGAAGCAGGCTGCGCAGCGGCTATGGCCAGCAGCGTGTTGTTGGGAATCGCCTCGATGAAGCCCGCCCCCAGCGTATTGGTCGAGATCCTGAATGTGCTGACGCTGTCTTCGAACGGTACCCGCTCGAAGACGTCGGGGTGCGTCGCACGCGACTGGATCAGCGAGCCGCCCACCGATTCCACGAACTGCAACAGATCCAGGCGCCCGGTACGGTGCTCGGCGATCTGGCTGGCGCCGCCCGTGACGATGTTCTGGTGACACTCGCGGCAGGACTGGGCGTTGTAGGTCGGGCCCAGGCCATCGGCAATCTTTTCCACCTCCTCGAAAATGAACCGGTTGTCGTTGAAGGAACGCAGCGGCACCACCGCATCCTCCTCCAGTGTGTCGAACGCCGGCCCCTGTATATCGAAACCGTTGGTGCGGTTGTCGAACGCGGCCGGCGCCTCGCGGAAGAAGCCACTGGACGGCGGCTCGGAGGTCACGGCATTGGCGTCCACGCCCGGCGCCGTGCTGCTGGTCGCACCGGCTGGCGTCGCGGTCTCGGGGTCGACGCTCAACGTCGACGGAATGAAGCGATTCGACTCGGCATTTGGAACGGCAGCTTGCAGCGCCTGTGCTGAAGACTGCTCACTGGCGGCAAAGACTGCCAGCGAGACGATCGCGGCAGCACCCGCAATCGTTGTCAAGCCACGGTAACGAAAGTTCATGATTCCTCCCTTCCATAGGAGTTGATTACCAGTCACACGTCACGATGGACGCGATCGACTGCCTTACGAACGCCCGGCACCATGCGCGTGCGAGAAACGTCGCGCAACTGACTCCATAAGGGGACGCAGCCTGCGTGCAACAGCTGTGCGCTTCAGGCAACGCGCGAATGTGAATCGAGAATCGCGAGTACGCGGCGTGTCGCGAAATGACGGAAACTCTCGATGGCGAAGTCGCGCAGTTCTTTCGCGCGTACACCCTTCTCGAGATCCATTGACATCCAGCCCTTGTTGCCCATGTACGGCGGGATCGACAGGCGCGGGTCCATTTCGAGCGGAGCTTGTCGCTCGATGCCGACCCAGAACTGTGCCTTCAGTCCTTTTCCATAGTCGTGGAGCATGAGGAAGGTACGCTTGCCCGCGCGCCACACGATCGAACCCATCTGCGTATCTTCTACAATGTCCGGCAATGCGCCGCAGATTCTGCGCAACACCGCAATTGCCTTCTGGGCCTTCGGCGCCAGCATGCGATCGATGTCCGCAGGTTTCATTCTCACCGTGGGCGCGGCCACCACGGGCGGCCGCGGTGCACGCGCCGCGAGTTTCGCAGGCGTACTGTTCACCCAGGCCATGTGCGTCAGCTCGCACACGCGACCCCAGGCCATTCCCCTGTTCAGCTCGATGCCGATCCAGCCGCCCGGACCGACGTACGGCGGCTTGAACAGGTGCTTCGATGACGCGAGCAGGCGCGACTGCTCGAGCGCGGGCGTGTTGAGCCACAGGCCGGCGTGGCCGTCGCCATGGTGATTCAGCGCCCACACGGCGAAAACCTTGCCCTTTTTCGATCGATAGTTAGGTGAGCCGTGCGACTCGAACTCCTCGGCCTCCGGAAACGCGAGACACAGCTCGCGCACGGCGCCCGGGATGGTTCGCGTCCCGCGGCTAACCATCACAACCCTTGAGCTTGGCGCGGTTGTAATCCTTGCCGAAATTGAACACGAACACCGGACCGAGCTCGATCACCTGCTCGTCGGTCGCCAGGTGGATCGAGACGCTGGCGGTCTTGCCCGGCAGGTCCGCCGTGGCCACGCGGTGCGCGCAGTAGCTCTTCCACTGATCCGAGATGGCCGAAGTCATATCCAGCACCGAGGTATACGGGGCCGAGTTCGCCTGCAGCCGCGCGGTGAGCTTGCTGCCACCCTCGGCGGGTTCCGCGGCGCGCGCGTAGTACATCACCATGATGACGTCGCCTTCGTGGATCGCACCCTGCACCGCCGATTTCGCCTGCAGATCCCACGGATTCGCGCCCTTGTGGGCCTTGATGCGAAACGCGTGATCGATGCGCTGGTCGTCGACCTTCACGACCTTGGGCTTCGGCTTCTCTGGCTGCGTGTTCCAGACGCCGTTCGTATCGTTGTTGATGGTCTTGGTCCAGATGTCCTCTTGCGCGAGCGCGACGGCACCGAACGCAAAACCGGTCAGCAGAAAACTCCAGAATTTCATGCGTCACCCCCTGTAGTGCGCATCCCTGCAAAGACTTTCCTGTCGTTGTTATCCCATCAAGAGCCCGAATTCTTCAGGTACGTCTCGAAAAAATCCAGTGTGCGGTGCCAGGCGAGCTTGGCCGCCGCCTCGTTGTAACGCGCCTCGCTCGAATCGTTGTGAAACCCGTGCTGCGTTCCCGGATACATGTTGAGGCTGTAGGGCACGCCCACCGCGTCGAGCGCCGCGCGAAAATCGTTGATGCCGGCGTTGATACGCTCGTCGGTGCCGGCGTAGTGAAGCATCACGGGCACCTTGAGCTTGCGGGTGTCCTCGGCCGAGAGCTGCTTGCCGTAGAAGGCCACCGCGCAATCGACGCCCACGCTCTCCACCGCCGCGCGCAGCGCCAGCCCGCCGCCGTAGCAGAAACCGACCACGCCGATCTTGCCGTTGCTGCTGGCGTCAGCCGCGAGCCACGGAACGGCGGCCAGCACGTCGCTGGCGATGCGCGCGCCGTCGGTCTTGGCAAACAGGTCGCGCGCGGCCTCCTGGTCCGCCGGAGCGCCGCCGGCCACCGACAGGCCGTCGGGGGCGACGGCCAGATACCCCGCCAGCGCCGTGCGGCGCGCCACGTCCTCGATGTGTTCGTTGAGGCCGCGGTTCTCGTGGATCACGAGAACACCCGCGACCTTGTCGCCCCTGCCGAGCTTGCGCGGCCGCGCGACGTAGGCCTTCACCGGCCCGTTCGGTCCGTTGAATTCCAGTTTCTCGGTCCTGAGGCGCTTGTCGTCCGGCTCGGTCTGGCGAGCGTGCGCGTAGTTTGGCTCGAGCACTCCGAGCAGAGTCGCCGCCGCGGCCGCCCCACCCGCCATTGTCGTGAGCCGCGAGAGAAAATCCCGCCGCGGCATCGCCGAATGCACATAGTCGTTGTAGAGCTCGATGATGCGGCGGTCGACGGTCATGGGCGAAACTCCCTTATTCCCAGTAGACGTGCTTCTTCATCTGCGACAGCGGCACACAGGCATGGAACGCCGTCGGGACGCGAACGTACTCCATATTTTCGCTGATGCCCACCTGGGAGTTGAGGTACCCCAGCAGCGCCAGCTCACGCGTCACCAGAATAAAGGGCTTGTCGGGGAGATCCTGCTCCAGCGCAGTCTCGAGTACCTGTTTGACGAAGGCGACGCGGGCCTCGGGCTTCTGCTCGGGGAAGGGTTGGCCGGCACCGTGCGCCTTGGCCGCATCCGAGAACGCCGCAACCCCCACCCGGAAGCGCTCCCGGTCGGCCTGCGGGTAGAGCGCCACCAACGCCGTATCGATGAACGCCGGAACGCCGGCATCGAGCGCGCCACTGGTATCGGTCTTTGGAATCATGATGTCGACAACGGCCGCGACGATGGCGACTTCCCTGGCCTGGAGGAATTCCGGCACCCACTCGGCCTTGATTTCCCCGGGCTCCTGCCGGGAACAACCCTGCAGGATGGCCAGTGCCGCCGGTGCGGAGACCGCACTGCCTAACAACCACGCCGCGCGGCGCAGCACCTCGCGTCGTCTCAACATCTCCGAGCCGTCGTCGTTCAACTCGCTCACAGGTTGCCCTTCTTGAGTTCATTGACCGCGTGGTCCGCGGCGCGCGCGGTGAATGCCATGTACGTGAGCGACGGGTTCTGGCAGGCCGACGACGCCATGAAGGAGCCGTCGGTCACGAACACATTCTTGCAGGCGTGCACCTGGTTGTACTTGTTCAGCACCGAGGTCTTCGGGTCGACGCCCATGCGCGCCGCGCCCGCCTCGTGGATCGACAGCCCCATGGCGTATTTGTCGTCGCCTACCTTGACGTCCTTGTAGCCCGCGGCTTCGAACATCTCGATGGCGTCGTTCACCATGTCCTTCTGCATGGCGAGTTCATTCTCGCGCAGCAGCGCATCGATCTTGAGCACCGGCAGGCCGTACTTGTCCTTGCGACTGCGATCGATGGTCGCGTGATTCAGATGATTCGGCAGGATCTCGCCGAACGAGGATGCATTCACGGTCCACGGGCCCGGCTCCTTCAGCGCCTCCTTCAGCTCGGCGCCGATGAGCGCGCTGCGGTTGAAACGTCCGGAACCGGAACGCGAGGCACGCCCCTGGTAGCCGAAGCCACGCAGGTAGGAACGCTTGTCCTTGCCGACATTGCGATAACGCGGAATGTAGTAACCGTTCGCGCGGCGGCCGGTGTAGGCGACGTCCATGAATCCGTCGACGGTCGCGTTCACGCCCGGCGCCTTGAGGTGATCGACGAGATTGTGTCCCAGCTCGCCCGAATCGTTGCCGAAGCCGTTCGGAAAACGCGACGAGATCGAGTTCAGCATGATGTACGTGGAACCGAGCGTCGAGGCACAGAGAAAAATGACCTTCGCGAAGTAGTCAGTCTGCGCGCCGCTCTCGGCATCGAGCACACGCACGCCGGTGGCTTTGCCCTTGTCATTGTCGTAGATGAGCTCGTAGGCGATCTTGTTGGCGAGCAGCGTCATGTTGCCGGTGCGCTCCGCCGAGGGCAGCGTCGCCGACACGCTGCTGAAGTAGCCGCCGTACGGACAACCGCGAATGCAGAGATTGCGGTACTGGCAGGTGCCGCGCTGCGGACTTTCCTTGTGCGTGAGGGGTGCGGTGAGGTTCGCCACGCGGCCGATGATGAGTTTGCGGCCCATCTTGTCGGCAATGCGCTTCTGGAAATCGATTTCGACGCAGTTGAGATCCATGGGCGGGAGGAACTTGCCGTCGGGCAGCGTCGCCATGCCTTCGAGGCTGCCGCTGATTCCGGCGAAGGTTTCCACGTAGTCGTACCACGGCGCGATTTCGTCGTAGGTCACGGGCCAGGGCGTGCCGATGCCTTCCTTCGCATTGGCCTCGAAATCCATCGGGCTGAAGCGATAACTCTGCCGCGCCCACATGAGCGAACGGCCACCGACGTGATAGCCGCGAATCCAGTCGAAGCGATTGACCTCGGTGTACGGATTGTCGAGATCGTCGACGAACCAGTGCGTGTTCGCGGGCGTGGGATACGTCGAGCGCGTCTGGACCGGTTTGCGGTGCCTGGCTTCCTGCGTGATGCGATTGCCGTACGGCAGATCCCAGGGATCGGTCGTGGCGGTCGGGTATTCCCCGTGCTTGACCATGCGGCCGCGGTCCAGCACCAGTGTCTTCAGGCCTTTTTCGGTCAATTCCTTGGCGGCCCAGCCTCCGCTCATCCCCGTGCCGACGACGATGGCGTCAAACGAATTCGCATCCATGGTTAAACTGGGTCCCCCATATCGGCGCGACATTATGGACTACCTGCGCGTTTTGCTGGTTCCGTTTCGACCGACTGGCCTGGTTCTCATCGCCGTCTTCGCGCTCGTGTTGACCCTCCTCGAATTCGCAGGGCTGGTGGGCGTGTTCGTCAGCGTCCTGGTCCAGATCTGGATCCTGAAGTACGGCTACGTGGTGATCGAGCACATCGCCGATGGCGCCCGGGAGCCGCCGGTGATGGATGAAGAGATGTTGAGCCCGTTCGAAGTGCGTCCGTGGATCCAGCTCGGGCTCATGGTCGGCGCTGCATTCATCTGCAAGATGATTGGCGGCCAGGCCGGTATCGCGCTGGCGGTGTTCTTCGCGCTGCTGTTGCCCGCAACCATCGCCGTATTGGGCATGGGTGAGCCGTTCTTCCAGGCGATCAATCCGCTCATGCTGTTCCGGCTGATTCGCGGGCTCGGTCCGTACTACCTGCTCATCCTGCTGTCGATCGTGTTCTACGGGATCATCCTGATGCTGCTCGCCAGGCTCGGCGTCTGGCGCATCGCGTGGCACGCCACGGGCGTGTTGTGCGAGTTGTCTTTCTTCAGTCTCATCGGGGGTTGCATCTATTTGCGCCGTCGCCAGCTCGGTTTCGAACCCCGCCACACTCCCGAACGCGCCGCCGCGCGCGAAGAAGCCGAACGCGTCAAGGTGCGCGCCAGGATGATCGACGAAGTATTCCAGCAGGTGCGCATCGGAAAACACGTCGAGGCGACTCGCCCCCTGGCCAAATGGCTGAGCGATCTCGACGGTGAAACCGCGGCGCGTGATGCCCTGTTCATTGCTGGCCAGTCGCTGGGCTGGGAAGCGCCGGGCGGGCTCAACACCCTCGCCAGCACGCTGATCCGGCACATGCTGCGCGCCGGACGCCCCGATGCGGCGCTGGCGGTGTTCGAGCGTATGCGGCAGGGATCCCCCGCGCTGACCCTGGATTCACCGGACGATTTGCGGCTGCTGGCCGAATACGCCGAAAGCACCGGGCGCACGGAATTGGCGGTCTCCATGCGCCTGGAAACCCCGGTTTATCGACCCCTGCCCCGCTAGCCGCAGAGCCCGGCATGACAGGTGTCAGTAACCCCTGCTGACAGGGGCGACTGCCCGGGCCGGCGAGGATCCGGGAACATCCCTCCCATACAGGGAGAACCCATGTCCGGAGCCACGCTCGCCAGTCTGAATTCCGCCGTCAAGCGCTTTGGGCGCATCACGGCACTCGATGGGCTGAATCTTTCCGTCGGTCGCGGTGAATTACTCGCGCTGCTCGGCCCCAACGGCGCCGGCAAGTCGACGGCGATCAACATTCTGCTGGGCCTGCAGCGGCCCGATGCCGGCCACGCGGAACTCTTTGGAATGGATCCGCAGGAGATCAATGCCCGCCGCCGCATCGGCATCATGATGCAGGAGGTCGGCCTCTCTCCCTCGCTGAAGCCGCGCGAACTCATACGGCAGGTGACCAACTACTACCACTCGCCTTACGAAGTCGATGCGGTGATCAAGCGCCTGTCGCTCGAGAGCCTGGCCGAGCGCCGCTACGGCGTGCTGTCGGGGGGCCAGAAACGCCAGGTGCAGCTGGGCATGGCGATTTGCGGCCGGCCGGAGTTGCTGTTCCTCGACGAGCCCTCGGTGGGCATGGACGTGAACGCACGCGCCGCGCTTTGGCAGGTCATCCGCGACCTGGTACGCGAGGGTTGTTCGGTCGTGCTCACGACACACTATCTCGAGGAGGCCGAGGCGCTGGCCGATCGAGTCGCCGTGCTGGACCACGGCAAGCTGGTGGCGAGCGGCACCGTCGATGAGATCCGCTCCTACGTCACCCGCAAGACCGTCCTGTGCAAGACCTCGCTCGCGACGGACGTCATCCGCGCGTGGCCCGAGGTCGAGCAGCTCCAGCATGCGTCAGGACGACTGCAGATCATCACGCGCGATGCAGAGGCCGTGCTGCGTCGATTGCTGAACGGCGATGCGCAGGTTCGCGACATCGAGGTGCTCCGCGCCGGCCTGGCCGAAGCGTTCGCGGAGATCACGAGCTCCGGCAACGGCAACGGCCAGGAGAAGGCCCGATGAGCGTCGAGACGATGACAAACTATTCCACCTCGTCCCTGACCGGCTCGCGGCTGCTGGCCGCCTATCTCGGCGACATCAGGATCGAGCTCACCAAGATAACCCGCACGCCGGCATTCTTCGTACCGACTTTGTTTTTCCCGGCGATGTTCTACGTGCTGTTCGGCGTCCTCATGGGCGGCGGCGACGCGCAGGGTGCGCTGCATACCTTCGTGCGCATGGGCGTGTTCGGCACCATGGCGCCGGGATTGTTCGGATTTGGCGTCTCGCTTGCATTCGAACGCGAATACGGTCAACTCATATTCAAGCAGGCGCTGCCCACGCCGCCCGGCTCTTACCTGCTGGCGCGAATGCTGATGGCCATGCTGTTCGCGAGCGTCATCGCCGTGATACTCATCGTGCTCGCATTGACGCTGACGCATGCGCCGCTCACCCCGATGGCAGCGGTCAGGGTGTTCTTCGTCGAGGTGCTCGGCGTGCTGCCCTTCTGCGCCATTGGCCTGTTCGTCGGTGCCCTGGCGTCCGGCCAGGCTGCGCCCGCGATCATCAATATCATCTACCTGCCGATGGCCTTCCTTTCGGGACTTTGGGTGCCCTTTCAGTACCTGAGGATTCCGTTGCTCCAGGACACCGCCACGTTATGGCCGCCGTTTCACCTCTCGCAGATCGCGCTGCACGCGGTGGGCATGGAAAGCTTCGGCACCATGGGCAGCCACATCTGCGCGCTGATCGGCGTGACGCTGCTGTTCTTCATACTTGCCGTGCGCCGCCTGTCGAGCGGCGGCCTGCATCTGTTCGGCGCGCGCCGGCCTGGCAGCGGGTTCCGGTTCGGCAAGCTGTTCACGATGGGGATCATCTTCGTCTCGATTTTTCTGATCATCGCCGGGGTGATGGGCGGCCACGAGAAAGTACCCGCGGCCACGTCGAAGGCTGCGGCGGAGGAAGGTGCCGGATCCCCTGTAACCGGCACTCGCTCCACTGCGGCAGTCGGCGTGGCCGCGCCCGCGACCACCCAGCTGGGCGACTTCGACGCGGGCAGCACCAAGGTCAGCTACGGACTGGGTTGGGCACCCGCGGATGACAAGTGGAACGGCGGCAAGTCCACCGCGGTGCTGAAACTCACCGCGGGCGGAGCCGGGAATTCCAAGGCCGCGCTCGAGGTCAGCGGCAACGTCGAGGGCTCCGCGCAGTACCCGTTTGGCGGTATGAATTTCTTTCCCAACGGCACTACTGATCCCGACTTCAGCAAGTGGGGATACACCGACTACTCGAAACGCAGCTCGTTTCGCTTCTGGGTTCGCGGCGATGGCCGGGAATACATGGTCGTGTTCGTTCCGCCCAACCCCGGCATGGACGCCATTCCCCTCATGGTCAGCTTCACCGCCGGGCCGGAATGGAAGGAAATCAACATCCCGCTGCGCGACCTGGGAAGCGCCATCCTCGAACGGGTCAAGATCATCCAGATCGGAACTCCGAATCCTGGGCCGTTCCGCTTCGAAATCGACGACGTGCGCATCGAATGAGACGGCGTTAGGATCGGCGCCAGAGCGCCTCATATGCATCTGAAGCAGCTACTGCAGAACATCCGGCAGCCACCGTCGGATTCTATGGTCGGCCACATGACCCGCGCCGACGGCCGGGTCATGCGTTCGTTGCCCTTCGTGATGCTGATCCACCTGATCTGGCTGTTCCTGTGGCCGCTGCTGGCGGGTGCCTCCTTCACGGGCGTGATCCTGCCGACGCTGATCAGCGTGCCGTTCTTCCTGTACCTGCACCTGTGCACGTATTACTACGCGGGGCCGCACGTCAAACGCGCGCGTTACATCGCGGGCGTCTATCTCCTCGCCTACTTCCTGACGCCGTTCAACCTGTCGGGCATGGGTTACCTCATCTTCGGGTTCTTCTCGCTGGCGTTCACGCTGCCGACGCGCCTGACCTGGCGCGCCATCGGCCTGTCCATCGTGCTGTTCTCGATCGAGCTCTACCTGCTGGATCATTCCCGCGCGACCATCGTCAGTGTCGAAGTGCCGCTGGTGATTTTCGGCATCGTCGCGGTGTACACCGGATACACGACGTCCCAGCAGGCCGTATTGAGACGCAGCAAGGAAGAGATCATGCGGCTCGCGACGCTCGCCGAGCGCGAGCGCATCGGCCGCGACCTGCACGACCTGCTAGGGCATACGCTGTCGGTGGTGGCGCTCAAGTCCGAACTCGCCCGCAAGCTCATCGACCGGGACATCGAAGCGGCGCGCACCGAGATCGCCGAGGTGGAGCGGGTCGCGCGCGAT
>Ga0068861_100001303_pt1 | contig 15617 bp, 16 predicted proteins | sample KBSSwiS42_FD_66593 | JGI IMG/M metagenome (GOLD analysis project Ga0068861, IMG submission 66593) | Switchgrass rhizosphere microbial communities from Kellogg Biological Station, Michigan, USA - KBS Switchgrass S4-2 | ecosystem: Host-associated > Plants > Roots > Rhizosphere > Soil ...
TCCGCCGCGCATTCGTGGCGAGTTGTTGTTGGGCCAACACTGGCACCACGATCGGCAACGCTCGGTGCCGATGCTCAGCGGGGCGGCAATGCTCGCGCGCCGGCAAATGATTGAGGAAGTTGGCGGCTTCGACGAACGTTTTCACATGTACGCCGAAGACAACGAGTGGTGCTGGCGAATTACGAGATCGGAATGGAAGCTGGTGTTCGTGCCTGACGCAGTGGTGCTGCATTACGGCGGGCAGAGTTCGATGAAGCGCTGGTCGTCAGATGAGAAATTGCGGATAAAACTGGAGGCGGGTTTTGATTTTGAGAATCGCGTGCTGCCGCGTTGGAGGCTCGCAGCCAACCAGATAGCGAACTATCTCGTTGTTTCAGCGCAAATCGCGGGCAGGCAAGTGCGAGGCATACACATCCCGGAGCTTTATCTCATCAAAGAAGTGCACCGCGAGCACCTCATGCGTTCGCTGCGCAACCACCTCGAGCGAGATTGAATCAGCGGACAACGCTACGGTTCCAAAGCCGCGGCTGACGGCTCTGCCGTCCAGAGCCAGTGCAGAATGACCTTAAGGTTTGGCGGTGGAGTTGTAGTCCTCGAGTAGCTTTTGCGCCTTGATGCTCGGACTAATCAACGCCAGCTTCTGCGCCCAGTCGTAACCGCTGAACACGCCCACAACCTCGGCCTTGGCGTTGTAAACGGGGCTGCCGGAGAAACCATCACGACTGTCGATCTTCACCGACCAGTATTCCTGGTTACCGAGCATGTAGTTTCCGTAAAAGCTGCCGTGAGTCACCACTTTGTCACCATGAGGCCTGGCGATCAAAAACAGCTTGTCGTCTTTCTCAGGCGCGGTTTGAAACGTCGGGGCCTTGGCCGACTTGGAGTTGCGACACATCTCCAGGAGCGCGAGGTCGGCTTCCTTGTCCACTTTGATCACTTTGGCGCGGCAGCCGTCGACGAACACCTTCACACTGAGCTCGTCTGAGGGACGAAAACCAAGCATTACTTTCTTTGTCGTGCTTAGATTCCCGGAGATCACGTGGTAGGCGGTCATCACCAGTCCGTTTCCTACGAGGAACCCGGTGGCGTACCCGTTTGGTCCAACGTCAAAGAGAACAGAGATAGCGTGTTCCAGTGGGTTCTGTTCTTTCTTCGAAAACTCCAACTCCAGCGATAGCGTATAGCGTTCTTGTTGCTTCAGCAGCCTGGTCGAGCTTTTGTCAGCTACGCACACAGGAGCGACGAGCATTATGACGAGTGCGGCTATACCAGTAAGGCTGCAAAGCTTACTCTTCATCGTGACCTCCGTGGTGTTGTAGGGGCCTGTGAATATTCTATTGGTAACGAAGTCCGGAGCATTCTAGGGCCGAGTTCCCGGATTGGCAATGATTTTATGGTGTCGGAAGTGTGTGGATTACTTCTTTGAGCCCTGACCTCCTGCGGTCGCGCTGCGCTGTTGAGGTTCGTTCAGTCGCGCGTAGTCAGGGTGCAGATAGACTAAGCGGCCGCCAACGATTGTCGCTACGGCCGCACCACGCATTGTGCGTCCGTGAAACGGCGTGTTGCGGCTTTTTGATTTCGAACGATTAACGTCGAACACCCATTCTAGTTGCGGATCGAGGATCGTAATGTCCGCGTGCGCACCGTTCGTCAGCGAACCGCGCTCAGCAAGGCCGAAGATGCGCGAGGGATTGGTCGAGCACATCTCTACCACGCGTTCCAGATCGATTAGACCTTCGTGCACGAGGTCGAAGGCGAGCCCGATTGCCGTTTCGAGGCCCGTGATGCCGAATGGCGCCTGGTCAAACTCAAGTTCTTTTTCGTCCTGGTGATGCGGCGCGTGATCCGTGGCTATAGCGTCAATCGTTCCGTCTTTCATCGCCGCAAGTATTGCGTCAACGTGTTCGCGGCTGCGTAGCGGCGGAGCCATCTTGGTGTTTGTGTCGTACTTAGCAACCGCCTCGTCCGTGAGCGTCCAGTGATGCGGTGTGACTTCGCAGGTTACAAGTAGACCGTCATTCTTCGCTCGTCGCACCGCTTCGAGCGCTCCTTGAGTTGAAACATGCGCGATGTGAACTTTCGCGCGGGTGAGTTTTGCGAGCACACAATCGCGGACGGCATCGACTTCTTCCGCCGCCGCAGGCATGCCACGCAAACCGAGAATCAGCGACCAGCGGCCCTCGTGCATCACGCCGCCCACACTCAACGTCGGATCCTGACAATGATCCACGACCGTTAGATCGAACCCGCGCGCGTATTCCATCGCGCGGCGCATCATCGCCGAAGTCGGAACCGGTCGGCCGTCATCCGAGACGGCAACAATGCCCGCATTCTTCATTTCGCCCATCTCGGCGAGTTCCAGTCCTTTGCTACCCTTCGTGACTGCGCCGATTGGAAAAACGTTTGCGAGTTTCGCAGCTTGCGCTTGTTCGATGATGAAGCGCGTGACGGCAGGATTGTCGTTGATCGGATCGGTGTTGGGCATTGCACAGACGCTGGTCCAACCACCGGCAACTGCCGCAGCCGCGCCAGTTGCGACTGTCTCCTTGTACTCCTGTCCCGGTTCGCGCAGATGCGTGTGAAGGTCGATGAATCCCGGAGCAACGATCAAGCCGGTGGCGTCGAGAACGTGTGCGTCTTCCGGAGCGGCTTCGCCGCGATCGAGCAAACCAATGACACGGCCATCTTCGATCAGGAGATCTCTACCGGCGTTGACCTGTTGCGCCGGATCGATCACGTACCCGTTGGCGATCAGTAGCTTCATGCGTGTCCCACCTTGCGTTCTCGCTTCTGTTTCTTCACTGGCGTGTTCTTTTCCTCCTTGTCCGAACGGCTGCCTCCTGCCAGTAAGTACAACACCGCCATTCGCACGGCCACTCCGTTTGTCACCTGATCCAAAATCAACGAGCGGCTTCCGTCGGCGATCTCCGAAGAGATCTCGACGCCGCGATTCATTGGTCCAGGATGCATGACGATCGCGTCAGGCGCCGCACGTTCGAGATGGCGCGCTTGCAATCCGTAATGCACGGCGTATTCGCGCATCGACGGAAAGAAAGCGGCGTCCTGTCGTTCGCGTTGAATGCGCAGGATCATCACGACGTCTGCGCCGTCGATTGCGTCTTCGAAATGTCGTTCGATCTTTAAGCCGTCGTCGACGATGGTGCTGAACTCTTCGGGAACGAGTGTGCCTGGACCGCCGACACTGACGTTCGCTCCGAGTTTCGTAAGCAAGTAGATGTTTGAACGTGCGACGCGGGAGTGCAGGATGTCGCCGATGATCGCGACCTTCAAGCCGTTGATGCGCCCTTTGTACTCGCGGATCGTCAGGGCGTCGAGCAAAGCCTGAGTTGGATGTTCGTGCGAGCCGTCGCCGGCGTTGACGATGGGCGCGTTGCACATGCGCGCGAGGTGTTGCGGCGCGCCGGCCATCGAGTGGCGAATGACGATGCAATCGGGCGCCATCGCTTCCAGGTTTCTCGCAGTGTCGAGTAAAGTTTCGCCTTTCGTGACACTGGAGGTTGAGACGCTGACATTAACGGCGTCGGCCGAGAGCCGTTTCGCGGCGATTTCGAATGAAGTGCGGGTTCGAGTTGACGATTCAAAAAAGAGATTGATGACGGTACGGCCGCGAAGTGCGGGAACCTTCTTGATTTCGCGCTTCGACACGTCGCGGAAAGTCTCAGCGGTATCTAGCAGGTGAGTAATCTCCCCCGCATCGAGGTCCCGAATACCCAACAGGTGGCGGCGATTAAAAGTTGTCTGCATCATAGCCATAAAAAAAGCGGCCATTGGCCGCTTCCGTTCAAGCCGTCTCTGACGGCCGCTCCACAATTACCACGCCTTCTTCCTCATCAAACTCCTGAAGCATCACTTTGATGATCTCGCTTTTCTTTGTCGGTACGAGTTTGCCAATGTAGTCCGCTTGAATTGGTAACTCGCGATGTTCTTTGCCGCGATCGATCAGCACCGCCAACTGTACACGCCGCGGGCGACCGAAATCGATCAACTGATCGAGTGCCGCGCGAATGGTGCGGCCGGTGTAAAGCACGTCGTCGATCAGCACGATGTTACGGTTTTCGATGTCGCCGGGAAGATCGGTGCGATTGACGACGGGCTTGGCTCCGACGGTTGAGAGATCGTCGCGATAGAGCGTGATGTCGAGCACGCCGACTGGCGGTCGATAACCTTCGAGATCGGCGATTTTGTTGGCCATGCGTTCGGCGAGTGGCACACCGCGGCGGCGAATACCGACGAGAAAGAGATCGCCGGCGCCATGGTTTTCCTCGACGACTTCAGACGACAGGCGGGCTAACGCGCGATTGATGCGCGGGCCATCCATGATGCGAGCCTTCTCGATGAAATCCATGTGCGCGGATACTAACAAGAAGAGTTTACGGTGACAAGTTTTGTGGGGTTTAGGTGAGGCCTGACGCTTGCGATTACGATGTTCGCTAATCTTTTTCGGACACCGCAGCTCACTTTTTTTCAATTGAAACTCCTGCTGCGACAGAATGATCTGGGGACCGGCAGGAGCATTTCCGTACTCCTGATAGCTAATTCAGTAGTTTCGACAACCAATGCATGATGTTCAGCGTCAGTTGGCGGTTATCGATACTCGGAATATTCAACCCGCCGAACCGAGCTTTGTCCGGACCCGCTAACTGCGCCGTCAGCATAGCAGCCTCACCCATCACCACGACTCGGCCTTTACCAAGCTTGAGCGCAATGCCTTGTGCGCGTCCGGCGGCAGAAACTTTTGTCTTTCGGTCAGGCGGCAGCGCATCAACGGCAGTGTCGGCGAGCTTGAGGAAAGCCACACTCCCTTTGGGCCCGGTAAGCGATTGTCCTGTAAACGTAACGACCCGATTGATGCGCTCCGATTCGTTGCGGCCGCGCGTAATCGCGTGGTCCACCAGAAGCTTGTTAGCGCGCGAGAACAAAATGTCCTGCAATTGCGGGTCATAATTGGCGGGGTCGTCGGTAAAGGCGTTGCTCATGTCGACGCCAAAACGCTTCGCCAGGATGCCCGCGGCGGCGCCTACCGGGTAATGGTCGGCGATGAGCAACAGCGCACCGCCAGCGTTCACCCAGTCGCGCACCGCATCGCATTCGGCTTCAGTAAAAGCAGGCTTATTGGCGGCGGCGAAGTCAGCGCCACTTTCCACATCTGCGCCGAGCGGGTTGGCGATAATTAAGACGTCATATCCGGCGAGCGTGTCCTTCGTGAACTCTCGTGAGTTGGGAGTCACCCGATAACCATCGTTGGTGACGAGGTCCGCGAAGGCTTTATATCTACCTCCAGCCCTATGAAAGTTGTGGTGAGCTTCATCGAACAGTATGCGTGGGTGTTCTTTGTTGGCATACGCCGGACGAGCAACTGTAGGATTGAAAGTCGGATCGGGTACCTGTTGAGCGACTGCTACGATTGTGATTAGAAGAAGTAAACAACAAGAAACTGTTAGTCGCATGATGAATCTCACTTCAGGTTTTAGCTGCTAACCTGGTCATCAGTGTAATCTGTGTAATCTGTGGATAAGAACCACTGATCGCGAGCTCGTAACAAACGACCATCTAAGGCGAGGAAACTGTCAGCCAACGCGACCATGCGCCGGTTTGGTATAGCGTACGGACGTTGCGCTAGTACACGTTGCATGGCTTCATCTTCGCGGCCCTGGCCCAACCAGCACGTATATATGATCAACGCCGTGGCGGTGGAGCGACTCACGCCCGCCTCGCAGTGTATGAGGAGAGTACCGCTTTCGGATCGAAGCTGCTCGGCTAATTGAACAATTCGTCGGACGTCCTCTTCGGTAGCGCCTTCTTCTGTTACGACGTCAGCGATGAGTAAGCGCAATTTGCGCTCAGCATTCTCGTAGCCTTTCGGCAGCGGATCATTCGCGTCGCCGATCGATACGAGGTAAGTAATGTTGGCGCAACGCCGTGGCGAACAGAGTATCTGATCCGCTTCCAGCCGGCTTACGACTTCAATCCTGATCTCGGTTGGGTCCAAGTTCTTCATCCACTATCGCTCTCGGTCGAGATATTGATTGGGAGGCGATTTGACGCGGCCGATTAAATGGCGCGCCACCGCATCGCCTCAACAGCATTTATCTGCCGTAAGCCAACTCATCCATCATCTCTGCGAATCGACTCCATGGAATACGTTTTCGAATGTGTCGTTTTTTGCCAAACCAGAAGAGTGAGCCTCGGCCCAGGATCAGCGTGCCAATTTTTTCCTGGTTCGCAAAGATCTCAAGGTCCAGCGATGAACCGGCTTTCGTCAATTCCTTCACGCTTAAGTTAGCACGCACTGAATGTTTCTTGATCGATCGCTTCTTTGGCATAGGGTCTCCGCTTCTACAAATGATTACACTTGCATTACCACGACTAGTTAGCTGCCATCAATCGCAAAGCTGCGCTGTGGAAGGCCGATGCGTCTCTGCGGTAAAGGAATTGGGACCATCCTTCACCGCAGAGACAAAAAACCGCAGCTGGGTACAAAGAGAATCGTCGTTTACTCAGCGGGTATCGAATGATGTTCGTGCGTTACGATCCACTGCTCATTGATTTTGCGCAGACCCACCGTTAAACGAAAGTCGAGCCCATTCGTATCAGTTGTCTTCCCTGCACAACGCATTAAGGCAGTTGCAAACGCGACGTCATCGCCGGCGGTGATCTTAATCTCCTGGATATCAAAGGCGGGATCATCTCGAGACCAGTCAAAAAACAGGTCCCACGTCTTCTTGTAGGCTTCGAGGCCTTTCGACTGAAGTGGCGGTGGAACGTCGAACATCAAAATATCGGGAGAATGATTAGCGAGAATGCCGTCAATATCTTTGTTCCGTACTGCTTTCGCCCAACTCTCGATTAAGTCGCGGACAGCAGCTTCACCTCTTGTTCCGATGCCAGTTGCACTCATGGGATCTCCTTTGTAGAACTATTCCTTTTATGGGAAGACTAGACTCTACGCATTACGCTCGATCGGTGTGAACAAGTTGCTCATTTGTCCCACACTCGACAAAAACTCTCCATAATTCTCAAACGAAAGCATTGAACCTCACGAGCCTGAGTCGCATCTGATCCAATATGACAGATATTTATCGGTACATCACTGCGGCAATATCGATCTCGCTTTTGTTGCTCGCAACGTCATGTAATGAAGGCGCGCCGTACGAATCGCCCGCGACAGACACGGCATCTGCCGCGGAAGACATCGCGAGCGCAGATCAACTCTATGGTCAACGAGCAGATCTGACGCAACTGCGCCGGGGCATAATTTCATTGCGACAGGCGCTGACCAAAGACCCGGGGAATTACGACGCGGCGTGGAAACTGTCCAAGTTCAACTACTATCTCGCAACGCACACCGACGACTCGAAAGAGGGCGACGACGCGTTTAGAGCTGGTATCGACGCCGGCAAGTCCGCTGTCCAATTGCAAAACGAAAAACCGGACGGCCATTTCTGGCTGGGCGCCAACTACGGCGGCGCCGCCGAGCACTCCGCCATTCAGGGACTCGCAACAGTGAATGATATTCGGAACGAGATGCAAACAGTGTTGCGTCTGGACGAGGGATATCAGGATGGTAGTGCGTACATGGTGCTTGGTCTGGTCGATCTCAACGCCCCGAGTTTAGTTGGTGGGGATCCGAAGAGAGCTGTGGAAGAGATGGAGAAGGGTTTACGCTTCGGCGAACCAAACGCGTTTCTTCATCTACACCTGGCCGAAGCGTACAAGAAAGTGGGACGCAACGACGAGGCACGCAGAGAACTCAAAAAGATTCTCTCGATGACGCCGGATCCAAACTACATGCCTGAGTACAAAGAGGCCAGCGCAGCCGCGCAGAAGCTGCTGGACGAGATGGAGCATGGTAGTTGATCCGCAGCTTCTTTCTGTGTCATCCGTGTAATCTGTGGCCAAGAAAGTTCCCTCCAACAGCTCAATCAGTGCAAAATTCAAAGCAAATTCGAGCATTTTTGAGTTATTACCACTTCCATTACCACTACTAGTCAGTCGTTACCAGTCCGCCTATTTGGCGTTGTTGAACATGGGTAGATTTCTGGATTTTCTACCCATGTCGGTCTACATGCACGTAGGTTTTTCAGTTTTCTACTCAGATCGATTCAATCAACGGTACTTCTTTCTTTCCTTCGAAGCCGTGACGCGCACCCACGAACAAATTGAAAAGCGGCTCATTTAGATAGAAATTGCTGCGGCCGATCTTCAGGAGCTTGAGATACTCCTTCTCTACTAGCTGCCTCAAGTACAGCGATGCGGTCTTCCGACTAACGCCCAACTCATCCTCCACGAACTCGATCTTCGTATAAGGATGTCGGATTAGATTGGTGAGCAGGTCCTGACTGTACAGTTTCGGCAAGTCCTTCCGTAGGCCCCGTTTGTATTTCGTCATCATCGAGCGGATCTGTTCAACGAGGAAAATGGTTTCGCTTGCCGTCTGCTCCACGCCTCGCACAACATAAATAATCCAACTCTCCCAATCGTTCGTCTCCCTTGCGCTTCGTAACAAGCGATAATACTCAGCTCTATTTTCAATAAAGTAGCTGCTCAAATAGAGGATCGGTAGATCGAGCAGATCTTTGATTACCAGGTAGAGAATGTTGATTATCCGCCCGGTGCGCCCATTCCCGTAATAGAAGGGATGGCTGCTTTCAAACTGGTGATGAATGATGGCTAACTTCACCAACGGATCGAGATCGCTTAACGAGTCGTCATTAATAAACTGCGCGAGATTGCCCATCAAGGTTTTGATTGATTCGTAATCCTGCGGCGGCGTGTAAACCGTCCGGCCTGTTTGCATATTCTTCAGTTCCGTGCCCGAAAGCTTGCGATATCCTGCACGGTTCTGCTCCAGTACTTCTTGTATCTCTACAATGTGAGCCTCGCTCAAGATTTTGGTATTGCGAACAAGGTCAAAACCATGGCGCAACGCTAAGGCGTACCTCTGCACTTCTTTAGCGGTTGGACTGGTAAGTTGATCGATGAAGAGCTCAGCTCTGAAGATCTCGTCGTGAGTAGTGATAATGTTCTCGATTGCCGAACTGTCTTTCGCTTCCTGAAGAGTAAGAGTGCTTATGAGGATGGTCTCATTCGGGATACTAGGGGCGACACCCTTCAATTCAGCAAGTCGTCGATGAGCTGCCGCCACGGCTTTTAGAACAGCGCGACTCTCCAACTCCTGCTGCAATGGAAGCGTTTGAATGGAATGTCCTGTCGCAATCATTTTTGAGCTATCCGCGTACCTGGATTGATTGGCCGCCAAAAGTGGCCCATCTTTATAACCCTCGCAACTATAAACATTTCGCACTCAGGACGGAATGCGAAATTACTATTTTCCAAGACTCCTTATGAAAGCACCGCACGAAGAGTCGTTTCCGCAGATTTAGACACGATTTCCGGCTAATCCTGAAACTCTTTGAAACCTACTCTTCGTGCGAAGCTCGGCAAAGTCAGTACAGAACCCCATCGCGTGCCAGCAGGTCACCTTCAAGCACTGCAATCTGTGTGTCAACCATGCCATTGAGGTTCAGCTCACCGCAACGCCTAAACGCGACGTGCTTCGCCAGATTCGCGAGTGCTTTCGGATGCGCTGACTTTTCGAGTGTCGACATCAGGACCAGCAATGCTACGGACTTTGCTCCCGCGTCATCGCCAGCACGGCAGATCAAGTCAGCTAACGCTTCAATCTTGTCTGCGCTTGAATCATCTTCCTGGTGTTCGCGTGCATCGGCTTGCCTGTCTTCGCTCGATTCGACTCCATTTGTATGAGGTCGGTCGTCGCCCGCTGTTTGTAAGAAACCGCTTTCATCGACGATCGTCTCGGTCGCATCTGCACGGCGTACGAGTTCCGCAAGCCAAGGATCGTGTGTCTCCAACGCGTAGCGGATAATCGCCCGGTCCTGAGCGTCGATCGAGATGTCGTTTAAGACAGACTGCGCTCTTCTCGTAAGAGCATCCATGAGAGTGGCGGTCCTTGTTGTTCGCTTTGCGTAAGGTGTTTGAGTTGCGTGAGATGCTTGTTCGCGCGTTGTTGCGCTACTATCACTAGCCATGATCTTCATCCTTTCGTTGGAAGGTTGAGGGTACAGGGTCGATTTTGTGTATCCGCACAAGTCGGCCCGCTTCTTTTTAGTGGGTGAGCGCGCACTATACCACAAATTGCGAGTAATACTTCGCCGTTTTTGGTCATTCCAATTAGGGGTCGATCACAGGCGGTCGAGTCCCAGTGTTATCCATCTTTCTTAGGGTAGAGTAAAGGTACCGTGAACAAGGAATTGCTTGAAAACATCGTCGCCAAAGCAGTATTCAAAGATCAATACAAAAAACAGCTTGCGCGCCTATCTAAGCAGAGCATTAACACAGCAATGATTGTTCAAGCCGTTGATGACGTTATGCAGAAACTGCCGAAAGTGTCGACCGGCTCATTGGTTATCTACGGGGATCCGCAAAGCGGTAAGACGGAAATGATGATTTGCCTTACTGCTGCTCTGCTTGATGCTGGCCATGAGATCATAGTTCATCTTATGAACGATAGTGTTGATCTGCTCATGCAAAACCTTGATCGTTTTCGACTGGCCGGGCTCGCACCGGCACCACGAAATGCCGCAGATCTCGCTAACTCACCATTAACCTCCGGGCAAAGAGCAATTCTGTTCTGCAAGAAGAACTCCAAAGATCTTCAGAAGCTGATTGCTGAACTCGACAGTTTAGGTCCTGTCGTGGTCATTGATGATGAGGCTGATTATGCAACACCTAATGCGAAGATAAACCAGAACGAGCGCACAAAAATCAACGACTTGGTTTCACAATTGCTGGGTGATGATGGCTTCTATATCGGAGTCACAGCTACTCCTGCTCGCCTCAATTTGAACAATACGTTTGATAACAAGGCCGAAACGTGGGTTAATTTCCCTCCTCATCAACAGTACACCGGCCAAGACACCTTCTTTCCTCAGGATGGTGCTCTTTTAGCTTATCGGTTAACCCAACTTGACGGGAGCGGGTCAGCAGCCAACGTCCAGACAGCATTTGCACGGTTTCTCGTTACGGTTGCGTATCTGAACACTACAGCAACGGCAAACGGAGAACCGGAAAGCAATTACAGTTTTCTCGTCCATACGAGCGGTAAGACTGAAGATCACAAGAATGACCGAAGCGTTATCGAAGCGGCGATGAAGGCGCTCGAGCGAGGTCAGGGCAGCGACTTTGAGGAGTTCTTGGATATCGTCTATTTACAGGCTGAAAAACTATATGCTACCACCAGCGCCGAACAACTTACCTCGTACGTGGTCGCTAACGCATCTCGCAATTCTTTTGTTGTTCTCAATAGCAAACGGGATCGGGCATCTGCAGGTGACAAGCCAACGGTTCCGACATGTCCATTCACAGTGATCATCGGCGGCAATATTGTTTCGCGCGGAGTTACCTTTCCAAACCTTTTGGGGATGTTCTTCACTCGAGATGTTAAGACGAAGTTGCAGCAGGACACATATATTCAACGTGCCCGAATGTTCGGCGCACGGGGAAAATATCTCGAGCACTTCGAACTTACTATTCCAAAACATTTGTATTCGGATTGGCACCGGTGTTTCGTGTTCCATAGACTCGCGCTTGAGGCTATCAAGAACAATAAAGTATCTCCCGTGTGGGTAGGAGATAAGCGAATTTCCATTGCCGCCTCTTCCAGCATTGACCGGGGAACCGTGAATCTGAATAGAGGGGAAATGTCCTTCCCAATATTTGATTGTCCCGATCCGTCGTCGCTGGATGATATTATCAAGGCCGCTCCCATGAGCATCGAAACCCTTAAGAATCTGGCTGCGACCATTGGTGAAGCCTTACCACAATTTCTGGTCCAATACTTGGAGTCTCAAGTAGAGATCGAACCGAATTCATTAGCGATTCACACCTCGAGTTCGATCACGGGATACAAAGCGAGCGCCGATCAAGACACCATCTCACGTACCAAAGGCTTCATGGGAAACCCACAATTAGAATCAGCCAAGTTCCCGAACGCGATTCACCATATCAAGATCTTTCACAACGAAAAAGGAAAAGCGCGGGTCTTTTATAAAAGTCTGGGTGGAGCTCAGTTCGTTCAGAATCTTAATGGCTGATTCGAAAATGCTGAAGTCGCACAACAAGACAATTTTTGAAATCTTAGGCCGCAATCCAATTCACCCCTTTCCGGCGCGAATGGCGCCCGGCATTGCGCTTGAAGCCGTAGGACAAAGCAAAAAGCCATTGCGCGTGTTGGATCCGATGACAGGATCAGGAACGGTGCTCGCGGTCGCGCGCGCCAAAGGACATCGCGCGTTTGGATTTGATCTCGATCCATTGGCCGTTCTGATTGCGGGAGTTTGGACGCGAACGGTTGAGGCAGATCGTATTAATGAAAAGGCCAAAGAAGTCTTGGCTCGCGCCAGGCTTGCTTTTGGTCCACTTCCGTCGGCACAGGCATATCCCGTTGGCAGCGATCACGAAACTCGCAAATTCATCCGCTTCTGGTTCGACGATTACGCACGTCGTCAGTTAGCATCGCTTTCGTTTGCTATCCACCGCGTTCATAACCAAGCGGTACGAGAAGCGTTGTGGTGTGGTTTCTCGCGCTTGATTATCAGCAAGTCTGCCGGTGCTTCGCTTGCGATGGACCTGTCGCACAGCCGGCCGCACAAAACATTTCTTCGCGCTCCCATCAAACCTTTTGCTCGCTTCGTTAGTGCCGTTGAAACCGTAGTTTCCAATTGTCCTCAGCGTGGAGAAGCGGCTCTTGGTCCTACATCGGTCGTAAAACGGGGAGATGCCAGAAACCTAAATCTCGATGCTGGATCAATGGATCTAGTGTTAAGTTCACCACCCTATCTGAATGCAATCGACTACATTCGTTGCAGTAAGTTCTCCCTCGTTTGGATGGGATACACGGTTGATGAGTTGAGGCAAATTCGGAGTGCAAGCGTAGGGTCTGAATCCTGTAATGAGGAGGCTCTCAGTGCTGACTGGGTCGGATCCCTGATCAGGCAACTAGGTCTTCGGACGCGGCTCTCTAAACGGGACCAAGCTATCTTGTCGCGATATGTATGGGATATGGGCCAGGCACTAGCTGAAGTGTCTCGAGTTCTGCGAAAGGATGGTCGTGCGGTTTACGTAGTCGGTGACTCGAGAGTGCGAGGTACGTTTGTCCGTAATTCAAAGATAGTAGAAGCCGTTGCCGAAGAACACAGTTTAAAACTTCAGTCGCGCCATTCAAGAGCCTTGCCGCAAAATCGTCGTTACTTACCTCCACCTAAACAACAGGGCTCACACCACACATTGGATGCGCGAATGAGTCGCGAAGTCGTGCTCGTGTTTGATAAACGCGCCGCGTGAGACGATCGAATAGAGATTGCCTAACGGGATTCATTAGATCTCTCCTGAAAAGTAAGGTTTACGCACTATCGTGACGACGTAGGATGTTTGATTAACGCCATCCTAGCGCTCAAGAGTTGGAAGTTGCGGGCTAGCAATTAAGCAAACCTTGGCCTGCTGTCTTTGAACTCTGTCCGAGGAGTCTAAGGCGGGAAGACACGCAAGGAACTTTACCAATCTTGTTTTAGTTCAGGGATGAAATAAGAAATGGGCTTCACGAGCTGGGGAAATCTGCGTCTTGATACGTAAATGGCATCCCAACTTCGTGACCTGGGTTTTGCATTGACGAAGTATGTTGCCAGTTCAATTCCCACGATCCCATAAAGGCTTCCCGCGTATTTGTAGATATCCGTAAACTGACTCGTGAAAGATGCATCCGACAACAAATATGTATACACCAAAACCGGTGTAAAGGCGTTAAAGTGATTGGCCCACAGCTTTAATCCAGAGATATCATCAGGACGAATCCAGTTCTCCCAACCACTTCTGTGAATGCCGTATGAGAACTGTTTGCCTTTAATATCAATTAGAAACTTACCGTTGAAGGAACTGACAATGAAATCAAAGTTCTTGACAGATGTTCCGTCGTAAACTGGCCTCTTCCTTTCATCAATTGCCAAATACAGAATTCCTCGAGTTCGAAGTTGAGTTTCAAACATGTTCTCGTAATGTTGGTGAAGTCCCGTCCTCTTCGCCATAGCGTGCCTCCAGAATGGGTTCGAGTGTTACCGTTCCCTATTGCACTTGTAGCGTGAATCGGTTTATTGATGGCCTGACGTTGTTATCACACGACGAGACAGTCGCGTTTAGACATCGATAAGTTCAGCCTGAATCTGTTTTAGTAAAGTTGGTTTTACGGCTCGACTTGAGACGAGGTCGACGTGATGATCCAGCAATGATTCCAACCGATCGGCAAGCGTTACAAAGCGCAGGCCAATCGACGGATCGACTTCAACTAGGATGTCCACGTCACTTGTCTCGGTCTGCTCGTTACGCGCCCATGAACCGAAGAGGGCCATACGGCGCAGTGGAAACTCTTGCTGCAAATCCGGCTTGATGGTTCGTAAGCGCTCGAGAATGACTTCGCGTTGGTTCATTAGTTATCTGTTATTTACCACAGATTTCACAGATTACACAGATCACCGGGATAATACTCACCCGGAGGGAACGATGAACAAACAACTTCAGACATTGATCGTTCTAACAGCAATCCTAGTTGTTTCAGCGGCGGTTAATGCCCAAACGCGCCTGCCGATCATTGACGTGCACGTGCACGCCTACGCAAAAGACCCGCGATGGGATCATAAGGTGGGCAATCCCATCACAGGGCAGCCGCTGACCGCCACCAACGAGCAGTCGCACATGCGTGAGACGTTTGCGGAGATGAAGAAGTACAACATCGTCAAGGCACTTGTGAGTACCGACTACGACGCAGTCTTGCGCTGGAAGGCTGCGGCGCCTGACAACGTCATGGTGTCCTACGGCTTCGACGATCCGTCCACGGTGAATTTGGAGTTTCTTCGTAAAGAACATGCTGCGGGTCGGTTGCTCGCAATCGGTGAGGTTGGAGCTCAATATGAAGGGCTTGCTCCCAACGATCCCAAACTTGAACCAATCTATGCTCTCGCTGAAGAGTTGGATATTCCACTCGGCATCCATATCGGACTCAGCAAGCCCGGCGTTTCTTACGACGACTCACCCAAGTATCGCGCCGCACTCACCAATCCCATGCTGCTGGAAGAAGTATTACTCCGACATCCAAAACTCCGAATCTACGTTATGCACGCCGGTTGGCCCATGTTAGATCAAATGATTGCGTTGCTGTGGGCGCATCCTCAGGTTTATGTCGACGTCGGGGTTATTAACTGGGCACTGCCTCGCGCAGAGTTCCATACGTATCTGCGGAGGTTAGTGGAAGCGGGGTTTGGACAAAGGATTATGTTTGGATCGGATCAGATGGTCTGGACGGATGCCATTGGCAAGGCGGTTGAAGCCGTCGACTCGGCCGCGTTTCTTACTGAACAGCAGAAGCGCGATATTTTCTATAACAATGCGGTCAGGTTTTTGCGACTCGAGAAGAAGTAGGCCACAGATTACGGCGGATGACACAGCAAGCTCGGCGCGGAATGAGATCAGTTACTGACCCGTCGCTGCTTTACAAACCGCAACGCACACAGTACAAAGTCTCCTGGAAA
>Ga0068861_100001307_pt1 | contig 15600 bp, 11 predicted proteins | sample KBSSwiS42_FD_66593 | JGI IMG/M metagenome (GOLD analysis project Ga0068861, IMG submission 66593) | Switchgrass rhizosphere microbial communities from Kellogg Biological Station, Michigan, USA - KBS Switchgrass S4-2 | ecosystem: Host-associated > Plants > Roots > Rhizosphere > Soil ...
TTCTGGGGCGACCTGCCGCTGCAGCCCAACCAGAAAGCGTGGGCGATCTGATGGCCACCCAACATTACGACGCGATTGTCGTCGGGTCCGGCATGTCCGGTGGGTGGGCGGCGAAGGAGCTCTGCGAAAAGGGCCTGAAGACGCTGGTGCTGGAACGCGGCCGCAACCTGCGGCACGTGACCGATTACACCACCGCGCTCAAGGATCCCTGGGAGCTGCCGCACAACAACCGCGCCACCAACGCGGACAAGAAGGCGCAGCCCATCCAGTCGACACTCTATTTATATGACCAGTCGACCAAGGGCATGTTCGTCGACGACAACCTGTACCACTACGAGCAGGCGCAGCCCTTCAACTGGTATCGCGGGTATCACGTCGGCGGGCGTTCGCTCATGTGGGCGCGGCACGTGTTCCGCTTCAGCGATCTCGACTTCGAGGCCAATCTGAAAGAGGGCGTGGGCGTCGACTGGCCGATTCGTTACGCGGACATTTCCCCATGGTACGACTACGTGGAGAAATTCATTGGCGCCAGCGGCGAAAATCCCGGCCTGCCGCAGTTGCCGAAGCAGATCCTTCAGCCGCCGTTCGAAATGACCGCGCTGGAGAAATACGTCAAGGGTGCGTTCGAGAAGGCCTTCACCGATCGCCGGCTCATCTGCAGCTCGATCGCCGTGTTGTCGCGCGAGCTCAATGGGCGCGGTCCCTGCCAGGGACGCAATCAATGCGCGCGCGGCTGCCCGTACAGCGCGTATTTTTCATCCAATGGCGTAACGCTGCCGGCCGCCGCGGCCACCGGCAAGCTCACGCTGCAGCCGGACAGCGTGGTTCATTCGCTGATCTACGACGAGGCAAAGAGCCGCGTCACCGGCGTGCGCGTAGTCGACGTCAACACGCAGAAGACCACCGAGTATTTCTCGAAAGTGGTTTTCCTGTGTGCATCTTCGCTCAACTCCGCCGCCATCCTGCTCAACACGCGCGGCAGGCGTTTCCCGAATGGACTCGGCAACGACAGCGGAGAGCTCGGGCACAACCTCATGGATCACCACAACGGCGGTGGTGCGACGGCCAGCTACTCGGGCCTGCTGGACCGCTACTACCGCGGCCGCCGCTCGACCAGCATGTACATCCCGCGCTTCCGCAATGTCACCACGCGCGAGGAGAAGTTCAGGCGCGGTTATGGCTACGAGTTCTATTCGGGTCGCAACAACTGGACCCGTGGCGTCGACAGCCCGGACTTCGGCGCGGATTTCAAGAACGAGATCACGCGGCCGGGCACCTGGTCTGTCTACACCGAAGGTTACGGCGAGACGCTGCCGCGGCACGACAACCGCATCTGGCTGTCGCACGACAAACTCGACAAGTGGGGCATCCCGGCACTGAACGTCTCCATGAGTTATGGCGACAATGAGCACGCCATGGCGCAGCAGATGATGGAAGACGCGGTGGAGATGTTCAAAGCGGCGAAACTCGAGGACGTCAAGGGGTTCAACAATCCCGTGACGCCCGGCAGCGTGATCCACGAAATGGGTACCGCGCGCATGGGACGCGACCCGAAGACCTCGGTGCTCAATTCGCGCAACCAGCTGCACGCCGTGCCGAACGTGTTCGTCACCGACGGCAGCTTCATGGTGTCGTCGCCCACGCAAAATCCGTCGCTCACCTACATGGCGATGACGGCGCGCGCGGCGGACTTCGCGGTGGAGAAATTGAAGCGCGGCGAGCTTTGAGCCGGGGAGTCAGCGGATGTTCGATTGGTTCAAACGATCCCGGCCACCCAGGACCGGGCCGGATTTCCGCAACCACGAGTACCATCTGCGGAAAGTGGGGCCCCGGTGGTACCTGACGAACGTGTTCTATGTCGATGATGACGGCAAGTACGAGTGTCTCTAACTACCCGGGCAACCGGCGAATCATGAGCCGAAATCGCATCTGGTAAAGCCGGTCCACGGCGGAGGTCGCCATGAAGCCCGCCTTCGAATCCTCGAACCATGCCGACGACCTGGTCGACTACGACCTGTTCACCTCGAACCCCGCGCTGGTCGATGCGCTCGAGCGTGAGGGGGCGGGCGCATCGCGTGACCGGCTTCGCGGGCTTGGCGAACGATTTGGAACCCGCGCGATGTTCGCTCTTGGCGATGCCGCGAATCGCAATCCGCCCGCACTGAAGATATTCGACCGCTTCGGACACCGGCGCGACGAGGTGGAATTCCACCCGGCCTGGCACGAGCTCATGCGCGCGCTGGTCGCGGAAGGCCTGCATACCTCGCCCTGGGCGCAGCCGCGCCCGGGCGCACACGTGGAGCGTGCCGCGGCCTATCTGCTCTGGGGTGAAATCGAGAACGGCACGCAGTGTCCGGCGACGATGACTTACGGCGCCGTGCCCGCGCTCGCACGGCAGGCCGGGGATTTCGCCGAGTGGCTGCCGCGGCTCCTGTCACGCGACTACGACGAGCGCCTGGTGCCGGTCGCGCAGAAGCGCGGTGCGTTGATCGGCATGGGAATGACCGAGAAGCAGGGCGGGTCGGACGTCAGGTCCAATACGACCCGCGCGGCCGCACTCGGCACCCCGGGGCCCGGAAAAGGATACCGGCTGACCGGGCACAAGTGGTTCTTCTCCGCGCCGATGTGCGATGCGTTCCTGGTGACGGCGCAGGCGCAGGGCGGTGTTTCGTGTTTCTTCGTCCCGCGCGTGTTGCCGGACGGCACACGCAACGCGCTCTATCTACAACGCCTCAAGGACAAACTCGGCAATCGCTCGAATGCGTCGAGCGAGGTGGAGTTCGACGACACTCTCGGCATGCTGGTGGGCGAGGAGGGTCGCGGGATCCCGGCCATCCTGGAGATGGGGGTCTACACGCGCTTCGACTGCGCAACCGGTGCCGCGGGCATCATGCAGCAATGCGTCGCGCAGGCCATTCATCACGCCCGGCACCGGACGGCATTCGGCAAATTGCTCATCGAACAGCCGTTGATGCGCAACGTGCTCGCGGACCTGGCACTCGAGTGCGAAGCCGCGACCGCCTTCGTCATGCGGCTCGCGCGCGCGTTCGACGCGCAGCAGGACGAGGCCGAGTCTGCGTTGCGCCGCGCGCTCACGCCGGTGGCGAAGTTCTGGATCTGCAAACGTGCACCGGCGGTCGGGGTCGAGGCCATGGAAGTGCTCGGCGGCAACGGCTACATCGAGGAGGGGCCGATCGCGCGGCGCTTCCGCGAACTGCCGCTGAATTCGATCTGGGAAGGTTCGGGAAACATCATGTGCCTGGACGTTTTGCGGGCGCTGTCGCGGGAGCCGCGTGCGCTCGAGGCGCTGGCGGATCTCCTGGAACAAAGCCGGGGGCGCGACGCGAGATTCGATCAGTATGCCGGCCAGTTGTTAGGCGACCTGCGCGGTGGCCTGGGCGGCGAGGACGGCGCACGCGTGCTCACCGGCCGCATCGCGGTCGCCACGCAGGCGGCGATCCTGTTGCAGGGATCCGCGACCGCGGTCGCCGAGGCATTCATTGGCTCCCGGATCGCGAGTCCGGCGCCGGCGGTTTTTGGTGTGCTGCCGGGCGGGATCGATCGCGGCGCGCTGATCGAACGCGCGCTCAGGCGTCGTTAGTCCGGGCGATCATCAGATGTGTGGCGCGTTCGCCGGGCACGGACTTCGTGACCTGGTAACCCAGCGCTTTCAAATCCAGCCCGGCGAACAGGTTCTCGCCGCGGCCAAACAACACCGGCCGCTGCGGCAAATGCAGTTCATCGATGAGGCCGGCCTGCAGGTATTGCCGGACCGTGGCAACCCCGCCGCCGATACGGATGTCGCGTTCGCCGGCCGCCTGCTTCGCGCGTTCGAGCGCCTCGTGGATTCCGCCGGTGACGAAATGAAAATCCGTGCCGCCCTTCATGCGCAGCGTCGGGCGCGCGTGATGCGTGAGCACGAACACCGGGCAGTGATACACGGGCTCGTCACCCCACCAGCCCTTCCAGCTTTCATCGGGCCAGGGACCGCGCACCGGCCCGAACATGTTGCGTCCCATGATCCACGCGCCCAGGTTTTCCAGGCTCTTCGCGGCCAGGGAATCGTCCACGCCGGTCTCGCCGCCCGGTTCGCCGGTGACCATGCTGCGAAACGTGCGCGTGGGGAAGAACCAGCCCATGACCTCCGGAAAACCGACGCCCAGTGGATTCTCGAGGCTTTGATCGGGTCCGGCACCGTAGCCGTCGGTGGACACCCCGAATGCCGCGACACGCACCTTGCCCATGCTCATTCCTCCTGCAGCGATGCTACCGCGCTGGCGGCGAGCAGGAAGGCGCCAGTACCGTAGAACTGCGTGTCAGATTCCGCGACCTGATCGGGGCGGTCGCTGACCTGCTGCACCCAGCCGAGCCGGCCGTCTTCGTTAACCGCGCGTGCGAGTGCGGCCCAGCCCTTGTCGACGGCCGGCCGGTATTCGTTCGCGTCCAGCAGGCCGTGCCTGATGCCCCATGCGAGACCAAAGGTGTAGAAGCCGGTGCCGCTGGTTTCGGCGGGTGAATTCTCGGGAGCTAACAAGGAGGGCGGCCAGTAGCCGTCGGACTTCTGCAGCGACTTCAGTTTCGCCGCCATTTCGCGGAACAGGTTTTCGAGGCGCGCGCGTTCCGGGGTGTCTTTCGGCAATGCGTCGAGGATGTTGGCGATGCCTGCGAACACCCAGCCGTTGCCACGGCTCCAGAAGAGTTTGCGGCCCTGGTCGTCGCGGCGCTCGAAGAAGCGGCTGTCACGGAAGTAGAGATGTTCTGCGGGGTCGTAGAGAAAATCGGTGGTGGCCCGGAATTCGGCGAGCGCGAATCTGGCGTAGCGAGGGTCGCCGGTCTGGCGCGAAAGCTCCACCCAAGCTGGCGGTGACATGAAGAGCGCATCGCACCAGCACCAGCGCCTGAGACAGGCGGTGTCCTCGTAATTCTTCGCAATGACGAAGCTGAGATGCGTGACCGCCGGCCTGGCGAGAATGGAATCAAACGTGGCGCGCAGCGGAGCAATCGCCGCGGCACCGGCACCATGACGCGCGGCCCAGAGGTAGCTCTGGCCAATGACGTGATCGTCGGCATGATAGGGGCGCGGACCCATCTGCCAGGCCGTCGTGCGGCCATTCGCGAGAATCGCAGCGGCGAAGCGTTTCTCGCCGGAGGCGTCCGCGAAGTGCGTCATGCCAACCCAGAATGCGCCTTTCTGCCAGCTGCGGGGCTGATAGGTTTCCTCGCTGAACGAAGTGATCCCCGGCGCCGCCGCCATGTGCGCGAGCTGCCAGTCGGCGACGCGGGCGGCGAGCGCGAGCACGTCTTTGCGAGAGGGCGTGTCGGCGCTGGTGACAGGCGCAACGAGGATGACGGCAAGCGCGCCGATGAATCCGCGCAGAGAGTGATTCATCCTTCCCCTCGAGTTCTCACGCAGGTCTGGCCCCTTTTGCCAGCAAATGGGGTCTGACCCCATTAGATCATCCAGCCGCCGTCGATGATGTGGATTTGCCCGGTCGTAAATCCCGATTCGTCGCTGGCGAGGTGCAGCGCCAGCGCGGCGATTTCTTCGGGTTTGCCGAGGCGTCCCATGGGCTGGCGGGCTTCGAACTCGGCGCGGGTCTTCGCGTAGTCGCCGTAGGCATGCAGCCGCGCCTGCAGCGATGGGGTGTCGACGGTGCCCGGACAGATGGCATTGCACCTCACGCCCTGCGTCACGAAATCCGCGGCCACGGATTTGGTGAGCCCGATCACGGCGGCCTTGGTCGTGCCATACGCGCAACGGTCCGGCACACCGGTGATCGACCCCGCCACCGACGACATGTTGATGATGGATCCGCCGCGCGCGGCGATCATGCCCGGCAGGAATGCGCGGATCATGTGGTACATGGATTTCACATTCAGCTCGAAGGCGGCGTCCCATTGCGCCGGCTCGACGTCGAGCACGCTGCCGCCGGGCACCGAGCCCGCGCAATTGAACAACACGTTCACCGCCCCCACGCGCTGCGCGAACGCCGCGATTGCCCCGGGATCGCGCACGTCGAGCACGTGGGCTTCGCATCCGGCGATGGCCTTCAGCGCATCCGCATTGATATCCGCTGCGAACACGCGTGCCCCGGCGCGCGCGAACATTTCGGCGCTGGCGCGGCCGATGCCGGAGGCGGCCGCCGTGACGACCGCGGTTTTTCCAGCGAGTCTCTCAGAGGCCATAAGTCTCCCGGGCGGTTCCGGAATATATCTGTGCACGTTCCGCCGGCGCGAGCCGCACCAGCAGCATCTCGCCCGCCTGGTACCACTCCTCGTACGAACACACCAGCTCGCACACCGGCCAGTCGCTGCCCCACATCAGGCGATTCGGGCCGAAGCTTTCCAGCAGGTAATCGACACAGGGCGCGAGCACCGCCGGGTTCGCGCTGTCCGCCTCGGTCACCAGGCCGGAGAGTTTGCAGACCGCGTTGGTGAGGCGCGCGATGCTGTTGATGTCGTGCCGCCACGCGGACAGGTCGCCGCTGCGCAGCGGTGGCTTGGCGGCGTGGTCGACGACGAGCCGCAGCTCCGGATACAGCTCGGCGAAATCGGCGAGCACCGGCAGATGCTGCGGCAGTACCAGCGCATCGAACACCAGGTCGTGATCGATCATGGCTTCGATGGCCGGCGCCAGATCGGGCTTGAGCATCCAGGCCACGTCGGGTATGTCCTGGATCATGGGCCGCAGCCCCAGCAGGTTGGTGTCGCTCGCCAGTGTCGCGACGGTCTCCGCCGCGACCGGGCTCTCGAAGTTCACCCAGCCGACCACGCCCGCGATGAAGGCATGTTCGGCCGCCAGCTCCAGCATGAACTGCGTTTCCGCAATGGTCGGTGCGGCCTGCACCAGCACGGTGGAATCCACCCCGGCGCGGCGGATCTGCGGTTCCAGGTCGGCGGGCAGGTAGTCCCGGTAGATAGGCTCGAGCTTCGGCGTCAGCCACTCGTAGTCGCCGCGGTCGAGGCGCCAGAAGTGCTGGTGGCTGTCGATGCGCCCGCTCATGCGGCTCCCGGCGGCAGCGGTGCGCGCGGATCGACCAGGCTGCGCTCGCGCAGCGCGCGCCAGAACGCGGCCGGGATGGGGTGCGCGAAGAACATTGCACAATTTGCGGCTTCCGCGCCGGTAACACAACCGGCTACCACGCTCGCGACCGCCGGGTGCGCCAGCGGAAACTGCAGCGCGGCGGCCTGCAGCGGCACGTCGAATTCCGCGCAGACCTCTTCGAGCCGCTTCACGCGCCTGATCACCTCGGGGGGTGGCGGCGCGTAGTTATAGTGTGTCTGCGTCGCGGGACGCGAGCCCGTGGCCAGGATCCCGGAATTGAAGGGTCCGCCACACAGGATGGAAACGTGCCGCGCCTCGCACATGGGCAGCAGTTTATCGAGCGACGGCTGTTCGAGCAGCGTGTACCGGCCCGCGAGCAGGATGCAGTCGAGCTCGCACCGTTCCAGCAGCTCCACGCACACTTCCCATTCGTTCACACCGATGCCGATGGCGCGCACCGCGCCCGAATCGCGCAGCTCGCGCATCGCAAGATAACCGCCGTCGAGGAACTCGCGCATGCGCTCGGCATGCGCCGCGCCGTGTGTCAGGCGCCCGATGTCGTGGCACAGCAGGATTTCCACGCGCGGAACGCCCAACCGCGCGAGGCTCCCGGCGTGCGAGCGCATCACGGCGTCGTAGCCATAGTCGAACACCGGCGCGAAGGGCCGCGCCGAGAAATATCCTTCACGGCCGACGCTGGCTTCCTGTGGGCCGGTGGGCACGAGACTGCGGCCGACCTTGGTGGAGATCACGGGCCGCGGTTGCGCACCCGCGAGCGCCGTGCCGAGACGCGACTCGCTCAGCCCGAACCCGTAGAAAGGCGCCGTGTCGAACAGCCGCACGCCGGTGGCAAAGGAAGTGCGCACCGCGGCGATCGCATCTTCGTCGGGGAGCGGACGATAGAGATTGCCGATGCCGGCGCCGCCGAATCCGAGCACGCTGACTTCGAGCCCGGTGTCGCCGATGTTGCGCGTCGCGCGCGCAGGACTCATGCCGTGGCCGTCATCGCGCCGGCCGCCGCTTCACCGCGGCGCGACATCCAGGCGAACAACAGCACCATGGCGAAACAGGCCGCCGGAACCAGCATGGCGATGTTGATGCTGCTGGCGTCGGAGATCAGGCCCATCAGCGGCGGCACGACCGCGCCCCCGACGATGGCCATGACCAGGAACGACGAGCCCGACTTGGTGTGATTGCCGAGGCCGCGCAGACTCATGGTGAAGATCGTCGGGAACTGGATCGACATGAAGAAACTCGTGGCCATGAGTGCATACAGCCCCACGTCACCGCCCGACAGCGCGGCCACGGTGCACAGCGCCACGTCGGCCGCGGCGAACACGCCTAACAACACGGCGGGCCGGATCTTGGACATCAGCAGCGTGCCGAGGAAACGGCCCGCGAAGAACAGGATCAGCGTGTTGCGCAGGTTGCTGGCGGCGGCCTGTTCGGCCATGCCGGGCGTGTTGAACTGCGAGTAACGGATCACGAAGCTCCACACGCCCACCTGCGCGCCGACGTAGGCGAACTGCGCCAGCACGCCCAGCCAGTAACGCGGGAAGGCGAGCAGGCCGCGGAAGCCGCCGGCCTGGACGTCGGAATCCGCGGCCACGCGCTGCGCCAGCGGCGGAAACTTCGCGATCGCGACCAGCAGCGCCCACAGCAGCACCACGCAGGCGATTCCGAGGTAGGGTAGTTTGACCGCGGCGAGCTCGGCGGCGCGCCACGCGGCCTGCGCCGCCGGTTCCATGGCGCGGATCTGCTCCGCCGACAGCGTGCGATCGGAAAGGATCAGTTCCTTGCCCAGCGACACGCCGATGATGGTGCCGAGCGGGTTGAAGGCCTGCGCGAAATTCAGGCGCTGGTCGGCACTCTCGGCCGGGCCCATGGCCGCGATCATGGGATTGGCGGAGGTCTCGAGGAACGACAGCCCGCTCGCCACCACGAACAGCGCGCCGAGAAAGAAGTGGTATTCGCCGAAGGCTGCCGCCGGGAAAAACAGCAGGGCGCCGCAGCCGAACAACACCAGCCCCATCACCACCGCCGCGCGATAACCGAAGCGTCGCATGAACAGTGCCGCCGGGATGGCGAACACGAAGTAACCGATGAAGGTTGCGAACTGCACGAAGCTCGAGGCGAAATCCCCGAGCAGGAAGGTCTTGCGAAATTGCGGGATCAGCACGTCGTTCAGGCTGTTCGACATGCCCCAGAACGCGAACAGCGCCACCACCAGGATGGTGGCGGGCAGGAAGCCCTTGGTGATGAATTCCTTGCGTCGATCACTCGCCTCGGTCATGGAAGATCCCCGTGCACGATCTCGGAGGAGATCTGCCACGCCGCGGTGCGAATCGCTTCCACCGCCTGCGGCATCTCCATCACCAGCGGATTGCTGTGCACGAAGGGGCAGGTGAGCGCGGCGATGGCCGTCTCGCCGCGCAGGATGGGCGCCGACAGGTCGACGATGCCGCGCACGAAGTCGGACGCGGCTTCGTGATGGCCGTTGTCACGCACGACGTTGGCGCGCGCGACGAAACTGTCCGCGGCTTCACCTTTCAGCCGGCAACGCTTGAGCCAGACGCGACGCGTCTCGTCGCTCTGGTAGGCGAACAGCACCAGGCCCGAAGTGGCGCGCGCGATCTCGCGGCGATAACCGATGCGCACCGAGAAGCCGAGATCGCCGGGCCGCTCGATGCGGGTGATGACCACGATCTGATCTTCCGACGCCACCGCGATGTGGCACGACTGGCCTATCTGCTGCGTGAGCGTGCGCATGATGGGCAGCGCGGTTTCCACCAGCGAGCGCACCGGTGCCTGCGCCATGGCCAGCGCGAACAGCTTGTTGGTCAGGACATAACCCGTCCCGTTTTCGGAACCGGTGATGAAGCCCTTGAACTCCAGCACCTGCAGCATGCGGAACAACTCGCCGGAGGATTTTCCGAGCCGCTGCGAAATCGCCGAGAGGTTGAGCGGAATTTTCTCCGCTGCCAGCAATTCGATGACGTCGAGGCCCTTCTCCAGTGCGGGGGCGCGGTAACGGCTTGTTCTCGGGGCGTTTTCCGCCGCTGTTGCGCGGGGGGCACGCGTGTCTTTCGCCATTGAAGCCATCGCCTCGCTGCTGTCTGCCGCCGGATTCTGCCGACAAGTGGACTCGCCGTTAAGCGCAATGGTGGAGGGGTTTGGCCCGGAAACCACTTGAACTTCTTTTTTCATTAGAGCATTGTACTTTCATTCGAAAAACTTTTACTGGCACATCGCGGTTTCATTCGCGAGCCGGAAACAACAAAGAAGGGGGCCCACGATGCATTTGAAAGCAAAAAGATTTCTGACACCGGTTTCCGCGTCGGCACTCACTTTGAGTGGCCTGGCGATCGCGTTGCCGGCAGCCGCGCAGGAGCAGGCGGCTTCCCAGGACCTCGAGACCATCGTGGTGTCCGGCATACGTGCCAGCATGCAGTCGGCGCAGGCCATCAAGCAGAACGCCGACCAGGTGGTCGACTCGATCACCGCGACGGATATCGGCGCCCTGCCGGACCGCAGTGTCTCGGAAGCGCTGCAACGCATTCCCGGCGTCACACTGCAGCGGACCAACACGAATCGCGACCCCGCGCGCCTCGCGTCCGAAGGTGGCGGCATATTCATTCGCGGTTTGTCCTGGGTGCGCAGCGAGACCAACGGGCGCGACATCTTTTCGGCCAACAGCGGCCGCGACCTGTCCTTCGAAGACGTGTCGGCCGACCTGCTGGCCGGTGTCGACGTCTACAAGAACCCCTCCGCGGAGCTCATCGAAGGCGGCATCGGCGGCATCGTCAACCTGCGCACGCGGCTGCCCTTCGACTCCGCCGCTCAGCAGATCGCAATCTCGGCCGACTACAACTACGCCGACCTGAAAGAGGAAGGCTTCGTCTCGGGCAACGCGTTGTACAGCAATCGCTGGGACACGGCGGCCGGCGAGTTCGGTGCCTTGTTCTCGTTCAGCGTCGGCAATATCGGCAATCGTACGGACAGCATCCAGACCGGGCGCTTCGAGCCTCGCACCCTGGGTCCCGCGCAGGGCGGCATGGCTGCGGGCAGCACGGTGTACATCCCGAATTCCGTCGGCTGGCGCCGCATCGACTGGGAACAGAGGCGCACCGCAGCCGCGGTGGCCTTCCAGTACGCGCCCGCGGACACCTTCACCATCACGCTGCAGGGCCTGTACGCCAAGGCGGATCCGAAGGACATCGAACGCGCCTTCGGCGATACCGACGGCGGTTACGCCACCGACAGCAGCTCGTACACATTCGATGACGACGGCGTGATCGAGAGCGGCATCATCACCGGCTTCAAACCCACCGCCGACACGCGTTACGGCGAGTCCGAGAAGAAAACTGTCGATTACTCGCTGAACATGCGCTACGAGCCGAACGAGCAGTGGGCCTTCAGCTTTGACGTGCAGCGCGTGGAGTCCGAGGCGTCGGTGCTCAGCATGACGGCGTTCACGCAGCTCGGCACCGGCAGCGCGCGTTCGCTGGAGTTCGACCTGCGCGGCGATTCACCGATGATGCGTTACGTGCAGACGCCGGATCTCTCGACCGACCAGGCCGCGTACTGGTGGGCTGCGGCCATGGACCACATCGAGGAAAACGAAGCGGATTCGACCGCGGTTCGTGCCGATGCCGAGTATCTCTTCCAGGACAACGACTTCTTCAATTCATTCCGCATGGGCGTGCGCACCACCGACAAGTCGGCGCTCACGCGCCAGTCCGGCTGGAACTGGGGCTTGCTGAGCCAACAGCACTGGGGCGCCGACGGTCGCCCCCCGGTCTGGCTGCGTGACAACCCCAGCAATAGCGGCCTCAACGCGCAGAGTGGTCTGTTCGCTTACGACAACTTCTTCCGCGGCGATATCGGCGTGCCCGCCGAGGGCTGGTTCCCGACCGCCAGTCTCGTCAGCAACGGCACGGACCACGCCAACGATTTCCTCAGGAGTGCACAAAACGGCACCTGGGGTTGGGCGCCGCTCAGCGATGACTACACGCTGGCGAATCCCGGAGGCGACAATCCGAATGCCGGCATAAACGACCAGACCGAAGAAACCAAGGCGCTGTACGCCATGGTGCGCTTCGGCAACGGTGAAGGTGGCAAGGGCAGCTGGGACGGAAACATCGGCGCGCGTTACGTGAAGACCGAAGTCGAGGCCATCGGCCTGCTGCGCATCAACACCCCGTCGGGCCTCATGGATCCTGCCACCTGCATCGCGGCCAACGGCGCGCCGGCCTGCGCGCCGCTGATCAGCTCGCTGGCCTTCATCGCCGGCGGCAACGTCCCGGGCTTCACGCAGGCCAACGACTACAACGACGTATTGCCGAGCTTCAACCTCCGCTATCACCTCACCGACGAGCTGCAGCTGCGCTTCGCGGCGGCCAAGGCCATCGTGCGGCCGACCTTCAGCCAGATGATGCCGTACACCTCGCTGTCGTTCACGTTCGAGTCCGACGGCTTCACGCCCGACGACGTGAGCCCGTACACCGGCACCGGCGGCAATCCGCTGCTGAAGCCCACGCGGGCCAACCAGTTCGACGTGAGCCTGGAATGGTACTTCGCACCTGCCGGTAGTTTGACGTTTGCCGGCTTCTACAAGGACATCAAGGACTACATCTTCCTGGGTCAGTCCGAGGAGACCTATACCTCGAACGGCGTCACCCAGACCTTCGACGTCACGCGCAACATGAATGGCGACGAGGGCAAGATCAAAGGTTTCGAGCTCGCCTACCAGCAGTTCTACGACATGTTGCCGGGCGGCTGGAGCGGCCTCGGAGTATTCGCCAACTACACCTTCGTCGACTCGAGCGGTGGGCGCAACACCGCGATCAACATTCTCGAGCCCGCGCAGGTGACGGGCGCGGACGACGAGACGCTGCCGCTCGAAGGCCTCTCGGAGCACAGCTACAACCTGGGCCTGATGTACGAGAAGTTCGGCGTGTCGGCACGCCTGGCGTACAACTGGCGCGAAAAATTCCTGCTGACCACTTCCGCGGCCAACATCCAGCGGCCGGTGTGGATGGAAGACTACGGCCAGCTCGACGGCTCGGTGTTCTACTCGATCAACGACCACGTCAAGGTCGGCCTGCAGGGCACCAACCTGCTCAACAGCCGCACCTTCCTCGACGTGGGCGGAGCCACGCTCGCGCCGAGGTACAGCTGGACGGACACGGATCGCCGTATCGCCATCGCAGTGCGTACATCGTTCTAGTCCCTATGCCGGAAGGCGAGGCCCTGCCGAGCCCCCACGACGCAAAGTCTCGCTTTCCGGTACTTTTCACGGCATGAATCCTCAGCGACTGCGTCGCGTGCTCATCGTTGGCGGTGGCACCGCGGGCTGGATGACGGCCGCGGTGCTGGCGCGCTTCCTGCCGCCTGGCAGCATCGACATCGAGCTGATCGAGTCCGAGGACATCGGCATCGTCGGCGTCGGCGAGGCCACGGTGCCGCTCATCCAGCAGGTGAACGGGCTGCTGGGCGTGGAAGAGTCGGACTTCCTGCGCGCCACGGGCGGCACGTACAAGCTGGGCATCGAATTTCGCGACTGGGGTCGCCTGGGCAACCGCCATTTCCATGGCTTCGGTGATTACGGTGCGCCCATCGAGGGCGTTTCGCCGCATCACCACTGGCTGAAACTGCGCTCGCTGGGCGATCGCACGCCGCTGGCCGAGTATTCCCTGCCCACGGCGGCCGCGCGAAATAACCGCTTCGCGCTCGCGCCACGCGATTTCAAGCATGCGTATCACTTCGACGCAGGCCTGTACGCGCGCTACCTGCGTACGCAGGCGGAACGCGGCGGCGTGCGGCGCCGCGAAGGCCGCATCGTCGACGTGGTATTGCGTGGCGAGGATGGCTTCATCGAAGCGGTGGTGCTCGATGGCGGAGCGCGGGTCGAGGCCGATTTTTTCATCGACTGTTCCGGCTTCCGCTCGCTGCTGCTCGGCGGCGCGCTCGGTGTCGGCTTCGAGGACTGGAGTGCCTGGCTGCCGTGTGATCGCGCGCTCGCGGTCGCGACCGAGAGCCGCTCGCCGCTGACACCCTGCACGACGTCCACCGCGCGCGAAGCCGGCTGGCAGTGGCGCATTCCGCTGCAGCATCGCACCGGCAACGGATACGTCTACAGCTCGCGCTTCACGCACGAGGAAGCCGCACGGGCCACGTTCGTCGGCCACCTCGACGCCCCGATGCTCGGCGAGCCGCGGCTGCTGGAATTCTCCACCGGGCACCGCAAGGTTTTCTGGGAGCGCAACTGCGTGGCGATCGGGCTCGCGTCCGGATTTCTCGAGCCACTGGAATCGACCAGCATCCTGCTGATCCAGACCGCCATCGCGCGGCTCGTGGATTACTTCCCCGACCGCCGCTGCGATGTCCGCATCCGCCGCGAATTCAACCGGCTGAGTGCCAACGAGTTCGCCCGCATCCGCGATTTCCTGGTGCTGCACTACTGCCTTTCGCAGCGCGAGGACGCGGAGCTGTGGCGCTACGTGGCACACATGTCGTTGCCGGACACGCTGCGCGACAAGATCGAGTTGTGGCGCGCTGCCGGACGCATCGCGCTGTTCAGCGAGGAGTCGTTCGTCGAACCCAGCTGGGTGGCGATTTTCACCGGGCAGGAAGTGCTGCCGGAACGTTACGATCCGCTGGTGGACACCATCACCGAAGACCGTTTGCGACGCGGCCTGCAGCAGCGGCGTGAGAATATCCGCCGCGCGGTGGCCGGCATGGCTTCCCACGAGGACTTCATCGCGCGCTGTTGTGCCGCTCCTGCGGCTTCCGTCATCGGGAAAATCTCATGAAACGTCTCTCGGGTTTGTTGTTGGTCGGCCTGCTGGCGGGTTGCGGTGCGCAGGCGCCCGAAGGAACGATCCTCGACTACGAACGCGGCGTGTGGGTCAATCTGCCGACCGGCGACGCCAGGATGGTGCTGCTCGAGGTGCGCACGGATCGCATCATTCGTGTGACTGCCCTGGCGGACGCCAAGGCCCACGTACCTCGCAGCCTCATGGTGACGGAGGCGGGACCGCGGCCCCCGTTCAAGGTCGAGCGCCAGGGCGATGAGGCCGTGTTGTCGACCGCGCACCTGGTCGCGCACGTCTCGCTGACGACTGGCGTGGTGCGCTTCACCGACACGGCAGGCAAGTTGTTGTTGGAGGAGATGCCGGCGCGCAGATTGAGCAGGGCGAGTGATGTTGTGTCGCAGCGCTTCAATGCCGGCACCGACGAAGCGTTTTACGGCCTCGGCCAGCACCAGAACGCGCAGATGAATCTCAACGGCGAGGATGTCGAGCTCGCGCAGCACAACATGGACATCGGCGTGCCATTCGTCGTGTCGAGCCGCAACTACGGCGTGCTGTGGGACAACAATTCGATTACGCGCTTTGGAAATCCGAAGCCCTACGGACTCGCCTCGCGCGACCTGAAGATTCGCGATGCAGCGGGCAAGGAAGGTGGCTTCACCGCGCGTTATTCGATCAACGGAGAGCTCAAGCTCGAGCGCGTCGAGAAGGACATCAACTACCAGTACATCCGCGACCGCT